>MKWU01001631.1_pt1 | contig 37626 bp, 30 predicted proteins | sample 809101 | NCBI WGS metagenome assembly MKWU01 (sample SAMN05860141, study PRJNA318959) | sponge metagenome | host: Aplysina aerophoba | place: Slovenia: Piran, Adriatic Sea, Gulf of Piran | collected 2013-05-07
ACGCCTGGTGCGGACCGGAGGGAAAAACACCTTGAGACTCGAACGCAACGAACAGGTCGAAAGCAGGTTCAGGCAAATCAACGCGTACCTGCGGTTGGCAGTCTGATTTTTGACGAATCAAGGTTAAGCTTTTGGGGGTTGATGATTCAGTATGCCACCGTTGCAATCCAACTCTATCTGCGACACATTCGCTCAGTGCCAGCAAAGCAAATAAAGGGTCTAGCATTTTCTGATATTCAGGTAATGCTCTATGGTGGTATATGATATCGAGAACTGTCTGGGTAAAGTAACCGCTTGAATGCCAGATTCCCTCAAACAACCGCCGGTTTCCATTGGGTGTGCAAACGTTCGTGATGAAAACGTCTTCGGCCGGGTCTTCTGCCATTACAATAGACGTATCGCCCAGAAATCTGTTTAACCAACGATCTACATCATTCAACGTTGGTTTCCGTTTTCCTCGACAGTGGAGAACAGCTAGATGAACGAGTATTTCCAGGCGTATAGTGTTCGCATGTAATGATGGTACAGTGAGGAGGCTAGCAAGACGACTTGATGTATGACGTAAGTCGTACTTTTGAAGATCCTTCGCAAGTGGCTTCAGTTCGGGGTCGTCAAGAGGAATCATCTATTATCCGGTTTGTCGTTCCGTTGAGTCAACCCGGTCAAGGGCGCAGTACTATTTGACCCAATCTTTGTATTGAAGAGCAAACTTGTCATTCCGTTCTATTGGAAAGAGATGCGGCTTAAACCAGCCTCACTCGACCAGTGAGAAGTTGTTGCATCATGCCCTGATTAATAGCGCGAATCTTGTCCCGGTAGCGCTCCAGCACCGCGATCTCGTTGTCCATGTCAGAAAGAGTGCCAGCAATAGCACGTTGTTCCCGAACTGGCGGTAGCCAGATCTCAAAGTTTCGCAATACATCCCAGTCTGTGCGTGGCATGTGCGTTCCATAGGAAACACTGGCCGCTTTGATGAATTGGTCGGATTGAATGATGGCATATAGGAAACCGCTGTCTGCCTGCTTCGTATCAGTTACCAGTGGCCATATCTCAGTCGTGCATATTCCGTCCCGATCTGCGAGCCAGAACTTGCGAAGATATGAACGAAGTCGGCCAAAGAGCACATCACCAGAATAGAAACGATATTTGGAAGAAGTTGAGTACTGAGCCGTTGAATACCCCAGTAGCCGCCCCTCGCGTTGCCCGATATGGTCGAGTTACACACAGGGCGTGTCTTTTGGTACTTTCGAGGGTAGTACCTTTTGATTGCGAATGTACGCAATATCCCCCAGTCGTTTTGTCTCCCACTTCCCACTGAACCCCGGCAGCCGAAACTTTCCAGTGAGAAGTTGCTGCATGGTGGCTTGCTTGACAGCCTGCTTCTTGTCGATCAGTGCCTCCAAAGCCGCATGCAACCTATCCACGTCCGACAAAGCCTTGGCGATGGCGCGTTGTTCAGTCTTCGAGGGCACAGCGATGCACACAGCTGACAGCGATCGACCATTGGTCAAGGCGCGCGTTGTGTATGTCGCATTTGAAACGATCTGGGATCTGATTGCTCTGGAGCCAAAGCAGTACTGCTTGTAGTGATCGTCAAGTCGATCATCTCGGGGTCGCGCACGAAGAACGAACCCACTGAATACTGTATCACAGGGTTTTTCGAGCATAACGGATGCTACTCCGATCTCTTCAACTGTCTCCGATGTGCGCGTAAAGAAAACATCCCCCAACCGGACCTCGAAGTTTCTGATCTCCTCGGGAATTAGATTTACCCGTCCTGGCAGATCATTTATCCTTAGACCCGGATGTTCAAAAACGTCCATGTAATTGACGATGGGTGTTCCCGTACCGAAAAACCGCTTGGCCTTGTTTAAACCGTTCTTGAATACAAAGAGATTGCCGAGTTGCACTACGGACCAATCAGACGGTATCACCCCCACCTCAGTCTGCTTGTAACCTGCCGGCACCTCATCCGACCTATCTGCCTGTGGTCCGTGCAACGACGCGGGCACGGCCTGCGGGTGCGCACAGGCTGGTAATGCGGGGCATCCATCAACAAGGACGCTACTCACTGTCTCCTGTCTCGTATTCATGACATTCGCCTAGTCTCGAGAGGCAGTAACGCGGTTCCGATAGCTGAACTGTGGAGATCCCATTATTTGCTCTGCTATCGCTGTTCCTTCAACGTACAGGTCTTCAGGTTGCCCAACAAATGGTCGGTGATCATATCGTACTTCTTAACGGATATACGTACATCCAACCAACAGTACAAAACCTTCTCTCATAACGATTGCCCCATCCGCTTCAAGTGCCCCTCGACCTTTGCGCCGAACGCCTCCACTTCCCGATCCAACTCCGGCAACGGACAGGCGTAGCGTTCTTCCAGTTCTGTCACGCGTCCGGCAAGCTGCCGTGTCAACCCTTGAACCTCATCCTCGACGGCGGCCTGTATGCTCGCAAACCACTTGTCCTCGACCACCAGCATCCTGATCTCGGTTTTGGTGAGCGTGATGTAGCGGTTCAGCACTTTCTCGTCCAGGTGCTCTTGGACGACTTTGACGGCCTTGGCCACCTTAGTCTCGGCCTCGATCAGGGCCCTGCACCGCTTGAGGGCATCTTGTTCTTCCGCACTCTCTGGCTCGAATCGGATGATCTTTAGCCGCTCCATCACGCTGCTCTTGGTGATTTTGCCTTTGTCGTTGACGGCATCGGTCAACAAACCTTCCTCGCCGGTATGCTCCTCAACGAACTCCTCCAACTCCTGGCTGGCGGTTTCTTGCTTCGCCCGCAGGACCTCGACAGCGGTCTGATCATCAGCAAAGAAACGCGAGACGATCAGTCCAGGCGGAAGCAAATCCATCTTGAACTTCTTTCGCTTGACCGTGAGATCCGGCGTTTCCTTGATCTTCCGTTGCTTGTCTTCGATTATGGCGCGCGGCATGACGGCCTCGTCCCAACCGTCCGCGGCGATAAGGTACGCGTCGTCCTGCATCGTCTCGTCCCAATAGTCCATCAACCGCTGGTACACGTCGTACGGGTCGATCAGCGGCAGATCGGCGAAGCGTGCCAATAGATCCTCCGCCAGGGTGCGGATGATTTCCCTGGGGTTGGCGCCTGCCTTCAGTCCTTTCAGATCGGCCTCGTGTGCCTTGCGCCAATCGTCGAGAACGGCCGCAACACGGGCCTCGTACGATCTGAACTCCCCATGTCCGAGAATGGCGGCCTTCACCTGTCCCGTCTCGACACGATTTTCGCTGTAGCCCTCGTGGCCGTTGCCGACAAACAAGGTCCGGCGTAGCGAGGGGAAGACGTCCCAGTAGGCACCCAGCGCGTCGAGGTCGCGGTCGGGAATACCGCCGCGCAGATGCGCGTCGAGGTCGTGCAGGTCTTCCGGCTCGCTGGAATCGACGTAGCGCGGGATGTTGAGGTTATAGTCGTTACCGGGGCTGGCGATCTCGGCGGTCGGAACCATGCGGGAATAACACCGCAACTCAATCTGTCGGTTGAATACGTCGACGATTCGGTGGATGTCCTGCGCGCGCAGACGGTTCTTGTTGCCGTCCTTGCGGAATGCCTTACTTCCGTCGATCATGAAGATGCCGCCGCGCGCATGGGCGTCTTCCTTATCCAAAACCAGGATGCAGGCGGGGATGCCGGTGCCGTAGAACAGGTTGAGCGGCAGACCGATTATACCCTTAATGAATCCTCGTTGGATGAGGGTCTTGCGGATGTCTGCTTCCCTGTTGCCCCGGAAAAGTACGCCGTGCGGTAGTATGATCGCGCCCTTGCCCTTGCTGTTGAGCGACGCAATGAGATGAAGAAGGAACGCGTAGTCGCCGTTCCTGGCAGGTGGGATGCCTAAGACGAAACGTCCAAACTCATCGTTGGCCGGATCAAGACCGTTAGACCAGGCCTTGGCGGAAAATGGCGGATTGGCAACGGAAAAATCGAAGGTCTTGAGGCGGTCGTCCTGGCTTTTGAAGTACGGAGCAGCCAGGGTGTTGCCTCGCCAGATTTCGGCGGTCTCGTGGCCATGCAGGATCATGTTCATCCGCGCCAGCGCATAGGTGGCGTTGTCCATCTCCTGGCCGTAGACGGTAATGCCGCTCGGCGCTTCGTCGGCGGCCCTGAGCAAGAGCGAACCTGAGCCGCAGGTTGGGTCGTAGAGGGTCTGATCCTGTCGGGTATCCGGTCCGATTCCGATCACCTGGGCCATGATGCGCGAAACCTCGGCAGGCGTGTAGAACTGTCCCTTGCTCTTGCCGGATTCCGTGGCGAAGTGCATCATCAGATACTCGTAGGCATCGCCGAGGAGATCATCCCCATCGGCCCGGTTCGCGCCGAAATCGAGATTGTCGAATATGACGACGAGCCTGGAAAGCCTATCCTGCATCTCCTTGCCGGACCCCAGCTTGTTTTCGTCGTTAAAGTCCGCCTGATCAATGACGTCTCCAAGATCGTTTGCTTCCGCGAGCGTGGCGATCACCGTGTTTATCTTATCGCCGATCTCTTTATCGCCGACCAGCTGTACGATATCGGCGAAACTCCCACCCTCTGGCACTTCGATGAGCATATTCGGGTCTTTGGCCGCCTTGTCGGACACGTACTTCATGAACAGCAGCGTAAGGACGTAATCCTTATACTGGGAAGCGTCCATGCCACCGCGCAGTTCATCGCAGCTTTGCCAGAGCGAGGAATAGAGTTGGGACTTCTTCAAGGCCATTGATTAGGTCTCAGATCCGAGTTTAACCTGGTGCAGTCCGAATGTGTCGATTCGTACTCGCAACAGAACGGTCGTCGATTCACTCAGAGATGCTTTCAGTTAAATAGTGTGTGATTCTCTCGCGGTTTGCAGTCAAGCTGGAGAACTGCTTCTCGCAAACGTCGCTGAAGCGCGCCAACACCTTACGATTGATGGATTCTTGATCTTCGAAAATCGCCAGGGAACGAAATGGGATTTGCCATTTCTCATATTGATGTAACGCGATCGTTGCGTCCCTCGTTCGGCCGTCACCGCCCAGTGCGTGAACGAAAATCGGGATCGGCATGCTATTTATCCGACAGTCCACGGTATAGATTCCCTGGGGATCATGTTCGAGGTCACTCCAGTCAAAACTTCTTCGATCTTCCGATACTACGTCACTTAATAAACTCTTGAAATCATCCATAAATGTGGACTTGGCTCGTTCTCTGGACAGGTAGGTCACATCGGAGATCTTTAACAATCCCTGTACAAACGAATACAGTGCGTCACCGTATCGTCCATCGGTCACTTGGAGTGTCAATTCTCCGTTGCGGTCTTCGATCTGAAACGTAGAGAGCGCGTTTGTTATGATCTTCTGACGGGTTCCCTTATGTAGATCCTTTTCATCGATATCATAGGTCAGGTGCATATACGTATGGGCTTCGTCCGTTAGTAGCCACTTCGAACCTTCCTTTTTCAGGACGATAGCCAGATGATCGCCATCTTCGAATAGGAACGGAGTGAACACGCGAAAGCGTCCCATCCCCTCGGCTTCTAGACGAACTTTACTCGAAACCTTGTCGTGAAATTCTTGCACAATGGTCTCGGCGTTCATCACTTACACCCCCTCAAAAAGGCTGCCCTGTGGTTCTTCTGTAACCTTGAGATTCGCATCGTTGATCAAACAACGGAACGCCCCGTAAAAATCGCCATAACGATCAGTCGGTTCAGCATAGGCATCCTCCCGAGTTCCAAACTCTTGATAACGTTCTGTTGCTGTATGAATATGGAAGGCGAGAAACGTTTCTTCTTCGATGTGATTAGTATGTTGGTGACTTCGCCCATTGTAACGCAATAGCCGAAAAACCTGGTTCAATTCTGGTAATTGAACTGCCAAGATAACTGAGAAATCGATAGGGTTGATCTGGTTCTTTCGAAGAATAAGTCGGAATTCATTTCCATCCTCGCCAGTCAGATTCAGCGACCTTTCATCATGTCCACGTTTGGTTCTGAGCTTGATTTTATCACGCCAGTCGGTTGGTAAAGGCTTGCTCTCCTTTACTAAGTTCCCGATTTCACGTTCTGTATAAACTATTGCCATGAGTTATGTCGATCTAGTCGCACGTTTTAAGTCGTTAAAGAAGTCGATTTTACCTCGTTTTAAGTCGTCGCCCCGTTCACCACCCTACACAACCACCCCACGCTTATGCCGTTGCCCGTACCTCGCATTCGGCGCCTCGAGGATCTTCTGCTGCCGTTCCGTCAGACCTTCGTACCGGCCGGCGTCATAGTATTCCGCGTACCAGGATATCGAGTTGGGTGAGTACTTGTAGAAGAGGGTGCGTCGTTCGTCGCCGTGCCAGGGCATGGTGCCGTGGGTCAGGGCCTCGGTGAAGATGACGGCTGTGCCGGCCTTGCCGGTTACGGCTCGGATGAAGGGCTGGTCGGTCTTGAGGTTGCGCCACTCGTCCGGGAACCGGAAGTTGCTCTTGTGGCTGCCGGGCACGCAGCCGAATCCGCCGTCGCCTGGATTGACGTCCTTCAGGTAATAGGCCACCACGGTCAGCCCGCAACGGATCTCTTCATTGGTGCAGGTGTAGGAGTAGAGCGGGTCGAAGGGGATGGCGCCGCCGTGCAGCGTAGTGCCGATGGGACCGTCGCCTTTGCGGATGATATCGGCGTAGTCGTGGTCCAGCCGGTACTTCGGACCGATCAGTTGTTCCAGGTAAGGATCTATCCGCGGATTGTCGATCAGTTCCCGGTAGGCTGGTCCCCAGTCGAGCAGGGTGAAGCCGAATCGGTGGGTGGTGGCGCCGGGCGCCATGGCCCCGTCGATCTTTTCGTCCAGTATGCCGTTCAGTTCTGCGAGCTGCCCGGCGTCCAACGCGTCCGGGACCTCGATGAAGCCCTGCAGGTCGAAGAGGTATCTTTCGTGGGGAGTCATGCTTAGCCTTTCCTGATTCAGAGTCTTGACTTCTGCTCGGTCGTCGACCACAATCGTCAACTCGATCTTCGACCTCAATCGTCAGCTTGATCGCAGACCTTCCGAATGCTCAAAGAGGATCCGCTTCTGCCCCGATCTAGTCAGTCGTCGTCCACACCGAATCATCCATACCGATCCAACAGTCCCCGTCAGTCATCGTCCACCGCGTAATCGTCGCCGTAGTACTTGCTCGTGGTCCGGGTGTGGAACTGGACGGCGGAGATGGGTTCGTACTTGGGCTCGCCCGTGTTGGGCAGCACTTCGAGCATCTCTTCTTCCCAGACGTATACGGCCATGGGAATGCTGATGCGGGCCGATTCGTAGAGACTGGTGTCGATAGGCTTGCTGACGCGGTGCGTGGTGGAAGGCAGTCGGTCGTTGGTGATCCGCTGCATGTAGTCGCCGGTGTTGATGATGATGCTGCCCTCGGGCGGATTGAGACGGATCCACTTCATGTTCTCGCGATTGAGCACCTGCAGGCCATCCACCCCGTGGGAGGGCAGGATGGTGAACAGGTCCACGTCTTCGTGGCCCAGCATGCGTCCGGCGCCGGACTCGTCGTCCTCCCGGGTGATGGGCGGGTAGTAGTTGAGCCGGAAGCCGAAGTTCGTTCGGGTGAGTTTCTCGTCGTACAGCGAGGCATCGCAACCCAGGTAGGTCAGGATGCTCCGCATGAGGGGCAGGATCAGTCCTTCGTGGCTTTGGATGACCTGCCGGAAGAAGGGTTCGTACCCGGCCGCGGGCCAGTAGTCCGTTTCACGATAGTCCGGGTTCTCGCCCAGGTTGAAGGCGCGCCGGCAGAATACCCAGCCCTCGACGAGATCGGGATGCATCCGGCTGGTCTGCTTGATGGGGAAGTAGCCCTGGTTGACCGACCCGTGCCGCTGGGCCTCGTATTTCATCTTGTCCGCTATGGGCGTGGACGTGAAAAACTCGGCCACCTTGCGCTCGGCCTCGACGTACAGGCTGGCCGGTATTTCATGGTTCTCGAGGATCACGAAACCGATGCCCTCCATGGCTTCGCCGATGTCCCGGGCGAACTGCGCCTTGCCCTCCGGACCGCCATGATGGAACAGGCTCATGTCGCAGGTCCTGATCTGCGTTACCTCGTCGAATTCCTCCTCCGCCGCGCCCTCGGCCAGGTTGTAGGTCTGTTCCTTCTTCACCTGGTCGTATTGCGTGAATTCCTGGTTGACCGCCTTGATGCCGTGTTCCTGGTCAGCTTGATCGGTGCTCATGACCGTACCTCCGGTCCGGGCGGCTGCAGTTCCTGGCTGCCGCGAACCTGGTTGATCCTGCTCTTATGATTCGCGTGTCTGGCTTTGGCCTATACCCTCAATATCTCATTTCTCCGCAGGATCTGGCAAGGCTAAAATGGCCCGTCCGGCAGTGTCTGTCCGTCCGCCTGTTCGCTGTCTGTCCGCCCGCCTGTTCGCTGTCTGTCCATCCGTCCAACGGCCGTTGATTCGCCGATCCACCACCCGCATGGAAGGCCTACAAAACAGTTGACACATCGGCCCCGCGGCGGATACATATGGGGTATGGCCAACGCACGCTTCAACCCGCCTCAGCCCTACAACGAACCGGTACTGGACTACGCGCCCGGATCGGCCGAACGAGCCGCCGTCAAGGCGAAGCTCGGTGAGCTGAAATCCACGCCTGTCGAGGTCCCGCTGATCATCGGCGGGCGGGAAGTGAAGACGGGTAACACGGCACCGCTACGGGCGCCACACGATCACAAGATCAATCTCGGCGTTTATCACAAGGCGGGTGAGGCCGAGGTCCGCATGGCCATCGACGCGGCCCTGGAAGCCCGCGCCGCGTGGGCGGATATGCCCTGGGAGCACCGGGCGTCGGTAATAGCGAAAGCGGCGGACCTGCTGGCCGGTCCCTGGCGCCAGACGGTCAACGCCGCCACCATGCTGGGCCAATCCAAGACGATCTACCAGGCCGAGATCGATTCGGCCTGCGAACTGATCGATTTCTGGCGGTTCAACGTCAGCTACCTCGCGCAGCTCATGAGCGACCAGCCGGCATCCTCCGTCGGGGTGTGGAACCGACTGGAGTACCGGGCCCTCGAGGGGTTCGTCTTTGCCGTAACCCCGTTCAATTTCACCGCCATCGGCGGCAACCTGCCGACGGCGCCGGCGCTGACCGGCTGCTCGGTCCTTTGGAAACCGGCATCCTCGGCCGTTTATTCGGCGTGGCAGGTCATGCGGTTGCTGCAGGAAGCCGGTTTGCCGCCCGGCGTGATTAACTTCATCCCGGGATCCGGGGCCGAAGTGGGCGATCCGGTGCTGAACAGCCCGGACCTGGCGGGGATTCATTTCACTGGCTCGACAGAGACCTTTCAACGGATGTACCGCACCGTGGCCGGTAACCTGGAGCGCATGAGGCACTACCCACGCATCGTGGGCGAGACGGGAGGGAAGGACTTCATCTTCGTCCACGCCTCGGCGGACGTGGAAGCCCTCGTCGCGGCGGCGGTACGCGGTGCCTTCGAATACCAGGGGCAGAAGTGTTCCGCGGCATCCCGGATGTACATTCCCCGTTCCCTGTGGCCGGCATTCAGGGACCGGTTCGCGGCGGAAGTTTCGCAGATCGAGATGGGAGATCCCGAAGACTTCACCAACTTCATGGCGGCCGTGATCGACGAGGCGTCCTTCGACAACATCGCCGGTTACATCGACTACGCCCGGACCGCCGTGGACGCCGAGATCATCACCGGCGGTGGCTGCGACCGCGATCGGGGCTGGTTCGTCGAGCCCACCACGATCGTGACGACGAACCCGCGATTCATAACCATGGAAGAAGAGATCTTCGGGCCCGTGCTGACTATATATGTATACGAGGATGACCGGTTGGAAGAAACGCTCGCGCTTTGCGACAGCACGTCACCCTACGCCCTGACCGGCTCTGTCTTTGCGCAGAACCGCGAAGCCATCGTCCGCATATCGGACGCGCTCCGCAACGCGGCCGGTAATTTCTACGTCAACGACAAGCCCACCGGGGCCGTCGTCGGACAGCAGCCCTTCGGTGGGGCCCGGGCGTCCGGAACGAACGACAAGGCGGGCAGTCCGATGAACCTGCTGCGGTGGATGAGCGCCCGGACGATCAAGGAAACCATGGTCCCGCCTACGGACTGGCGCTATCCATTCATGGACGAGGCCTGAGCAGGGTCATGGACCGAAATTCACAGACTGAAGAGCGAGACATCTAAAGCAGGCATGATTCGACTTTTGCGTAATCGTATGTTGGAGAAGTAGTACGACAAATCTGCCGATGTTAAACTGGAGGAATCGATGAGCGAAGGAACACCCTTGAAGGTCCACGTAACAGGAGCTTACGGGCTGATCGGCAACCTGACCTACCGCCATCTGAACGGCAAAGGCGAATACGAAGTCTACGGCAGCGGCCGCCGGACCGCCTCGTCGGACCGCATCGACGACGAGGATCTCCTGCGCATCCCCGATGACCGCTTCTCATTGGCCGATCTGACCGATCGCGATGCCGTATCCAGGGCGCTCGAGGGCATGGACGCCGTGGTCCATCTCGGCGCCGTCCCCGATCCGGGCGCGTCCTTCGAGACCATTCTGGACGCCAACATCCGGGGTACCTACAACGCGCTGGAGGTCTGCCGGGAACAGGGCATCAGGCGATTGATCTACGCGAGTTCCGTCATGGCGAGCTGGGGATACGGTCAATTCGACGAACCGTACGTGTCGCTTCTGAAGGGCCGTCTGGAGGGGCTGCCCGATCCCATGCCCATCGTCAGGGTCACCGATCCCCCTCGGCCGACAGAGCCCTATTCTGCCAGCAAGATCTGGGGCGAGGGGATCTGCCGCACCTACCATGATGCCCACGATTTTTCCGTCGTCTGCCTTCGCATCGGATGGGTCAACAAGGAGAACGAGGCAACCGAACCCTTCCTGCGATCGGTCTGGTGCAGCCAGGCGGACATCACGCGGATCATCGAACTGGCCCTGCAGGCCACGGAGAATCCGGTCTACGAGGTGTGCTACGCCGTGACCGACGGACCGCATCGCTGGGTGGACCTGGAACATACGCGGGACCGGCTGGGTCACGTTATTTGAGGCTTGAAAACTGTTGTTGTGCAGTCGGTAAGAGTCTGACAGTAAAATATCGGTCGAGTAGATTCTCGCATAGAAGCTGATTCACACCACACGATCAACCGCAGGAAAGGAGCATTAAGTCATGCCGAAACTTACCGTCAACGGAGTGGAGAACGAGGTCGATTCCGGGCAGCGTCTGGTGCTGGCCATCGAGGGCACCGGGGTGAACATCGGTCATCGGTGCGGCGGAAATGCCAAGTGCACGACCTGCCGGGTGACCATCAGTGAGGGCGAGCCGGACACGATGACCGAGGCCGAGCACGCGGTGCTTTCCGAGAAAGGGCTGGTCGGCGAAGTACGGTTGTCCTGCCAGATCATCTGCGATCACGACATGTCGGTCGAACCCGGATTCCTGCTGGAGAACGAGGAAGATTGGACCGATACCGGGCCGCCGCCGGAGACGAGCATCACGCCGGATCCGGTCTGGATCGACAAGCCGTAGTACCCCTTTAATACACCGGTGTATGCAAGGCCAGGACTGTCGCCTCGGTGCCGTATTCCTAGTTGCTGTGATAGGAATCGAAAAGGCTAAAGTGGACGGTTTACTGTGTCTTGTAAAGGTCTTGTGATCTCATTGAAGTCTAAATCATTGACATCCAAGCTGGAATCCAGCTATAGTTAATATGCACAACATTACCTACTATCTGTGTCTGCCGTGACGTTCCCTACATCCTGTTACGGCAAAGGTAGGATTCCTCATGATGGTTTGCGCTCAGATTAGCAATCAAATACCACTCCTGTTCTATATTTCCAAACCGGCAAATAGGTAGCGTGCCATGGCATTTTGCCGAAATATAATGCAATGGTTGCGAAGACTGCAACTGACTGTCGCTTCGTTGCTCATGATTTTGGGTTGCAGAGGCGACAACGATCTGAACCCCATGGGATCAGGGTCTGGATTCGCCGCGAGTGCGAATCAGGTGGGGAGTTCCCAGAGTCCGGGTGGCAGCGGCGACGGAGATGGCGACGGGGATGGCGATGGCGACGGCGATGGCGACGGCGATGGTGATGGGGACGGGGACGGCGATGGGGACGGCGACGAAGTGTTAAGTCCACCGCCCAGTGGTGACGGGGACGGCGATGGCGACGGAGACGGCGATGGTGATGGTGATGGTGATGGTGATGGTGATGGTGATGGGGACGGGGACGGGGACGGCGATGGGGACGGGGATGGAGATGGGGACGGCGACGAAGTGTTAAGTCCACCGCCCAGTGGTGACGGCGACGGTGACGGCGATGGCGATGGCGACGGAGATGGCGACGGAGATGGCGATGGGGATGGCGATGGCGATGGAGATGGGGACGGGGATGGCGACGGCGACGGCGCTGGTGATGGCGATGGAGACGGCGACGAAGTGTTAAGTCCACCGCCCAGTGGTGACGGCGACGGTGACGGGGAAGGCGACGGAGACGGCGATGGTGATGGGGACGGCGATGGCGACGGAGATGGCGACGGTGACGGGGATGGCGACGGGGACGGGGATGGTGACGGCGATGGCGACGGCGATGGCGACGGCGATGGAGATGGGGACGGGGATGGCGACGGCGACGGAGATGGCGACGGTGATGGAGATGGGGACGGCGATGGAGACGGAGATGGCGACGGTGATGGTGATGGCGACGGAGACGGCGATGGTGATGGCGACGGCGACGGTGATGGAGATGGGGACGGCGATGGAGACGGAGATGGCGACGGTGATGGCGACGGTGACGGCGATGGTGATGGGGACGGGGATGGTGACGGCGATGGAGACGGCGATGGAGACGGCGATGGAGACGGCGATGGAGATGGGGACGGGGATGGAGACGGCGACGGAGATGGCGACGGTGATGGAGATGGGGACGGCGATGGAGACGGGGATGGAGACGGAGACGGCGATGGTGATGGTGATGGGGATGGTGATGGTGATGGAGATGGGGACGGCGATGGAGACGATGACAATGACGACGATGATGGCTGATTCATGGCTGTACTTGTATCCGAGCGTGTGATTCTAGACCTGTTGAGCTGACTCTTGCAAAGGAAACTGCTTGTGTTGAATACCGAGATGGAGATTCCCATTGGTATTCGGCGGTAAAGGTGGTCGTTTGTGTTACACAAGACCCATGTGATTCCAGGAAACGAATCAAACGATGCGTCACCGGCAGGAAAGCGTTTCACCCGGATCGCGACGAACATCGAAATTGAACCGTTGATGCTGGAATTGGCCGCAGTACCAGAACTGTGGCTCGCCGATACCAGCCGGCAGCGCAAGGTTCGTTGTCAACGCGACACCCAGAATATCTTTTTGCGAACCGCCAAAAAACCACTGCCTCCAGGAGCGAAAAACGCCAACGACGTCCATGACAGTCGCACTACTGCTACAGCTAAGAAATTCCCCCGAACACTGGCGTTCTGTAAAGAGATCGCCGCGCTTCATCGGGGTGAACTTGGACGCGCTACACTGGTATCCTTGCAACCTCAGGGGTGGGTTCGACCTCATACCGACGCCGGCGCTTACTACCGAATACGTGATCGATACCACCTTGTGCTGAGGAGCCCGGAGGGGAGTCCGATGACCGCAGAGGGTGAAACCATATCGATGCGGGAAGGCGAGCTGTGGGTGTTCGACAACAAGGCGTTGCACGAAGCGAGGAACCCGACAGACGAACTGCGGGTGCATTTGATTTTCGACGTGCTGCCGGAGGCAGGACGCGGGTTCTACATCTACGCGCCGACCGAATGAGTGCGTCCTGATTTAAGCCATTTTACTGCTGCGATCAGGGCGTGCGCTGCGGAGTCGACGCGTACTGAATTGTCGTAGGTTTCCGTCCGGATCGCGCCCATGACACGGTGTTTCTTTGAAATGTAGTAAGTGTCGCAGGCATCACGAAATTGCAACTGGCGTAGAGAACGCAGCCCACGGTTTACGACTCGTCGGTATGCTTTAGCACGGGGACCGTCTCCTACCATTTGCGCCAACATCGAGGCGTCCGCAAGACCTTCGAGATAGGCTCCGGTGGAAGCCGCGTGCGGAGGTCCATATTCCGGTCGTTTTGGATTGTAGAACCGACCGCGAAGGTCCGGCAACATCCCGTCCCACTGCTGCATTGGCAGTAGCCAGTCGCTGATCTCAAACACAAAATCGACGAACTCGCGCCGCCTTGTTTGTTTGAACAGGGATGTGCAGGCCTGTATATGCCACGGAACGAAGGCGGGGTTCCGTGCCCGATTATGCCGTTCCCGGCACTTCTCAAAGGTTTCGGCGCAACGTTCCAGCGTCGGGGCGCCCGGCGCGCCATGGCGCATGGCCTCGGCCCAGAACAGCAGTGCTTCCCCGGAATAGAAATTCCAGTTCTCGGCGTCGCGTTCGGGTGGAAAGAAGAATGTACGGAATCCCATATCCTTATCCGCAAGTGAGTTTACACCTGCGTTCAGCATGTCGTACTCGGTCTTGAAATCACAGAATGCCGGGCTCTCCAGTATACACAAAGCGGCCAGCGCCGCCGCGCCAAGCTTCGCTCCCGTTGGTTCAACTATGGCGCCTCTTCCCCTGCCGATGTCTCTGAAATACCGCTTCAGATTGAAGCCCAGGTTGCGCCGGGCCGCCTCACGGATCTCTTTGTCATCGAAATGTACACCGAGACGTTCAAGTGCCAGAGATGCAAGAAACCGGCGGATGGCGTTATCGGCCGGAGATTCTTTGCCCCGACTGGGCCAGTATTTGTAGGGCAACGCGCCATCCTCGGACATATTTCGAAGCATCCACCGCCTGATTCCACAGGTCAGGACCTCAGCCCGGTCCCTGCCATCCGAGGGGGTTTCGGTCACGAGTGTTGATCCGCGATACAGTTCCGTCCGGTCGGATATGCTCCCGCCCGGCACCAGGACCTGTCTGGCGGAAAAGACTCGCAGCATGCCGTCGTCGGCGAATTCTTCAACGCTTATGTTTAATTGTTGACGGAATCTCTCCACGGCTCGGGCAAACCCGAGATTCGCGGCGATCATTCGAGTAGGCGCGATTCGCAAGGTCTCGTCACCGTAGGCCATCTCCAGGCCGACAATCCCGCGGACCCGGTTGTAGAAGAAGCTGGATAACTGGTCAGGCGGCACAGTTTGAAAATCTGAAGCGATACAAACTTCGATCGTATCACCATGTTCAACGCCCACATGGTTCGGCAGATCATCCAGCGTGACATCGCCGATCCAGCCTTCATTTCTCGCGATGCCATTTCGCCGAATGCAGTACCAGGTCGTATCTGTAGGCAGTGAATTGTTTGTCATGATCCGCTCTGTAGGCTGTGAATCGTGTGGCATGATCTGCCGGTCCCCGAGATCTTCTCCCAGGTTTCCCTATCGTGTCTCTGTTGTGCTGACGTTATTGTATCTAAGGGCGGTTGACGGTATGGTCATCAAACGACATAAAACTGCCCGGTCCTTGTCCTCAGACGCATTGATGGATCCAATCATCTCGAGGACGCCCGTATTTATCTCGTGCGCGTACAGCCCCATACCTCGTACAGCCCCATACCTCGTACAGCCATATACCAGGACTTTGCGCGTCACCCCTTAAGCGCCCCCACCGTGATCCCCCGGGTCACCTGCCGCTGTAGCAGGGCATAGACCACCATGGTGGGCAGCATCATGAGCACCAGGCCGGCGAAGGCCATGCCCCAGTCGCTGCGGTACTGGCTCACGATGGTGATGTTGGCCAGCCCCAGGGGAAGGGTGCGCAGGCTTTCGGCATTTTCGCCCGACAGGAACATGAAGGCCATGAAGAACTCGTTCCAGGTGCCTAGGAAGGCAAAGATGCCCACGGTGACCAGGGCGGGCTTGGCCAGCGGCAGCATGATGTGCCAGAAGGCCCGCAGTTCGCCGGCCCCATCCATGAGCGCGGATTCGTGAAGGCCCGACGGCAGCGATTTGAAGAACCCCGCCAGGATGAAGATGGCGAAGGGCATGCCGAAGGCGATGTACACGATCAGCAGTCCCAGCCGGGAGTTGAGCAGCATCAGGTCCTTCATCTGGAAGAATAGCGGCACGATGGCCAGTTGCAGTGGTACCATCAGGCCGGCCAGGAAGAAGAAGAACAACGGCCGCGCGCCGAAGAAGCGGAACCGCGAGAGAGCATAGGCCGCCATGGCCGCGAAGAGCAGGGACAGGATCACGGTCAGGACCGTCAACACCACGCTGTTCATGAAGTAGTCTCCGAATTGCCCCACCGTCCATGCCCGCGAAAAGTTGATCCATTGCAGGTCCGCCCAGTCCGGCAGCGTGAAGGGCGCCAGGAAGATCTCCCGGTCCGTCTTAAGCGACGTGTAAAGCAGCCAGGCCATCGGATAGACCACGATGACCAGGTAACCAAGCAGGATCGGATATACAATCAGATTCCAGGCCGCTGTCCGGCGCTTCTCGCCCATCGGACTCGTTTCGCCCGTCCGGCCGTTATCTCCAGCCTGTTTCATTTCTTGCGCCCGATACATCAGAATTCCACCGTTTCCCTACGCATGAGTCTCAACGTGGCGGCCGTTCCGAAGAAGACCATGATGAACAGCAGCACCGCGATGGCCGTGGCCTCGCCGATCTTGAACTCGGTAAACATGTCCTGCACCATGAGCGTGCCGATGACGTGCACCTGCGTGGTCGGCGACTGGTTGGTCAGAAGCCATATGGACTCGAAGACCTTCATTCCCCCGATGACCATGAACACGATGGAGATGGACAACACCTCCCAGATCAGGGGCAGGGTTATCGTCCAGAACTGCCGCCACGACGATGCGCCGTCGATGTCCGCCGCTTCGTAGAGACTCTGGGGAATGCTCTCCATGGCGGCCAGGAAGAGGATCATGTTGAACCCGCACGCGCCCCAGATGGACATGGGGATCAGCGCCCAGTACAGGTTGGATTGCGACAACCAGGCGAATCCTTCCATGGCCTGCAGCCAGCTTCCCGCGGTTTCCAGACCGGCCGCGGACAGGATTACCCCGATACCCACCAGCGCCGTGTTGATCGGACCGCCCTGGGGATTGTAGAGATGCATCCAGAGGAGCGTGGCCGCGACTGCACCGAGAATGTTCGGGAAGAAGAAGGCGATGCGAAAGAATCGCGACCCCCAGATCTCCCGGCTGATGCATACGGCCAGGAAGAGAGAAATCGGGATGACGAACAGCGGGATGACGAACATGATGAACAGGTTGTTGTTCAGTGCGATCCAGAATCCGTCGCTTTCGAAGAGCAGGCGGCCGAAGTTCAGCAGGCCCGTGAACCGCATCTCGGTCAGCCCGTCCCACTCGTTCAGGCTCCAGAGGAACGATTTCGCACTCGGAATGATCACGAACACCGTGTAAAGCACGAGGGCGGGCGCGATGAGGATGATCCGGTCGGTCCGGCGCAGAAAGGGACGGCCCTCCGTGGTGCTGATCCCGGTGCGCCTGCGTTCCCGGTAGCGCCTGTAGGTCGTGGCCGACCAGTAGGCCACCGCCAAGCCCATGAGGCCGATCAGCAGGACGGGCTTCCATACGTGCCGGATGTTGATCTCGTCCGGGGATTCGGTCTGGCGCAGGACCACGGCCGCGCTGGCTTCCAGTTCCGCCGCGGCCTCGGCGGGCGTGGTCTGTCCGGTAATGACGCGGAAGCGCGCGTCGGTCCAGTACTGCGTCATGGCCGGATAGCCTTCCCCGGGTGGCGTGCCGTAGGTGACGGCCGCGTCCTTCAGCATGGCCGCCAGGTCGGCCATGTCTTCCGACAGGTTTTCTTCGGATACGCCGGCCACGGAAACGGGGATGTCGCGCATCCGGGCGAATCGGCCGGCCATGCGCCGGGAGGTCATGAAGCGCAGGAACTCGACGCCGGCCAGCGGGTTGTCGCTGTCCTTCATGACGAAATAGTACCCGGACCCGCCGTACACGGCCGATGGATCCGCCTTGCCGGTGGGCGCTACCGGCAGGTTGAAGGACCCCAGCCGGAAACCGTCCGGTATCTTGCCCAGCATCTCGCTCTTGAGCCACGAACCGCAGAAGATCATGGCCGTGTGGCCCAGGAAGAACTCGAGCTGCGATTCGGTGTGGCTCATGCCCATGGCGCCCGGCTGAAAAAAGTTGAGCGCGATCCGCTGCGCAAGGGACAGGGACTCGACGAATTCGGGATTGTCGAAACTGCCGCGCACCAGGTTCTTCTGGTCGAAGTACCTTTCCGGTCCGGCCAGGTGGTAGTATGCGTGGTCGATCACGGCCTGCACGTAGCCCGGGTAACGGCCCTGGAAGGCGAGCGGCCACATGCCGGCGGCCTTGATCTCTTCGCAAAGCGCAAAGAACTCTTCCCAGGTGGTCGCCGGTTGCCAGCCGTGTTCTTCGAAGAGGCTCTTGTTGTACCACACCGCGTAGGCCGACGCCATCAGGGGAACGCCATAGGTCTTACCCTCGTGCGTGTACTGGGTCAGGGTGCCGGGCAGGAAAGATTCGCGCCAGGTGCGGTCTCCCTCCCAGTTGGGCAGGTCGAGAAACTCGTCCAGGGGCAGCAGGTCGCCGTTGCGGATGAGCGCCCAGTAGTTCAGGCGGGCATTGGTGACCTCGGGAAAGGAGCGTTCCAGGATGCGCACCCGCACCTTGTCGTGAATGCGGGGATCGCCGTACAGGTCGATCACTACCCCCTCATGCTCCTGTTCATAGGTCCGGGCGCACTCGATGAAGAACTCCAGCCCCTGGCCGCCCTCGAAAAGCGGGACTTCGACACGAATCGGGCGCCTGGATTGCGGCTGACCCGGTGGCTGGTCCTGCGCATGGGTGACGGGCGCAACGGTCTGGAACGACGCGCACGTAACAATTGTGGCGAGCAGGGGGATGAATCGGCGTGAGATCATGGGCGATATGGTGGGAAGAATTGGCTACAGGATCCGGACGGCTTAGACGGATCAGACGTCCGGGACGCCCAGTCTGACCAGGCCGACCGGATGGACTGGCGGACCGGTAGGACCAATGTAGGAAGGGTCAAGCATCCTGTCAACGGCGCCCCTTAGCTCCTTCCAGCGCACGTATAAGCGGTTGAATACGCCTCGAATACGGTTGAAGGCGCTCCCCGAGTCCGGTTGAATACGCCCCCGAATCCGTGCATAAGCGGTTGACAGGCATGGGAAGGCCGCTCTACATTCCTTGACTCACTTTCCAGAACACCCATTCCGAGGAATCCGAAAAAATGGACGTAACTCGCCGCCTACAGGAGCAAATCGATGCGTGAGATCAATCTCGGCGCCGGACGGCCCGACCCCCTGTCCTTCCCGTCAGATGGGCTGGCCGAGGCCGCGGCAAAGGTCATTTCCACCCGCGGATCGGAACTGGTAAACTACCCGGACGGCCGGGGATACGAACCGTTGAGAGCCATCGCTTCAGAGCGATTCGAGCTCGGCGCGGGACGGGCGGTGCCCCTGGAGGAGATCGTCTTGACCTCCGGATCGATGCAGGCGCTGCAGTTGATCACGGATGCCTTTGCGTCTCCGGGAGACACGATCGTCACGGAATCCTTCTCCTATGGTGGCTCGCTGAGTGTGTTTCGCAGCCGGCAGGTGCGCATCGTCCCTGCGCCGCTCGACGAACAGGGGCTGGTCACGGATGAACTGGAGACGGTGTTGAAGCGGCTCGTCGACGCGGGAACGCCGCCGAAATTCATCTACACCATCCCCACCCATCACAACCCCACGGGCTCCATCATGCCGCTGGAACGGCGGGAACGCCTGCTCGAGCTTGCCCGTAAATACGATACGGTTGTCGTGGACGACCATTGCTACGGGGACATCGTGTTCCAGTCCGATCCGGTGCCGCCGAACCTGTATCATCTGGATGAAGACGAACGGGTCGTTTACGTCGGTTCTTTCTCCAAGATACTCGGGCCAGGCGTGAGGCAGGGCTACTTCATGGCCCCGGAGGCGTTGCAGCAGCGGATCATGGCCAACAAGATGGACGGGGGAACGAACGCCCTGGCGAGCATGATCGTAGCAGAATACTTCGGCGAGCATCTATGGGACCACATCGCGGAAGTGAACCGCGTCATGAAAGCGCGCAAGGACGCGGTAGTCGAATCGCTGGAGGCCCACTTCGGCGCGTTGGGCGAGGAAGTCTGGTGGACGGATCCGCCCGGTGGCATGTTCGTGTGGGTACGGATTCCGACGGCGACGGACACGCGCAAGGCCCACCAACTGGCGGCAAGCCGCGGTGTCTACTACACGCCGGGACAGGGATTCAGCGCTTTGGGCGAGGACATTCCCTACCTTCGCATCGCTTACGGTTTTCCCACGATTGAGGATATTCGCGATGGCTTACCCATTCTGGCGGAGTGTATCCGCGAAGCCCAGGGCAAGGAAATGGCGGCTTAGAAACCCGACAAGCTAGATTAATCCGGATTGTATTGTTTAAATTGGATATAGCCCTGAATCGCCGCCCAGAATGGAAAAGCCCCGGACTTCTGCCCGGGGCTTTTTTTAATGTAACCAATATATCGATGATCGTTACTCTCTGACGCTCTTCACATAATCAACTGTTTCAGTTTCTTTCAACCAATTTCAAATCATGAATGCTGACTTTACCCAATCGAGTATTCATATCGTGAATTGTTTTGTTTATACCATTAATATCGTTCTTGGTGGCCATATTCCCACGAACGAAAAACAACCAACCAGCAACCAGTCCGGCGAATCCAACAAAAGCAGCACCAACCACCGTAATCAATGGAGGCAACCATTCGTTCTCACTCATGCTGGCTCCTTGACTGTATAGGGATTATCCTCAAAGTATATACTCCCATTTTCCTTCCAACAAAGCCAGACGGTATTATCTGTTGCATCGTAGAGTAAACTGAGTTCACCCTCAATAGAATCATGCACAACGACACCGGCATCGCGATTTAGCTTCGCATTAAGATGCTCATTCAAGGTTGTCTTATGGGGATCAGTCTTCATGAGTCTACTGTGTCGATGTTGGTTCTTAATGCTGCTCGATTGACGATATGACTACTGTTATCCTATTCTGATGTTAACTATGTGTCAATAACATCCAACCCGGCATAAAAATGGTAGATGCTAATCTTCGGCACTGAGCGAATCGCTCAACTGTCGGCCATTGGATGTGAGTTCATACAGGTGGACGCCGGTAAGTTTGATAAACTGGTTTAAATACAACGTTTCCAGTGCGTCTTTCCATCTGGCCGCATCGTGTCCTTTCACAAACCCGGTATTCCAGTTACCGGTCTGAATGAACCAACCTCCGAAAGTCTGCCCGGTCAAAATCAGCCCATCTTCGGTTTGCACGGCCTTCAGAACCAGCGTTTTAGCTTCTACAGACAATCTACTTGTCACTGTTGATTTTCTCCTCGCTGCTACCTAAGCCAGAAGCCAACTGCCCTTCAACTCGTCCCAGTCTGCCATTAATGTCAAACAGTACGTTTTTGATTTCATTAATGGAATCACGTACCTCCTGCAACTCGCCCTGATTTCTTTGTGAGAACTTCCATGACAGGGTGACGATTGCCAAGACTACGAGGCATATGGTAGATACCGAGTCTACAATCAAAGCCAGATTGTCCATATGATGGTCCAGTTTGAACCGAAGTCCTTACTGACAACACGAATTGAGAAAGCCGATCTGGTCGATGGCCGCTGCTATAATAAACAGTCGAAAAACGAGTCGGCAATCTAGTATCCAGACTCAATTTAGTCTTGAACAGGTGTTTGCCACTGTCCATTTAACCCATCGTCCTCACCCCGTTCTCGTACCGTACCTCGTAATCTTCTTCCGGCACCGGCATGGCCCGCATGGCCAGTTCCCCGTCAGTCACCAGCGGATCCGTCTTGAGCAGCAGTTCGTCCAGCGATTCCTCCGGTGACTTTTCGGTTGTATCAAGCGTGATGAGGTGGCCGTTGCGCGTCAGGAGCGACCGATCAACTTCGTCTTCGAAGCGCTTCTTCAGATCCGGTATATCCTTCTCGTCGATGATCTGGTACTCGTGGGGATCGGTGCGCATGCGTTCCCGGATCGCCTCGTCGTCAGCCGTGAGATGGATCAGCACGACGTCAGGCAGCCGGGCTTCCATCACCAGCACCTCGTAATGCCGCTGGTTGTGGTAGATGTAGTTGGGGTAATAGGGATTCCCCGCCACGTTGCCGTACACGTCGCAGTAGACGGCTTCCTCGATGTGCCAGCCGGCGATCAGCGTGTGGGGATAGTTGCGGATCACCTCCACGTGGTAGTGCAGTTGCATCCGCTGCATGCGTTCTTTCACGTCGTCGGGGTAGTGGACGTACTGGGCCCTGGACACGGGACTCAGTGAAGCGTCCGGGATGGTGAAATGATCATCCAGGTGCGTCCGGCGCCTCCGTTTCTGGTAATAGGCGTCCAGCAGGTCGATGAGGGTGGATTTGCCGGCGTATTCGATACCGACGAAAATGGACCGCATGCTTTGCTCCTTTCCAGGTTCAGGCGCTACCGTTCAGCGCTGTAAAAAGATGTCAATTCTGTAATAGCTCGACCCAGGCATCGACGACCGCTTCGACCATCGACGCCCCGTGTTCAGCGTTGGCTGTCCAGCTGTTCCGGTATTCATCCTGCCGGCAGTACCACGGCGCGTTCTCGTCCAACTGTTCCTGGTCCACCAGTTCGGGGCGCGTGGCCAGCAGGAATGAGGTCTCGTTGTAGCCGGCGTGGTCTCCACCGGCCGGTGGAGACGCCGCGGGCAGGATCATGGGATGTACCCGGATCCGGCCGAACTGTTGCGACGCCCTGGACAGCGCGGCGTCCGCCCACCATCCCCGCGGCTTGCCTTCGGCCAGGACCATTTCAAAGGACAACTCCGCGGCGGCCTTCTTGAAGGCCAGCGCCACCGGCGCCTCCATGCCCTGGTGCATGATCATCACGTATACACGACGGAATCCCATCTCCAGGAAGTTCCGCAGGATCGACTTGACGTACGCCCCGAAGGAATCGTAATCGGGGTCGATGGTGCCGTCCTCGGGGCCGCCCAGTGCGTAGCCGGTGGGGCCGAAGTCGAAGGATGGCGAGATTACGGCTTCAACGCGTCTGGCCACCCGGTCGCAGATCTCTTCCACGATGATCGTATCGTGGCCGATGGCCATGTGCGGTCCGTGGGTCTCGATGCATCCGGCGGGGACCAGCAGTGGGTCGTCCCGTTCCACCGCCTCGCGCAGTTGATGGGGAAGCATGTGCTTCAGATACATGAGGTCCATGGGTCCTGCGCAGGCTGGGGTTGCGGCGGACCTTCTCGAAACGGTCCGGTCCGTGTCGAGCAAATCGATCAGGCGTCTACCGTGTGCGTGTACTGCGCTGAGTCTAGTCCGTGCTGATCGGCCCATTCCCGGATGGGCCAGTCGATGCCGTCGGGCGCTTCGCGGCCCTCGGAGTCCACCGTGGCACCCAGCAACTGGCGGCCCACGTCGTCGGTTCCCTCGAGCAGGCTGGCATCGGGCTGTGGCGTATCGTTGTAGAACCGCATGTAGTGGTCCGGCTTGATCCACCGGTAGTGATAACCGTAGATGACCAGCTTGGCGATCTGTTTCGTGAAATTCAGACCGGCCGCGTGGTAGGTCCGGTTTTCGAAGAGAAAAGCGTCGCCGGCCCGGAGGACCGGCTGCACGTATTCGTCCGGATGGATCTGCCCCTTTCGTATCGCGAGCGCAGACTTCATGTTGTTGCTGCCCCGAACGAATAGGGTCGTGCCCGTGTCCGGACCGGGGAAATCCGTCAGGCAATAGCCGATCTTCAGGCCGACCAGCGGTACCTTCACGTGACCCACGTCCAGTGAAACGCCCACGTCGCGGTGCCAGTTGACTTGATCGGTATCCCCTGGCGCCTCCGGGTGCTTGTGGATGAGCGCCGTGTTCGTGATGTGGATGTTGAAACCGAGCAAGGCAACGATCAACGGGACTGTGCGGTCGTTCGTTACGAGATCCAGAAAGGGCTTCTCCAGCACTAGACCGGGACGGCGATGGGCGTAGTAACCGGTGTATTCGAACCCTTCCATGAGCCGGTCGCCGGCTTCCGTCAGCGCATCGATTTGAGCGGGGTCGAGCGCGCCCGGGACGATGAGGTAACCGTCCTCTTCAAAAGAACGTCGCTGCGATTCGGTCAGGGGCGTGGGGTGCATGGAGAGGTCCGAGGCTGCCTGTCCAAGTTGTGGTCCGGCATTCCAGTTGTACAATTGTACAGTTCTACGTCAATATATCCCGTGGTGAGCCGGTGCCCTCGATGCAAGGTGCCGCGCTACTTGCCGTGCTGCCGGATACTCCTCATTATAAGCCGGCGCAACCGGGACGCAAGGCGGAAATCCCCGTCAGAGCGGCAGGCGCCATATCAGCTGAATCTCGTCCGGGAACTCTTGGTAGGCGTTGGAGATGATGGCACCCAGGCGGCACCCTTGCCGGGCATAGAACCTGCACGCGGGAACGTTGTTATTCTGGGTTTCGATCTTCAACTCGACGCAACCGTGCCGGCGCGCCCATTCCACGGTGGCTTCGAACAGAGCTCGCCCGACGCCGGTCCCGCGATGGTCCGGGTGGACGCGCAGGTCCCAAAGTACCGTCAGATCGTCCCGCCCCTCCAGCATGTTCACTCTGGCCGTGCGCCGGGCAAGTACCGCCCCGCCCACCCGTCGAGAACCGACATAGGCCGCAAGCATCCCCCATGCCGAAGTGTCCCACCGCTCGCGCCAACGCCCGAGCCATCCGGCGGGTCCTTCTTCGGACGTCCGGTCGTAGTCCTTTACGTAGGGGGGATGCACCGGTTCTTCTACCAGCGCGATGCCGCCAAGTCCGCCGTCCACCGGATCGGTCCGGAAACGGGATTTCACCTCGAAGGCGATGGGCACCTGGCCGTGCTCGGTCAGCCTTGTCAGGGGTTCTTCGACAATTTTCAAGACAGTGTCCTCAACTCAGCGCTACGCCATGGCTTCGCTCGCAACGTGCCACGGGCATGGCATCTGGTGTTTCGATCGACAACTTTCGTCCCGGAATATCGCCCTAGAGTCTCGCCACCACGAGTGTCACGTCGTCCATGAACGGAACGCCCTGGCTGAATGTCTCGACGGCGTCGATTATGCGCTGCTTCAGGTCCGCCGGCGGTTCGTGTCCATGGGTTTCCACGAGCGCCCGGAGGCGGTCTTCTCCGAAGACTTCTTCCGAGGCGTTTTCCGCCTCGACGATCCCGTCCGAAAAGAGGACCAGCGTGTCGCCGGGGTTCCAGGTCCGTTCCACGGCTTCATAGGTCGTGCCGGCGTCTATTCCCAGCAGGGGGCCGGTGGACTCCAGGGGGTCGGCCGTGCCGGTGTCCGCGTGGTAGTGAAGCGGGAAGTGATGGCCGGCGTTGGCGTAGGCGTACCGACGTTCGACTGAATCGATCAGCAGGTAGCAGGCCGTCATGAAGAGCCATTCGGGACCGGTGGTCTGTACGATCCGGTTGAGGGCGTCCATGACCGGCGGGACATCGGGGTCGACACGGGTCTGGGTTGACCGGCAGCTGCGCGCCATGGCCATGATCAGGCTCGCGTTGAACCCGTGCCCGGTCACGTCGCCGATCAGCAGCCCGACCCGCCCGTCCGGCAGCGCGAAGTAGTCGTAATAGTCGCCTCCCACGTTCTCGGCCGGCCGGCAGTAACCGGTGAACCGCATACCGGCGTGCGCCAGGTCCTCCTGGGGCAGCATGGAACGCTGGATCTCGTAGGCGCGCTGGATGTCCTGCTTGAGACGCTCGTCCGCCTTGATCTGCTCCTGGGCGGCCTCGAGCTGTTTCAGTTGGCGCGTTTCCAACGCCCGATTGATGGCCGTGATCAGCAACCCGGTCGTATCGTCGGCGACCCGGCCCGATTTCTCCACGTAACTGAAGGCCCCCGCCTCCATGCATTTCACGATGTTGGGCTGGGTGCCGTAGGCGGTCAGCACGACGCATTCCGGCGGAGACTCCAGGGCCCGGATGCGCCGGATCGCTTCGAGTCCGCCTTCCCGGTCCGTTTCGATCCACATGTCGATCACCGCCACGTCGACGGCGCCGCGGGCGCTGCCGATCCGCTCCACGCATTCATCCACCCCATTGGCGCAGATGACGTCGAACTCCGGTTCCAGATCGAGGGAAACGGCATCGATCATGGCGGGATCGTCGTCGAGGAGCAATACGAGGGATTTGGCCATGGCACGCCCGTCATTCAGTTTGTCGTTTGTAAGAGTCCGGAAAAGTCGTTCAGCCCGGAGGAGAATGATTTCAGTCACTCGGCCCGCCGGAGCAATTTAACAGCTGTTCGGCCCGCCGGAGCTCGAAGCAATGAGACTCGCGTTCAGCCTGCCAGCGCAATGTGACCGCGTTCAATCCGCAAGGGGCAGGGCGAAGGTAAAGGTGGCGCCTTGCGGACCGGTATCCTCGAGCCAGACCTTGCCCTGGTGCTCCTCGGCGATAGTCCGTATGGCATACAATCCGAGCCCGGAACCGCCGGTGGTCGACACGCCGGGTTCGAAGAGTTCTTTGCGCATGGTCTCAGGGATCCCGGGGCCCGTATCGCGCACGTCGATCAGCACGTACCGGCCCTCTTTCCCGTACAACAACCGGGGATAGTCGGCGGATGAACCCATCCGGGTGGATACCTGGATATCTCCCCGGTACCCCATGACCTTCCACGCGTTGCCGGTCAGTTCGGTAATGACCTGGTCGATTTCTTCCACGTTTGCTTCGACGATGGGCGCCGGTTCCACGAAGTCGAACTCCGCGCGGCAGTCGTCGCTGATCAGGCCGTCCATGACGGTGCGGCGCACCACTTCGTTGATGTTCACCTTTCGCTTCGGCGTGAAGGTCAGCTTGGTCAACCGCTGCATGTCCTCCGCGATCGCGGCGATCCGGTCGACCTGTCCGCGGATCTTGTCCATGAGCTCTCCCGCCCTGCCGTTATTCGACGGCGTGTCGACGACCGTCTCCCCGAGATGCCGGAGGAAGATCTGCGTGGCCATGGCGGGCGTCTTCAGGGCGTGAAGCGTCCGCTGGGCCAGTTCGCTTCGCGCCTCGGCACGGGTGCGGTCGCGCAGGAGGTCGACGGTTCTCGAGTTGGCGATGACCTGCGCGGTCAGGGCGCCCACGACGTTCATGAAATCCAGGTGATCGCTGGTGATTTCGCGGCGGGTATGCATGTTGTCCGCGCCGATCATGCCGTAGAACCTGCCCGCGATGACCAGGGGAACGTCCAGCCAGGGCAGATCGTCGTCCTTGCCCAGGCTGGCGGCGGCCGGGTCCGTCCCCCAGAAGGCGGGGTCGGCCGGGTCGAACCAGCAGGCGGCGGGCCGGGTCAGCGACTGCTTCGCCACGTGGTCGACGTAGGGATTCTCCCTGATGGTCATGGAATAACCGATGAAGGCTTCGGGATCTGCCATGCCGACGGAGTCGATCCCGACGAGTTTCTCCCGGGTCTCGTCCGTCTCGTAGATACGCACCCGGTCGAATCCCGCGGCCTGTACGCCCTGGAGGATGAGTCGCAGGTTCTTGTCCCGCGACATCTCGGTCTGCATGAGCGTGAGGATTTCCTGGATGGATTCCAGTACGGTGCTTCGGTGCCGCTCGGTCTCAGCCAGGGCGATGTTCGCGGCCGCCAGCCGGGCGAAGGGTTCCATCTCGACCAGGTGATGCTCGCCGGGCGTCACCTTCCCGGACTGGCTCCAGAGGGTGCACGTGCCCACGACTTTCTCGTTGTAGATCAGGGGGATGGCGAGTATGGGCGACGTGAATTTGAACCGGTGGAGCGCGTGCCGGCTGATGTAGGGATCCGTCCGGGGATCGGCGCACAGGTATCCCTTGCGATCGCGGTAGACCTTGCTTGCCAGCGTGTTTTCGTCGAACCGGTAACTCAGCACCGAAGGGTCTTCGTCGAATCCCTCGCAACCGATGTACGACCGGCACTGGAGCATCTGCTCCGTGTTGTCCACGGTGTAGATTACGCAGTCGGTGAACCCGTAGATCGACCGAATGCTGACGAGGATCCGGTTAAGCAGTTCGTCGCGGGGCGGCGACTGTTCGACGAGGCCCTCGACGATCCCGCGGAACTGGACTTCCCTGCCGACGACCTGGTAGGCGATGGCTGCGTAGTGGCCCAGCCACTGGAGCATCTCCAGGTCGTGCTCGTCGAAGGCGTCTTCGTTGAAGGATTCCACGTTCAGTACGCCGATGTCCCGGTCCTCGAACCGAAGCTTGACCGACGCCTGGCTTCGGGTTCTGACGTCGATCGCATGGTAGTACGGGTCTGCCGAAACGTCGGGAATGCAGACCTCGCGCAGACCGGGATCGTTCCAAAGCCGGCGCACGATGCTGGGTCCCGGGACCGGACGGCCCATGGTCAGCGTGCGTTCCCCCAACTGGGCGCCCACGACCAGGTCGCCGAGCGCGTCGTTCCAGAGGGCGAGATCGCTTCGGTCGGCGTGGACGAGCGCACGGCTGCAGCGCAGGATCTCTTCGAGCATGGAGCCGCGGTCCCGGATCGAGTGAATCGCCTGCACGAGGCTCCGGTTAATGGAATCCGTCCTCAGATGCTCCAGGACGAGCGAGATGGTATTGGCCAGGATGCGGGCGATGGATTCGTCGGCCTCGTCGAAGCCGGACTCCGAGGATGGACCATCTGGCCGCTTCTTGTTTTCCACCTTGACGAGTCCCAGGACCAGGTCCTTGGGATCCTTGAGCGGAATGGCGAGGAGGGATCGCAGCTTCTTGCTGGCGAGGTATTCGCGCACTTCCGAGGTATAGAAGGGACTTTCGGTGATCTGCGTGCCGCGCAGGCGCACGACGTCTCCCTGCTCGGCAATATGGCCGGTCATGCCGCCCCGGGTGTCGCTGTGTATCGGCAAGCGGACCGGCGCCGGATCGTCGTGACCGGACAGGTCCGAGTACTGTGCCGTCAGTTCGAGTTCGTGCGGCGCGTCGTCCGGCGCCAGGAAGATGCCGCAGTACTCGGCGTCCAGCAGGTCGTGGACGCACCGGGTCACCGTGCGCAGCGTGGCGTGGCGGTCCCGGTGAAACACGCTGCGCAACATTTCGTCGCTGGCCTGGGACAGCGCGAGCAGCTGGTCAACCGGTACGCTGGGTACGTTCATACGCCGCTATATCATCCTCGTATTGCAGGGTCCAGCCGATTTCGTCCAGACCATTCAGAATAAAGTTCTTGCGGAAGGGATCGATCTCGATTCGGTGGGACGCGCCGCCGGGTTCGGTGACGACCTGTTCTTCGAGGTCCACCGAGACGGTATACCGGTGCAGTTCCGCGGCGTCTCCGAGCATGCGCCGCACGGTATCGGCAGCCAGCACGACGGGAAGCAGCCCGTTCTTGAAGCAGTTGTTGTAGAAGATGTCCGCGAAGGACGGCGCGACGATTACGCGGAAGCCATAGTCCTGCAGTGCCCACGGGGCGTGTTCGCGGGAACTCCCGCAGCCGAAGTTGTCCCCGGTGACCAGAATCGTGGCGTCCCGGTAGCGGCCTTCGTTGAGCACGAAACCGGGATCGGGCGAACCGTCGCCCGTGAACCGCCAATCGTAGAAGAGGAACCGGCCGAATCCGGTGCGCTCGATGCGTTTCAGGAACTGCTTGGGGATGATCTGATCCGTATCCACGTTGATCCGGTCCAGTGGGGCGACCAGGCCGGTGTGTGTGGTAAAGGGTTCCGGCATGTCATACTCCGTTTCGGGTTGTGCCTACTGCCTACCTACCAGTTTCTCACGTCGACGAAATGTCCCGCTACGGCCGCCGCCGCAGCCATGGCCGGGCTGACCAGGTGGGTCCGTCCGTTCCGTCCCTGCCGGCCTTCGAAATTGCGATTGGAGGTGCTGGCGCACCGTTCGCCGGGCTGCAGGATGTCCGGGTTCATGCCCAGGCACATGCTGCAACCGGCCTCGCGCCACTCGAAACCCGCCTCCTTGAATACCCGGTCCAATCCCTCGGCTTCGGCCTGCCGCTTGACCGCGTGCGAGCCGGGCACCACCAGGGCGGTCACCCGCGGCGATACGCGGCGGCCCTTGATGACGTCCGCCGCCGCTTGCAGGTCGCTCAACCGGGAATTGGTGCAACTGCCGATGAAGACGCGGTCGATCTCGATATCGGTGATGGAGGTGTTGGGTTCCAGCGCCATGTAGGACAGGGCCTTTTCCGCCGCGCGCCGGTCGTTCTCGCTGTCCATCCCGCCGGGATCGGGCACGACGCCGGTCACGTCCGTCACCATGCCGGGGTTCGTACCCCACGACACCTGGGGTACGATCTCGTCCGCATTCAGCGCGAGCCGCTCGTCGTATTCGGCTTCATCGTCGGTGGCCAGTGTCCGCCATCCCTTCACGGCCCGGTCGAACGCATCGCCATCGGGGACGAATTCTCGCCCCGCAAGGTACTCGAAGGTCGTGTCGTCCGGCGCGATGAGGCCGGCCCTGGCGCCCAGCTCGATGGACATGTTGCAGATCGTCATCCGTTCGTCCATGGAAAGGCCGCGGATCGTGCTGCCCGTGTACTCGATGACCGCGCCTGTACCCCCTGCGGTACCGGTGCGGCGGATGATGTTCAGGATGATGTCCTTGGCGGTAACCCCTTCGCTCAACACGCCGTCGACACGGATTTCGAAGGTCCTTGAACGCTTCTGCAGCAGGCATTGCGTAGCCATCACGTGCTCGACTTCGCTCGTGCCGATGCCGAAAGCCAGCGCGCCGAAGGCTCCGTGGGTGGACGTGTGGCTGTCGCCGCAGACCATGGTCAGTCCGGGCTGCGTGATGCCCAGTTCCGGTCCGATCACGTGGACGATCCCGTTGCGCGGCGAGTCGAGATCGTACAGAGGCACGCCGAACTCCTCGCAATTCCGGGACAGCATGTCCACCTGAAGCCGCGCGATCTCGTCGGTCATGGGAATGGACCGGTCGGTGGTGGGCACGTTGTGGTCCATCGTGGCGTAGGTCAGGTCCGGCCGCCTCAGCTTCCGGCCCGCGGTCCGCAACCCCTCGAAAGCCTGCGGAGAGGTCACTTCGTGGACCAGGTGGGCGTCGATGTACAGGACGGTAAGCCCATCGGGCATCTCCTTGACGACGTGCTGGTCCCAGACCTTCTGGTACATGGTTCTGGCTGTCATGGCTTGTTCTCCGGCAATCTCTGGTTCGTATAACATGCGCGAACTTCTTATACACGCGGTATACACGCGCGAACTTCAGTTAACAGGTGCGAACTCGTTAACAGGTGCGGAGCCGTTCCACCGGTCGGTGTCGTGCCGCGCGATGGCCTGTAAGAGCCGTAAATTCATACGCTTACACCCGCTATTCCGTTCGGCGGGCCAACGTAATCAATATAGCCCTGAGGCGGCGCTGCGGGCAAGCGAAAAGTCCGCGTTCCAGTGCCCCCGGATTCCGGCCGTCAGCACCCCCAATCTACGGGTTCCGCGGCACGCCAATCCCCTTGACAGGATGGGTTCGATTCTCTATATTGTCAAGAGTCGCAAATTGTTAATGGAGATACCTAAACGAATGCTTGTGATGACGCTTTGTTGTCATTGAAATTTCATGGTGTTATGTGATATGCGGATAGAACAGGTACATCCGGGAAGCATCGCGGAGCATGTCGGTCTGGTCCCTGGCGACCGGTTGATCCGGATCAACCAGGCCCGGGTCAGGGATTCCCTCGACTACAGGTTCTGGTCCAGCGAAGACGTGCTGGAACTGGACATCCTCCAGGCGAACGGGAGCAGGATCCTGATCGACGTGGAGAAGGATCCGGATGAAGACCTCGGACTGGACCTGCACGAGCCGCCCTACCAGGCCTGTGCGAACAAATGCGTGTTCTGTTTCATTCACCAGAATCCGAAGGGCATGCGCAAGGCCGTATACTTCCAGGACGAGGACGTGCGGCTCACCTTTCTGTACGGCAACTACGTGACGCTGGCCTTCGCTTCCGATGCGTACCTCGAACGTATCATCGTGCAGCGGTTGAGCCCGGTCTACGTGTCGGTCCACGCAACGGACCCGGCACTTCGCCGGATGCTGCTGGGCTCGCCGAAGGCGAAGGACATCATGCCCATCCTCCGGCGGCTGGCCGAAAACGGCATCCTGGTCGAAACGCAGATCGTGCTCTGTCCCGGTCTCAACGACGGCGCGGCGCTAAGGAAAACGGTGGACGACCTCGCCGAACTCTATCCGGCCGTGGAATCGATATCCATCGTACCGGTCGGTCTTTCCGAACACCGGCAGGGACTCTACCACCTCGAACCGGTCACCGTGGATTACGCAAGGCGCATGATCGACACGGTCGGCGCCTGGCAGGAAGAACTCCGCGAGCGGCTTGGACATCCGCTCGTGTACCTCTCCGACGAATGGTACCTGATGTCGTCCACGCCGCTGCCACCGCCGTCCTTCTACGAAGACTGTCCCGTCGTGGAAAACGGCGTCGGCATGGTCCCGCAGTTCGAGACCCGCATGGCGGAGCAGACGAGGATGCTGCCCGGCCGGGCGGCCGGGACGGTACGAACGACACTCGTCACGGCCGAACTGGCCCAGGGCGTGGTCTGGGCTTCTCTGGCGGAACCGCTCAACCGGGTGGAAAACGTGGATGCGAAACTGGTCGTGGCGGAGAACACTTTCTTCGGATCGGGGATCACCGTGTCGGGACTGCTGACCGGCCAGGATATCCTTCGTGCGTTGAAGGACGAGGAAGTGGGCGACCGGGTGTATTTGCCGCAGAACGTGCTGAACGACGACGGCCTGCTGCTGGATAACATGACCTTGTCCGGCCTGAGCGAGCGTGTCGGCGCGCCGGTGGAACTCTTCCCGGAAAACGTGATGGATCTGCCGGGACTGTAAAATGTCTCCGGATCGCACCGAACCCATGATCTCTTAGGTACAATAAAACAACCATGTCATCTGTCATCGCCATCATAGGACGTCCCAACGTGGGCAAGTCGGTGTTGTTCAACCGGATGATCGGACGCCGGGACGCGATCGTGCACGACGCCCCGGGCATTACGCGGGACCGGCATTACGCCGAGGCCGACTGGTTCGGGAAGAAGTTCACGGTGGTGGACACGGGTGGCCTGGTACCTGAATCCGACGAACCCATGGAGGCGGCCATCGAACAGCAGGCCCGGCTGGCCGTCAGCGAAGCCGACGTGATCCTGCTGGTTACGGACGTCCGCACCGGCGTAATGCCCCTGGACCAGAAGGCGGCCGAAGTCGTCCGCCGGGCCGGCAAGCAGGTCATCGTCGTCGCGAACAAGGTGGACAGCGGCGCGCAGGAGAACCATGCCTACGAGTTCGGCGCACTGGGCCTGGGCGATCCCGTGATGATTTCCGCGCTGAAGGGACGCAATACGGGCGACCTGATGGACCTGCTGGCGGAACGGATGCCCGATCCCGTACCCGTCGCCGAGGAGGAAGACGGCGCGATCAAGGTGGCGATCGTGGGCAAGCCCAACGTGGGAAAATCGTCCCTGGTCAATGCCATCGTGGGAAGGGACACCGTGATCGTCTCGGACGTTCCCGGCACGACGAGGGACTCGGTGGACACGCGGATCACCCGGCAGGGCGTGAAATACAGCCTGATCGATACCGCCGGCCTCAGGCGCCGCGCCCGGATTTCCAGCGACATCGAGTTCTACAGTTTCACGCGGTCGATGCGGAGTATTGGGCGCTGCCACGTGGCCGTGCTCCTGGTGGACGCGGTCGATGGCCTGTCCGCGCAGGAACAGCGGATCGTATCCCAGGTGGAAGAAGCCGGGAAGGGGCTGGTCATCGCCTTCAACAAGTGGGACCTGGTGGATCGGACCGAGCAATCGTCCGAAGCCTTTATCCGGTCGGCCAGGGAGTACCTCCGTTTTGCCGACTACGCCCCGATCCTGTTCGTGTCGGCCGAGACCCGCCGGGGCGTGACGCAGATCATGCAGAAGACACGGCACGTACACGAGATGTGCTCGCTCCGTGTCTCAACCGGTGAATTGAACCGGGTCGTGGAAAGCATCTCGGCCTATTATCCGCCCCCGGCTGCGCGAAACGGCCGGTCGACCCGGATTCTATACTGTACGCAGGCACAGGCATCTCCGCCCACTTTCGTGTTTTTCCTGAACCACGACGAAGGCGTTCCGGATTCGTACAAGCGTTACCTGTCGAACCGGCTTCGCGAGACCTTCGAATTCGAGGGGTCGCCAATTCGGGTGATCGTCCGCGGGCGGGAAGGAAAACGATGAACAAGCTGTATTACTCCAGCAGCGAAGTATCGACCCTGCTCGACCTTGAGCCGTCGGTACTCCGATTCTGGGAAGATCAATTCAGCCAGCTTCGCATCAAGCGGACCCGCGCCGGCAAGCGGATGTACCGAGAAAAGGACATCGAGCTCATCCGCACGATCAAGCGTCTCACCCGGGACGAAGGATACACGATCGCCGGTGCAAGGAAGAAGCTCCAGGAATCTTCGTCGGACCGCCGCGCGGCGAAAGCTGGCCGCGGGGGAGACAGGGTTCACAGCGGCGCGGCGAAAGAGTCGCAGGGCGAAACCGCGTCCGAACCCGAAATCATACAGTGGATCAGGTCCAGCCTGATCGACCTGCGGGAATCGATGGACTAGGGATCATGCATTCCCCGTGAGGAAACGGACATGATCGCCACCCCGCCACGTCCGATATCCCGGTTGTTGCTCACCCTTCCGATTTTCATTCTCTCTCTCGTTGTCTATGACGCGTACGACGGCCCCAGCGCCGAACCGGCGCCTCCGCAGGCTGTCGAAGGCCCGGCGAGCGCTCTCCGTGGCCCCGCTGCCCCGCATTCGGCAGGCACCGCGAACGAAGCCCCCACGATAGACGACCGCGCAATCGGCCGGTCCGTCAACGAAGACCCTGCGACTGAAGACCGCGCAATCGACCATCCCCTCATCCAGGGCGCGTCCATCGAAAGTGCTCTGTCCCGCCTGTACCGGCTGATTAACGGCCGTGAAATCGACGAGGTCCAGCTGAAAGAGATCCTCGCAGAAGACGCGCCTTCTCTTTCTGAACGTCACGCGGGCACCAGGATCCGGCTGAGGGAGCGATACGCGGTGGATAGCCTCCTCGCCCTTCCCGAAATCCACCTCAGTGTTTTCATGGAAGGAAAAGAACGGCTGTCGTCGGAACTGTGGAAAGTCCATTTCGCGCAGCATGAGACTGGCTGGAAAGCGGAACGATTCGAACCCTTGCTGACGGCCCACCTCGGCTACCGGTTCGCGCTGCGCGAGGACGAGGTCTATGCCTTCGACCGCCTGACGATCGAGCGTCCAGCCGGCGTAATGCAAGTGGAAGACGGCCTGCTTATGCCAGGATATTCCGGCGACCGGATCGGGCGCGCGGTCCTCGTGGGAACGGGCCGGTTCACCTTCACGCCGCCGGACCGTGTCGAGCGCCAGCAGATGAACAGGTACGCCCGTACGGACGCCGATGCGTACACGGCCCGGTTCGACCGGATGGTGCTGGTCCTGTCGCCCGAAGGTTACGAGAACCTGGTGGAAGGCGTCGCGCTGTCGCGCGTCAAGGGCGGACGGGCATTCGACCGGGCCCGGGCTGTGCTGAAACGCGTAGACCAGGACTACTTCATGGACATGAGACCCGCCCGGCAACGCTTCTCTCTCGCCCACACCCATCCTTACTTCCTACAGGCCGAAATCGACCTCGCGGACTCGGACCGGTGGCTCGTCTACACGTACAGCCCCTATGAAGCGGAGTCGGTCAGTCTGGTACAGAAGAGCGGTTTTCCCAGGAACCCGGAAATCAGTCCCCCCGTGGTCTGGTGCCGTTTTGCGCAGGAACCGGTTGAACGTGCGGAGAAGAACGAGATGACCCCTGGTCCGTTGCTGTCCCTGGACCACTACGGTATAGCGGGGTCGATGGAGAACGACGGCAGGCGGATGCGTATGAAGACGACCCTGGAAATCACGGCCAGGGCGGACCCGCTCACGGCGGCGACTTTCACCCTGAACCCGGAATTCAAAGTCTTTCGCGTGGACGATGCCAGCGGCGATGGCGCGCTATTCACGAGGCAGGGAACCTATATCACCGTACCGTTTCGCCAGCCCGTTCAGATGGACAGTTCTACCACGCTGACCTTCTGGTACGATGGTGACGTTTTTCGGGACGGCGGCGACGACTTCTTCGGCCTGTTAAACAACCAGCAGTGGCTGCCCATGCATTCCAACGAGGATCTGTACACTTTCGACCTGGAACTGCGCTACCCCGAAAAGCTGACCGTGGCGACGACCGGCCCGATCGTAGCCAGTCACGTGAAGGGAGATACGCGCGTCACACGCTGGCAGCGGAATCGTCCCGTATCGTCACTGGGCATGACGTTCTCCGAAAGCCGTACCCGCACGGTATCCGTGGGGGGAGTCGACGTGATGCTCAGCGTGGACAAAGACCGGCGCAGGGCCGATTCGAGCACGGCACGGATCCTCAACCACATCGGCCCCGCGCTGGACTTCTTCGGCGGGATTTTTGGGCGCTATCCCTACGAAAAACTCGACGTCGTCCAGATGCCGGACGACTATGCATTCGGCCGGGCGCTGCCGTCGATGCTCATGCTGTGGGGCCTGTACTACCAGGATGCCTTCAGCCTAAGCGCGAACCTGCACGCCCACATGTACACGGAAGTGCAGCACATCTTCCGCGGATTCCTGGCCCATGAACTGGCCCACCAGTGGTGGGGCGGGTCCATGATCCCCAGGACGTACCGCGACGCATGGTTGTCGGAGGCCGTGGCGACCTATGCGGCCGACATGTACATTGAACGCGAGGCCGGCGCAGAAGCGTTTCGCGAGATGCTGAAGCGGCACACGGACCAGGCGCTCTTTGCCGACCGGCACGGCGCGATCGACCTGGGAAGCCGGCTCGGGGAACATTACCAGGCCATCGTCTATGAGAAAGGCGCCATGGTACTCCACATGCTGCGGCGCACCATCGGGGATGGCCATTTCATGAGCGTGCTCTCCCGTTTCAGCCGGGAAAAGGCAGGCAAGCTCGTTACAACGGAGGACTTCGAGACCGAAGTCGAGGTGGTAACAGGCCGGGAGATGGACTGGTTCTTCGACCAGTGGATCCGGGACACGGGCTATCCAATCTACCGGGTTTATCACACCGGCAGCGAAGCGGCAGGCAGCGCGGCGGCTATTGGCGCGGGCAGCGCGGCGGCTGGAAAGGTGTTCACGGTACGCGGGCAGCTTCTACAGGAACAGGACGGGCGGGTCTTCCGGGTGATCGTGCCCCTGGTCTTCGAACTGGAAAACGGGGAGCGGATAACCCGGGAAATCTGGAATACGAATAGGCGTCAGACCTTCGAGTATGCACTGCCGGACAAGGTAAAGCGCATCATGATCGCACCGGACAATTCCGTGTACTTCAAGCCGGCCAGGTAGCAACGGACCGTGCCGCTATTCCGGCACGGGCCTTTCCACGCGGGCGCGCTTCGCTTCCGCCGAGTCGGGATAACGCTTGATCAGTCGCTGGTACACGTATCCGGCCTCGACGGTGCGTCCCGCGTTTTCAAGGCATTGCCCCGCCTGCCACAGGACCGTCTCCAGTCCT
>MKWU01001633.1_pt1 | contig 37620 bp, 34 predicted proteins | sample 809101 | NCBI WGS metagenome assembly MKWU01 (sample SAMN05860141, study PRJNA318959) | sponge metagenome | host: Aplysina aerophoba | place: Slovenia: Piran, Adriatic Sea, Gulf of Piran | collected 2013-05-07
GGCCTCCGCTGTGGATAAGCAGCCCGCCGCCGCCAGACTCGCGACGGTCGCGGCGGCGGGCTACTTACCTACAGCTACCAACGAAAGCCAGAGCTCCTACACCACCTGTGGGGACACGACCCTTTCGTCGATGAAGAACAACCACGCCACTCTGCACTCTCACTCGATGTCGGAACCCGAATTGCCCCTCAATCCTCCTCCCGCAGGATCTCGCGCTGGGTGCGGCCCCTGTATTCGGTGCGCAGCAGGCCGCGGCGCTGCAGCTCGGGCACGACGAGGTCGACGAACGCCTCGATCGCGCCGGGGGTGTGGGTGGGGGACAGCATGAAGCCGTCGCCGCCGACCTCCTCGAGAAAGGCCTCCATCTGGTCGGCGAGGCTCCTGGGGGTACCGACGAATTGCGGCAGGCCGACGCTTTGCCCGTGCCGCGCGGCGACTTCGGCCACCGTCATCGGCGTGCCGTCGGGCTTGCGGAAGCGGGTGCGGAAGCGGTGGAACTCGGGCTCCGGGCGGTCCGCCATGATCGCGTCGGGCGGGATCTTCGCGAGGTCGAAATCGAGATGGGCCGACAGGATCGCCATGCCGCCCTCGAACGACACCAGCGCGTTGTGCTCCTCCTGGCGCTCGCGCGCCGCCGCCTCGGTCGCGCCGATGATCGGCTGCATGCCGTAAAGGATCTTGCACGAATCGGGGTCGCGGCCGAGCTCCGACATCCGCCCCTTGATCGAGGCGTAATAGGCGGCCGCGTCGGGCGCCCGGGGCTGGATCGCGAAGATCGCATCGGCGTAGCGGGCCGCGAAGTCCTGGCCCTTGGGCGAGGTCCCGGCCTGCAGGATCGCCGGGCCGTTCTGCGGCGAGCGCGTGACGTTGAGCGGCCCGCGCGACTTGAAGAACCGGCCCTCGTATTCGATGCGCCGCACCTTGTCGGGGTCGGCGAACACCGCATTCTCGCGGTCCATCGTCACGGCGTCCGCGTCCCACGAATCCCACAGCCTCCGGCACACCTCGACGAATTCATGCGCCCGGTCGTAGCGGGTGTCGGCCGGCTGGCGCTCCTCGCCGTAATTCGCCGCCTGGTTGCTGTTGAGCGAGGTGACCACGTTCCACCCCGCACGGCCGCGCGTCAGATGGTCGAGCGTCGCCCACAGCCGGGCGGCGTAGAACGGGTGGGCGTGGCTTACCGAAAAGGTGGCGGCGACGCCGATCCGCTCGGTCACCGCGGCGATGAAGGAGAGCAGGGGGATCGGGTCGTGTTCCGGCGCCTGGGCGGCCGAGCGCAGCGAGGGGCCGAGGCTGCCGGTATAGGTGTCGGCGATATAGTTGAGGTCGGCGAAGAACACGGTGTCGAAGCAGCCGCGCTCGCAGACCCGGGCGATGTGCTGGTAGAGTTCGGGCCGGTCCCAGGCATAGCCCGCCTCGGCCGTCTTCGGGTGCCGCCACATCGCCACGCTGTGATAGGTCGGCCCGTGCACCAGGAACTGGGCCAGGTGCATTTTCTTCTTCTTCGCCATCGCGGCCGAGTTTGCGGCCTCCGGGTCACGGCGGCAAGCTATCCCGCCACCCGGCGCCGGACCGTGGCGAAGGTGGCGAGCGCGGCCAGCGCGAGGATGCCGGCGATCAGGAAGACGAGCTGCGGCTCCCCGGCGTCGAGGATCCAGCCGAACACCAGCGGCATCGTCGCCGTGCCGACATGCCCGCCGGTGGAGACGAAGGCGAACACCTTGCCGTGCGCGCCCGCCGGCGTCGCCGCATAGACCATCAGGTCGCGCGTCCCCTGCACGATGCCGCGCAGCATCCCGGTCAAAGTAAGCAGCGTGACGACCGCGACGACCGGCAGCGAGACTTGGCCGAGCGCGATCAACAGCGCGCCCGCGCCGATGAGCCCGATCGCCGCGGTGAGCCCGCGCGCGCCGATGCGGTCGGCGAGCACGCCCCCGGCAAGCGTTCCGACCGCCGCGCCGATGAGGAACCCGGTGAGCGCGCCGTTCGCCGTGGCGAGGGGCAGGGCGTATATCTCGACCAGGGCCGAGGGGGCGAAGACGCGGACGCCGACGAAGGCGGTATTCAGGATGACGAAGAAAAGGAAGCAGAGCAGGATCGGCGCGGTCAGGAGAAGGGCGGCGCCGGCCCGGAGACCGGTTCCGGAGGCCGCCTTGCGCGGGTTGGCCGCGGTGTGCGCCGACAGGCCTTCCCCGCCGCGCAGCATGCCGGCGAAGGGAATGAGCACCAGCGCGACCGCGACGCCCGCCAGCCCGATCAGCAGGAACGCTCCCCGCCAGTCCCAGAACGCGGCGAGCCCGACCATAAGCGCGGGCGCGGCGGCGGTCCCCATATGGCCGCTGAAGGAGTGCAGGGTGTAGGCGCGGCCGAGCCGTCCTTCGGGCACCGCGCGCGACAGGATCGCGTAATCCGCCGGGTGGTACACCGAATGGGCGAGCCCGGCGACGGCGATGACCAGGAGCAGCGACCAGTAGGACGTCGTCGCGGCGACCGCGGCGATCGCCGCACCCTGGACGACGAGCCCGCCGATCAGCACCTTGCCGCCGCCGATCCGGTCGACCACGAACCCCATCGGGACCTGGCCCAGGACGGCCGCGATGCTGAACACGCTGACCAGCAGGCCGAGCGCGGTGTAGCTCACATCGAGATCCTGGATCAGCAGGTAGAACAGCGGCGGCAGGGCGAGCTGGTAGATGTGGCTCATGAAATGGGCGGCGCCGACCAGAGAGATCACGCGGACGGAATGGCCCATCCCTGCCGCTCGCGCGCTCATCCCGCGTACCGCCCCTTGACGGTGGAGAAGGTCAGCAGAGCGAGCGCGACGAACGCCGCGGCAAACCAGAAGATCCAGCGCGGGTCGAAATTGTCGAGCATCCAGCCGAACAGCACGGGGACGAGCCCGCCGGCGAGGTTCGCGCCGCTGGAGGCGAACCCCATCGCGCGGCCCATCGCGCCGTCGGGGGTGACCGACTGGAGCAGCAGATCGCGCGAGGGCATCAGGAAGCCGAGCGCGAAACCCACCGCCGCGAGCGTCGCGGCCAGCAGGACGAGCGGCATCGGCACCGCGCCCACCAGCACGATCAGCAGCGCCGCCGGGCCGAGCGTCATGACCGCGGTGCCGATGCGGGGGCCCACCCGGTCGGCGTAATCCGCGCCGGCGAGCGTGCCGATCGCGCTCCCCGCCACCAGCGCGAACAGCGCGGCGTTGACCGCCGCGAGCGGGGTCTGGAACAGCCGGTCGAGCGCCGCCACGGTAAACGCGCGGAGCCCGCCCGAACCCGCCATCTGGAGCATGAAGAAGGCGAAGCACATCAGGATCGGCGCGCTCATCAGGAAGCGCAGCCCGGCCTTCGCCCCCACCGGCGCCGGCGCCTTGTCCGCTGCTGCCGGCCGTCTTTCCTCGCGCAACAGGTCGCGGTAGAGGAACAGCGCCACGGCGACGAGGATTCCGATCGCGCCGATCGCCAGATAGGCCGCGCGCCAGTGCCAGAGCGTCGCGACGGTCACCATGAAGACCGGCGCGATGGCGAAGCCGAGATTGCCGGTGAAGGCATGCACGCCATAGGCCCGCCCAAGCCGGCCGCGATCCACCGTCGCGGTCAGGATGGCGTAGTCGGCCGGGTGGTAGACGGTGTGCGCGAGCCCGGCGAGACCCATCAAAGCGAGGATCTGCCAGTACGAATCGACGAAGCCGATCGCCGCGATCGCCGCGCCCTGGAGCGCCATGCCGGCGATCAGCAGGCGCCGCCCGCCGAGCCAGTCGACCAGGAAGCCGACCGGCATCTGGCCGAAACCGGCGACCAGCCCGAACACGGTGAGCGCGAGCCCGAGATCGGTGTAGCTCAGCCCGAGCGCCGGCTGGAGCACCGGAAACAGCGTCGGCAGCACCAGGAAATAGGCGTGGCTCAGCATGTGGGGCACGCAGACCAGCGCGATCACCTTGGCATCGCGGGAAACTGCGGCGTCCAGGGTTGCCATGGAACTCCTGTGGCGATTTCGGGGCCTCGGCGGGGGAGAATACGCCGCCCGTCCGGCCCGGGTCACGCGCCTGTCCCGGCGGCGGGAAAAGCGTTGCGCCCTCCCGGGGCAATCGCGAGGATGGCCGCGACCCCGACCAGGCAAGGCCGCGCCCGATGAAATTCTCGTTTTTCATGATGCCCGTCCACCACCCGAGGGAGAACCCGACGCTCGCCTTCCGGCGCGACATCGAGCTGATCCATCTGGCGGACGCGCTGGACTACGACGAGTTCTTCATCGGCGAGCATCACTCGGGCGGGTGGGAGACCATGCCGGCGCCCGAGATGGCGCTCGCCATGGCGGCGGCGAGCGCGCACCGCATCCGCCTCGGCACCTCGGTGGTCAGCCTGCCCTTCCACCACCCGTTCCACGTCGCCGAGCGGATGGCGTTCCTCGACCACCTGACCCGCGGGCGGGCGATCCTGGGCGTCGGGCCGTGCAACCTGGCGACCGACAAGAAGCTGTTCTCGATCACCGACGACCGGCTCTACCCGATGATGTACGAGGCGATCGACGTGATCGTGCGCCTGCTCGAATCGAGCGAGCCGTTCAGCCACCGGGGAGAGTTCTGGACTTTCGACGATCTGCGCCTGCAGCTGCTCTCCTACCAGCAGCCGCGCATGCCGCTCGCCATCGCGACGTCCGGCACGAAGGCCAATCTGGAGGTCGCCGGCCGCCACGACATGCTGCTGCTCCAGCCGGTCGGCAGGAACCTCTCCGCGCATTACGGCGATGCGAAGTCGCAATGGGCCCAGGTCGAGGCCGCCGCTTCCGCCGCCGGGCGGACCGCCGACCGCAGCAACTGGCGGCTCGCCACGGCGATCCATCTCGCCGAGACCCGCGACCAGGCCTGGGACGAGGCCGCCGCGGGGCTGATGTCCGAAGCGGAGTACTTTTCCGCCATCGGCCTCAAGCCGGCCTATGAGGAGTTCCCGGGCCAGCCCTTCGAGCAGTTCACCCCCGAATCCTGCGTCGAGCGGCGCGACTTCGTGGTCGGCACGCCGGACGACATGATCGCCTGGATCGAACGCAAGCAGGCGGAGACCGGCGGCTTCGGCGGGGTGATGCTGACCACCCACGAATGGACCGACCACGAGAAATACCGCCGCAGCCTCGACATGGTCGCGCGCTACGTGATGCCCCATTTCCGCGGCAGCAACCGGATCATGCGCGACGAATGGGACGCGATCCAGAGACAGGTCCGCGACGACGGCAAGGTGGTGCTCGACCCCGCGCGGCCCAGCAACCTCGCCACCGTGGCGCGCTGAGCAGCGGAGAAGCCGCCGATGACGATCGACATCTACACCCACATCTTCCCCGGCGATTTCTATCGCCACATGTCGAAGGCCGCGCCCAGGCTGGAGAATCTCGGCAAGCGGATGCAGCAGGTGAAGATGATCCACGACCTCGACATCCGCTTCCGGCTGATGGACGAGTTCGGCGAGTACGGCCAGGTGATCTCGCTGCCCAACCCGCCGCTCGAGGACATCACCGACCCGGCGACCGGGGCCGAGCTTGCCCGCATCGCCAACGACGCGATGGCCGAGCTGGTGCGCCGCCACCCCGACCGTTTCGTCACCTTCATCGCCGCGCTCGCCATGCACGACATGGATCGGACGATGGACGAGCTGCACCGCGCGATCCGCGACCTCGGCGCGCGCGGCGTCCAGATCTTCACCAATGTGGGAGGGCGGCCGCTCGACGAGCCCGAATTCCAGCCCTTGTTCGCGGCCATGGCGGAGTACGATCTGCCGATCTGGATGCACCCGGCGCGCGCCGCGGACATGCCCGACTACAAGGCCGAAGAGCGCTCGCGCTTCGAGATGTGGTGGTGCTTCGGCTGGCCCTACGAGACCTCGGTGGCGATGGCGCGGCTGGTGTTCTCCGGGCTGTTCGACCGCCACCCGGGGATCAAGATCATCACCCACCACATGGGCGGCATGATCCCGTTCTTCGACGGCCGGATCGGGCCGGGCATGGCGGTGCTCGGACAGCGCACCACCGACGAGGACCATTCCGAAGTGCTGTCGTCGCTGGAGCGACCGCATCTCGACTATTTCAGGATGTTTTACGGCGACACCGCGATGTTCGGCGCCAATCTCGGCATCAAGTGCGGGCTCGAATTCTTCGGCATCGACCACGCGGTGTTCTCGACCGACTGCCCCTTCGCGCCGGTGCGCGAGACCTTCCAGTCGATCGACGACCTCGGCCTCTCCGAAGAGGACAGGAAGAAGCTTTTCGGCGGCAACGCAAGGCGGCTGATGCGCCTCGACGATGACTGAGCCCGTCATCATCCGCGGCGGCACCGTCATCGACGGCTCGGGCGCGCCGGGCCGGATCGCCGACGTCGCTATCGAGAACGGCCGCATCAGGGCGGTCGGCGACGACCTGACCGCCGGCGGGGCCGCGGCGGTCGACGCCGCCGGCAAGGTGGTCGCGCCCGGCTTCATCGACATCAAGACCCATTCCGACTGGACGCTGCCGCTGATGCCGCTCGCCGAGAGCAAGGTGCGCCAGGGGGTGACCACCGAGGTCATCGGCCATTGCGGCTATTCCTGCGCCCCGGCGCTGCCGGGGAAGGCCGACGCGCTCAAACAGTATCTCAGCCCGAGCGCGCCCTGGCTCGATTTCGCCGAGACCGGCTTCGCCGACTACGTGCGGAGCTACCCCGCGACCTCGGTCAACCGGGTGATGCTGGTCGGGCACAACACGCTCCGCCTGATGACCATGGGGATGGAGGACCGCCCGCCCGAGCCGCACGAGCTGGCGGCGATGATCGACCTGCTCGAAGAGGCGCTGGCCGCCGGCGCGCTCGGCCTGTCGTCGGGGCTGTTCACCGCGCCCGGCTGCTACGCCGAGGGCGAGGAGCTGGTCGCCCTCGGACGCGTGCTCAGGCGCCGCGGCGCGCGCTACTTCACCCATCTGCGCGACGAGTCCGACTCGGTCTTCGATTCGGTGGAGGAGGCGATCGAGTTCGCCGGCCAGACCGGCGTCCACGTCCAGATCGTCCACGTCAAGCTGTCCGGCATGGACAACTGGGGCGGGGCGGAGCGCCTGCTCGAACGGCTGGCGGAGGCGCGCCGCGACGGCGCCCAAATCGATTGCGACCAGTACCCCTACGAGGCGGCCAGCAACCCGCTGCGCAACCTGTTCCCGAGCTGGCTGCAGGAGGGCGGGATCGACGCCATGCTGGAGCGCCTGGGCAGCGCCGAAATCCGCGCCCGGCTGCGCCGCGAGGTCGATGCGGCGGGGCTCAACAATTTTGGCCGCATCCCGTCATGGGATTCCGTGAGGGTCTCGATCTCGCCCGACCTGCCGCAATACGCCGGCCGCACGATCGGCGAAATCGCGGCGCAACGGGAAACCGACCCGTTCGAGGCGGCGCTCGACCATCTCGCCGGCGACCGCGGCCAGACCCGGGTGCTGGTCTCGTCGATCTCGGAGGACGACATCCGCACCCTGATCGCCTCGCCGAGCGTGATGGTGGGCTCCGACGGCAACGCGGTGGCGCCCTACGGCACCACCGGCCAGGGCAAGCCGCACCCCCGGTTCTACGGCACCTTCGCCCGCATCCTCGGCCGCTATGTCCGCGAACTCGGGCTGATCCCCGTCGAGACCGCGATCCACAAGATGACCGGCGCGTCGGCCCGCGCGCTCGGCATTGCCGGGCGCGGCCTGCTGCGCCGGGGCTTCGCCGCCGACGTCACCGTGTTCGACCCCGAGACCGTGGCCGAGACCGCGACCTACCGGGACCCGCACAGCTACGCGGCGGGGATCGACCGGGTCTGGGTCAACGGCGTCCCGGTCTTCGCCGACGGCGAGCACACCGGCGCCACGCCGGGTGCGGTTCTCGGCCGCGCCTAGCCAGCCGTTCGAGCGCCTGACAGGGCGGCCGCGGCGGTCCTATACTGGCGCCCCATGCAATCGGCACGAACGGGACCGGACCGATGGCCGAATACCATGTCGAAAAGCTGAGCCCCGCCCTCGGCGCGCGCGTCACCGGGCTCGATCTGCGCGAGGAGCCCGGCGCGGAGACCGTCGCCGGGCTGTGCAAGGTCTTCGTCGACAACGCGGTTCTCTGCTTTCCGGGCCAGCGCGTCTCGGCCCAGGACCAGGCGCGCTTCGCCGGCTTCTTCGGCCGGGTCGATGCCGGTTTCCGCCCGCCCTCCTACGCGCTCGACAACACCAACAAGAAGCGCGGCGTGATGCTGGTCACCAATATCCGCAAGGACGGCAAGCAGATCGGCTCGCTGCCCGACGGCGAGATGCATTACCACTCCGACGGCTCGCATCGCGACGTCCCCTACCGCGCGACCACGCTGTTCGCGATAAAAATCCCGTCGCGCGGCGGCGAGACCCTGTTCGCCAACCTCGCCAACGCCTATGACGCCCTGCCCGAGGAACAGCGGGAACGGCTCGAGGGGCTCGAGGCGAACCACGCCTATCGCTACGACCTGGTGACCCGCGACCTCAACGACGACAGCCGCAGCGACCTCAACCGCGCCGTCCACCCGCTGGTCAAGACCCACCCCGATACCGGGCGCAAGTCGCTTTATCTCAGCCGGCTGATGACCCAGACGGTGGTCGGCATGGACAAGGACGAGTCCGACGCGATCCTGCTGCCCCTGTTCGACCACATCGAGAAGCCCGAGTTCGTCTACGCCCATGCCTGGACGCCGGGCGATTTGGTGATCTGGGACAACCGGACGGTCAACCACGCGCGCAACGACTTCCCGGCCGAAGAGGACCGGCTGCTCCGGCGCTATACGGTATCCGAGCCCGGCTGACCCATGTTCGTCCGCAACGCCTGGTACGCCGCCGCCTGGTCCGAGGAAGTCGGACAGCGCCAGCCGCTCGCCCGGACGGTGATCGGCGAGCGCCTGGTGCTCTACCGCGGGCCGGACGGCGCGGTCGCCGCGCTGGAGGACCGCTGCGCGCACCGCTCGATGCCGCTGTCGCTCGGGCGGATCGCCGATGGCGGAAGGCTGGTCTGCCCCTATCACGGGCTCGCCTACGATGCGACCGGCGCCTGCGTCCACGTCCCGGGCCAGGCGGGGACGGGCGGGATCCGCATCCGCGCCTACCCGGTCGAGGAGCGGGCCGGGCTGGTGTTCGTCTGGACGGGCCCGCCCGGGCGCGCCGACGCGGCGGCTCTCCCCGATTGCGGCTGGCTGGACCGGCCCGGCTGGCACCGCACCGACCTGTACCGCCGCGCCGAGGCCAATTACCTGCTGCTCAACGACAACCTCGCCGATCTGCTGCACGTCGCCTTCCTGCATATCCCGTCGGGCGGCGGCAACGAGGACATGGGCGCCGCCGAGACGACGCTCGCGGTCAACGGCTTCGGCTACGATTTCCAGCGCCACAGCCGCGACATCCCGGCACCCGCGGGCTACCGCCGGCTGTCCAACGCCACCCGCAATATCGACCGCTGGCACGTCGTCGAGTTCCGCGGACCGTCCTTCTGGCGCATCCATACCGGGGTTGCCGAGACCGGCAGCGGCGGGCCCGACAGCGCGTTGCCGGCGGGGGCGGGGCGCTGGGCGATCCGGCCGCATCATTTCGTCACCCCGGAGACCGGGACCAGCACGCATTACTTCCAGTCGGTCGCCCACGAGACGCCGCCGGCATCGGATTCGTGGCGCTTTCTCAACAACGTGATCGACGAGGACGTGTGGGCGATCGAGCACCAGCAGCAGGCGCTGGAGCGCTGCCCCGACATCCCGATGCAGACCATCCCGAGCGACGAGCCGACGCTCGCCATGCGCGCCATCGTCGAGAAGATGGCGGCGGGCGAGGGTGGCGGGACGGTATGAGACTCGCCGGGCGACCCGGAGCCGCCGCGAATTGACCGCGGGCCGAGTGTGGCATATGTTTGGCATATGCCAAAGGGAGTTGGTCGGCTATGGCAGCAAGAGGTCGGCATGCGCGGCTCTTTCGCAATGGCCGGAACCAGGCGGTCCGCATACCCCGGGAGTTCGAACTCGCCGCCGATGAAGTCGTCATCTACCGGGAAGATCGCCGTCTGGTGATCGAGCCGGTCGAGCGCCGGCCTACACTGGCGGAGGTCCTGTCGAGTCTGGAACCTCTAGACGAGGATTTTCCCGAGATCGACGATCCTCCGACGAAGCCCGAAAACCCGCTATAGGGATGGTTGCCCTACGCTATATGCTGGATACGAATGCCGTGTCGCAAATGATCCGTCGACCCGAAGGCGCCCTTGCCCGACGGGTGGCGGCGCTGGAACCGGGCAGTGTCGCAATCAGCGTGATCGTCGCGGCGGAGCTTCGATATGGCGCCGAGCGCCGCGCCTCGGCGCGGCTGACAAGGCAGCTGGACGCCGTGTTGTCCGCCTTCGACGTGCTTCCTCTGGAGGAACCGGCGGATCGGCACTACGGTGCGATCCGCAGCGACCTGGAACGCGTCGGCCGACCCATCGGGCACCATGACATTCTGATCGCTGCGCACGCGAGATCGGTCGGAGCGACCCTGGTCACCAACAACCTGGACGAATTCCGGCGCGTCCCGTCTCTTGGGGTCGAAGACTGGCAATAGCGGTAGCGGTGTTGGGCGACAAACGTGCCGACAAGGCGATCGACTTCGGTTGGAGCGCCAGCATCCAGGCCGTGACATAATCGCCGACGCACAAAACCGGAGCGAAGACATGGCGCAGTTTGTCGTCTCGCCGCATATGCGGCTGCATGAATGGGTGGCGGAAGCAGAGGGGTTCTTCTCCGATGCCGGGCTCGACTACGTGTTCCGCGAGCAGCTCGGCTCGCGCGACGGCGCCTATCACGATCTCGGCGACAAGGTCGGCGCCTACCAGACCTTCGAGAGCGGGCGGACCTGCGACGTGAGCGCCGCCTGCCACTGGACGGTCAACGCCGCCGCGTCGGCCGGCCACGGCAGGCTCTACCCCGGCTGCTATTCGGTCGCGCCATGCGGCATCTTCGTCGCCCCCGGGTCCGACATCCGCGAGCCCGAAGACCTCGCCGGGGTGCCGATCTCGGTGGGCTACCAGTCGGGCAGCCACTACTCGACGATCCAGACCCTCGACGAGTTCCTCGCGCCCGGGGACATCGCCCTCACCTTCGCCGACGGGCTCCTGTTCCACCGGCTCGAGCAGCTGGTCGACGGCGAGGCGCCGGCGGTCAGCCTGTTCAGCGGACCCTACTACCTCGCCGAGCAGCTCGGCTTCCGCAAGGTGGTCGACACCAGCTTCATGATGGCCTCGATGATCACCGGCGATCCCGAGCCCGGCGACGTGGAGAAATATTTCAAGGCGCTGCGCCGCGCCCAGGTCGAGATCGACCTCAGGCTCGAACGCCACCGCCACCACTACCGCAAGGAGTTCCCCGAGCGCTTCCACGACCGGATGGACGTGCGCCGCTTCGGCGCCGGCGAACGGCTGGTCTTCGAGCCCTATACCGAGGACATCTTCGAACGCTCGCGGAGCTGGGTCGCCGAGCGCGGCATCTTCCCCGAGGGCGGGCTGGGCGAGGCCTCCTACGCGGACTCGGTCTACGCGGCCGCCTGAGCGGTTGGAGAGAGCGGCCGGCTGCGGCTAAGCTGCGGGCCGTCTGCGCGGAGGACGAAGCGATGGCGAACGTCACCGGGGAGCCGGCGGCCGCCGACGGAAACGGCGCCGCTTCGGGCCGGGACCGCGACGCCGTAAGGCGGATCTTCGAGACCGGCGACTACCCCTACGGCGAGAAGCTCGGGACCAAGCTCTACGAGGAGCAGAAGGCCCGGCTCCAGGTCGAGCTCCTCAAGGTCCAGGACTGGGTGAAGGAGACCGGGCGCAAGGTCGTCATCCTGTTCGAGGGCCGCGACGCCGCCGGCAAGGGCGGCACGATCAAGCGCTTCACCGAGCACCTCAACCCGCGCGGCGCCCGCGTGGTGGCGCTCGACAAGCCGACCGAGACCGAGAAGACCGAGTGGTACTTCCAGCGCTATATCCGCCATTTGCCGCATGCCGGCGAGATCGTCCTGTTCGACCGCTCCTGGTACAACCGCGCCGGCGTCGAGCGCGTGATGGGGTTCTGCTCGGCCCAGCAATATCTCGAATTCATGCGCCAGGTGCCGGAGCTCGAACGCATGTTCGTGCGCTCGGGGATCATCCTGTTCAAGTACTGGTTCTCGGTCAGCCGGGACGAGCAGAGGCGCCGCTTCGAATCGCGCGAGAACGACGCGCTCAAGCAGTGGAAGCTGTCCCCCGTCGACCGCCAGTCGCTCGGCAAGTGGGAGGCCTATACCGAGGCCAAGGAGGCGATGTTCTTCTACACCGACACCGCCGACGCCCCCTGGACGATCGTCAAGTCGGACGACAAGAAGCGCGCCCGGCTGAACTGCATGCGCCACTTCCTGTCGAGCCTGCCCTATGCCGACAGGGACCCCGAGGTGATCGGTGAGCCCGACCGGCTGATCGTCGGCACCAGCGCCGACGCCATCGGCTCGGGCGACCGCGTGATCCGCTAGAGCCGGGTCAGCCGCCCTCGCCAAGCAGCATGCGCGGGCCCAGCTCGTAGATCTGGCGCCGGTCCGCGTCGCTGCAATCGAGCGCGTCGATCACCGCGATCGTGCCCTTGAGGTTGAGCATCCCGGCTTCCTTGTCGAACGGGTAGTCGGTCGCGAACACCGAGTGCTCGGCGCCGAAGAAGGCGAGGCCGCACTGGCTCGCCGCCTGGCCGCCGAACATCGCGGTGTCGCCATAGAACAGCTTGAAGCTGTCCCTGAGCGAGCGCTCGCCCTTCCACAGCGGCCTTTCGGCGCCGGCGATCATCACGCCGTCGCTCCAGCTCGGCTCCATCCGCCCGTCGGCGTGCGGGATGTAGGCGCCCCAGTGGTGGGCGACGATCCTGAGATCGGGGTGGCGCTCGAAGACGCCGGAGAACACGATCCGGGCCATCGCGGCCGAGGTCTCGTAGGCCCACCCGAGCGCCCACCAGATGTCGAAATGCGAGGTCTCCTCGGAGGCGTAGTCGGCATGCGTCATCGGGCGGATGGGATGGAGCCAGATGGGCTTCTCCAGCTCGGCCATGCGCGCGAAGACCGGCTGGAACTCGGGCAGGTCGAGCGGCTTGCCCCTGACATTGGAATAGATCTGGATGCCGCAGGCGCCGCCGTCGCGCACCGCGCGGTCGATCTCGCGCACCGCCTCGTCCGGGTTGTTCATCGGCAGCGTCGCGATCCAGCCCGGGAAGCGGTCCGGGTGCGCGGCGCAGATCGCGGCCATGCCGTCGTTGAGCATCCGCGCGAGCGCCGGCGTGTCGTCGGGACCCGCCCAGTCGTCGATCACCGGGTTGGAGGCCGACAGCACCTGGCTGTAGTCCTCGAACGGCTCGATATGGCGCAGCCTGGCATCGACGTCGATCATGGTCGGGATGCCGCCGAGCACCCGGGCGAAATGCGGCGGGCAGAACGCGGCGATCCGATCCAGCGCATCCGCGGTCATGATGTGGTTGAAGACGTCGATCTTCATCTGCGCTCTCCCCTCGTTGCGGCGGCGGCTTGCCCGCCCGGCGCTGCGGCGATACTAACCCTGCGGCGCGGCGTTGTATGCGCAAGGCGGGACGGGATGAACAGGCGTCGGGAAAAGATCGTACTGCCGGGTGCGGAGATCGAGGTCGAGCGCATCGGCGGCGGGCCGCCTCTGGTCCTGCTGCAAAGCGCCGAGACCTACGAGGCCGGACTCGAACTCGTGGACCGGCTCGCCGCCGACCGCGAGGTGTTCCTGCCCTGGGCGCCGGGATATGGCGGCTCGGCGCTCCCCGACTGGGTGCGCAGCATCGACGATGTCGCCTATGTCTATCTCGACCTGATCGAGCATTACGGCCTCGGCGACGCGGTCCTGGTCGGCTTCTCGCTGGGCGGGTGGATCGCCGCCGAGATGGCGACCAAGACCTGCGAGAGGCTGTCCAGGCTGGTCCTCGTCGATCCCCTCGGCGCCAAGTTCGGCGGCGCCTATGACCGCGATATCGAGGACATCTACTTCCTCTCCTTCGACCGGGTGAAGGCGATCAAGTTCGCCGACCCCGGGCGCGACCCGCTGGACGACATGACCACGCTTGGCGAGGACGAGGCGATGCAGGTCGCCCGCCACCGCGAGACCACGGCGAGGCTGTGCTGGGAGCCCTATTTCCACAACCCGGCGCTCAGGCACCGCCTGCACCGGATCGCCGCGCCGACGCTGGTGCTGTGGGGCGCGGAGGACCGCTTCGTCGGCCCCGAATACGGCCGCGCCTATGCCGGGCGGATACCCGGCGCGCGGTTTGTCAGCATCGCCGGCGCCGGCCATTATCCGCATATCGAGCAGCCGGACGCGTTCATGGACGCGGTGTCTTCGTTCCTGAACGGCGGCGGGGGTTAGGGCGCGGCATGGAAATCTACCACTTCACCGAATTCCCCTGGCCGCATCTGCCGCCCGACGATTCCTTCCCCTCGATGCGGCTCAGCCTGCCCAGCCGGCATTACGACCCCAGGATCGGGGCCGAGCTCTACAACATGTATCTCGACCAGTATCTGCTGGCCGACGAGCTCGGCCTGCACTGCATGATCAACGAGCACCACCAGACCGCGACCTGCCTGAACGCGGCGGGGCCGATCCCGCTCGCCATCCTCGCCCGCCAGACCCGCAACGCGCGGCTCTGCATCCTCGGCAACCCGGCGGCCAATATCGCCGATCCGATCCGCTGCGCCGAGGAGATGGCGATGATCGACAACATCTCCTATGGCAGGCTCGATTGCGGCTTCGTGCGCGGCGTGCCCTACGAGCTGTTCGCGTCGAACGCCAACCCGACCGAGACCCAGGAGCGGCTGTGGGAAACCATCGACCTCGTCATCCGCGCCTGGACCAGCCATGACGGGCCGTTCAACTACGAGGGCAAGTGGCTCCACAAGCGCCAGGTCAATGTCTGGCCGAGGCCCTACCAGCAGCCCCACCCGCCGGTCTGGACTACCGGCGGCAGCGACCTCTCGCATGCCTGCAAGACGGTCGAGCGCGGCCACAACTTCGCCATGTTCCTGACCCCGGTCGACGGGCTCGCCAAGATGTTCAAGGGCGTGCGCCAGTACTGCCGCGGCGCGGGGCTGCCGGAGCCCGCCGACGACCAGTTCGCCTTCATGCCGCTGGTCGCCGTCGGCGAGACGGAGGCGGAGGCCGAGAAAATCATCGAAAGCGTGTTCTGGTACGTCACCCACAACAAGTCGGAGCCGCAGTTCCGCGCCCCGCCCGGCTACAACAGCCGCGATCTCTACGCCCGCTTCCTGAGCGGGCGGTATTCCGGCGGGCGCACCGACGCGATCCGCACCAGGGGCGTCTCCTATTTCCGCGACAACCACGTGGCGATCTACGGCACGCCCGATTCCGTCGTCCGCCAGATCCGGGCGCTCTACGACAAGGTGGGCGGGTTCGGCCACCTGATCGCGATGCTCCATTCGGGCGACATGGACTACAAGACCACCGCCGGGAGCATGACCCTGCTGGCCAGGGAGGTGCTGCCGCAGATCGCCGATCTCGGCACGAAGAGCAGCGGCTTCGGCCCGCTCGCCGAACGCAAGGCGGTTGCCGCGGAGTAGCTGCGAAGCGCCGTATCGAGGAGCCTGCGCAGCCCGTGCACAACGTCGCCGGTCGCATGGACGGGCACGGTCGAGGATGCGATCGAAGCGTTGCGCCGTGTCACGCCTGCTTATGCGGGTTCGCCCCGACCGGGCGCAAATTCACCGATTGGTGACGGATCTCACGGTTCTTGCAGGATTGCCGCGCAAAAGGAAAGAACCGAGCGGATTCCCACGTTGTATCACCCCTTCTCCTGGAACAGATTGGGGAATCGTCGCCGTCGCCGCCCGGTCGCCGTGGAACGAGCACCCGAAGAGTTCTTCGCACGGCCGGATCTCCCCCGCTTCCGGCGGAGGGTGGAGCGGCCGGCACGAACCGGGAGGGCCCGCCGATGACCGCCCCCCCCCCCGCGCGCGGGGGGGGGGGGGGCGCCGGGCCCGACGGGGGGCGCCCCGCCGATGACCGACTCCACCGCCCGGCCGGGGCTTCTCGAGCGGCTCGCCGCCGGGCCCGTGGTCTGCGCCGAGGGCTATCTGTTCGAGATCGAGCGCCGCGGCTATCTCACGGCCGGCGCCTTCGTGCCGGAAGCCGTGCTCGACCACCCCGAGGCGGTGGCCGCGCTGCACCGCGACTTCCTGCACGCGGGCTCCGACGTGATGCTCGCCTTCACCTACTACGCGCATCGCGAGAAGCTGCGGGTGATCGGCAAGGAGGGCGTGCTGGAGGAGTTGAACCGCACTGCGCTGCGTCTCGCGCGCGAGGCGGCGGGCGAGGGCGCCGCGCTGGTCGCCGGCAATCTGTGCAACTCCAATATCTATGTCGAGGGCGACGGTGCCAGCGCCCGCGATGTGCGCGCGATGTTCGACGAGCAGGTCGGCTGGGCGGTCGACGAGGGCGTCGATTTCATCGTGGCCGAGACCATCTCCTTTGTCGGCGAGGCGCTGCTCGCGCTCGAGGCGATCAAGGCGAGCGGCCTGCCGGCGGTGATCAACCTCGCCATCCACCGCGACCCCAGGACGCGGGAGCGGTTGAGCGTGGCCGAGGCGGGCAGGCGGCTGGAAGATGCGGGCGCCGACGTGGTCGGGCTCAACTGCGCGCGCGGCCCGGCCTCGATGCTGCCTCTTCTGGCCCCCCTTTGCGAGGCGGTGAGCTGCCACGTCGCGGCGCTGCCGGTGGCCTACCGCACCGGCGAGCAGGAGCCCACCTTCCAGTCGCTGAGCGATCCCCGCTGCGCCTGCCTGCCGGAAGGCCGCCCCTTTCCCACCGCGCTCGACCCCTTCACCTGCAATCGCTACGAGATCGCCGAGTTCGCCGGCGCGGCGCGGGCGCTCGGCGTCTCCTATCTCGGGGTGTGCTGCGGCGCCTCGCCCCACCACATCCGCAGCATGGCCGAGGCGCTCGGCCGCAATCCGCCGGGCAGCAGGTACTCGCCCGACATGTCGGCGCATTCCTATTTCGGGACCTCCGACAAGGTGTCCGCGGCCTACAGGGAATTCGCCAGAGAACTGTAGCGCGATGCCGGATCAGCGCTCCTTCCGCCACCTGATCTCGTCGAGGGCGAGGCGGGCGTGGACGCCGAAATCGAGGAACGGCGCCGGCGGCAGCCGGGCCGGCTTTCCCTGCGCCTCCATGTCGGCGATCAGCGGGTTGTCCCGGCCGGTGGCGAGGTCGGCGGCGAGGACGCCCGAGATGGTTCCCTTGGTGACGCCCACGACGTTCTGGCAGACCGCGGCGAAGCTGTGCGGCCCCACTTTGCCGAAGCCCGGCGCGTGGTTCCTCGACAGGCAGACGAAGCCGCGCCAGCTATGCTCGATCCCGACCTCGGGCAGCATCGGAAAGCGCGCCTCGAAGGCGCGGCGGTGGCCGAGGCGGATATCCGCCATCTCGGCGTCCGCGCGTCTCAATCCCGGGGCGTAGCGAAAGCGGTGGCGGATCAGGATGCGCCGTTCGGCGGTGTAGCGCATGGTGACGCCGACGATCGAGTTGACCGGGGTGAGACCCCAGTCCTCGACGCCGCCGAGCGCCCGGTGCTCGGCCTCGGTGAGCGGCCGCGTCAGGCTGCCATAGCCCGCGAAGGTGAGCAGCGCGCCCCGGAAGGCCGAGAACTGCGGCGCATAGCCGTTGACCGCGAGAATCATGGCCCGGGCCGCGACCGTGCCGCCGGGGGTGGTGGCGCGGATGCCGTTCCGCTCCTCCACCTCGAGCACCGGCGTGCGCTCGTGGAGCGTCACGTTCCCGGGCAGGGTGGCGGCGAGGCCGCGGGTGAGGCCCGCCGGGTTCAGCAGCCGCCCGCCCGGGGTGTAGATCGCCGAGGAGTGGTAGGACGTGCCGATCTCCCGTTCGAGCCCGGCGGCATCGAGCCAGCGATAGGGCTCGCCCAGCGCATCCAGCGAGCGGGCGAAGGGCTCGAGGATCTTTCTGCGTCCCAGCTCCGAGCGTGCGGCGTGATACTTGCCGCGCCTCGTGTAGCCGCAGTCGATTCCGTGCCGCGCCACGCACGCGTCGAGATGGTCGATCGCCGCCCGGCTGAGGCGGATGTAGCGCTCGGCTTCGCCGAGCTCCTGGAACTCGCCGCCGACATTGTGCGGCAGGTCGATGGCGAAGCCCGAATTGCGCCCCGACGCGCCTTCCCCCACCTCGTGCGCCTCCAGGAGCACGATGCGGTCTTCCGGCCGGTTCAGGGCCAGCCTGCGCGCCGCGGCGAGCCCCGCGAACCCCGCCCCCACGACCAGCCAGTCGGCACGCAGATCGGCCGCGAGCGATGCCGCGGGTCGCCGCGGGGGCAGGATCCGGCTCCACCCGTTGGTGGCGTCTTCCCGGGGCAGGATCCCAACCGTGGCCATCGCCCGACCTCCGCCGCCATCGCCGGACGGGTCCCGGCGATCCCGGATCCGACTTATCCGGAGCGGCCGTGGCCTGTCCAGCGGGGATTTGCCGCGGCCCCTCGGCTTCGCTCGGGACAGGCTACGCCGCGCATCGCAGGACGCGCCTCAGTGGGTGGCGAACACCTCCTGGTATTCCGCCACCTTCGCCGCCACGGCGTCGCGCTCTTCCGTCGTCGGCGCGTCGGGGTCGGCGGCGGCGGGAAGGGCGCCTAATTTCAGCATGCAGGCGATCAGCAGCAGCCGCGCCTTGGTCGCCGTCAGATTGCCGCCGCCGATGAAGATGTCGGTGCCGGCGGTGAACCCGTCATTGTTGCCGCGCCCGACGCGGGCCACCGGCATGCCGCTGAACGCCGCGCGCTGCATCAGCAGATGGCGGCCCGGCGCGGTCATGCTGCCATAGGGCGACTGGCCCTCGACGACGAAGCCGGCGAGCGGCGCGTTCGCGAGGTTGCGGGCGATCGCCGCGTTGAGGTCGGCCTCGCGCCCGGGATCCGGATCCGCGCTGTCGGCGTGGTAGTTGCCGTCCTTGACGATCGAGACCCGGGGGATCGCCTCGCCCAGGAGCCGGCCCTTCCCGTCCTTGACCGCGACGGCGACGGCCTCCCGCCTGCCGTCCCGAACCAGCGAGCCCGCCACCTCGCCCGGCAGGCGCGTGAGGTTGACCGCGGACCCGTAGGAGTGCCTGACGCCCGGCAGGTAGGTGAGCAGCGGCGGCGCATCGTGCGGGATGCCGCCGACGATGCCGCCATGCCCGCCGGTGGTCACATAGCCGCCCGGCCTGGCATCGCCCTTCTGCACGTCGCGGGCGGCGAAGATCTGCTGTTCCTGGATCAGCACCATGCCGGCCCGGTTGCGCCCGTCGGCGTCGGCCCACACGCGCGAGGTCAGATACTGCACCGAATCGTGCAGGTTCTTGGGCCCGTCATTGGAGATCTCGCCCATGGTGCGCTGCGCCGCGTTGCCGCAGACCGGGAGCGTGGTGTCGAGCAGGAGCTGCAGCCAGTAGACGGTCTCCTCGATTCGCGGGCTGCCCTGGCTCCAGATCGCGCCGATATACTCGCCGGTCGCGAGGATGCGCTGGGTCTCGTTGGCGATGCGGGCGAGCGCCGGGCGCGGCGGGGCCGAGGCGAGATGGGCCGGGCGGTAGGTGAAGAAGTCGCGCCCCAAGACCTCGGGCGGGATGTCGCCCTCGCCGATATCCGTCCGCTCCCCTGCCGGCAGCCCCCTGGTGTAGCCGCCCGACGGCACGACGCGGTGGAAATCCACATCGGCGAGGGCGGAGATCATGCTGCCATGGCCGGTCATCGACACGCCCAGCCGGTCGACCTCCTCGAACAGCCGGGACCCGTCGGGGAAATAGGCCTGGCGGCTCTGCGCGGCGGGCGCTCCGGGGTGGGCGGTGTCGTCCTCCCAGGCGCTGCCGTCGGCCTGGCGCGCCATATAGGGCAGGGGGTAGAGCCCGTCTTCCGGCCTGAGCTCGATGCGGTAGACCGGCCGGTCGTCCGCACCCCGGCGCTGCTCGTGAAATTCGCCCGCCCCGTCGACATAACCGTCCGGCGGGCCGTAGAGCCCGGCCGCGTCGCGCTCCAGCGGGTGGGCGGAGAACTGCTCGACATAGACCGTCGCCGGGGCGGCGAGGCGCTGGGTCCTGAGCGCATCGAAGCGGGCCGGCGCGCCGTCCGCGTCGGTCAGCAAGGGCAGGCCGTGCAGGCGGCGCGCCTTGTTCGAGGTCACCAGCGGCGGGGTGTTCTGAATCGTCGCGTTGGGGCCGGCGAGATGGGCGATTCGCGGCTTGGCCATCGGGGTCCCTCCCTGTCATGCTGATCCATATTGGATGATGCCGGCCACGGGAGGAACGTCATGGCGTCCGAAACCGACGATTTCGCGGTCGCTTCCAGAATTTCCCATGTGGCGCCGCTCCGCGGCCTCGCCGGCAAGGTCGAGCCCGGCCATACGGCGCTGATCGTGATCGACGTGCAGAACGATTTCTGCGCGCCGGGCGGGATGATGGACCAGGAGGGTTTCGACCTCGCCGACGCGCAGGCGATGGCCGACCGCCTGCCGCCGCTGATCTCGGCCGCCCGCGCCGCCGGGGTGCTGGTCGTGTTCGTGCGCAACGTCTACTCGTCGGAGCACAATTTCTACCTCTCCGACACCTGGCTGGAGCAGGCGTCCCGGGCCCGCGCGGGGAGCTATACGCGGCGCGAGGTCTGCGCGGCGGATTCCTGGGGAGGCGACTTCTACGGCGAGGTGCGCCCCGGGCCGGGCGATCCGATCGTCACCAAGCACCGCTTCAACGCCTTCCTCAACACCGATCTCGACACTGTCCTCCGCGCCAACGGCATCAGGACGGCGGTGTTCACCGGGGTCGCCACCAATGTCTGCGTCGAGACCACGGCGCGCGACGCCTTCATGCGCGACTACTACGTGGTCTTCACCGACGACGGGACGGCGACCTATGCGCGCGAGGACCACGAGGCGACGCTGCGCAACATCTCGCGCTATTTCGGCGAGCTGGCGAGCGTCGCCGAGGTGCAGGCGGTGTGGATGGCCAATGAGCGCTGAGCGCGGCAATGCGCTCACCGGCGCCGAGGCGGTGGTTTTCCTGCTCCGGCAATACGGCGTCGAGATCGTGTTCGGGCTGTGCGGCGATACCAGCCTGCCGCTCTACGACGCGCTCGCCCGGCTCGATCACGGGATCGTCCACGTGCTCGCGAGGGACGAGCGTTCCGCCGCCTATATGGCCGACGCCTATGCCCGGCTGAGCGGCCGCGTCGGGGTCTGCGAGGGGCCGTCGGGCGGCGGCGCGACCTATATCCTGCCGGGCGTCGTCGAGGCCAACGAGTCCTCGGTGCCGCTGCTCGCGATCACCTCCGACATCTCGGTGTCGGCGCGCGGACGCTTCACCCTGACCGAGATCGACCAGGAGGCGCTGTTCCGCCCGGCGACCAAGTGGAACGCGGTGATCGACCGCGCCGCCGACATTCCGCGCACGATGCGCGCCGCCTTCTCGGCGATCACGGCGGGACGGCCCGGCGCGGCCCATATCGGGCTGCCCTACGACGTCCAGCGCGATCCGGTGGAGGAGGGGGATGTCCGGGCCGGCCCGCATGCGCCGCGCCGGGCGGCGCCCGACCCGGACTCGATCCGCGCCGCGGCCGACGCGATCGCGAGCGCTTCGGCGCCGCTTTTCATCTGCGGCGGCGGGGTGCTGACGGCGGGCGCGGACGCGGCCCTGCTCGGCCTCGCCGATTCCATCGGCGCCCCGGTCGCGACCACGATCAGCGGCAAGGGAACCGTCGCCGAGACCCACGAGCTCGCGGTCGGGGTGGTCGGCAGCAATGGCGGCACCAGGGAGACCAGGGCGGTGGTCGAGGCGGCGGATCTCGTGGTCTTCGTCGGCTGCCGGGCGGGCTCGGTCACCACCGAGCGCTGGCGCTACCCCGCCCCCGGCGGGACGCGCATCGTCCATGTCGATGTCGACCCGCTTGTGCCTGGCGCCAACTACCCGACCGAGGCCGCCGTGGAGGGCGATGCGTTGCTCGCCCTCGAAGCCTTGGCCTCGGCGCTCGACGGGGCGTCGCCCGGGCGGATCGACCCCGGCTTCGTCGCCGCGCGGAAGGCGGAGAAGTTCCGCGCCTTCGACGAGCTCGCCACGGCGGACGCGACGCCGATTCGCCCCGAGCGCCTGGTGGCGGCGTTGCAGGCGGCGCTCCCCGAGGACTTCGTGGTGATCGCCGATCCCGGCACGCCGTGCCCCTATCTCTCGGCCTATCTGGTGCTGGACAGGCCGGGACGGCGGTTCCTGTCGAACCGCGCGCACGGGGCGCTCGGCTATGCCATGCCCGCCGCGATGGGCGCCCATTTCGCGCGGCCCGACGCGAGATGCGTCGCCGTGATGGGCGACGGCAGCTTCGCCTTCGCCGCCGGCGAGCTGGAGACGGTGGTCCGCCTCGATCTCCCCGTCACCTTCGTGGTGGTCTCGAACGCCTCCTTCGGCTGGATCAAGGCGGGCCAGAAATCGGGCTATGGCGGGCGCTACCACGCGGTCGATTTCTCGCCCAGCGACCATGCGCGGATCGCCGAGGCCTATGGCGTGCGCGCGTGGCGGGTCGCCGAGCCCGGCGAGCTCGCGCCCGCGCTCGAGGCCGCGCTCGCCCATGACGGGCCGAGCCTGGTCGACGTCGTCTGCCAGCCGCTGGAAGAGGCCCGCGCGCCGGTCAGCGAATGGGTGGCGTGAGCGGATCCCCAACCCGTCATTCTCCCCATCGTCATTTCGACCGGAGCCGTGCGTCAGCACGGCGGAGTGGAGAAACCTCGTCCCCGTGGGGCAGGGAGGTTTCTCCACTACGCGCTGCGCGCTCCGGTCGAAATGACGAAGGGGTGGAAGCGGGGCAGGGAGGTTTCTCCACTACGCGCCTTCGGCGCTCCGGTCGAAATGACGGAGAGGTGGCTGGGGCGGGGAACGACGACACCACGGGGGCGCAGCACGGCGTCCCCCGCTCTCGTCATTTCGACCGGAGCCGTGCGTCAGCACGGCGGAGTGGAGAAACCTCGTCCCCGTGGGGCAGGGAGGTTTCTCCACTCCGCGCCTTGCGGCGCTCCGGTCGAAATGACGAGTGGGGGCGGACGGGCCGGGAGATTTCTCCCCTTCGACAAGCTCAGGGCAGGCTACTCCGCGCTGCGCGCTCCGGTCGAAATGACGGGTGCGACCTTCACCCCAGCCCGAAGGCCTCGGCCAGCAGGGCGTAGCTGCGGCGCCGGACCTGCTCGTCATGGGTCCAGGTGACGACGGCGATCTCCTGCACGTCGAGCTCATCGGCCAGCGCCCGGATGCGTTCGGCGACCCGGTCCGGGGTGCCCACGAAGGCCCGGTCGCGGTAGCGCGCGAGCGCCGCCTTCTCGACCTCCGAATAGGGGTGGGCGGCGGCGTCCTCGGGCGTCTCCAGCGACGCGTAGACGCCGTGGCGCCGCAACAGCTGCCAGCGCGCCCTGGGCGTGAAGTGGTGCTGCGCCTCTTCCTCGCTGTCGGCGGCGAGCGCCCAGACGCAGAGCCCGCCGGTCGCCTCGGGGTGGCGTTCGCTCGGGCTGTAGCCCTCGCGGTACAGGCGGAGCGCTTCTTCCGCCCCCTGGCCGTCGGTGAAGAACCACGCGAAGCAGTAGGGGAGGCCGAAATGCGCCGCCACCTGGGCGCCGTAATTCGAGCTCCCCAGCATCCACACCTCGGGCACCGTGTCGCCCGCCGGGTAGGCGCGGATCTGGGCGAAGGCATGCCCCTCGGCCAGCGGTTGGCCCGAGATCCAGGCGAGGATGTCGCGCACGTCGGCCGGGAACTGCTGCGGCCGCTCATTGGCCATCGGATGCAGCGCGTAGGCGGTCAGCCCGTCCGAGCCCGGCGCGCGGCCGAGCCCGAGATCGACGCGCCCAGGCGCCAGCGCATCGAGCACCCGGAACTGCTCGGCCACCTTGAGCGCCGAGTAGTGCGGCAGCATGATCCCGGCGCTGCCGATGCGGATGCGCCCGGTGGTCATCGCCAGCGCCGCGATCAGGATTTCCGGCGCGGTGCCCAAAATGCTCGGATGGTTGTGGTGTTCGGACACCCAGAACCGGTGATAGCCGAGCGCCTCGCAATGCGCCGCCAGCGCCACGGTATCGCGGATCGCCTGCCCGTGCGGCCTTCCGGCGGCGGCGATCGACTGGTCCAGAACCGAAAGGCGAAGCAAGCCCCATCTCCGGCGAGCGACAGGCGGGACGCCGCTGGTCCTCGTATTTCTGCGGCGCGAGCGGCGCACTATAGTCCGAACCCGCCTTTCGGGAACCAGGGACCGCGCCGCCGATGCTTCGACCCGACGACAACCGCCTGTCCGGCAACGGCTGCAAGCCGCGCCTCCTGCTCGCCCGCGTCGCCGACCTGCCGGGCCATGTTCCGATGAACCCCGCGCCGGAGGGTATCGTCGAGCCCGCCGGCGCCGCCGCGGGATGACGATACGCCTGCACTACAACCCGGATTGCCCGGTCTGCGCGCGCCGGGCAAGCCGCGCGGCGCGCCTCGACTGGCTCGGCCGGGTCGAGCTCAGCACCGACGTCTCGCCCCTCGGTCCGGTGCCGCCCGGCGAGATCGTGGTCGTGGACAAGGAGAGCGGGAACGCGTTCGACGGTATCCGCGCCATGCGCAAGCTGTGTTTGCAGGTCCCGCTGCTGTTCCCCTACGGGCTCGCCCTCTATCTGCTGCCAACGCGATGAGCGCACGGACCCGGCGCCGGCTGATGCATCCGCTCTGCGGGGCGGATATCGCGACGCTGGTCCGGGTGCTGGGGCGCAATGGCGGGGTGGCGCCGTGGGCCCTGCCGCAGGCCGCGCTCGCGCTCGCGGTCGCCGCCGCGCGGCTGCCGTCGAGCCTCGCCGAGCGCGCCTGGGTCGCGCGCGCCCTGCGGCAGGGCCGCGCCACGCCCCCCCCCCGGCTTCTCCTCGCGCCCCCGGCGCCAGCCCGGCGACATGCCGCCGCCGGTGTTCATCGTCGGGCACTGGCGCACCGGCACCACCCATCTGTTCAACATCCTGGCGCGGCACGGCTTCTCCTATGTCTCGCCGCTCGCCGCCGGCATGCCGTGGGACTCGATGGGGCTGACGGCGGCGCTCCGCCCGCTGCTCGAACGCATGCTGCCGCGCGACCGCATGATCGACGCCATCCCGGTCGAGCCCGATTCGCCGCAGGAGGACGAGATCCCGCTCGCCAACATGAGCGCGGTCTCGTTCTATCACGGCATCTATTTCCCGCGGCGCTTCGCCGGGAATTTCGACCGCGGGGTGTTCTTCGAGTCCTGCACCGCGCGGGAAGTCGGCGCGTGGAAGGAGACCCTCGCCGGTTTCTCGCGCAAGACCTGGCTCGCCGGCGGCCGCCGGCGGCTGCTGGTCAAGAACCCGGTCCATACCGCGCGCATCCCGACGATCCGCGAGATCTGGCCGGACGCCAAATTCGTCCACTGCGTGCGCGACCCGTTCGAGGTGTTCCGCTCGATGCGCAACTTTTACGACACGCTGTTCCCCGCCCTCGCGCTCCAGCCGCACGACCCGCAAGCGGTCGAGCGCATCGTGCTCGACGGCTACAGCCGGCTGATGGACCGCTTCATCGCCGACCGGCCCGACATTCCCGACGGCAATTTCCACGAGATCCGCTACGAGCGCCTGACGGCCCAGCCGATGGAGGAGGTCGCCGCGCTCTACGACGCGCTTGGGCTCGACGGGTTCGAAGCCGCCGAGCCCGCCTTCCGCCGCTATCTCGACGGCATCGGGGACTACCGGCGCAACCGCTACGACGACCCGCCCGAACAGCGCGCGAAGGTGGCGGCCGCCTGGCGGCGCTATATCGAGCACTGGGGCTATGACGTGCCCGGCGGTGAGGGCGGGGTGGGGTGAGCGGATGGCCGGAACATCCCCGGACGTGTTCCGGGGGCCAGCCATGACGCGGTGGAGACAGGACGCTAGTCGTGCTCCAAGGAGGTTCCTGTCGCGACGCCATCCCACAGGGCAACCGGTCCGTCCGTGGGCGGTCCTTCGATACGCCCGCCTTCAACGGGCTACTCAGGATGAGGGTTTTTTCCTCATCCCGGGTAGGCGCATTCCGCCGTACCGAGGGACGGCCGCGCCCCTATGACCGACCTGGTGACCGGCGGGGCGGGGTTCATCGGCTCGCGGCTGGTCGCGCGGCTGCTGCGGGGGGGCGGCGCGGTGCGGGTGCTCGACCTCGACGCCGATGCGCCGCTGCCGGACGGCGTCGAACGCATCGTCGGATCGGCGGCCGACCGGGAGACCCTCCGCCGCGCCATGGCGGGGGTGGGCCGCGTGTTCCACGCCGCCGGCAATCCCCGGCTGTGGGCGCGGCGGAACGCCGATTTCATGGCGGCCAATCTCGACACCACCCGGGCGGTGCTCGACGAAGCCGCGCGAGCGGGCGTCGCGCGCATCGTCTTCGTCTCGACGGCGGCGATCCACTTCGCGCCCCGCAGCGGCGGCGCGGCGCCCGGGCTCGACGACATGCCCGGCGGCTACACCCGCTCCAAGTTCCACGCCGAGCGGGCCGCGCTCGATGCCGCCGCGAACGGGCTGCCGGTGGCGGTCGTCAACCCCTGCCTGCCGCTGGGGGCGGGGGACCGCAACCTCACCCCGCCGACGCGGATGCTGCTCGATTTCGTCGATGGCGCGACGCCGGCCTTTCTCGACTTCGAGCTCCGCATCGTCGATGTCGGCGACCTCGCCGAGGCCTGTATCCGGGCGGCGGAGCGGGGCGCGCCCGGCGAGCGGTATTTTCTCGGCGGCCCGCCGCTCAGGCTCTCCGAACTGCTCGCCATGGCGGGGCGGATCGCCGGGCTCGAAATGCCGCGGCGCCGGGTGCCTTACGCGCTCGCTTTGGCCGCCGCTTCCGTCTCCGGGATGGCGGCGCGCATCGCCGGGCGGGAGCCGCGGGCGCCGCTCGAAGGCGTCCGGCTGACCGGGCGCCCGCCCGCGCCGGGCGCGCTCCGCACCGCCGCCGATCTCGGCCTCGCGCTGCGCCCGGTCGAGGAAACGCTCGCCGAGGCGCTCGCCTGGCTCGCCGAACAGGGGCTCGCGAAGCGGCGCTTCAGCGTCGCCCGACCGGCCAGGTGAGCATCAGAGCGGGCAGCACCGTGAGGCTGCAGGCGAGCAGGCTCAGCAGGGCCACGGTCAGCAGCACCCCCATGCTCGCCGTGCCCGGGTGGCTCGAGATCCCGAGGCTCGCGAAGGAGGCGAGCGTGGTCAGCGCGCTGAACAGCACCGCGCGCGGCGTGCTCGAACGGATCGCGTCCGCCGCCGTGCCCTCCCGGCGCTCGCGCGCCAGCAGGTGGATGCCGTTGGCGACCCCGAGCCCGAACAGGAGCGGCAGCACGATCACGTTGGCGTGGTTGAACGGCAGCCCGACCGCGACCATCGCGGCCACGGTGACCAGCGCCGCCAGCGCCAGCGGCAGGAAGCCGATCGCCACCGAGCGCACCGACCGCAGGGTGAGCGCGAGCAAGAGCGCGATCGCGACGACGGCGATCGCGGTGGCGCGGAAGAAGGCCCCGATCACCGCATCGCCGGCCTCCAGCACGGTGACCGGCGGGCCGACCGCGCCCGGCGCCGCGCCGCGCACCGCCTCGACGAAGCGGCGCAACGCGTCGCGGTCGCGGTGGATCGGCGCCACCGCGCGGATCTCCACCTTGGCGCGGCCGTCGGCGGCGATCCAGCGCTCGCTGAGCGCGGCCGGGACGTCCGCGATCCCGACCGGCTCGGCGGCGAGCGCGTCCTGCAGCCGTCGCACCGCCGCCGGCAAATTGCCGAGCAGCCTCGCGGCGAGGCCGTCGAGCCGCGCCCCGCCCGGGTCGGCCGCCGCCCGCCCCGCGCGCGCCCCCGCCCCGCCGGCCGCGGCGAGCGCGTCGAGCTTCCGCTTGAGGCCGCCGAGCGCGGCCAGGGTCTCGGCCCGGGTCGGCGGCGGCGCGCGGTCGTCGACGAAGGCGGGCGCGACCAGATCGGCCACCTCCTCGACGATCTCGAGCTTGTCCTCCTGGTCGTCGGGCACGAAGCGCGAGAGCGTGCGTGCGCTGTCGACCTCGGCGAGCTTGCCGATGCGCGCGGCCTCCGCGTCGGCGGCGTCGAGGGAACGGGCGAGGTGGACCAGCGCGTAGGCATCGCCGTCGCCGTCCTCGACCAGCTCCATCACGGTCTGCACCGACTCGCTCTCGGGATCCTTGAGGCGCAGCGGGTCGAAATCGAAGCGCACCCAGGGCGAGAGCGCTGCGGTGGCGACGAACAGGATCCCGGCCGCCGCCACCACGCCCCGCGCGCGGCCTTCCAGCAGCCCGGCCAGCCCGGCCGCGAAACGCCCGCCGCCGCCGGTGCTGCCCGCCCGCACCCGGAGCACCGCCATGAAGGCGGGCAGCAGGGTGAGCGTCGCGAAGAAGCCGATCGCCATCCCTGCGCCGGCGATGAAGCCGAGCTCGGCGAGGCCGAGATAGTCGGTCGGCAGGAAGGACAGGAAGCCGAACCCGGCGGCAAGCGCGGCGAGCGCCAGCCCCGGCCCGACGCTGGCCGCGGCGAGCGCGCTCGAGGTCGCGCGCTCCAGCCCGTCCCTGGCCGCCTCGCAGTAGCGCAGCCCGTAATGGATGCCGAAATCGACGCAGAGCCCGATGAACAGCACCGCGAAGGCGACCGAGATCAGGTTGAGCACGCGGACCGTCGCCGCCGCGAAGGCCGCGGTCCAGACCAGCCCGACGAGGAGGGTGGCGAGCACCGCGAGCGGCATGCGGAACGAACGGAAGCAGAGGAACAGCAGCAGGATCACCAGCGAGAGCGACAGCGCGCCGGCGATCTCCATGCCGCTCCGCACCGTCCGCAGCTCCTCGTGCTTGAGCGCCGGACTGCCGGTCAGGCGCAGCGTGACGCCCTCGGCGATGTCGGCCGGCATCGCCGCGGCGATGGCGCGGATCGCGGCGATCGCCTGGCGCGCCGGGCGGATCTCGTCGAAGGCGAGCGCGATCTCGACCAGGATCAGCTGGCGGGTGCCCGACCGCCTTCCGTCCTCCTCGCCGAACATCAGCCCCATCCAGGACAGCGCGCCCGGCTCCCGCCGCGCCTCGGCCTCGACCACGGCGGCGATCCGCGCGAGCGCGTCGGCGAGGTCGGCGAGCCCGCCGTCTTCGCCGTCCTCGATGCGCTTGTCCGCCGCCAGCGAGAGCATGTCGGCGAGGCCGCGGATGCTGCGGTCCTGCCACACCGTGCCGAGGAAAGGCTGGGCGGCGACGATGCGGTCGGCGGTCTCCTCCAGCTCGTCCAGCGGCAGCAGCAACAGCCCGTTGCGGCGGAAGAAGGGATCGCCGCCCGGGTGGAACACCGAGCGGAACAGCTCGGGCCGTCCGGCGATGCGCCCGCCCAGCCAGAGCGCCGCGCGTTCGGCCTGTTCCGGCGTGTCGGCGTCGATCACCGCCACCAGGTCGCGCGCCTGGCGCGGGAACGCCGCGCGCAGCTCGGCATCGAGGCGGCGGAATTCGAGCTCCGGCGAGAGCATCGACGCGGTGTCGGAATTGATCCCGAGCGTGCGCGCGGCATAGACCCCCGCGGCGACGGCGCTGAGGATGCCGAGGATGGCGATCGGCCAGGCGAAGCGGTGGGCGATCCTGCCCCATCGGGCGAAGAAGCGTCCCGCCGCGCTGGTCTCGTGATGGGGCGGTGCGGACAAGGGAACCTTGGCGGTCACGGCGCGACCGGGCGCCGGTGCCGGATATGGGCACTCGGGCGCCCGCCGGTCAAGCGCCGGCGACCCTTGAGCCGGCCTGCCGCCCGCCTATGCTGCGGCTCCCCACGGCGCAAGGAGCGAGCGATGACGCGATACGAACCGGTCGACCCGGAGACCATGAGCGAGGCCCAGAAGGCGGTGCACGACTCGATCGCCTCGGGGCCGCGCGGCGCCGTGTTCGGCCCCTTCCCGGTGCTGCTGCACAGCGCCGGGCTCGCCGAGCAGGTCCAGAAGCTCGGCGCCTTCCTGCGCTTCGGCTCCACCCTGCCGGGAAACCTGCGGGAAATCGCGGTTCTGGTCACCTCGCGCTTCTGGCAGGCCGAGTTCGAGTGGTACGCCCATGCGCCGATCGCCTGGGAAGAAGGCGTGTCCGAGGCGGTCATCGAGGCGATTCGGCAGGGCGAGGAGCCCGCCTTCGCCGACGAGGCGGAGGCGGCGGTCTGGCGCTTCACGACGACGCTGCACCAGACCCGCTCCGTGGACGATGCGACATATCGCCGCGCCCGGGCGGTTCTGGGCCAGGAGGCGCTCACCGACTTGATCGCGGTCGCGGGCTACTACACGCTGCTGGCCATGACGCTCAACGTCTACAGCGTGCCGACGCCCGACGGGTCGCGCGCGTTCGGCGGCTGAGCGCCGGCCCGGGGGAGGGGATCATGGACCAGGGCGCGGTCGTGCTGGTGACCGGGGGTTCGTCCGGCATCGGCCAGGCGGCGGCGCGGCAGCTCGCGCGCAAGGGCTGCCGGGTCGCGGTCAACTACCGGGAGAACCAGGCGGGCGCGGCGGAGACCGTCGCCGCCTGCGAAGACGCCGGCGGCGAGGCCTTCGCGCTCCGGGGCGACGTGGCCGACGATTCCCGATGCCGCGCCATGGCGGAGGCGGTCGAGGCGCGCTGGGGGCGGCTCGACGGGCTGGTCAACAACGCCGGCACCACCCGCTTCCACGACCCGTTCGACCTCGAAGGGCTGACCGCGGACGACTTCGCCTCGTCCTACGCGGTCAACGTCACCGGCGCGTTCCAGATGGCGCGCGCGGCGGTCCCTGCGATGAAGCGGGCGGGCGGCGGCGCCATCGTCAACGTCTCCTCCTTCGCCGCCGCCATCGGCGCCGGCAGCTCGATCGCCTATACCGCGTCGAAAGGCGCGGTCAACACGCTCACCCTCTGCCTCGCCCGGGTGCTGGCGCCGGAGATCCGGGTCAACTGCGTCGCGCCGACGCTCACCGACACGCGGTGGAACCGGGACGGGCTCGGCGACGAGCGCTACGAGACGGTGCTCTCGGGCTTCGTCGCCTCGGCGCCGCTCAAGACCAAGATCGTCGCCGACGACGTGGCCGACGCCATCGTCTGGCTGGTGACCGGCGCCAGGCTGGTGACCGGCGAGATCGTCCCGATCAGCGCCGGCACCCATCTCGGGTAGGGCGCGGGCTAATCCAGCAGCGCGCGCAGCAGATCGGCGTTGGCGGGGCCGGGGGCGAGCTCGCCGCGCTCGATGCGCCGGGCGATCTCGACGAGCCGCCGGTTGACCGGGGCCTCGCCGCCGAGCCCGGCCTGCCCGTCCACGACGAGGCCGTTGATCTCGTCGATCTCGGCCCGCCTTCCCTTGATCCAGTCCTGCAGGCTGGCGACCCTGGTATCCGACAGCGTCCATCCCTTCAGCACCGCGTCGAACAGCACCGTCGCATGGTGGTCGGGGTCGTTCACCTCGACCCGCTTGTCGCCGAAGATCGGCACCAGATCGTGGCCGAGCCCGATCCCGGTGCGCATGGCTTCGCGGCCGGCCGCCCGCATCACCTCCAGGATGCCGGGCAGCTCGACCGAATCGGCGAGCGGCAGGCCGAGGATCGACGAGGGCAGGAACTCGGCCGCGTTGGCGACCAGCTTCATCCACTTCGCCGAGCGGACGTCGTCGCGGATCTCGACCGCGCCGGCATGGCGCAGCACCTCGGCGATCTCCGCCTCGCGGCCGCGCGTCGCCTCGTCATAGGCGCCGACCGCGAACCAGGTGCCGTCCGGCGGCGTCTGCCGCACCACCCTGCCGGGCTCGAACATGTTGGCCGCGACCTCGATCACCGCGCCCAGCGTGCGCTCCGACCCCACCACCGAGGCCACTTCGTCCATCGTCATGCCGTTCTGGAGACCGGCGACCAGCCCGTCCGGGGCGACCAGCGGCTCGATCAGCTGGCACGCCCAGCGGGTGTCGTAGCCCTTGACGCCCAGGAAGACGATGTCGAAGGGCGCGCGCAGCGTCGCCACGTCGCACAAATGGAACGCGGCGACCGGCACGGTCACCGTCTCGCCGGGCATCTCGACGCGGAGCCCGTCGGCGCGCATCGCCTCGACATGGGCCGGCCACTGCTCGATGAAGCTCACGTCCAGCCCGGCCCGCACCATGTCGGCGCCGAACCCGGCCGAGGTCGCGCCGGTCCCCACGATCGCGATGCGCTTGTCCGCCATGCCGCGCCCGTCCCCTCCGTCGTTCGGACGTTCTCAGCCTAGGGCGATCGCGCGGCGACCGGCAAGGGCGCGATTTCGGCTCCCGGCGGCGGCCCGGATGCGCGATAGTCGCCCTTCGGCCACCGCATGGAGGGAACGGCATGGACGGGAACGGCAAGGACGGATCGCTGGAGGCGCGGCTGCGGGATATCGAGGACCGGCTCGAGATCTACAATCTGATCGCCTCGCACCCGCCGAGCGCCGATACCGGGGCCGACTACTACACTCGAATCGTCTACACCGAGGACGGCAGCTTCGACCGCGGCGAGGGTCTCGACAGCGCGGTCGGCAACGAGGCGATCGCCGCGATGACCCAGACCCCCGGGCACCAGCGCGCGATCCAGGGCGGTCTCGCGCATTTCGCCGGGTTGCCGCATATCGCGATCGACGGCGACACGGCGTCGGTCACGTCGTATCTGCTGCTGCTCCACCCGGACCCGCGCGACGACGTCCGGGAGCTGCCCAATCACGGGCTTTCGCCCGGCTTTCGCATCCACCGCGTCGCCGCCAACCGGTGGACGCTGGCGAGGACGCCCGACGGGTGGCGGATCGAGAGCCGCAAGCTGCGCCCGCTGGACGGGTCGCAGCCCGCGCGCGACATCCTCGCACAGGCGCTTGCCGGCTATCGTCCGGCGGGGTGAGGAGCGCTTCGCCCGCATGAGCGCCGGCCGCCTCGAGGACGCCAGGCTGCTGCGGGGGCAGGGCCGGTTCGTCGACGATCTCGGCTTCCCCGGCGCGCTCCACGGCGTCGTCCTCCGCTCGCCCCACCCCGCGGCGATCCTGCGCCGGCTGGACGTCGCGGCGGCGCTCCGCGTCGAGGGCATCGTCGGGGTGGTTACGGCGGAGGAGCTGGCGCGCGACGGCGTCGGCGACCTGCCGTTCATGAGCACCGTCGAGGCGCCGGGCGGCGGGCCGGTCGACACGCTGGCCATGCCGCTGCTGGCCCGCGATGCGGTGCGCTATGTCGGCGAGCCGGTGGCCTTCGCGGTGGCCGAAAGCCCGGCGGCGGCGCGCGAGGCCGCCGAACGGATCGTCGTCGCGTATGCGCCCGGGGACTGCGTGACCGATCTGCTGGAGGCCGCCCGGCCCGGCGCGCCGCCGGTGCAGGAGGGCGGCGGCAATGTCGTGGGCGAGCTCCGCATGGGCGATCCGGCGGCCTGCCGGGGCGCGCCATCGCGTCGCCCTGAAGCTCCGCAACAACCGGCTGGTTCCCCACCCGATGGAGCCGCGCGCGGCGACCGGGCTTTACGACGCGGCGAGCGAAACCTGGACGCTCCATTGCGCCAACCAGGCGCCGCATCACGGGCGGGCGACGCTGGCATCCGTGTTCGGCGTTCCACGGGAGCGCATCCGGGTCAGGGTCGGCGACATCGGCGGCGCGTTCGGCGGCCGGGTGACGCCCTGCGCCGAAGACGCGCTGGTGCTCCACGCGGCCAGGCGTTTCGCCCGCCCGGTCCGCTGGCGCGCCGAGCGCGCCGAGACCTTCCTGGCCGAGTATCACGCGCGCGACCACGCCGCCGAGATCGAGATCGGCTTCGACGACGGGCTCGAAATCGTCGCCCTGCGGGTCGCCGATCACGCCAATCTCGGCGCCTATGCCACGCCGTTCGGCATTCCGATCGCGACCACGACGGGCAACCGGATCGCCACCGGCGCGTACCGCGTGCCGGTGGCCGACATCGCGGTGAGGACCGTGCTGACCAACACCGCGCCGACCGGGCCCTATCGCGGTGCGGGGCGGCCGGAGGCGATTTTCCGGCTCGAACGGGTGCTCGACATGGCCGCCTGGCGGCTCGGCGTCGACCCGGCCGCGCTGCGCCGGCGCAATCTGGTGCGCAAGGACGAGCTGCCCTACCGCGTGGTCTCCGGGCTCGCCTATGACAGCGGCGACTTTCCCCGCCTGCTCGACCGCGCGCTGGCGCTCGCCGACTGGGACGGTTTCGCCCGGCGACGCGAGGGCTCGCGGAACCGGCAAAGGCTGCGCGGACGGGGGCTCGCCTACCACATCGATTCGACCAGCGGGCTGTCGCCCAGGGAGACCGTCGAGGCGGTGGCGACGCCGGACGGAAGGGTGCGGCTCCATTCCGCCACCCAGGACATGGGCCAGGGCCTCAAGACCACCTATGCGCGGATCGCAGGCGGGATCTTCGGCCTGCCCCCCGAGGCGGTCGACATCGTGCAGGGCGACACCGCCGCGACCCCCGAGGGGCCGGGGAGCTACGGCTCGCGCTCGCTCTATACCGGCGGGGCGGCGGGATTGGCGGGCCGCGGGGCCCCCGGCGGGGGGCCCCGGGGTTCTGGCCGCCGGCGCCTCCGGGCGCCCGCCCGGGCGGGCGGCCTGCGAGACCCTGGTCGAGCGCCTCGGGATTCTGGCCGCCGGGCGCTTCGAGGCCTCGCCCGGGGACGTCGCCTTCGCCGATGCGAGGCTGAGCGTCGCCGGCACCGATCTCTCCATCGCGATGGGCGCGCTGGCGGCCGCCGCGCCCGGTGGCGAAATCCGCGCGGCGGGGGAGGCCGAGGCGCCGTTCTGCTTCCCCAACGGGTGCTATGTCTGCGAGGTCGAGATCGACCCCGAGACGGGCGCGGTCCGCATCGACCGCTTCCACGGCGTCGACGATTCGGGCCGCATCGTCAACCCGCCGATCGTGCACGGCCAGACCCATGGGGGGCTCGCCCAGGGCATCGGCCAGGCGGTGCTGGAGGAGATCCGCTACCAGGCGCGGAGCGGCCAGCTGCTGACCGGCTCCCTGATGGACTACGCCTTGCCGCGCGCGGACGACCTGCCGGCATTCGAGACCGTGATGGACGAAGGGGAGCCGACCGCGACCAACCGGCTCGGGGTCAAGGGCGCCGGCGAGAGCGGCGCGGTCGGCGGGCCGCCGGCGGTGGCGTCCGCGGTGCTGGACGCGCTGCGCGCCCACGGGATCGAGCATCTCGACATGCCGTTCACCCCGGAGCGCGTGTGGCGCGCCCTGCGCGACAGCCCCCGTCGCTAGACCGGAAAGGCCAGCGCGTCGTCCGCCAGCGCCACGCGGACGCCCCCTCGTCATTTCGACGGACCCCGGACTTGATCCGGGGCGGAGCCGTGCGGAGCACGGCGGCCCCCCTTCGTCATTTCGACGGACCCCGGACTTGATCCGGGGCGGAGCCGTGCGTCAGCACGGCGCCCCCCCCTTCGTCATTTCGACCGGAGCCGTGCGAAGCACGGCGGAGTGGAGAAACCTCGTCCCCATGGGGCAGGGAGGTTTCTCCACTGCGCGCTCCGCGCTCCGGTCGAAATGACGATTGGGGTGCCCATGGGGCAGGGAGGTTTCTCCACCGTCATTTCGACCGGAGCCGTGCGAACCACGGCGGAGTGGAGAAACCTCGTCCCCGTGGGCGCGCCACCCTTCGTCATTTCGACCGGAGCCGTGCGTCAGCACGGCGTAGTGGAGAAACCTCGTCCCCATGGGGCTGGGAGGTTTCTCCACTCCGCGCTTCGCGCTCCGGTCGAAATGACGAGTTGGCGGGCGGCCCGCGCCTTCACCCCGCCAGAAAGCCCCGCACCAGGGCCAGCGTCTCGGCGGCCCGTTCGAGCTGGGGGATGTGGCCGCAATCGGGGAGGATCTCGACCCGGCTGCCGGCGATGCGGGTGCCGAACTCGGCGGCGTAGGCCGACGGGATCAGCGCGTCGTCGGCGCCCCAGACGATCAGCGTCGGCGCGCGCACCCGGTGCAGGCGCCGGCTGAGCCCCTTCTCCGGGATCGGCCAGACGAACTTGCCGGTGCAGCCGAGCGCCCAGACCAGCCCGGCGGTCGCCGCCACCGCCTCGCCCGGGTCCTCGGGCGGGGTGAACATCGCTTGCGCGGCGGCGCAGCCGGGGTCCTTGAACAGGAGCGCCGGAAGCTCCTCGGGCGGGGTCATGATCCAGTTGGCGATCGGCCGGTCCTCGCGCCACAGGCCGATCGGGGCGAGCAGCACCAGGCGCTCGAACAAAGCGGGGTCGTGCGCGGCGAGCTCGGCCGCCATCATCCCGCCGAAGGACTGGCCGACCGCCACCGCCGGGCGCTCGAGCCCGAGCGCCGCGATCGCCTCCTGGTAGACCAGCACCAAATCCCACAGGTCGTCGACGGCGTGGATCGCTTCCGGATCGCCCGCGCTGGTGCCGGGATGCTCGGGCGCGATCACCGTCCAGTCCGCGCCGAGCGCCTCGAGGAACGGATCGAAATGGAGCCCCGCCGCCGGGTGCAGATAGACCAGCGGCGGGCCCGACCCGGCGATCCGGACGCGCATCGTGAGCCGCCCGCCCCACACTTCGACGGCGCGTTCCTCGATCGCCGCGCCCGCCATCACGCGGCTCCGCGCAGCGCGGCGCCGGCGGGCTCCGGGCTGCCGCCGAGGCGCTCGGGCCACCAGCGATGCGGCGCATCGTCCCCCATTGTCTCGGCGCGCAGCCGCGGCAGCACGCTCGCGGCGAAGCGTTCGACATTGTCGGCGACCAGGTCGCGCGGCATCGAGCCCATCTTCAGCATCACCACCAAATTGCCGACGCCGTAGCCGCGGGCGATGCCGGCGAGGCGCTCGGCCACCGTCGCGGGCGATCCCACGACGGCCGCGCCGACCTCCAGGATGCGCCCGATACCGGCGTGGCGCATCTCGTGCGCGAAGCCGAAATCGCCCGCCTGGTCCTCCAGCAGGAAGCGGATGCCGGGCAGCGAGATGCCGCCCGGTATGGCGAGCTTGCCGAGGCTGGTCGCGCCCGGCCCCTTGTTGAAGAAGTATTCGAGATGGGGGCCGTAGACCCGCTCGGCCTCTTCGTCGGTCTCGCCGACGCAGACCGAGGCCATGAAGGCGAGCCGGTTGGGGTTGGCCGGGATGCCGGCGGCATCGGCGACCTCGCGGAAGCGCGCGAAGACGCGGCTTGCGGTGAGCTCGCTGCCGAACCAGCCAAAATAGTTGAAGCCGAAATTGTTTTCGAGCGCGAGCCGCATCGTCGCCGGGTTGCCGACCCCGGTGATCCACACCGGCAGCGCCTTCTGCAACGGGCGCGGCCAGATATTGACCGAGGGGAGCTGGGTGAAGCGGCCGTTCCAGGCGAAGGGCTCGGGATCGCTCCAGGCACGCAGCACGAGGCGCATGTTCTCCTCGTAGCGCCGGCGCACCTCGATCGGCGGCACGCCGTTGTTGATCGCCGCGTCGAACATCAGCCCGACCGGGAAGCCGGCCATCAGCCTTCCGCCCGAGATGCAGTCGATCATCGCGTATTCCTCGGCGACGCGGACCGGCTCGCGCGCCTTGCCGAGCGAGCGCCCGACCGGGTAGACCGCCACCCCGCGGCCCCCGGGCTCGGGGGGGGGGCCGCCGGGCCGGCGCGGCCAGCCCGGGGTGCTCGGTGAGGGGC
>MKWU01001634.1_pt1 | contig 37605 bp, 26 predicted proteins | sample 809101 | NCBI WGS metagenome assembly MKWU01 (sample SAMN05860141, study PRJNA318959) | sponge metagenome | host: Aplysina aerophoba | place: Slovenia: Piran, Adriatic Sea, Gulf of Piran | collected 2013-05-07
GTTACGGACCGGGCCTTGAGGGCCGAACGCGAGGTCGTCCGTGCCATGAAGGATCGCGCCGGGACGGTGCAGGCGATCGTTCCGGATCGGGCGGTCGAGAAGAAGCTGGAGGGCTCCACTCTCACCGCGGGGCAGCAGGAGGCGCTCCGCCTCATCCTCGGCGAGGGCGATGGAATCGTCGGCGTCCAGGGGTTCGCGGGTACGGGGAAGACGACGATGCTGCGCGAGGTGGTGGAGCTCGCCGGCACGGCGAACGTCATCGGCCTTGCCCCCTCGTCGAGTGCGGCGCGCACGCTCGGCCGCGAGGCCGGCATCGCCACGCGGACCCTGCAGTGGTTCCTGACGCGCCATGGGGAACCCTCGCCCGAGACAGCCGGCTCCCTTGCCGGCAAGGTGCTGGTGGTGGACGAGATGTCGCTCGCCAGCACGGCGCAGGTGCGATCCCTCATGAGAAGCGCCGAACACCTCGGCGTGGCGCGCCTGGTGATGGTGGGCGACAGCCGCCAGCTGCGCGCCGTCGATGCCGGCCAGCCCTTCCGCCAGCTGCAGCAGGCCGGTATGGCGACAGCGGTCATGGACGACATCCGCCGCCAGCGGAACCCGGGCCTCAAGGCCGCGGTTCTCGACGCCATCGCGGGCAAGCCTGGAGAGGCCCTGACGAAGCTGGGCGCGGATGTCCTCGAAGTGAACCAGGAGGATCTGGGCTCCTCGGCGGCGCGCATCTGGCTTGCGCTGAGGGCGCAGGACCGCCAGGAGACGGCGCTGATGGCGCCGACCCACGTGCTGCGCCGGGAGATCAACGCAACCGTCCGGGAGGGTCTCCGCCACGAGGGCGTCCTCCACGGCCGCAGCGTCACGCTGCCTGTCCTCGTCAACCTCTCCATGACCCGGGCCCAGAAGCGGGAGATCCGCAACTACCGCGAGGGCGACGTCGTCGTCTTCCACAACGACCTCTACCACTACCGGGTGAAGTCGGGAGACATCTGCCCCATCACGGCAATCGACGGCGAGCGCCTCGCCCTCGAACACGACGATGGCCGGCCGCGTCACGTGAAGCCGGACAGCGATGTCCGCTTCCGCTACGACGTCTTCGAGAGCGACACAATCGATCTTGCGGCCGGCGACCGCATCCGCTGGACCCGCAACCACAACCCAAGCGGCCTCGTCAACGGCGCCACCGCGACGATCGAGAAGATCGGCAGGAAGTCCCTCGTCCTCGTCACCGATGACGACCGGCGCTTGAAGATGGATCTCGACGATCCCCGGCTGCGTCACATTGCCCATGCCTACGCGACCACGGTCCATGCGGCCCAGGGTCTGACCCGCGACAAGGTGATCGCGGTCCTCGATTCGGGCCACGGGCATCTCGCCAACCAGCAGACCTTCTACGTCGAGATCAGCCGGGCGCGGGACGAAGCGATCATCCTCACCGACAACCGCGAGCAGTTGGCGGAGACCCTGGAGGAGAACACGGGCGAGGTCCTCACCGCCCTGGAGGCGGTGGGCGAGAGCCTCGATGGGTCTGAGATCGCCCGGCGCGTGCCTGAGAAAGAGAGCGTCGCCGATCTCGGCGTCGAGCGCTTGGAGATCGCCCGCTGGAAGCGTGCGCGGAACCCCGAGCTCTCTCCTGACGAACCCGAGGCCCTGGTCCATCTGAAGGCTCTCGCCGCCATGACGGACTCCCCCGACAAGACCGTGGCGGCATGGGCGTCCGACGAATGGGCCCGCGGAAAAGCCCGCGCGGTCAGGGCAAGCGAGGCGCGCCTTGCCGAGTCACTCGAGCGCCAGGGCGCGCTCCGGGTGGGCAGGGACGTCGATCCGGGCGACTACGCGGCCTGGCGCTTCGAGGTGGAATCGGGCCTGAGCGCGGCGCGGGATCTGCTGGGCATGGCCGAGGCGCCGGACCTTGCCGGCCTCGTCGCCCAGGCCGACGCCGTCCTGGCCGGCGACGACCGCGTCTTTGCCAGGCAGGCGACCCGGGATCATGCCGAGGCCTGGGAGGCGCGCTGGCAGGACCTCGAGAGACGCACCGAAGACGCGGGCCTGTCGGTTCACGATCACGGATCAGCCGCCGGGGTCATCGCCCGCGTGCGGCGGATCCTCGATGACCCGGCCTTGCCGGAGTCTCACCGGGAGCGGATCTCGGGCGTCGTCGAGGCCTTCGAGGCACGCGGCGAAGCCCGCCGGCAGGCTCAAGCGTGGCTTGACGCGTGGGAGGAGCACAAGTCCTCCGATGCGGTCGGGGCCGAGGCCATGATCGGCGATGCCCGTCGGCTCGTCGCCGATCCCGCACTTGCCTCGACATTGAAGTCCCGTCTTGATCTCGCCATCGCGCGCCATGACCGCCTGGTCCAGGTCGCGTCCCCGTCGGCTGCGGAAACCACGGCGCCGGCTGTCGAGGTTCCTGCCGTCGGCGATGCCATGCCGAGAGAGCCGGTGACGCCCGGGCGGCGGGAAGACGATGCCAGGCCGGTCCGGCCGGACGTGGTGGAGGACGAGAGGGAACGGGAAGCGCGGCGCGAGCAGGCCCGCAAGGCCGCCAACCGGGCACGCCAGGAGGCTGAAGCCGCTCATCGCCAGTTGGACGGCTGGGAGACGCACCTCGCGCACGGAAAGTTCGGCCGCGTCATCGCCCACGCCGACGAGGTGGCCCGGGATCCAGATCTCGCCATGCCCGGCCGCCGCCGTCTCGAAGAGGCGGTGCGTCTGGCCCGCCGGCGCCTCGACACGCATGGAACGTTCGGCGACTGGCAGGCGGCCTGCCGAAACCATGCCGATGCCGCAGCGTCACAGGGACGCCACGTGCTCGATCATCCCGGCCACGAAGATCTCGTGACTTCGGCGCACCGGCTGGCGAAGAACCCGGCCTTGTGCGGAGCGGCCCGCCGGGCGGTCACGGCCTGGCTCGCCCGCGCCGCGGACATGGCCGACGCCCGCGCGGCCTTCCTCGAACGGCGCGTCGCCTGGCAGCGCCTGCAGGCCGAGGCGGAGGCCGAAGGCAAGAACCCCCTCGATCTCCCCGCAGCCGGCCGCGTGGTGTCGTGGCTCCGAGAGAACCTGGAAAGCGCCGGCGTCACCGAAACCGAAAGACAGGCCATGAGGGATGTCGTGGCAACCCACGAGGCCCGGCAGGCCGAGCGCAGGCGCCGCGACCGCGGGATCAGCTGGCGGATTTAAGATCGGGTGCGCTCGTAGACCTCTTCCTCGATCCTGGCGGCGCGGCTGTCCTGCAGCACCTGTTCGAGCAGGCGGACCATGGTCTTGTGACGCCCGGTGCGGGTCATCGCGTCGAGCCTGATCTCGAAGAGCACCCGCAAACTCTCGGCGAAGCCCGGTGCGTCGTTGGTCCCCTCCAGGGGCCCGACGGTCTCCCCGATGGCCGTGACGGTCTCCAGCAGGGTCCGCTGTTCCTCCGGGCCGAGGACGAGGCGTGGCGGGTTCCTCGCCTTCGACGGCGGGTTGCGGCTGAGCGCCCTCTCCACGATCAGCTTCGACATCGACACGCCCTCGCGCTCCGCGCAGGCGCGGATGCGCTCCCGCTCGAGACGGCTGCACGAGATCGAGTGCATGGTGACCCTCTCCTCGACGCGCCGGCCCGTCATGACGCCGGCTCCTGGCTCCCGGCGTCGCGTCGTGTCTGGAAATCCCGGGCCGCAAGGTAGAAGAACGACAGCGCCTCCATGGCCGTAACGTCGCTCCCCGGCAGCGGCGCAAGCAGATCCTCGAGAACCAGCAGGGTCCGGTTCACCCGGTTGAGGAGATCGCGCTGCTCGGCTTCGGAGAGTGCCAGGCGCATGTCGTCTTCTTCCTCCAGGACGCAGGCGACGACGAAGCGCGAGATCGTCATGTCGGCCTTCTTCGCCCGCCGGCCGATCTCCGCCCAGTCGCTCGGGCGGCAGCTGACGCTGAACTGCTGGTGGCGTCTCATCGGTGTTCCCCCTTACCGTCCAGCAGCACCTCGGCCTCCAGAAGCGCCCTGGCCTCCTCCTCGATCGCCTGCCAGGCCTCGCCGGAGCCGGCGTGCTCGAAGCGGTAGCGTTCGATGCGGGCGAGGACCAGGAGATGGTGCGCGAGGCGCCACTGCAGATCGGCTGGAAGGCCCGGCTCTTGTGGTCCTCTTGTGGTCAACTCTTGTGGCCCCTTTGTGGTCATCGCTTGTGGTCTTGTTGTGGTGCCGAGGACCTGCTGCACGACGAAGCGCGAGATGGGCATGTCGAGGGCCCGGGCGCGCTCGCCGATCCGTGCCCACTCACTGTCGGAGGCCATGATGGAACGCGCCTTGCGCTTCGTCTCCTTCGTGTCCATCATTCGCTCAGGCGCCGGGACGACATATGGCGTCCTCGGATGGCGTGACGGGGTGCATATACGATTGATATATCATGATACCTCAATGCCATTCATTGAACCCAATTGTTCGAGTACGCCATGTACTGGCGGAGTGCTGCCGTATCTGGCTAACTGGAGAAATGGTATCGATTACTTCCCTGAATGCAACTACGCGATGCAGGATATGCAATCTAATACAGGCCATATGTCGTCGGAGCTGCTTGACAGAGGCATTATTGTGGCGTAGTAACAACCGCGTAGAGAGAGACGCGTTGTTCGTTGGTGAGTTCGTACAGGTGTTACTGAAGTTATATTTTCGTCACACCATCCGCCGAACACCCCAGGCGTCCCAAGGATACAACCGGGATGGCGCGCGCCGGGGCCTGGGCGGCGATCCTGCGCCCGATGCAGACCAGGAAATCATCTGGCGTGTTCCGCGTCATGCACGGTCATCGACAGTGCCCTGATTCCCTGACTGGCAAGACAACCGCCGACATCACGTGCCACCGCCCCGGCCCGAGAGAGTTTGCCAAGACGAAACTTGGTGGTGATCGCCCACGCCGATGCAGCGCTGACAAGGATGGTGTTTCTGTCATCTTCGATGGTGCGATGGGCTTCAGCCGTCAGACGTGATTCGCCGGTGAGCCATCAGAGAAAGGCATGTGTATCAGGCAAGACCTGCAAGGCTCAGCAGCCCTCCCATGCCTTCAAATCTTCCTCCGGCAAGGGATCATGGAAACTGTCGTCAACGACGATTGTGTCCTTCATGGCACCAAACTGCCGTCGGCCCGGAGGATTGCAGGGAACAAGACGAGCAACCGGCTCGCCTCGCCTGGCAATGATGACTTCCTCGACAGCCTCCGCTAGCGCCAACAACCGTGACAGACAGGCCCTGGCCTGATGAACGTTCACGACAGGCAAGATTCGTATCTCCTCGCTTGATGATAACCGGAACCATGACCAGGCCCGAAACGTTTCCAGGCAATCGTGTCGCCTAGTCGCGCGCGAGCACGATCACTGACAGGATGCGGGTTTGACAAGATCTGGTGGCTTACGGTACCGCGTCGACGGGTATGACATCATTTTCATTCATTCACTGCGCCGATATCCATCTTGACAGCCCGTTGAGAGGGCTGGCGGCCCAGGAAGGTCACGCGCCCCGCCTCATCCGTTCTGCCTGCCGCAGGGCATTCGAGATCCTTGTGGATCACGCGATCGACGAGAACGTTGCCTTCGTCGTCATCGCGGGAGACCTCTATGACGGCACCTGGCGGGACTGCAACACCGGCTTCTTCTTCATTCGCCAGATGGGGCGGCTCAATGAAGCGGGTATCGAGGTCTACCTGGTCTACGGCAACCACGACGCCGAAAGCAGGATTACAAGACAGCTGACGCTTCCCGGCAATGTCCACGTATTCGGGGCGTCCAATGCCGGCACCTTCATCCATGAGGCGACGGGAGCGGTGATCCATGGCCGCAGCTACGCGACGCCCGATGTCACGGAGAACCTCGTCCCCTCCTATCCCGATCCGGTTGCCGATGCGTTCAACATCGGCGTGCTCCATACCGGTCTGGGTGGCATGGGCGGGCATGCCGACTACGCCCCTTGCACACTCGCCGATCTCGTGGCACGGGCCTATGACTACTGGGCGCTGGGCCATGTCCATCGCCAGGAGGTCCTGCACAGGGATCCCTGGGTGGTGTTCCCGGGGAACATCCAGGGGCGCCACATCCGCGAAACCGGCCCCCGGGGGTACATGCGCGTGACAGTCGGCGACAACGGTGTCGAGACCCTTGCCGTTCCCGTCGACGTCGTCCGCTGGGCCCATGTCACGGTGGACGCCGCCGGCCTTGATGATCCAGACGAGGTCCTGATCCGGATGTCCCGGGCCATCGAGGACGCGGTGGACCGGGATGCCGCCGGCCGTCTCATGGCCTGCAGGCTTGAGATCACAGGCATGACCGGACTTCACGGAACGCTCGTCCTCAGGGAACACCAGCTTCTCGAAGAGGCACGCGCCATGGCCCTGGGCCTGGGGGAGGAACGGGCCTGGATCGAACGGGTTGTCGTCTCCACCGGCATGGCGGATGAGACCGCTGCCGATGGCAGTATCGGGGACATTGCCGATCTGATGGCGGGTGCGGCCGATGATCCGGACCTGGTGGAACTACTCAGGAACGACGTCGCGAAGCTTCTGGCGAAACTGCCGCGGGAGATCACTCTCGATCCCGGCACGGATCTCCTCAGGCTGGCGAGGGATCAGGACGCCAGCGCGCTTCTCGAACAGGAACGGGCCGGCGTCATTTCCCGTCTGCTCGGAGGCTGATCATGAGGGTTTGCCGCCTCGACCTCCTGCGCTACGGGCATTTCAGCAACCGGTCCCTGGAATTTCCCGAAGGCGGCCATGATTTCCACATCATCCTCGGCGCCAACGAAGCCGGAAAGTCGACGTCGCGCAACGCCCTGGAAGACGCGCTCTTCGGCATTCCTCAACGCTCGACCTTCGGCTTCAGGCACGGCTATCGCGACATGATGGTGGGAGCCCTCATCGAACACGAAGGCCGCTCCCTCGAGTTCCGCCGCCGCAAGGGAAAGTCGAACACGCTCCTCGACATCGATGGCCAGGCAATTGCGCCCGATGCCTTGAGGTTCTTTCTGGGAGGTGCCGACCGAAACTTTCTCGAGCGCATGTTCAGCCTCTCCCACGAACGCCTGAGGAAGAGCGGTCAGGAACTTTCCGACCCGCGAAGCGAGACCGCAGCCATGATCTTCGGAGCCGCCACCGGAACCGAAGAGATCGCCATCCACATACGCGCCATGAAGGAAGAGGCCGGCACACTCTTCACGCCGAGGAAAACGGCGGGAAAGCCGTTCTATCAGCTTGTCGACCGGCTCAACGACGCCACCGCCGCCCTGGGAGAGGCCACGGTGACGGGAGATGACTGGCAGCGTGCCGGCGAAGAGGCGCACGAGGCCCGGACGGCACTGGAGGACCTGCGGCGCCAACGTGCCGATCTCCACCAGGCGAGAGAACGCCTGAGCCGCATCCAGCTCGTCTATCCGGATCTCATGCGCAAGAAAGAGGTGCTCGCCACCCTGGCCGGGCTCGGCGATGTCCAGCCGTTTGCCGACGATGTTCTGGAAGTTCTGGACAGCGCCGAGCGGGAGGTGTCGCGGCACGATGCGCAGCTCGAGCAGCTTGAGCATCAGATTGCCGGGGAACGCGAAAGGGTGGTGTCCATCACGATCGACGGCGCGTTGCCGGAGAACGCAAGGGAGATCACGGACCTCGATCAGCGTCGCATCCAGTTGCAACCTGAAAGGGAGGACCTTCCCAAGCGCCGCCGCGAACTTGCAGACGTGGAGCAACGCTTGCGAAACCGGGCCGGGGACCTCGGACTGGAGGACGCAGAGGCGTGGCGCATGCCGGCGCCCCACATCGTGGCGCGGCTGCGCGAACTCAGTGACGAATGGATCCGTCTGGGGCACGTCCGCGATCTGGCGCGCCAGCAGGCGAGGGATGCCGGTGAACGCGCCCGGATCCTCGACGAACGGCTTCAGGAGATGGGGCCGGAGGTGGATGTCGGACCATTGCAGGCTGCCCTGGAGGCGACGGACAGGAGTCCCGATCCGCAAACGGCCCGCGAGATTGCGGAGCGGGAGCATCGTGAACTGGCCTCCCGCAGCGAAACACTGATCCGCCCCCTGCTGTCGCTGGTTGGCGATGTCGATCGTCTGGCCGGTCTCTGGGCGCCGCCGCTGGAACGGGTGCAGGAGTTGCGGGACGGGCTCAAACAGGCCGTCGACCGCCTGGAGGACTGTCGCAAAGAGCTTGCCTCCGTCGAACGGAACCTCGCAGAACGTCAGGCGCAGCGCGAAAGCCTCATCGTTGCCGGCGAGATCGTCTCTGCCGAAGAGATCGAGGCGCTGCGGCGGACCCGCGATCAACGTCTCGAAACGGTACGTACGTGCATGATCAGCGGGCGGGCAGGCGTGGCAAGCGATCCTGTCGGTGATCTCGCGGAGGCGATTCGCCAGGCCGACGAGGCGGCGGACAGGCGTTTTTCCACCGCCCGGACGGTTGCCCGCCTCGAGGAAATCGCCAGCGCCATGGAAGGCCTCGAAGCCGGGCGCGCCACGCTTGGTGCGGAACGCGATGAGCATGACCGTCGATTGTGCACTCTGCGCGATGCATGGAACGATCTCCTGCGTGACCTTCCCGGTGATCCACTCGATCCCGATGCCATGGTGAAGTGGCTGAATGATCGCCAGGTCGCTCTGCAGGCACTCGAAGAGGAAAGGAAGGCCGCCCGGACCGTCGCGGCTCTCGCCGCTGCTGAACGGCAGGCACGGGACCTTCTCATAGCCGAAGCGGCCACCCTCGGCATGGAGACGCACGGTCTGGACGCCAGGCCGTTCAATGTTGTCCGCTCCCTCGCCGCTGCGCATTGCGACGCCCTGAAAGACAGGAACCGCAAGCGCGCCGACCTTGCACGTGACCTTGAAGAGGCACGACGCGAAGAGCGGGAGAAGGCGTCAGTCCTTGCCAGGGAGGAAGCGGACCTGTCGTCCCTGGGTGAGACCTGGCGCACCGCCACTGAAGGAATCGACGTCCTTGAATCACCGGACCAGGCCGTGGACAGACTCCGGATCATCGAGGAAATGCGTGGCGACATGGACCGCGCGGCAGAACTGGGAGAAAGGCGGATCGGCAAGATCGAGCGCGACCTCGAGGCGTTCGCGACCCGTGTCGGCACACTTGTGGAAACGGTGGCGGAGGATCCTGGAGAGAGGGATGTCGACACGATTGTCAGGGACCTTGCCCGGCGCCTGTCGGAAGAGTTGGCGAAACAGGACCGACTCGAACGCATGAATGAGTCGCTTGCGCAAAGGGAACGGGAGCTCGAAGAGATACGCCATGCCAAGCGCGAGGCGGAGTTCACGATCCGCGATCTCATGGCCCGCGCCGGCGTCGAATCCGTGGGTGACCTGCGCCGCGAGATTGCGCGATCCAATGAAGCGAAGCGACTGAAGAGCGAGGCGGACCGGCTCACCGAATCCCTGGCGAAGAACGGCGGCGGGCGTTCCCAAAGAGAACTGGAAGACGAGGCCCGGGACGTGGATCCCGATCGGTTGGGCGCCGAGATCGCATCCATATCCGACACGCTGCAGCAGCTCGATGAACCGATCGACAAGGCGGCTCTTGCGGAACGGGAAGCGGCCGCCATCCTCGAATCCATCGGCGGTGGGGATGCCGCCATAGCCGCCGCCTGGGATCGCCAGGCGATCCTGGCGGAACTGGAAGAGCTCTCGGCGCGCTATGTGCGTGCCCAGACCGGGCTCAGACTCCTTCAGTGGGCCGTCGACCGTTACCGGGCCGAACAGCAGGCGCCGCTGCTCAAGCGCGCCTCAACCCTCTTTGCCATTCTGACACAGGGATCCTTCAGCGGCCTTGGCCTCCTCTACGACGAGAAGGACCAGGCCGTCCTGGCCGGCACACGAGCCGACGGCAGCGAGGTCGATGTCACGGGCATGAGTGACGGCACGGTGGATCAGTTGTGGCTTGCATTGAGACTGGCCGCGATAGACGGCTGGCTGGAAGGAAATTCCGCCCTGCCGTTCATCGCCGACGATCTCTTCGTCAACTTCGATGACGAGCGCGCGGGGGCTGGTCTGGGGGCGCTTCACCACCTGGCCGGCGCCTGCCAAGTTCTGGTGTTCACGCACCATGCGCACCTGGTCGGCCTCGCCCGCCAGGTGTTGGGTGACCATGTTTCGGTCGTCAGTCTCGATGCGGCGGCGGGACCGGATCAGCCGGACCGATGACCGATCCCTTGCACCACCCGCCACGCGCGAGGGATCGTGCCTCACGGCCGCGGCATCTCCCGTGCCGGGTCTCTTCGGCCCGATCGCCATTGCAGCCTGCACGTGTGGCTCGCACGGAGGAGGTGAGTCCCGTGAGCCTGAAGCCTCTCATGGACTTCCGGAGAGAGCTTTGCCGAAGCCTTCCAGGTTGACTATGGTTCGGTTTCCGCACATTGCGAGGAATGCCATGTCGAGAGATGCGATGAGCAAGAATCGCCTGACCGGCGGGATCGGGCGGACAGCGGTGCTGGCCGTCGCCATGACCGTCCTTCTGGCCGGGACACCGTTCGCGCTCGCCGAGGAGGGGAGCTTCCGTCTCCTTGCGAGCTATGTCCGCGACTACACGACTATCGACCACGCCGCAGGGTCGGTTACTGCGGGGAACCTGACGGGGACCGCCACGGTGCTGCAAAGCAGCGGCGAGCCGTTCGTCGAAGGGTCGCACTCTATCGTGTCGTGTGTCGTCTATGTGCGGACGTCGCAGGCCGGCGTCGATCTCGAGTCGCCTTGCACGATAACCGACGGCGAGGGCGACAGCCTCTATCTCCATGCGAGGAGAAGCTCGGGCGGCATCGAGGCGGGCAGCGGCGGCGAAGGCGGCTTCGAACTTCTGGGCGGCACGGGCAAGTATGCCGGGCTCGCTGGCGTGTGCCCCTACGAGACAGCGTATCTGCCGGACGACCGTACCGTCACGAAGACGGACTGCGCCTGGCATCGTGTCGCCGAGTAGACGGTCGGGACAGGTATCGCCACCGGCTCCGCCCCGGTTGTCGACAAAGGCGCAGTCTCGAAGATCCCGCGGCACCGGCGCGCCAGATCTCCACACAGGAAGTACGCAGCTCTCAGATCGGTGTTGGCGAACTCCAGGTTTGTTCAAGGACTGGGGATTCGCCCCTTCGAGGCTGATGTCATCGAGAAACCGCGGGATGGCGCCGGTCATGATCCTACCTGACAGGATATCGCTTTCGCGACCAGGCCATGCGCCGGGGAAGAATCAGGCCAACATCAGCGGGATCGCGTCGCTCCGCTGCGTGATGGTGACGTTGGGTGAGACTCACCGGGTTCCCTGGCGGGAGTCGGCGGAGGCATCATGACGGGAAGAAAGGGCAGGACTTCCATGTCCCGGCGGGGTTTTGTTGCAAACCTCGCTTCGGTCCCGGCGCTCGGAGTTGTCCGAACGGCCTGTGCTGCCGAACCCCTGAAGCGGTTCCGGGCGCTCTCGGCCCGTCTGACCGGGTTCCCGGAGGACGCGCTTGACCCGGCGCTCGCCGGCGACCTGATGGACCGACTGGAGGCGGCGGGAGACGGGGCGCGTCTCGAACGTCTTCTGTCGGGGAGAGGCGATGACGAACTCGCCCGGCGGATCGCCGTCGCCTGGTATTCGGGCATTCACCCCACAGCGGATGGCGCGGTCGTTGCCACCTTCAGTGAGGCCCTTGTCTGGAGGGCGCTCGATTTCACGAAGCCGCCGGGCGATTGCAGCGCCGAACCCGGCGACTGGGCCCTCCCGGCGGTCCACGAGGGAGCGGACCCGTGACCGTGATCGTGGCCGACGCGGTCATCGTTGGCTCCGGCTTTGCCGGCGCCCTGCTGGCCGACCGCCTTGCCGGGATGGGGGTGCGCACGGTCGTTCTCGAAGCCGGTCCCCGCGTGGACCGAGGCGATGCCTTCGAGACGTTCCTGGGTGCTCGGATCAAGGTGCCGGAGAGTCCCTACGAGCGGACCGAAGAGGCCGACTTTCCGGTGAGTTACGACAACCACCACTGGTACCGCCAGTCCGGCCCGGACGCGTTCAAGAGCACCTATCTCAAGGCGGTCGGCGGCACCTCCTGGCACTGGCTGGGCACCTGTGTGCGCTACCTGCCCAGTGATTTCCGGATGCGGAGCGCGTTCCACCGCGCAGTCGACTGGCCACTCGGTTACGAGGAGCTTGAACCGTTCTACATGGAAGCCGAACACGAACTCGGCGTCGCCGGGGATTCGACCGGTGAGGCGGGTGTGCCGCGCTCGGGGCCGTTCCCGATGCCACCCGTCCCGCGAACATATCTCGACAGCGTCTACGAGCGCGCGCTCGCCGGTACACCGTACCGGGTGGCGATGACACCCCAGGCGCGCAACTCGGTGGAGTGGAACGGGCGTCCGGCATGCTGCGGCAGCGCCACCTGCATCCCGATCTGCCCGGTTGCCGCCAAGTACGACGCCACCGTCCATCTGGAGCGGGCCGAGGCGAAGGGCGCCGCCCTGCAAGAACGGACCACGGCCACCTTCGTGGAGATCGGCGATGGCGGACGGGTGTCGGGTATCGGCTTCCACCGGCCGGACGGCAGCGACGGCGTGGCGCGCGGGCGGGTCTACGTCCTGGCGGCCAACGCGGTCGAGACCCCGCGTCTGCTGCTCCATTCCCGCTCGGAACACACGCCGGCGGGTGTCGCGAACCGATCGGACCAGGTCGGCCGCAACCTGATGGACCATCCGATCCAGCTCAGCTGGGCGCTCGCGGGAGAGCCGGTCTGGCCCTACCGCGGACCGATCTCGACATCGGGCATCGAGAACCTGCGCGACGGGGTCTTCCGCCGGGAGAGGTCCGCGCTGCGGATCCAGATCAGCAATAATGGCTGGGATTGGCCGACCGGCGGGGCGTTGACCCTTGCGGACATGCTGACGCGCCGCGGGCTGCGGGGCACGGAGCTCCGGCGCGCGGTCGCCGATCATGTGTCACGCCAAGTTCAGCTCGCTGCACTGACCGAGCAACTTCCGGAACCGGAAAACCGGGTGACGCTCGACGCACAGGACCGCGACGCCTACGGCGTTCCGTTGCCGAACATGCACTACCGGGTCGGCGCCTATGCGCGCGCCGGACTCGCGGCGGCGCGCGAAATCCATGACGAGATCTTCGCGCGGTTGTACGCATCGGAGATCCATCACAGCGATGTCTTCCAGGGAGCCGGACACATCATTGGCACGACCCGCATGGGCGACGATCCGCGCCACTCGGTGGTTGACCGCGACCTGCGCTGTCACGACCACCCCAATCTGTTCCTGGTCGGCTCCGGGGCGTTCCCGACGTCCTCGACGGCCAATCCGACGCTCACCATCGCGGCGCTTGCGCTGCGCACGGCGCGCGCCCTGGCTGACACGCTGTCACGGTAGATAGTCGATTGTTTTCCGGGGGACCCGACTTTCTCGGCAGCTTCCCCGACATCACGGACTCCGAGAAGGGTGTATCGGAGCATGCATGAGGCCACTGGCACACCTTGTCGGCCTGGCCCGCCGGGTGTTGGGTGACCATGTTTCAGTCGTCAGTCCCGATGCTGCAGTGCCCATTGCGACAACGGGGCGAACGGGCCGGACCGATGACCGGTCCCTCGCCCGTCATGGACGTGTCAAGTCCAGCCGTCTCGCGGCAAACCCTTCGGCAGTGTCAGCGACCAGGCCATGGCAGGGGAGACAACAGGCCGGTATCAGGCAACGGCCCGGTGAAGCGGCTCGAAGTTTCAAAGCCTGCGAACATTCTTGCTCAAGACCCCGTGCTCCTCGCCTGCGGCGTAGAGATCGACATTGGGCTCCGAAGTTTCCTCGTAGCCCTGCAGAAGTTTCAACGGTTCCTGCAGGTCGTACCAGCCCAGGAAGGGTCGGTGAACCTGATAGCCAATCAGCCGTTGGAGCTGCTCGGGATAGTGCCGGGCCACCTCGACGGGACTCACCAGGTACTGGTTCTCCTCCTGGCGCAGCCAGCCAACCACATAGGAGAGGAACAGGGCGTGGCGCCAAACATCCTTCGTTGTGTTGGCGCCGCCGCCGTGGTGAACGGCGTAGGTGAAGAAAAGGCACGAACCCCTGTCCATCACAGCCTGCGCAAACTCATCCTCCTGCGCGACGCGCTCGTCATCCCAGCGGTGGCTTCCCGGAACCACGCGGGTTGCACCGTTTTCCCTGGTGAACTCGGCCAGCGCCCAGAAGGACGTCATGTAGGCCACACGCTCTGTTGGATGCTTGAACGGAAACATCAGGGCATCTCGGTGAACTTCCTGTGCCGATTCACCTGGTCCGATCGATGTCGTCGAACTTGAGCTCAGCTGATAGCTGTCGCACCACGGTCCCAGCGTCCGGTCGAGGATCGCGAGCACCTCCGAATTACAGATTTCGTCGCGAACCGCTTGTGATTTGGCGACCAGACCGTGAGTGCGTCTCGTCCTGAAGCCCAGCCAGTCGCCGGCACCGGTCGGCACCTTGCTCATCCAGGGATGCAGTTCATCGAGTATCTGATCGCATCGCGCCTCGCTGATCAGCCTGTCGATAATGACGCAACCGTCTCGATCGAGGATCTCGACAATGCTGTCGGTCGATGTTCCCGCGGCCACGTGTTCGATATGTGCTTTGGACATCAACAGTACTCCTTCCGGTTGACCGGGATTGGGAGGCACCATGCCCCATCCAATGGGGATTGTATGCCGCGCGTCTCGATTTCCGAAGCCGGCTTGGCTGGCGCCGGACCCGGGTGCCGCGTTGCCGGGATGGAATCAACGGCGAAGAGACACAGACATGCCCCTCCCGCACGGTTGCCTTGTCGAGGTCGCGGGGCTTGAGTCATGTCCGTTGTCAGGTGCACTCTTGCCCGGAACCGGGGGGACGGGAGCGAATGATGGGTGAACAGCGCGTGATCTCGGCTGACAGCCACGTGCAGGAACCGCCGGAAGTCTACGACGAGAGGCTGGACAGGAAGTACAGGGACCGTGTCCCCAGGTTCGAGGAGCGCGATGGCGCCACCTACTTCGTGGTGGACGGCAAGAAGCCGCGGCGTATCGACCTTGCCTCGGAACGCACGGACGAGGATGACCAGAATCGCGAATTCCGGAACGATCCCAGTGGCGGCCGGGATATCGAGCGCCGCCTGGCAGATCAGGTCCGCGACGGCATCAGCGCCGAGATCATCTATCCCAACACCTCTCTCTTTCTCTACAACTCCAGGGACCCGGGCTACCAGTTCGCGGTGGCCCGCGCCTACAACGACTGGTGTATCGAGCACTTTGGCGGACACCGCGAGAAATTCGTTCCCGTCGCCATCGTTCCCGTCATCGATCTCGACGAAGCCGTCCGCGAAGTCGCAAGGGTGGCGCGAGAGGGATATCGCAGCATCAAGATACCTTTGACCATGGACAGCAGGCCCTACAACCTGCCCGACTATGACCGCCTCTGGTCGGCCTGCGCCGATCACGATCTCGTCGTCTCCCTCCATGCCTTCACCGAGAGCGAGGATCAGTATCCCGATGACTGGGGCGAGGAGGTGGGCCATGGCGGCGCTCTCGCCCACATGGCCATGAGCATGGCAAGGGGGCAGAGCCCGGTGGCGCTGCTGATCGCGTCTGGTGCGCTGCAGCGCTATCCGGACCTCAAGTTCGTCATTGTCGAGTGCGGCGCCGGATGGCTCGCCTGGTTGCTCCATGTGCTCGACGAACAGGTGGAGAAGAAGCACATGTGGATCCGTCCCCACCTGGAGATGAAACCGAGCGAGTTCTTCCGGCGTCAGGGCGCGGTGACCTTCAGCGACGATCCCGTCGCCCTGAGACTGCTGGACTTCACCGGATCGGAGGTCCTGCTGTGGGGCAGCGACTACCCGCACGATGAAGGGACCTTCCCGCACAGCCAGGAGGTGATCGAACGGACCTTTTCCGGCATTTCCGAAGAAGACAGGCGCCGCATCGTCTTTGACAACGCGAAGCGCATCTACGGTTTCGACGTGTGATCCACCACACTCCGCTCGTGATGATTGTCACGAGCGACATCGCAGGACAGGTCCGCGGCAAGGGCTTCCCGGCCACCGGGCTCGGGGAGCACCTCGAACGCGGGGTCGGGTTCACCCATACCAACCACATGATCAATTGCTGGGGGACGATTCCCGCCACGCCCTGGGGGCCGCTGGGAGATCTTGTCCTGATGGCGGACCCGGCCACCGAGGTCAGGGTCGATTTCGGCGATGGCACCCCGGACGAATGGTTCATGCTGGGTGGTCTTTGCACCATGGATGGCCGGCCATGGGAGTGCTGCCTGAGGCACTACCTCGCCAGCGCCCTCGAGTCTCTCCGCAAGGAGACGGGGCTGACACTCGTCGCCGCTTTCGAGCACGAGTTCCACGATGGTGGTCTGGCCGTACGCCAGGGCGATTCCTACAGTCTCGACAAGGTGAGGCGTGCCGGCGACTTTCCGGGCGCCGTGCTCCACGCTCTGCAGGCTGCGGGCGCCGAGCCTGAGACGTTCCTGCCGGAGTTCGGCCAGAGCCAGTTCGAATTCACCGTCAGGCCGGCGCCGGCCATGGCGGCGGCGGATCGCGCCATCATCGCCCGGGAGATGGTGCGCGCCGCCGCCAGGCGCCTCGGCCGGGATGTCAGCTTTTCGCCACAGGTCGATCCCGCCGGCCCCGGCAACGGCGTCCACATCCACATGAGCTTCCGGGACCGCGAAGGTCGACCGGTCAGTCATGACCCGTCACAACCCTTTGGCCTCTCCGGCGTGACGGGGAGCTTCGTTGCCGGAATCCTGAAGCAGCTGCCGGCGATGGTTGCCGTCACGGCGCCGTCCGCGGCGTCCTACCAGCGCCTCAAGCCGCATTCCTGGAGTTCCGCCTTCAACAATCTGGGCTGGCGGGACCGCGAGGCGGCAATCCGCATCTGCCCGGGTCCGGAAACTCCCGGCGCCGATGTCGCTGAGGCCTTCAATGTCGAATTCCGCGCGGGCGATGCGGCGGCCAGTCCCTGGCTCCAGCTCGGCATCCTCGTGCGGGCCGGTCTCGAAGGGATCCGCGGGGGCCTGGCGACTCCGGAACCGGTGTCGTCGGACCCTGATGCCATGAGTGACGGTGAACGCCGCAGGCACGGTGTCGAGCGTCTGCCGGTGTCGCTTGGCGAGGCCCTCGACCGTCTCGAGCGCGCACCTGATGCCGGGACACTCCTGCCGGGCGAACTCCTCGAGGCCTACATCATGCACAAGCGCGGGGAACTGGAAGAGGTTGCAGGATTGGCGCCGGAAGAGATCTGCCGGCGCTACAGGGATGTGTACTGATGGCCGACGAACCCTTCTGGCGCACCAAGTCCCTGGAGGAGATGGACACAGCCGAATGGGAATCGCTCTGCGACGGCTGCGGCAAGTGCTGCCTCGTGAAGCTCGAGGACGTCGATGATGGCACCATCTCCAACACCGATGTGGCGTGCTTCCTTCTCGACACCGTCACCTGCCGCTGCCGGGACTACGCCAGGCGCCTCAAGCGGGTCCCGGAGTGTATCCGCATCACGCCAGGGACCATCTCCTCGCTGCTGGCGTGGTTGCCTGGCACCTGTGCCTATCGCCTGCTGCACGAGGGTCGCGATCTTCCCGATTGGCACCCCCTGGTGTCGGGTGATCCAGACAGCGTGCATCGCGCCGGGGTGTCGCTCTCGAACCGTGTCGTCTCGGAGGCCGATGTCGCCGACGAAGACCTCCCCGACCATGTCATCGACTGGCCGATCTGATCTCTCCAGCAGGTATCCCGCACGCGTCCTTCACGGCCCTGATGCCGGGTGGCATCGCCCACGGTGGTGCCAGCGGCGATCCTGGCCAGACTGGATGTCAAGCAATGCGTCACGTATGATGCAATGGTAGTGTAGCCTTTTGATAGTGCAGTGATATTCTCGCAACCGAGGCGTCAGATAGGCTGTCACGCTCGATGTCAGCATGGATTGGGACACTTTGCACATACAGGCTGGAGATGATCGGCAAGGTGCCGTGTGCCTGGCACCGCGCAAGTCCTGGATGGTCGAGCGGGGATGCCGCGTCGAGGAGCGAGCGGTCCGTGGAACCCCTTCGTGTCGCCGAAGGGTGTGTCCGCCCGCTATTGCACCAGACGGGTGTTCGGGAAGGCGGCGTGCCAGCCGAACCAGAACGCCCGCTGCGCCGGGATCCGGCGGAGCACACGCCCGTCTTCGCCGGTCAGGCCGTGCTCCTCCATCGTCCAGGTCAAGCCGGAACTGTCTTCGGCGCTCCGGTCGCCGTCGTAGCGGGTGAACGTCACGTCTTCACTCGCGAAAGCGCGGTTCGCGCCCGACGGATCGGTGAGCACCACGAGCGCCGTGTCTTCGATCGCATCGTGATGAAGGGGGGTTGCGGCGAGGAACTCGGCCGATATGGCAAGCGGTGACTCGGGGTGACTGCTGAGCAGCACCGTGAACACCTCGTCCTTGTTCTTCAGCCGGGTGTCGAGGACCGGGACCTGGAACATCAGCTCGTCTGTCGCGAAGTAGTCGCGGTAGGCGGCCCCTTCGTCGTAGTCGCGCAGGTGGCCGGTATCGAGCGACAGCACCCGGGTTCCGGGGTGCCGCCGGCGCCACTCGCCCCAGGTCGTCGTCACAACGGCCCCCCTCTCCAGCACGATGCCCTTGCCGGCAAGCGGCCCGACGACCGGTGCGCCCCGCATCGTGCTCCACAGCGACTGGGTGGCCTGGTCGTACATCAGCTTGTTCGAACGGTAGAGGAATCCGCTCGTGCCGAGCCGGTGATTCACGCCTTCGTGCTCGGTGTGATAGAGGATCACGGTACCGCACAGGGTGCAGTACACTCCGGCGACCGGCACACCGCCGACTGTGTCGACGAACATCTCGTGCCAGCCGAGGATACGCTTCGGGTAAGCGCGGGCATCGCCGTTGACGGAGAGGCCGAACACGATGTGGTCGTCCTCCAGATAGCCGGCGTCTTCGGCGGCCAGCATCGCCGGGTTGCGAAGCGGCGGGATGCCATCCTGCCGCACGCCGCCCCAGACGATTTCGTCGAGCCGGATGAACGTTGCGCCGGCCGTGTCGAAATACGCCGAGAATCGCGGGTCGATGAGGCTGTAGAGCGCACCCTTGAAGGCGGCATAGCGCGGGTGCCGCGCTTCCGGCGCATTCCACATCTCGCGTTGCCAGGCGTCCAGGTCGCGGCCGTGCCCGGCACCGGTCTCCTGTTCCATGATTCTCATCAGGGCGTCGGAGACTTCCGCGTTGCGGGTCAGGCGAAGAACCTCGAGGGCCATCGGCAGGAATGACGGCTCCCACTGGGCCTCGATCAGCTCCGCGGCGTGCGCTCTGTCGCCCGACTCGCCGGCGAGCAGGGTCAGGAACGCCCGGGTGACGGAGCGATCGGTGATCTCCGCCCGAGGGTGGACGGCGGTCGCCGCCAGCATCAGGAAGATGCCGGACGCGATGACGAGGCTGCGAACGGCAGGCACGGGATGTCTCCTCGACCTGGCCCCCTGCCGTTCCCGCATGTCCGCCAGGCCGGTCAGATGGTGCCGGCGGTGCGGCGCAGCACGTAGTGCAGGATACCGCCATTGAGGTAGTAGGTGGCCTCGTTGCCGGTATCGATCCTGCAGACGAGAGTCGTGTCGATGACCGAACCATCGGTCTTTCGGATGGTGGCCGGCACATCCATGCCGGGCGAGATGCCGCCTTCGAGACCGGTGATGTCCCAGGTTTCGCTGCCATCAAGGGCGAGACTTTCGCGATTCTCGTCAGGGCGGAACTGCAGCGGCAGGACTCCCATGCCGATGAGATTCGAGCGGTGAATGCGCTCGAAGCTCTCGGCGATGACCGCCCTCACACCCAGCAGGGCCGTTCCCTTGGCGGCCCAGTCGCGTGACGAGCCGGTTCCGTATTCACGTCCCGAAACAATGACGAGGGGCACGCCCTCGTCGCGGTAACGCATCGCCGCCTCGAAGATGGACATCTCGTCGCCGCTCCCCTGGTGACGGGTGACACCACCCTCGGATCCGGGGGCCAGCAGGTTCCTGAGGCGAATGTTGGCGAATGTCCCCCGCATCATCACCTCGTGATTGCCGCGTCGCGAGCCGTAGCTGTTGAAGTCCCGCTGGCCGACCTGGCGGTCGTTGAGCCAGGCGGCGGCGGGACTGCCGGATGCGATGCCGCCGGCGGGAGAGATATGATCCGTCGTGATGCTGTGACCAAGCAGGGCGAGGACCCTGGCATCGATGATGTTGTCGGCGGCGGCGGCCGGCTGGCGCGGCATGTCATCGAAGAAGGGGGGACGGTGGATGTAGGTGCTTCCCGCATCCCATGCGAAACCGCGGCCTTCGGGAATGGCGACGGCCTTCCATGCATCATCGCCGCTGAAGACATCGGCGTAGCGCTTCGTGAACATGCCGGGCGTGAGGTGGCGGCCGAGAGCTTCCGCGATCTCGTCGTTCGAAGGCCAGACGTCCTTCAGATAGACCGGTTCACCGTCGTCCGCCGTACCCAGAGGTTCGGACGTGATGTCGATCGCCATCGTGCCTGCAAGGGCATAGGCCACCACCAGTGGCGGCGAGGCAAGATAGTTCGCCCTGGTCAGCGCGTGGACCCGGCCCTCGAAGTTGCGGTTGCCCGAAAGTACCGAGGCGACCACGAGGTCGCTTCCCTCGATCGCCTCCTCGACCGCCTGCGGCAGCGGGCCCGAGTTTCCGATGCAGGTCGTGCAGCCGTACCCGACGATGTGGAAGCCCTGTTCCTCGAGAGCCTCGAGAAGCCCGGCCTCGCGGAGATAGTCGGTGACCACCTGGCTGCCCGGCGCCAGGGATGTCTTGACCCAGGGTCTCGTCCTGATGCCGCGCTCGAGAGCCTTCCTGGCGACAAGGCCGGCGGCGATCATCACCGAGGGATTGGACGTGTTGGTACAGCTCGTGATGGCGGCGATGACGACGTCGCCGTCGCTCAACCGGTTGCCATCGGCCATGGCCGCCGAGGCCGGGTGGTCAGCGTCGCGTCCGGCTTCGTCCATCACCTTGCGGAATGCGCTGCCGGCACAGGAAAGGGCGATGTGGTCCTGTGGACGCTTCGGACCGGCAAGGCCGGGTTCCACGTCACCGAGATCGAGTTCGAGAACATCGGTGAACAGGGGTTCCTCGCCGTCGTCACTGCGCCACAGTCCCTGTTCCCTGGCGTAGGACTCGACGAGACGGACCTGCGCGTCCGGACGCCCGGAGAAGGCAAGGTAGTCGATGGTATGCCGGTCGATCGGAAAGAGCCCCGCGGTGGCGCCGTACTCAGGTGCCATGTTCGATACCGTGGCGCGGTCCGCCAGGGAGAGGTGGCGAAGCCCGTCGCCGGTGAACTCGACGAATCGGCCGACGACTCCCCGTGCCCGCAGCATCTCGGTGACCTTGAGGACAAGATCGGTGGCGGTCGTTCCTTCCCGCGGTTTGCCGCCAAGTCGGAATCCGACGACCTCGGGAATCAGCATCGAGATCGGTTGGCCCAGCATCGCCGCTTCCGCCTCGATACCGCCCACGCCCCAGCCGAGGACCGCGAGGGCGTTCACCATCGTGGTGTGGCTGTCGGTGCCGACCAGGGTGTCCGGGCAGGCGACGCCATCGTCCGTCCACACGACCTGTGCCAGGTACTCGACATTGACCTGATGGCAGATGCCGGTTCCCGGAGGCACCACCCTCAGGTTGTCGAATGCCGTCTGTGCCCAGCGCAGGAACCGGTAGCGCTCCTGGTTGCGTTCCATCTCCCGTGAGACGTTGTGCCTGAAGGCGTCCGGGCTGGCGAAGCGGTCCACCTGCACGGAGTGATCGATGACGAGATCGACGGGGGTGAGCGGATTGATGCGGTCCGGATCGCCGCCGAGAGAGACCATGGCATCGCGCATGGCGGCAAGGTCCACCACCGCCGGCACGCCGGTGAAGTCCTGCATGAGGACCCGCACCGGTCTGAAGGCGATCTCCCGCGAGACGGACCGTGTCGACGTCCAGCCGGCAAGTGCGGAGATGTCATCGGCAGTGACGGTCTCGCCATCCTCGTGGCGCAGCAGATTCTCCAGCAGGATCTTCAGAGAGACGGGCAACCGGCCGATGCCGCCCAGCTTCCTGTCGGCCTCCTGCAGACTGAAGTAGTCGTAGGGGGTGCCGTCGACCGTCAGGGTCCGACGGCAGTCTAGATGGTTGGCACTGGACACGGTTGGAGCCCCCTGGACATGATGCGGCCAACATGCCGCGCCTTGCCCGTCAAGGCAACGTGGCGGGGTCAGGTGAAGGGTCGGCCGGTCAACCGTTCACAGGCCTCGATGTAGCCGTGGCGGATGCGCTCGACGATCTCTTGCGGGATATCGGGCGCCGGTGGCGTCCGCGCCCAGGACGTCCGGGTGTCAAGCCACGCGCGCAGGATCTGCTTGTCGAGGGAGACGGGATGGGTCCCGGGCTGCCAGCTGTCGGCCGGCCAGAAGCGGGAACTGTCGCTGGTCAGACACTCGTCAACCAGGGCGATGTCGCCGTCGATGATGCCGAATTCGAACTTGGTGTCGGCAAGAATGATGCCGCGCCTGCCTGCCTCGGCATGCGCTTCCTCGTAGAGTTCAAGAGCCAGGGAACGTACGCGTCCTGCGCATTCGCGTCCCAGCCTGTCGATGACACTGTCAAAGGTGATGGTTTCGTCGTGCATCCCCGCCGGTGCCTTGGTCGAGGGCGTGAAGACAGGTTCGGGAAGCCTGTCGCCATGCTGCAGGCCGCTGGGCAGCTGCAGTCCGGCAATGGCGCCACTCGTCTGGTAGTCCCTCCAGCCGCTGCCGGCGAGATAGCCGCGGACAACACATTCCACGGGCAGAACCTTAGCCTCGCGCACGATCATGCTGCGTCCTTCGAGCCAGGTGCGGTCATCGTCCGCGAGGTCGAGGCAGGCAAGGTCGGTGGAGACCACGTGGTTGGCGACAACGGGCCGAAGATGGTCGAACCAGAAGCATGAGAGACGGGTGAGGATCCGTCCCTTGTCCGGAATGGCCGTCGGCATCACCACATCGAAGGCGGAGATGCGGTCGCTTGCCACCATCAGCAGGCCGGTGTCGAGCCGGTAGAGGTCGCGCACCTTGCCCCGTGCAACCAGCTCAAGGTTCTCAAGGGTCAACATGAACGAGTGTTTCCCCTTGCCGGCGGGGTCCTGTCAACCAGGGGGAGAGGGGCCGGAGGCATCGCGGCAAGGACAAACGCGCCAGAAGCGCGCCGAGGAGGATCCAAAGCCGAATCTGAGGGAGGAAACGGTGCCTCCGGCAAAAGGCTAAATGGAACGTGAAACGGAAAAGTTCAATTGCATATCCCGAAACCGAGATACGCAAAAAACGCATGGCTGCGGCCTTCTTGAACCGGTCGGGATTCCCTGCAAGCCTCCCTTGATGGAGGTACATGTCATGATGACCATTCTTGCCATCGAGTTCTGGCCGTCCAGCCACCTCGGCGACATTGCCGCCACCTTCGACAAGTGTGGCGCCAGGACGGTCTACGTTCGCCCGGAAGAAGGCGAGCCGCTGCCGCGGGAACCGGATGACTGGGATGGTCTGGTCATGCTTGGTGGCCCACAGAATGCCGAAGACGATGCCCGCTACCCCTATCTCGGCGATGCGGCACGCCTGGCAGCGGCGTTTCACGAAGCCTCGCGACCGGTCCTCGGAGTCTGTCTTGGTAGCCAGATCCTCGCCCGGGCTTTCGGCGCCCGGGTCAGGAGACAGGGCTGGACGGAAGTCGGGTTCACCGAACTCGAACCGACCGGAGCCGCCGACAGCGATCCACTGCTGACGGGATTCGGTCCTGTCAGGATCCTCGAGTACCACGAGGACACCTTCGACCTACCAGAAAAGGCCACGCTGCTCTTGACGGGCGAGCGGTGCCGCAATCAGGCCTTCCGCCTTGGCGCGAGCTATGGCTTCCAGTGCCACTTCGAGTGTTCGACCGCGTTGTGGCGGGAATGGTGGCCGCAGATGAGCGATTCGCTCCTTGAGACCGACCCCGAATTCCATGCCAGGTGGCCCGACGACTTCGCCAGGCACGAGGCAGGAGCGATGGCCTTCTGCGATGCCGTCTCCGGCCGCTGGCTCGATCTCGTCCGGACAAACCGCCGCCTGGCCGCCTGAGCGTCAGGGGCCGCCGTCGAGCTCGAACAGGCTGTTGTCGAGTTCGACGTCGAAACGGGAATTGACGAGCGTGATTCGCGTGACCACGCCCTGGGCATCGCGGACCAGCCACTGTTCGAGGGCCAGAGGGTCTTCGGCGAGAATGAGCGAGATCGACCCCGTCCCCGGTTCGTCCGCCCATTCCAGGGTGACGGCCACGAAGCCGCCGTCGCGCCTCACGTCGGCGACCCGCACGTCATCGCCGAACCGGATTTTCGGACGCAGCAGGAACTGTGCCGGCGTACCGTCCACCGACCCTTGCGTGATCTCTCCGGTCTCGCCGTCACGAAACAGGAGACGCTCTCCCCTGGCGACGATCAGGGTCGGCGGATCGTCATAGGCGAAGCGAAGAAAATGCGGCCGCTTGAGCTGGAACGACCCGGAGAGATGGGTCAGGTCCTGGTTCGTCTGGACGAACCGTGATTCGAGCGATGTGATCGAATCGAGATAGGCCTCGATCCTGTCCAGGAGGGCTTCACTGTCGTCCGCCGCCGCGGAGAGGCTGACGAGGACCAGGACGGCGGCAATGCGGGTGATCAATCAAGCTCTCCCGAGTCGGAGATCCGCGCCGCGTCGTTGCCGGAAGTCTCGATCTTGCTGACGACGTCCATGCCCTCGACGACATGGCCGAAGACGACATGCTTGCCGTCGAGCCACGGCGTCGGAACGGTGGTGATGAAGAACTGCGACGAGTTGGTGTCAGGCCCCCGGTTGGCCATCGAGAGGAGGCCCGGGCCGGTGTGCTTCAGGGTGAAGTTCTCGTCCTCGAACATGGCGCCGTAGATCGATTTGCCTCCGGTCCCGTTGCCCCGGGTGAAATCGCCGCCCTGGATCATGAAGTCGGCGATCACCCGGTGAAACCGTGAACCCTCGAACCCGAAACCCGCCTCGCCGGTGGCAAGCTGGCGGAAATTCTCCGCGGTCTTCGGAGTCACGTCCATTCTCAACTCGACGACGATACGGCCGGCCGGCTCATCGTTGATCTCGATATCGAAGAATACCTGCGGATTGTCATCCGCCGCCGCTCCGGCTGCGCCAAGGCCGGCGACCACCGTGAGAGCGGAAACAAGTCGTTGTATCATGGTCAAGGTCTCCCTGGAGCGTGGTTGTCATGCTGTGTTGAGCCGGTAGTGGGTCCGTTCATCCGGCGCGCCGTCCGCTGCAACCCGTCCCTGGTGCACGAGGCGTATCATGTGGGCCAGCACGGAACGCCGGGCGGCCGGAAAGAGGCGCCGGTCGGTTGTGGCGTAGATGGTCTCGACCATGGCCGGAATGGTCCCGATCCCGTCATCCAGGCAGGCGATGATCTGCCGGTCGCGCATCGCGCGATGGTCGATGAGGGCACTGACGAAGGCCGCCGGATCGGTGATGGCGGCGCCATGGGTGGGTCTGAGGATGGCATCGCCGCGTTCGAGGACATGGCCAAGGCTGTCGAGATAGGCCGACATGTCGCCGTCGGGCGGCGACACGACACTTGTCGACCAGCCCATGACGTGATCGCCCGAAAACAGCGTGCTCTCCTCGTCGAGGGCATAGCACATGTGGTTGGAGGCGTGACCTGGAGTGTGCACGGCCTCGATGGTCCACCCCTCACCGGCGATTCGATCGCCGTGGCGGAGCAGGTGATCGGGAGCAAAGGCACGATCCTCGCTTTCATCCACGGGCGTGATGCCGTCAACGCCTCCGGTGGCCGGGCCATAGGCCCAGATTTCGGCGCCGGTCGCATGTTTCAGGAGCCGTGCGGCGGGCGAATGGTCGCTGTGGGTGTGCGTGATGAACTGGTGTGTGACCGTCTCGCCCCGGGTGGCATCGAGAATGGCCTCGACATGGCGCGGCAATGCTGGACCGGCGTCAATCACCGCCACGTCCCCCTTGCCAACGATGAAGGTACCGGTGCCATGATAGGTGAAGACCGAGGGATTGTCGGCGACGATGCGGCGCACCAGGGGCGAGACCCGGGTGGCCACGCCCCGCACCACGTCGTGTTCCTGGATGAAGGGAATGGACATCCCTCAAAGACCGTAGCGTTGCCAGAGGAATCGCTCCTCCACGGCGCCGACGAGGTCATCCGCCAGGCCGTCGGTCGACACCATGGAACGCCCGACCAGACCTCCCAGGGGCTGGCGCCTGGCGATGGTCCTGAACCGGACGTTGTCGCCAAACCGTTCACGCATGACGGATCGGCAGTCACCGATACCGTCGACGAGACCCAGGGCGAGCGCCCGGTCTCCGGTCCAGAACTCGCCCGAGAAAAGCGTTCTGGCGCTGGACTTCAGGCGGTCCCCCCGGCGTTCGCGCACATGATTCCTGAAAGTCACGTGCAATTCCTTCAACAGTGCCGACAGCCGCTTGACGTCCTGCTCGGATTCCGGAACGAAAGGATCAAGCATCGACTTGCGGTCACCGGCGGTGTGGAGACGGCGCTCGATACCATGCTTCTCGAGGAGGCCGTGCAGACCGAAACCGGCATGGATCACGCCAATTGAGCCGATGATCGAACTGTGGTTGACGTAGATCTCGTCCGCTGAACAGGCGAGCCAGTAACCGCCGGACGCGGCGACATCCTCGGCGAAGGCGACGACAGGCAGCTTCTTCTCATCGGCCAGTGTCCGGATCCTTGCCGCAATGAGCGCCGACTGCACCGGTGAGCCACCCGGAGAATTGACGACGAGGGCGAGGGCTGCCGGTCGGCCGGTCGAGAAGGCACGCTCAAGAAGGGGTTCCAGGCCGGCCAGGCTGAGGCCGCGCCTGAAGCGCGATGTCGCCATGATCGGCCCCTCGAGCCTGAGGACGTTGACCACCGGGCGCTTGCCGGGCAAGCCGACAAGGGGGAGCCACTTCAGGGGTGGTTTGCTGCGCCATGTCCGGAGAACCATGGCGATCACATAGTGGCATTGCGGGCCGGCAACAAGTCCCGAGATACCCTTGACCGGTATGCCACCACGCCACATAACCCCCTGCGACGGCGATGTCTCCGGGTCAAGAACCGACAGTGCATATTCATCATTCCAACAGTCTCAAGGCACTCGCCGGCGATGTTGCGGCACGTGTGCGGCAGAATCCGGCCGATCCCATCGTTGCCGAGAGAGTGGTGGTTTCACACCCGACCATGCGGCGCTGGCTCACCCTGGAACTGGCCCGCGCCAACGGAATCGCAGCGAACTACCACTTTGAGCTGCCGGCACAGTTTGCCTGGTCGATGATGCGCGAGGTGGTGCCCGACCTGCCGCTCATGCAGCCCTTTGCACCGGACAACCTGAGGTGGCACCTGTTCGACATGCTGCCCGGGTTCACGCGAAAGCCCGTCGCCGCACCGGTCAGGCGCTACCTGGAGGACGGGGATCCTTGCAAGCGATTTGATCTCTGCGACGAGATCGCCCGGATGTTCGACCGTTGCCTGCTTTACCGGCCCCAGTGGATCAGGGAATGGGAAGCGGGCGATTCGCCACACTGGCAGGCACGATTGTGGCAGGAACTGGTGGCCGTCGTCGGCAAGGGGCACTGGGTGAACGCTCTCGATCGCTTCCTTGCCGCCATGGATGGCGGTTCCGTTCCCGACCAGTGGCCCGCACGCGTGACATTCTTCGCCGTTCCGGCTCTTTCACCCTCCTATCTCGACTTGCTCCGCTGCATCGCTTCCAGAGTGGAGGTCCACTACTGTCTCATCAATCCCTGCAGGCAGTACTGGGGTGACATCTTCACCCGCTTCGAGACGGTCGTGCGTTCCGGGGACGACGATCCCGCAGAGCTTCACATCACCGAGGGAAACGAGCTTCTGGCGGCCTGGGGGCGCATCGGACGCGACACGTTCGATACCCTCGTCGACATGAAGGATGCACGGGACTTCGACAGGTTCGTCGAACCCGAAGGACGCCACTGCCTGGCGGATCTTCAGCGCGACATTCTCGATCTCAGACTCGCCCGGGAAGAAAGGGCAGGCGGCATGCCGGCCGACGGGTCTCTGCAGATCCACGCCTGCCACACGGCGACGCGCGAGGCCGAGGTTCTCCACGACTGTCTTCTCGACCTTTTCGAGAAGAACCCCGACATTCAGCCGGCGGATGTGCACATCCTCTCACCCGATCCCGCACGCTATGACCCCGCGATCGTGTCGGTGTTCGAGTCGCGGGGACAGATTCCGGTAACTCTCTCGCGCGGGCTGACCATCGAGGCGGCCTCGCTGCGCGCCTTCTTCGATCTGCTGAGCCTGGTTCGCTCGCGATGCGGCGCCGAGGAAATGATGGCGCCTCTCGATGCCCCCCTGGTCTGCCGGAGCTTCGGTATCGACACAGACAGCCTGGTCGACATTCGCCGCTGGGTGCATGCCGCGGCAATCCGCTGGGGTGTCGATGCCGAACACCGCAGGGAGGAGGGCCAGGTCCCGGAATCCCGCAACACCTGGTACGAGGGCCTGCGCCGCCTTCTCCTGGGGTATGCGGTGGCGGATGTCCGGCGGACGATTCACGACATCGCTCCCTGCCGGCTGGAGAGCCGGGGTGTCCGGTTCACAACGGAGAGCGAGTACCAGGTCCTGGGTCGATTTGTGTCCTATTGCGAGGCCGTCTTCAGCCTGCGCGCCAGTCTGGAAACGGAACGCGGGGCTGCGGACTGGGTTGTCGCCCTCCACGACATGATCGACCGCTTCTTCGTTCCGCCGACCGGCAGGCTGCTCACCGAGGAAGCGGACGAGGTCGATGGCCTGCGCAGAATCGTCAGGCAGTTCGAGGACCAGGCAAGTCAGGCCAGCGCGGCACTTTCCTTCGAGGTCGTCCGCGAAGTCCTTCACAGCCTCGCCAGCGGACCCGCCCCGGACTCGGCCTGGCTGGGTGACGGCGTCACCGTGAGCAGGCTCGCCGAAGGACAGCCCCTGCCATCACGCATCGTTTGCCTGGTGGGCATGAACAGCGACGTCTTTCCCGCTACGCCACGCGCTTCAACCTTCGATCTCGTGGCCAACAGCCCGCGTCGAAAGGGTGACAGGGACATCCGTTACGAGGATCGTTTCTCTGTCATCGAAGCGCTGCTGGCGGCCAGAACCGGGTTCATCGTGACCTACACCGGGCGCGGTATCAGGGACGACGCACCGATCCCGCCCAGCGTCGTGATCGATGAGCTTGTCGACTATCTGGCTGAACGCTTCCCGGACGGCGCCTTCAGGACCGACCATCCCCTGCAGCCCTTCGACCAGCGCTACTTTCGCTCAGACACCGGCCTTTTCAGTTATGCGGCCTCCATGCGCAATGTGGCCCGCGCCCTTGTTGACACCGGCGATCAGCACAAGGATCCCGGCCGTTTCAGGAAGCCGCTGGCACTGCCGGATGGCGATCCCGTGACCGTTGGTCTCGCCCAGCTGGAACGCTTCTTTGCCAATCCCGCCCGCGCCTTCCTGCGCGATCGGCTGGGGATCCACCTCGCCCGCACCGACGTCGCGCTCGAGGAGGAGGATCGATTCTCCCTCGATGCCCTGGAGTCATACCAGTTGCGCGCCGACATCGCCGACATGTGCCTTGCCGGCATGCATTCCCGGGATATCGAGGAGTTGATGATCAGGTCCGGCAGACTTCCGCCCGGCGAACCCGGGGTTGTCCTGATTGGTGACGAGGTCGAGCGCACGCAGGCGCTGGCAGACCTCCTGGCGCCCTTCCGCGAGATGATCGGGTCCGCTCCCGTCCTCGTCGACGTCAGGGTTTCGGGCTGCCGCGTGATCGGATCCGTTCCGCACACGGGCCCGCAAGGCCTGGTGTGGTGGCGTCCCGGGAGACTCCGGGCCGTCGACCGGATCGGCATCCACCTGCGCCAACTTGCCCTGACGGCCGAAGGACACCGGTCTCCGGTGGCGACCGCAGTCTACAGGGAAGGCAACAATTGGGAGAGCAGCGTGCTGGCCCCACCGGAGGGCCAGAGTCTCGATCCCTGGCTCACAGCCTACCGGGAAGGGTTGAAGTCCCCGCTTCCCTTTGCGCCGCAGACGTCCTTCGAATGGGCCGCCAGGAAGGCAAGGAACGGCAAGGAGAATGCGCAGTCCGAGAGTGACGCGGTCCGAAGCGCCGTCGACAAGACCTGGCGGGATGGTTTCGCCGGCCCGGGTGAAGGCAGCAAGGCCGAGTTTTCCCTCGTCTGGGACAGGCATCATCCCGTGGATCTCGGTTTTGCGGACTGGGTGGCGCTGTTGACGCCCCTGGCCAGGAAGTAGCCGTGTCCACGCCGCTCGATGTCCCCCTCGACAGTGCAGGCCTGACGCTCATCGAGGCGAGTGCCGGATCCGGCAAGACCAGGGCCATCACGACGCTGGTGGCGCGACTGGTTGTCGAACGCGGCCTCGAGCTCGACGGTCTCCTCATCGTGACCTACACGCGTACCGCCACCGCCGAACTGAAGGAACGAATCCGCCGGACCCTCAAGTCGACCTGGCGCGCCGTGGAATCGCCAGGTGAAGGGGATGACCAGGCACGCGAACTTGTCGAACACTGGAACGTTGCAGGCATCGATACCACAGCGGCCGCGCGCCGCCTCGATCTGGCGATCCATGACATCGACCGGGCCAACATTCACACCATCCACGGCATCTGCGCGCGCCTGCTCGCCGAATTCTCGTTCGAGTGCGGCCTGCCTTTCCACTGCGAGATCACGGGAAGCCTCGATACCTGCGTGACACGCGCCACACACGACATCTGGCAGGAGAGAACGGCAACCTTCACGCCCGGCCTTGCCCGGCACATGAACGGCGAGAGGATTTCGCCCGAGTCGCTGGTCGAATGGGCGGCGCGCGTGCCCTTGCAGCCCGGCCTTGAAATCCACGGCGTCCCACAGACTGCGCCGTCGGCCCAGGAGGGCGAGGCAGACTGGAAATCGGCTCTTGCGGTCCTGCGCACAGCGTGGGAGGCCCATGGTGACCACTTCGAGTTGGAGCTGTTTCAAAGGCACATTCTCAACAAGTCATCCTACCCGAAGGAGAAGACCCTGGAGCGGCTGCATCTCATTCGGGACACCCTCCTGGATGGCCACGACGACAGGCTGTGGGAGCCCGGTCGCGCCGGCCGGTTCGGCAGGACCAGGCTCGAACGCGCCCTCCTCAAGAACCAGACCCTTCCCGACAACCCGCTCATCGATGCATTCGAGCGCCTCGAAGTGGCAGGTGACCAGGTGCGCTCCGTCTATGCGGGCGTTGTCCGGCACATCAGGAACGACATTCTCGAGAGGGTGCAGAGCCTGCGGTCGAAGCTGGTTCGGGAGAACCGGCGCCTGGGCTACCAGGACCTTCTGAACGAACTCCATGCCGCCCTGGAGGGGCGAAACGGCATGGCCCTGGCCCGCGGCCTGCGTGAACGCTATCCGGTTGCCCTGATCGACGAGTATCAGGACACCGATCCGCTGCAGACCAGGATCTTCACGCGTGTCTACGAACCGGCGCTGAAAGTGCCCGGAACCCCTCCCGTTCTCTTCATCGTCGGTGACCCCAAGCAGTCCATCTACTGGTTCCGTGGTGCCGATGTCTTCTCCTACCTGGAGGCGAAGAAGCGCGCCCGGAACACCCTCACTCTCAGGAAGAACTGGCGATCGGCACCGGCTCTCGTGAAGGGCGTCAATCATCTCTTCGGTACCCGGGCCCCGTTCCTGATCGACAGCATCGCGTTCAGTCCGGCCGTGCCGGGGCGCGACGCAACGCCGGTTCTCGAGGTGAAGGGCGACAGGGGTCCGCCGCTCCGGGTGTGGAATTTCGGCGACACCACGAGATCGGCCGCGACGCGACAGTCCGTCGAAAGGACCGGAAGGGAGGTCCGCAAACTGCTCCTTGCGGGAGAGAAGGGTGATGCCTGCATCGATGGCCGGCCCCTCAGGGGATCCGACATCGCGGTGCTCGTCCGCAGGCGCGTCCAGGGACGCGACATCGCAATGGACCTGCGTCAGAGGGGAGTTGGCTGTGTCGAGATCGACGACACGAGCGTCTTTGACACGCGCGAGGCCGAACAGCTGGAAAGAGTGCTGTGGGCGCTCGCCGAGCCGGGCCGGACGACGCGGGAACGCACCATGCTGTCTGGCGACATCTTTGGCCTCGACAACGAGGAACTCCTGGCGATCAAGGATGATGACGCCACCTGGATCAGGTGGCTGGAGCGCATTGACGGATGGCGGCGCATCTGGCGGGCGCGGGGAATAGGAACGGCGCTCCATCACATCCTCGCATCCGGGGACAGCCTGACCGCCTACGGCAATGCGCCCCGGCGACTGAGCAATGTGCGCCACCTCATCGACATTCTGCAGGATGCGCAAGCAGACCTGCGCCTCGGGCCGGTGGGCCTCGCCACCTGGTTCAGCCGGCAGTTGAGTGACACGGTCCCCCGGGACGAGGCTTCACTGCTGCGCCTCGAGAGTGACGAGGATCTTGTCCGGATCATGACGGTTCACAGCAGCAAGGGGCTCGAGTTCCCGATCGTCTTCTGTCCCTTCACGTGGGATGTTCCGAGCGGCCGGACATCCCGCGACGACACGGCGACCTGTCACCTCGACAGGGATGACGGGAGTGGAACCTATCCGGTGGTCCTCAATCTCGACCCCGGCCCCGGTGACCGCAACGCGGAGTCTCTCGAGAACTTCATGGAGGATGTGCGTCTTCTCTATGTCGCGGTGACGCGCGCACGGGAACGCTGCGTGGTGGCGACGGCTCGGCTCGAACGAACAAGGGAGATATCCCCGCTTTCGTGGCTGCTTCATCAGGAGCCCTTGAGCGCCGGGTACGTGGCGGGGACGAGCACGAACACGACCGGAAAGTGGGCGGTTCCGATCGCCGTCGGGGGCCTTCACACGGCGGTGAAGACTTCGTTCTACGCGTTGTCGGGCGATGCATGGCAACAGCAGATCGCACAGGTCTTCCAGGAGTCCGGAGGATCCATCGGACCCGATCCCGACAGCATGGGCGCTGACGCTCCCCGAGCGGCATCCGGACCGGACGTCGCCCAGGTCCTCGAAGCGAGGCGGTTCACCAGGAAACTCGAGAGTATCCGCCGCATCACCAGCTTCTCGGCTCTCAGTGCCGACCACGGTCCGGGAGGCCGCCTGATCGGGCGTCCCGACCATGATGACGACAGGGGCGCGCCATCCGAAGACACCGGCGAGGCGCCAGGCGCTGCCCTTTCGCCCTTCACCTTTCCCCGGGGCGCCACCGCAGGCCGGTGCTTCCACGGCATTCTGGAAGCGATGGATCTCAAGCCGGAAGACGATCTCGACACGATCTGCCGCCGGCAGTTGCGCCACTACAGCATCGATTCGTCCTGGGCCGACGTGGCGCGGACCGTGGTCGTCAAGGCACGCGCCACCCATCTCGAGGAGCCGGGGCACGAAGGCTTCCGCCTGGCCGATCCCCTGGAGAGGCTGCCGGAACTGGAATTCAGCTTTCCGGCCGAACGACTGCGGACCCGGCGCATCTCCGAGTGTCTCACGCGCCACGGTTACCCCGATCCGATCCCGTCTTCGGCCGGTGCGGAGCCGATCAGGGGCTATCTCAGGGGATTCATCGATCTCGTGATTGCCCGGAACGATCGCTGGTACGTTCTCGACTACAAGTCGAACTGGCTCGGAAACAGGGCATCCGACTATGAATCGGCGCGGCTCCATCCGGCCATGCACAACAGCGGCTACACCTTCCAGTACCTGCTCTACCTGGTTGCCCTTGATCGCTACCTTGCGACGAGGATCACGGATTACGACTACGAACGACACATTGGCGGCGCCTTCTACCTGTTTCTGAGAGGCATGGATCCCGAGGCCGGCATGACCCGGGGCGTCTGGTTCGATCGACCGACCCATGCCTGCATACGTGATCTCGACGCCTGCTTCAGGGAGGACGCGTCGTGAAGGCGCCCCGAGCCGTCGAGGATCTGTTGAGGGAGCGCGCCATCGCGCCCATCGACCGGCACTTCGCCGCCCTCATGAGCGATCTTGCTCCCGGTGACGACACGTCGGTCGCCCTTGCCGCGGCCCTGGCGAGCGCCGCGACCCGTGAGGGCCATACATGCCTGGATCTCGAGGAGCTTGCGGGCCGGGATGGGCCCGCGGGTCTGCGCATGCCTTGCCGGGATGCCTGGATCGCCTCTCTCGAGGCAAGCCCCGTTGTCAGGCAGACGGACTCCGGGACGCCGGCGCCCCTGGTCCTGGCCGGCGGGAGGCGGCTTTACCTGGAGCGTCTCTTCGAACTTGAAAGGTCGGTGGCGGCCGGCATCCGCGAACGGTGCGCCGTTCCCTTGGAAACGGCGGACTCCCATGCCGCCCTGGTGGACCGGCATGTGCCGGAAGACGCCGTCGATGACGGGCCGCGCAAGGCGGTGACGGTCGCCCTTGGCGGCAGGTTCTGCTGCATTTCCGGCGGTCCCGGCACGGGCAAGACCACGATCGTGGCGAGGATCCTCTCGGTCCTTCTGGATGCCGGCCTGGTGTCGCCTGGAGGCATTGCGCTGACAGCGCCGACGGGCAAGGCGGCGGCTCGTCTGCAACAGGCGGTCCGTGATGCGTCGCAGCGTCCCGACGTGGCGATGCTTGACGCCCGGACCATTCATCGCTGGCTCATTTCCAGCCGCTGGCATGAGGATCCGACGCAACTGCTTGTCATCGATGAGGCCTCCATGGTGGACATCAACATCATGGGCCAGGTCCTCGGGACGCTTCCGGATACCGCCCGATTCGTCCTGTTGGGAGATTCCCTGCAGCTGTCATCGGTGCAACCGGGTTCCGTCTTCGCCGATCTTGTCGCCGCGGCCGCCTCGAAGTCATCGCCGCTTCATTCGCGTATCGTCGAGCTCCGCCACAACTGGCGTTTCGACGCCGATGGGGGGATCGGACGCCTTGCCGAGGCCATCAGGACGAATGATGCCGATGGCGTCATCGCGGCGCTTGACGATCCCGGCGAACCGGACATCACGCGTCGCCCTCTGGAGGGCGCCGAGGGGTTCAGGAGACTCGCCCTGCGCTTGACCGAGGATCTCTACGGTCCCCTGGTGCAGGACATGGCCTCCACCCCGGAAAAAGGATTCGACCCCTTCTCGCGGTTCGCCGTCCTGTGTGCCCACCGTCGCGGTGCCATCGGATCGGCGCGCTTCAACCGCCTTGTCGAGGAGGACTTGAGAGACCGTGGTCTCGCCCGGCAACGCGACGGGTTCTATGCCGGCCGCCCGGTCATCATCACGCGCAACGACCCTGCAACAGGCCTCTCCAATGGCGATACGGGCATCGTCTTCCCGGTTGAAGGCGGCGGACGCAACGTGCTCTTCCCTCAGCTGCGCGACGACAGCGGCAACGCGCGTGTCCTCCCTCCGGGGCGCCTGCCCGACCATGAAAGCGTCTTTGCCATGACCGTCCACCGGGCCCAGGGCTCGGAATACCAGGACGTGACGGTCGTTCCGGGCGGGGAGGACTCTCCGATCCTCACCCGTGAACTTCTTTACACGGCCGTCACGAGGGCGCGCCGCACGGTCACCATCCACGGCAGCGAGGACGAGATCAGGGCGGCACTTGCCAACCGGACGCGGCGCCTCTCAGGTCTCTTCGATACCCTGACGCTCTGACCCTTGCGTCCTACACGTCGGTGGCGACGAACCGCATGGCCTGGCGCGCCGTGCGGCGGACCATCTTGCGCCGCACCGGCGAATGAAGGAGGCGGTTGAGGGCGGCGAGCGCCACGTCACCCGCGTGTCCCGCTTCCCTGGACGATGCGAGGAAGCGCACGGCTTCGGCCGTCTTGAGAAGATGAACCGAAACGATGTACTCGTCCTGACCATGGTCGAGGAGTTTCGCCTCGACGTCGCCAAAGAAGCCGGCGCGATCCGCAACCCTCCAGTCCTCGAGGTCCACATCCGGGTTCTGATGACCGATGTTCCGGCCGGCGAAGCAGGCCATCTGCAGCAGTCCGGCCGGCCACAGGTCGCTGTGGCGCGAGCACAGCCGCAACACGGCATCGGAGAAGGTGAGGCCATGGGTGAGATCGAGCCAGCCGAAGTCGCTGCCATAGGGCTTGTTGATGTCATCGAGGTGGGCCAGGTCGAAGGTGAGCATGTTCATCGCGTTGGCGCCAAGCAGGCTGCGGTAAAGATCGAGCGGTGCCGCCCGTCCGTGGCTGGCCGTGAACTCGACTGCCTTTGCGGCACCGAGAGTCGCATAGTCCCCGGCGCCGGGCACCGAGCCGTTCGGTTTCTTGCCGAACGACTCGAGGGCGGATCCATAGGCGCGGAACTCGGGGATGAGATCCTCGCGGAATGCCGAGACGAGACTGCGCACGAGCGACAGCAGCAGGGGTTCGGCAACATCGTCCCCGAGGCGTTCGACGAGGCTGGCGACCTTCGAGACGTAGATGGTCGAATGGCCGAAGTCGGCGTAGTGCGCCAGGGCCGCCCGGGCAAGGCCCCGCTCCATCGCAAGGTGGGCTCCGCCGGCGGCAAGCGCTCCCCGGGTGAGAAGGATCGCCTGGTCCTCGTCTTCCCTCTCGACGGCCGCAACGAACGCCTCCTCGTCCCAGCCCAGGACCCCTTTTGCAAAGGGATAGGTCGATTCGCGCAGCGTATCGTCCGACATGTGACCGATGGCCTCGAGGAGGCAGATGAGGCGATTCTCCGGGTTGCCTTCATGGCGGTCGTAGAGTGCCAGCCAGTCGGCGGCGCCGGCATAAGCATGGGTCCAGCCGAACTCGAGCCGGTCGTGGGACCACCAAACAGCCTTCACCATGGCGACGAGGGGGTCGGCGCCCATGCGCATGATGCGGGCGATCTCACGGCTCATCTGTTCGTAGGCGTGGTCGTCGAAGCCCTTCTTCAACCCTTCAAGGGCGCCGGCGACCTGTTCCTCGAGAGGAGGATCGACGATCTCGATCCAGACCGCTCCGTCGCGCAGCTCGACCGGATAGGTGCGCAGCCTGTCGCCGTCGCGCTGGTTCTCGCCGGTTTCCAGGTCGAACTTCCAGTTGTGCCAGTTGCACGTGAGCTTGCAGTCCTCGTCAAGCGTGCCCTCGCGCAACGGGTATCCTTCGTGCGGGCAGCGGTTGTTGCAGGCGAAAATCCCCTTCTTCGTGCTGAAGATGGCGATCTGGCGATTGTCGAGGCGAAAGACCGTGCACCCCTTCTCTGCCAGGTCATCGCATGAAACGGCCTTCACCCACCCCACGCTCATGGCGGCCTCCGTTCGCTGATGTCCGTATCCGGCCAACGATACCACATCTCCCCGCATCCGCGCGAGACAGAGATCGGCCGCAAGACGACGCATGAAGGGTCGTGTCCATGGGCACCATGTCGTGTGAGAAGGATTGCCGTTGCGCTCAACCGCCACCGGGAACGCGGATGAATCCGGTGGTTGGGAAAGGAAAATTGCGACTCTTGTTCGAACACGGCAAGACCGGCGCTCGTGCTGGCATTGGTAAGGTGGCAATTGGCACGAAGGACGACTTGCGCTTCCCGGGACAACGTGCCGACAGACGCTGCGCCGCCTTGCATGTTCCGACG
>MKWU01001635.1_pt1 | contig 37596 bp, 30 predicted proteins | sample 809101 | NCBI WGS metagenome assembly MKWU01 (sample SAMN05860141, study PRJNA318959) | sponge metagenome | host: Aplysina aerophoba | place: Slovenia: Piran, Adriatic Sea, Gulf of Piran | collected 2013-05-07
ACGGCGAGCGCGAGCCCCGCCGCCCACGCCGTCGCGAGCGGCCAGTACGCGGCTTCGCCGGCCCCGCGGGCCGCCCACGCGAACACGGCGAGCGTCGCGGCCGCCCCCCACAGCGGATCGAGCCCCCCCTGGACGCGCACGGCCACCAGCGGGTCGAGGAGCGTCTCCGGCGACTCGGCGCCCAGGTAGGCGATGCGGCCGACGACCACGAAGGCGATCACGGAGTCGACGTAGAGGGAGCCGATGCGCGAGCGCGGAAGCGCGACCAGCGCGGCGACGCGCCGGGACGCGGCCCAGAGCACAACGAGGGCGACGAGCAGCGAGAGAAACTCGCCGCGCGGGTAGACGATGTCGAGCACGCCGCTCATGGTGCCGTCCCGGCGCCGGCCAGGGCTTCCTCGATCAGGACCACGAGCCGCGACTCCGAGATCGGGCCGAAGTGCGTCGCCGTGAGTCGCCCTCGCGGATCGACGACGAAGGTCATCGGCAGGCCGCGCACGCGATACGCGCGCCCGAACGAACCGTCGTCGAGGGCCTGCGGGTAGTCGAGGTTGAAGCGCTCGACGAAGTCGCGCGCGGCGCTCCGGGCGTCGTCGTGGGCGACGCCGAGGAAGGCGACGAGCTCCGGATCCGCGTTCTCGGAGGCGCGGCGCAGAGCCGGCGCCTCTTCACGACACGGCGGGCACCACGAGGCCCAGACGTTGATCACGGCCGCTCGCCCCGCGAGGTCGAGGGAGCTCACCTCCGATCCCTCCGGCCCGTCGAGCAACGGGAGGACGAAGGCGGGGGCCGGAGCGCCGGAGGCGGGCCCCCCGGGGGCGCCCTCGCGGGCGCCCTTGGCGGCCAGCACCACGAGCACGATCGCGGCCGCTCCCAGCAGCAGCCAGCCCAGGCGGCTCGCACCCGTTGCCGCCGCGGGTGGTGACGTCGCGGGCACCCTCATCTGTGGGTCCGCGCCCATCCCGTCTCCGTCCCCCTCGGGAGGCCACCCGCGTCGGCGAACGAGGGTGGGTCGTCCCGTCTGCTAGATGCCGAGTCGGCGCCGCCAGCCGCCCTGCCGCTGCCCGGCGGCACCTTCGTCCTCGTCGTCGCCTTCGAACGGAATGCCGTGCCGACGGAGGAAGGGGCCGATCTGCCCGGGATTCGGCTCGGTGAGCATCGTGCCCCGGTCGACGGCGCGCGGGCCTCGACCCTGAAGTTCCGCCGGCGGTTCGATCGGATCGACGCCGTCGTCGGGTGCGATCACGAGCGTGGGCACCGACTCGTGCCCCGTCCAGCCGATGACCCTGGCGTGGGCTTCCGTGTCCTGCTCGATGTCGAATTCCACGTAGGTGAGGGGATGCTCCGAGACCCACCTGCGCCAGCGGTGCATGTCCGGGCAGAACGACGATCGTCCGTAGACCACGAGCCGCGCCATCGAGTCCCTCCTGCCCCGCCCGCGGGCTCAGCGTAGCGACCGGCGTCGCTCTGCGCGCGCCGGCCCGTTCGTCCGCCGCACGCCGTACGATCGGCCCTGCGGGAACGGAGGGGTCGTGGAGCTGCAGCTGACGGAGGACGCGCTGGCGCTGCTCCGGGAGCGTGGCGGCCGGATGGCGCTCGACTTCATATCGCCCGTCGGCTGAGCGGGCCGGCTCGAGGTGCCGGTCGACACCTATCTCAAGCGCAAGGACCTCTCCCGCTACGAGATGGTGGCGATCGGTGACCTGCAGATCCACGTCGCGCCGGCGCTCGGCCGCTGGGCGGAGCGAGTCGTCGTCGACGCCGAGCGCGTGCTGCTCTTCTGGCGCCGCTTCGACGTGCAGGTGGCGCATCGCCACCTGCCGACCTGAGAACATCGCTGACTCCCCGCCGTCGGCGGGGACGGGGCGGACATTGACACGCCGCCGGTGTCCCTCTACTACATGCGGGCGGACGCTGAGCGCGCCGCCGGTGATCGAGTCCCATCGAGGAGGCCCTGCTATGGCTGTTGAGTCCCTCTCCATCATTCCCGCGACGCACAAGCTGCCGGACGGGACCGATGCCGACGCCTTCTTCGATCTTCATCCCGGACCACTCGGCAGCTACCAGATGACCATCACGGAGGCCGACGTGGAGCGGTGGTGCGACATCCACGAGGACCAGGTGCCGTGGCGCGCCGAGCCCGGAGCCGACCCGGGCGCGCCGCCGTACATCGGCTACTACTCCTGCATGAACGCGCTCGCCCCGATCCGTTACTTCGGCAACACGGGCCGACCGAACTACGGGCCCGGCGGGCTAGCTCGCTACTGGGCGGAGTTTCACGCTCCGCTGCCGGTCGGCGTTCCGCTCCAGGTCACCGGCCGCGTCACCGACAAGTACACGCGCCGCGGCATCGGCTACACCGAGTGGGAGGTCGACATCACCCGGGAGGGCCGCCTGCTCCAGCGCAACGGACGTGCGTGGGCGACGAGCCTTCCCCCCGAGGAGCAGGAGCGGTGGCCGGAGCGCGGGGGACGCCCCCGTCCGCCGGAGGCACCGGAGGGCGCCGAGGTACTCGGCCCGCTCGTCTACGTCACCTCGCAGCGACATGTGGACGACCTCGAGGGGCCCGGCGAGGACAACAACCACACGGACGTGGAGGCGGCTCGCGCCATGGGTCTGCGGGGGCCGCGCGCGCAGGGCGAGCTATCCTTCGCGCTGCTGGCCCGGCTGATGACTCAACACTTCGGAGCGAGCTTCGCGAACGGCGGGTCGCTCGACATCCGCCTCATCGGCGAGGTGCAGGCCGGGGACACGCAGACGGGCTACGCCGCGGTCGTGGAGAGGCGTGACGACGGAGGCGAACTCTGTCGCGTCTGGGCCGAAAATCAGATGGGCCAGCTCGTCACGGTCGGGACGGCGACGCATGCGGGGGCCTCCGCGTGAGCACGCTCGGTCTCCCCGAGATCCCCGCGACAGGACACCTCGAGGAGGGGATCGAGGGGGATCCGTTCCGCGACATGCACGTGGGGCCGCTCGGCCGCTACCAGATCGTCGTTCGCGCGGAGGACGTGGAGCGCTGGGCGCGCATCCACGAGGAGCCATACCCGTGGAGTGCCGGCGAGGGTGCGGAGCCCGCCGCCCCGCCCTCCATCCTCTACTACGCCTCGATGAACATCCTGGCGCCGATCCGCTACTTCCGTCCGCGCAATTCTCCCGGGGGTGCGGCACTCGCGCGCTACTGGGCGGAGTTCTCCGCGCCGATCCCCGTCGGCGTCCCGATCGAGATTACGGGCGAGGTGACGGACAAGTACACCCGCCGGGGACGCGGCTTCGTCGACTGGCACATCGAGGCGAGGGCCGACGGGCGGTTGCTCCAGCGCAACGGGAAGAACTGGTTCTCCGGGATTCCGGAGGACGAGGCCCGGAAGTGGCCCGAGCGCCCCGGCGGCGCCCGCCCGCCCGAGGCGCCGGAGGGGGCCGAGCGCTGCGGGCCGATCACCTATCCCGTGACGCAGGATCACATGTCCGACTTCGAGGGGGGCGATCGGAACGCCCACTCGAGCGCCGATCTCGCTCGCCAGCAGGGCGAGACGCGCACGACGGCTCAGGGGGCGCTCAGCTTCGGGCTCTTGAGTCGGCTCGCGACGGAGCGCTTCGGCGAGTCGTTTACGGCTGGTGGCTCACTCGACGTGCGGTTCATCCAGCGCGTCCACGGGGGCGACGTGCTCACCGCCCACGGGGCGCTGCTCGGCCTCGACGAGGAGGGCCGGCACCGGGCCCGCGTCTGGGCACAGAATCAGGACGGGGCACTCACCGCCGTCGGAGTCGCCACCGCGCGCGCGTGAGCGCCGCCGGGCGCCATTCCGGCTCCGCATGCCGCGTTCCGCCCATGCCCGGGCGGGCTGCTGCTAGCCGCGAGGCAGCCCGAGACCCCGCGAGGCGATGATGTTGCGCTGGATCTCGTGGGTGCCCCCCGCGATGGAGGCCGAGATCGTGTGCACCGACCTCTGGGTGTAGCGCGCAGCTAGGGGCGCGTGCTCCTCCGCCGGCTCCCAGAGCTGCGAGTAGAGCCCGAAGACCTTCATTCCGGTCTGCTGCACCTGCTGGAAGAGCGTCCCGCCGAACACCTTCGACATCGATGCCTCGTAGTTCGGGATCTGGCCCGCGTGTTGCATCGAGATGATGCGCATGGCGAACTGCGCCAGCACCTCCGTCTCGATGTAGCGGCTCGTCAGGTGCTCCCGCGTCGAGTCGAGCTCGCCCGTGCGCGAGCGCAGCTGCCCCGCGTCGGTGCGCAGGTAGGCGATGAGCTCGTCGAGATCCTTGCGCTGCTCGACGGCGCCGGTGACGTTCGATCGCTCGTAGTCGAGGAGCGTCATCGCCACGTACCAGCCGCGGTTCTCCTCGCCGATGCGCTGCGAGACGGGCACGCGCACGTTCTCGTAGAAGGACTCGTTCGTCGCGTGCTCCCAGCCGCCGGAGATGAGCGGTCGCACCTCGACGCCCGGCGAGTCCTTCCGCAGGAGCAGGAACGAGATCCCGCGGTGCTTCGGCGCGTCCGGATCGGTGCGGACCAGCATGAAGAACCAGTTCGCCTTGTGACCCATCGAGGTCCAGATCTTCTGGCCGTTGATGACGTAGTCGTCCCCGTCGCGGACGGCGCGGGTTTGTAGAGAGGCGAGATCGGAGCCCGCACCGGGCTCCGAGTATCCCTGTGCCCAGGTGATCTCGCCGGAGAGCGTCTTGGGCAGGAACTCGCGCCTTTGCTCCTCCGTGCCGTGGTGAATGAGTGTGGGGCCGAGCATCGTGGCGCCGGGACCGCCGACGACCGGGGCGCCCTGCACGGCGAGCTGCTGCTTGAAGATGAACTGCTCCATCGCGGTGAGGCCGGCCCCGCCGTACTCGGGCGGCCAGTGCGGTGCGGACCAGCCGTGCTCCGCCAGCGCCTCGGCCCACTCGCGCGCGGCCTCCTTCGCGTCCAGCTCGCCGAGCATCAGGTCGAACTGCCAGTCGCTGTTGTGCACTCCGGGGCCCTTGCCGCCGCTGCGGCGCTCCCGGTAGAGGCCGGGCAGGCGTTCCTCGATGAAGTCGGAGACCCGCTGGCGAAATGCCGCCTGCTCGTGAGTGTCTGCCCAGTCCATCGCTCCCCCCGCCCCGCGAGCCGACTATAGCAGTAGGTCCCGTCCAGCATGCCGTGGGATGTGCCCCGGGGGCGGTATCATGACTCGCCCTGCCGGACGCCGCACGGACGTCGCCGGAGCAAAAGGGGACCGACGTGAGCGAGAACAGCGGTGGGCCGGATCGCGCGCCCCGCCGCGTGACCGTGCTTGCAGGCGGCGTGGGCGGCGCCCGGCTCGCGGGCGGCGGCGCCCCCCCGTCCCCCCGCCCCGCGGCCCCAGGGGGCGGGGACGGGGCGGACGGCGTCGCCCGCGCGTCTCCCGGCTCAGAGCTCACGGTGGTCGTGAACGTCGGCGACGACTTCGAGTGGCAGGGGCTTCGCGTCTCTCCGGATCTCGACTCCGTGCTCTACACGCTCGCGGGCCGCGAGGGCGTCGAGGGATGGGGGATCTCGGGCGACAGCACCGTCGTGCTGGAGGCGCTTGCCGCGCTCGGCGGCGAGGACTGGTTCCGGATCGGCGACCGCGACCTCGCGACGCATCTTCGCCGAACGGCCCTGCTTCAGGCCGGCCGCCCGCTCTCGGAGGTGACGGCCGAGCTCGCCTCGGCGCTCGATGTCGGCGCCCGCCTTCTTCCCGTCACCGACGACCCCCACCCGACGCTGATCGCAACCGACGGGGGCGAGCTGACCTTCCAGGAGTACTTCGTGCGCCGCCGCCAGCTGGACGAGGTGCGGGCAGTCCGCTTCCCCGGAGCAGAGGGTGCCCGGCCCGCGCCCGGCGTGCTCGCGGCGATCGCAGAGGCGGACCTGCTGCTGGTGGCTCCATCCAACCCCTTCGTCTCGATCGCGCCCCTGTTGGCGGTGGCGGGCGTGCGTGGGGCGATCGAGGCGGCTCGGGCGCCACGCCTCGCTGTCAGCCCGATCGTCGGCGGCGCGGCCGTGAAGGGACCGGCGGCCGCGATGCTGCGCTCGCTGGGGCACGAGGTCTCGGCGCTCGGCGTTGCCCGGTTGCTGCGGGGGCTCTGCGACGTCTTCGTGCTGGACGAGGTGGATCGGGAGCTGGCCCCGGCCGTCGCCGATCTGGGCCTCGAACCTCTCGTCACGGACACGATGATGATCGACCGCCCGCGCCGTGCCGCGCTCGCCCGGGCATTGCTCGGGCGGTGGCGCCCGTGAGCTCGCCCCTGGCCAGCCGGACCGTGGTGCTCGTGCCGGTGAAGCCGCTCTCCGAGGCGAAGTCGCGCCTCGCCTCCGAGCTGCCCGTCGACGCGCGGCAGTCGCTCGTCCGCGCGATGCTGGGCGACCTGCTCGCCGCGGTGCGCGCGGCTCACGCGGGCCCGGTGATCGTGCTCTCGCCGGACGCCGCCTACGGTGATCTGGTCGCCCGCGCAGGGGCGAGGCATCTGCAGGACCAGGGGTCGGGCTATCGCGCCGCCGTGGCGCTGGGGCTCGCCTCCGACGATGTGCGGCGCTCGGGGTCGGCGCTGGTGATTCCTGCGGATCAGCCGCGCGCGCAGCCCGGCGACATCGCGCGCATCCTGCGGGCGCTCGCACGGGCCGAGGTCGTGCTGGTGGAGGCCGTCGACGGCGGCACGGGGGCACTCGGCCTCTCACCCCCCGATGCGATCCCACTGGCGTTCGGGGAGCGCTCCGGCGCCGCGCACCGCCATCTCGCCCACCAGCGGGGGCGGCGCCTCGTCGAGCTCGACTGCCCGTCCCTCGCGCACGATGTCGATCGCCTCGCGGAACTCCTCGATCCCTCCGCCCCGTCGGGTGGCGGCCTGGGCGGGGGGCCAAGGGGGCCCGCCCGCCGGCGCCGGCCGCGGGAGCTATCTCGCGCGCCGCGGGGGCTGCTCCTGTCGCTCCCCGTCGACGTAGAGCTCGATCCTCTCGTTGTAGAAGGCGAGCAGCCCCTCGATCTTCGGGCACTCCGGGATCGGGGAGGGGTACGACCAGACGACATCGCGGAAGAGTTCACCGCCGATGTTCACGGAGTGGTAGGAGGCGACTCCCTTGTAGGGACACTGCGTGCGGCTCTCGGAGGGCTCGAGCAGATCGAGTCGGACATCCTGCGCCGGGAGGTAGTAGCGCGTGGGGAGCCCGGTCTCGAAGAGCAGCACCGGGCGCGTCGTCTCGGCGACGGTCTCACCGGCGATCACGACGCGCACGTGGCGCGAGCTGCGGATGGCATCGACGCGCTTGTGTGGGTCCCGGGGGTGGACGAAGATCTCCTCGTCCTCCTCGAACCACTGCTCCACGCGGTTCCAGTAGAACGAAATGTATCGGGAGAGCTGCTCCCGGCCGGGGATCGGGGACTCGTAGCTCCACGCGGCATCCTCCGCGACGAAGGTGCCGGCGCGCAGCGTGTAGTACGCCGCCTCGCCCTTCGTCTCGCAGCGCGTCCGTTTCGCTGCGGGCGCGAGGAGCTCCATCCGGACATCGGACCTCGGCAGGTAGTAGACGGGGACCAGTCCCTGCTCGAGCATCAGCAGCGCCGAGGTGGTGTCGGCCACCCACTCCCCGCCGGCGCGGACGCGGACGCGCCGATCACTCCGCTCCACGCGGATCTTCCGCGGGCTCGCCGACCCCGCCATCTCGCCCCCCTTCCCGCTGCGCCGCGCGGGGCGCAGCGCTCGATCAGCCGCCCAGCCCCCGGTAGAGGATGCCGATCGCACCGCCCCCGAGCACGAGCCACGCGGAGTTCACGCGGAAGCGCACGAGCGCGATCGCCGCGAGCAGGGCGAGCGCCCCGGACACCACATCGACGACCGCGTCGCGGGCGAGGACCACCGTGACCGCGGCCATCAGCCCGAGCGCCGCGACGTTGACCCCGTCGAGCAGGGCCGCCGTCCAGACATGCTGGCGGAGCCGCGGCAGGAGCGGTCCGATCAGACCCACGAAGAGAAACGAGGGCACGAAGATCGCGACCGTTGCGACGATGGCGCCGCCCACGCCGCCCACGAGGTAGCCGACGAAGGTCGCCGTCGTGAAGACCGGACCGGGCGTGACCTGCCCGACCGCGATCGCATCCAGGAGTTCCTGGTCGGTGAGCCAGCCGAGGCCGTCCACGAGATCGCCGCGCAGGAATGCGAGGAGGACGTAGCCGGAGCCGTAGAGCAGCGCGCCGACCTTGAGCATCACCAGGAAGAGCGTGATGGCCGAGTAGCCGCTCACGCCTCCCGCTGCCGGTGCGGCGGCGGGGGCGACGAGCGTGGTGAGCCCCAGCACGCCGGCGGTGCCACCTCTCCCGAGGGCGAGCCCGCCCCGGATCAGGGCGACGATGAGTGCGCCCCCGAACAGGAGCAGGAGCTCGTCCCCGCCCGCGAGGAAGAGCGCGAAGACCGCGGCGCCGGCGGCGGCAAGCAGCGGCCCGCTGACGGCGGTCCGACCCAGGCCCACGATCGCGTTGATGACGACGGCGATCACCACGGGCTTCACGCCGTAGAGGAGATCCTGGGCCCACGGCCGCGCCCCGTACTCGACGTAGGCCCAGGCGAGCGCCAGCACCATCAGCGCGGCGGGGATGATGAAGGAGAGTCCGGCGACGAGGAGGCCGCGCCAGCCGGCTCGCCGGAAGCCGAGATGGATGGCCAGTTCGGTCGAGTTGGGCCCCGGGATCAGATTCGTCGCCCCCAGCAGATCGAGGAAGGTCGCGTCCGTGATCCAGCGCCGTCTGGTCACGACCTGCTCGCGCATCATCGCGATGTGAGCGGCGGGGCCGCCGAAGGCCGTCGTTCCGAGCAGCAGGAAGAGCCGGGCGACTTCGCCGAGGGGGCCGCGCTCCGCGGCCGACGGCGCGGTACCGGGCGTGTCGCCCACCGGGCCCTCCCGCGGCTAGAGTTCGAGGCCGTAGATGCGCGCGACGTTGTCGCGGAGGAGCTTGCGCCGGGGTCCCGGTCGCAGGCCCAGTTCGCCGATCTCGTGCAGCGTCCGTTCGAAGTCCAGCACGGGGAAGTCGGTTCCGAAGATCACCTTGTCCTGCCCGTAGCTGTTGATGTAGTGGACGAACTCGGGCGGCCAGTAGCGGGGCGAGTGCGCGTCCGATCCGATGTAGACGTTGGGGTGTTTCCATGCCATGGCGATCATCTCCGACGTCCACGGGATGCCGACGTGGATGCCGATGAGCACGAGTTCCGGGAAATCGCAGGCGACTCCGTCGAGCGTGATCGGCCGGCCGGTCGATCGAAGCGGGCGATCCGGCGCATAGATCAGGGACTGCCCGACTTGCATCTGGATCGGCACCTCCAGCTCCACGCACTTGGCGTAGAACGGGTACATCTTGGCGTGGTCGGGCGACAGCTCGAACCAGTGCGGGTAGAAGTGGGCGCCGATGAAACCAAGCTCCGTGACGGCGCGCTCGAGTTCGCGCACGCCCGCCATGCCCTCGGTCGGATCCACGCCGGCGAGGCCGTAGAGGCGGTCGGGATGCCGGGCCACCGCATCGGCGACCACTTCGTAGGGAATGCGCGCCGACGTCGGGTGGTGTTCGGGCCCCGCGCGCACCGCGACGAGGAAGGCGCGCTCGACCCCGGCCGCGTCCATGCGGTCGATGAGCTCAGGGAGCGTGAGACCGGCGATCAGCGCCGGATCGGCGCCGATCTTCCCGACGAGGAAGCTCTCCCGCCACAGCGGCCGGTGTTCGAGCGCCTCCGGCGTCCAGATGTTGACGACGCAATCGATTGCCCGCACCTCGTCGGTCATCGCTCCTCCGGATCGTCGGCCCGCGGGACCATGAATCGGCTGATGGCCGCATCGTACGGGGCGGCGCCGGACGGCGCTCGCCAGAATTGTCGAAAGCTGCGATCGTCATCCCATGGCTTCGGGCACGGTCACCATCTCGGATGTCGAGGGCGCTGCCCGGCGCGTGGCCGGGATGGTGCGCCGCACTCCGCTCTGGCCCTCTCCCGAGCTCTCCGACCGCCTGGACGTCCCCGTCTCCCTGAAGTGCGAGAGCCTGCAGCGCACCGGCTCCTTCAAGATGCGCGGAGCCTCCAACATGCTCGCGGCCGCGGATCCGACCCCCACGGGCGTCGTCGCCGCGTCGGCGGGGAACCACGCGCAGGGCGTGGCGCTCGCCGCCCGTGAACTCGGTCTCCCGGCGACGGTCGTGATGCCGCGCCTGGCGCCGCTGGCGAAGCGGCGTGCGACGCGCGAGTACGGCGCCGACATCGAGCTCCTCGACGGCCCACTCGCGGCATGCCAGGAGCGCGCCCGCGCGCTCGCAGCGGCGAGCGGGCTGCTCTATGTCCCTCCCTATGACCACCCCGCGATCGTCGCCGGGCAGGGCACGCTGGGTCTCGAGGTCGCGGAGGATGTGCCCGATCTCGGGACGATCCTCGTCCCCGCGGGGGGCGGCGGGCTGCTCGCGGGGGTGGCCGTCGCCGTGAAGGCGCGCCGGCCGCAGGCGCGGGTCGTCGGCGTCCAGACGCAGGCGATGCCCGGGATCGTCGAGTCGCTGCGCGCCGACGCCGCGCTGCAGCTCCCGGCGCGGCACACGATCGCGGATGGTGCCGCCGTCGCCGGCCCCTCCGCACTCACCCTCGACCTTGTTCGTCGGCACGTCGACGACATCGTCGCCGTGAGCGAAGAGGAGGTGGCGAGCGCCCTGCTCTTCCTGCTCGAGACATCGCGTCTCGTGGCCGAGGGTGCCGGTGCACTCGGCGTGGCGGCGCTGCTCGCCGCACGCGCAGAGACCTGCGGCCATACGGTGGCGGTCGTCTCCGGGGGGAACATCGACGTCAATCGCCTCGGCTGGCTGCTCGCCCGCGGGCTCGCCGCCGACGGGCGGCAGCGGACGCTCTCCGTCGCTTCGGCCCACGTCCCGGGAGAGCTGGCACGGATCACCGGGGCCATCGCGGACCGGGGCGTCAACATCGTCGAAATCGATCACGACCTGAGGTCTCCGGAGCTTCCCGTCGGCGTCGCCCGCGTGCGGCTGCGCCTCGATGTCGACGGCGCCGCCGCCTTCGATCAACTCGTCGACTCGCTGCTCGCCGCGGGCTTCCGCCGGGGCACGGCGACCGATCTCGAGACGCCCGCCGCAGCGGAGAATCCCCACTAGCCGCCGGGCGCGGTGACTATCGCCTCCTCGCGAGAGCGGTCGACTCCGCGCCGTCGGGCCAGTGCAGGTACTCGGCGAGTGCCCGCCCGAGGATCCACTTGCGATCGTCGTCGCCCAGGAAGTCGGCTGCGACGCGGATCACGTCGACCTGCTCCTCGTAGCGCTCGTAGCCGATGCGCAGCGCCTGCGTGTAGTCGGTCCCCCAGAAGAGACGCTCGGGCCCGTACGCCTCGACGACCCGTCGCACGAGCTCGATGCCGGTGGGCGAGCGGTCGAAAGGCGGCTTCGTCGAGACCTTCACCGCGACCCGGGGATAGCGGGCGAGAGCGAGCATCTGCCGGATCTCGGGGTGGTCGAGACTCTCCACGCCGTCGCCCCGCGCTCCCGCGAGCGCCTCGGCGACCGGGAGCCCCATGTGGTCGATGATCAGGCGGAGGCCGGGGTGGCGGCGGACGACGCGCTCCACGTAGTCCTTCGCCCCGGTGCTGAAGACGGCGACCGGCACATCGTGTCGCTCGCAGGCCGCCCAGAAGGGATCGGCCGCCTCATCGCTCCCCCAGAAGGCGCGCAGGCGCGCGTGCACATGCGTGCGGATGCCGATCATTCCCGGCTGCGAGAGCCATCCCGCGACCTGCTCGGGCGCGTCCGGCGCGGCGGGGTTGATGAGCCCCATCACGGCGAGCCGGGTCGGGTGCCGGGCGGCGCATTCGAGGCCGTACTCGTTGTTCGTTCCCATGAAGCCCGGCGGCACGATCACCGCGCGGTCGACGCCCGCTCGATCCAGCACGGAGAGGAAGCGCTCGGGGCCGTAGGGCTCGGGGAGGTTGGGCTCGCTGATCGCGGTCCAGGGGCGGTCGCGCCGGTTCGCCTCCCAGAGGTGGATCTGCGAGTCGGTGATCACCGCGCCGTGACTCCCCCTCCGGCGATGTCGGCCCGGTAGCGCTCGATGCCGGCGTAGGTCTCCCCGGGAAGTCCGCGCAGGTAGGCGACGATCTCCGCCAGCCGAAGCACATCGCCGTACTTGTTGTGGATGTCGAAGAGGTTGACGCGGTGGGTCACCTCGCCCCGGTCGAAGGTGCACTCCTCCACGACCTGGACGTGGTAGTTGAGGTTGAAGGCCTCGATCACGGTCGCCCGCACGCAGCCCGAGGTCGCAGTGCCGCAGATGATGAGATCATCGATGCCGAGCAGCGTGAGGTAGCTTGCCAGCGGCGTACCGTAGAAGGCCGCCGGCTTCGTCTTCTCGATGACGAGCTCGCCGGGCTCGGGCGCGATCTCCTCCACGATCTGCATGCCGATCCGTCGCGAGATCTCCGACTTGATGCGGGTCTCGCCGCGGGGGTTCTTCCAGAGCCAGCCGCCGCGCTGCAGCAGCGTCGCCTCGCGCGGGCCCGTCGTGTAGAAGACCGGCACGCGCCGCGCCCGCGCCTCGGCGAGCAGCACGCGGATCTGGTCGATCGCGTCCCACGCCGCCTCGCCGCACGAGTTGTGGAAGCGCCTCTGCGACTCGAGGATCGGCTCGCGCCGGTCGCCGGTGAAGTCGTAGCTCACGTCGACCACCAGCACGGCCGGCCGCGAGCCGAACTCGCCCCGCCGCCCGTAGCCGGCAGCCGCCCAGATCTCCCGCTCCGACTCGGGGATCACGTCGTCCCAGATGCGAGGCATGGTGCGTCGCCTCCCGTCTGCTAGCTCTCGACGCCGCGGCGGTCGGGGCGCTCCTGGAGCTCGCGCCGCAGGTAGCGGCCGTCGCCGGGGCTCCCGGCGATCTCGCCCTCCTCCATCACCACCCGGCCGGCCAGCACCGTCGCCACCGGCCACCCGCGGAAACGCTCGCCCTCGAACAGCGAGTAGTCGACGCCGAGGAGCTCCGCGCGGAAGTCGACCTCGCGGTCGAGATCGACCACGACCAGGTCGGCGTCGGCTCCCGGCTCGATGCGGCCCTTCCCCGAGAGCCCGAAGAGGCGGGCGGCGTTGCCGCTCGTCACCGCGGCCACCTGCGGGAGCGTGAGGCGGCCCTCGTTCACGCCGCGCGCGAGCAGGAGCGGGAGGATCGTCGCCGAGCCCGGGACGCCTCCACGGGTCTCCCAGATGTCGTCGAAGCCGCCCGCGCTCTTCTGCTCCCAGCGGATCGGGATGTGATCGGAGCCCATGCAGCTCACGCCGCCGTCGCCGAGCGCCCGCCAGAGCGCCTCGTTGTCGGCTCGCCACTTGATCGCCGGGTTGTACTTTGCGAGAGCCGCTCGCTCGTGCTGGGCGTGGATCTCGAGGTAGTGCGGGCAGGTCTCCCCGTCCACGCGCACGCCGCGTGAGCGCGCCTCCCGAACGACCTGGGGGCCCTCGGCCGTGCTCATGTGCACCACGTAGAGCGGGCATCGCTGACGCTCCGCGTAGTAGGCGGCGCGCCGCATGCACTCCTCCTCCAGGGCGTTTGGTCGCGATTCGCTCCAGGCCGCCGGGTCTCGCCGCCCCTCGGCCCGCAGCCGCTCTGCGAGGACGGCGGCGATCTCCCAGTTCTCGGCGTGGACCATCGCGATGGCCGGGTCGCCGAGCGCCGCGATCTGACCGAGCGCCTCGTAGAGCACGCCGTCGTCGACGGCAACCGTGGCCGGGTAGAGCTCCCTGCCCCCGGCGGCGAAGTACATCTTGTAGGAGGTCGCGCCGTGCTCGCGTGCGAGGCGGGGGAGCTCGCGAACGTGCTCCATCGACTCGATGATCGGCGAGAAGGCGACGTGGCAGTAGGCCGTGCTCCCCACGGCCGCGATCTGCCGGGCGAGCACCGGCCCGTAGGGCTCGTCGGGGGCGGCGACGAAGACCATCGCCGAGGTCACGCCCCCCCGGATGAAGGAGCTCGTCTCGCGCTCACAGATGGGGGCGAAGTCCCCACCGGACGGCATGTGGACGTGCGGATCGATCACGCCCGGGAGCACGTGGCGCCCTCCCGCGTCGAGCGTGCGCTCGCTGTCGAGCGGCGTGCCCGGCTCCGCCAGTGCGGCGATCCTCCCGCCGGTGACGGCGATCTCGCCGCGCCACTCGCCCTGGGCCGTCACGACGGTCCCGCCGACGATCGCGAGCTCGTACTCGGCCACGGCACCCCGCCCCGGCGCTAGTCGCCGCTGTAGCTCGCCTCGCGCCCCTCGGCGAAGGATGTCACCGCCTCCCGGTAGTCCCGCGAGGCGAGCACGCTCTTCGCCGCATGGTGCAGGTAGTCGAGCGCCTCGCCGTAGCGGAGCGCGTGCAGGGCGACGTCCTTGTAGACCTCGACCGCCCGGGGTGGATTCGCGAGGATCTTGCCGGCGATCTCGAGTGCGGTCGGCAGCAGTTCGTCGGGCTCCACGAGGTGCGAGACGAAGCCCCACCTGTGCGCGAGCTCGGCCGAGATCATCTCGCCGGTCAATCCCAGGTAGCTCGCCACCGCCGGCGGGTACGCCTTGACGAGCAGGTCGATGCGCCCGACCTGCCCCGCCTTGATCTCGAGGTCGCCGAACCGCGCCGCCGTCGACGCGATCCGGATGTCGCTGTCGAGCGCGATCCCGTGCCCGCCGCCGACGCAGATGCCGTTCACGGCGGCGATGATCGGTTTGGGGATCTCGTGCGGCCCGGGGAGACCGAAGCGCCTGGGGTCGCGACGCTCCACTCGCGGCGGCTGCCTTCCCTCGCGCGCGTAGGCCGCGCGCTCCTTCATGTCGGCTCCGGCGCAGAAGGCGCGCCCCGCGCCGGTGATGATGGCGACGCGCAGCGCATCGTCTTCCTTGTAGGCCTCCCAGGCGTCGCCGAGGTCGTGGTGGAGCTGCTCGTTGAGAGCGTTGAGGGCCTCGGGGCGGTTCATCGTGATGATCACGACCTCGCCCTGCGGCTCGTACAGGATCGTCTCACGTTCCATCGGCTCGGATCTCCCGCCCGCGTCCGTCGCGCCGCCGCGGCGGAGCATACCGCCCGGACGGGCCGGTGGTCCCGTGACGCCGTGCGCGACGCCCCTCGGACCGCGGTCGCATCGTCGTCGAGGCATCGCCTATGCTCGCGTCATCGTGGCAGGCCCGGTGCGGGAGGCATCGATGATCATCGACATGCACATCCATGTCTGGGACGAGGGCTATCAGCCGGAGGGCTACAAGCAGGGGATGGCGCTGGGCGCGGCGACTCGCCGCTGGCCGCCGCGCGATCCGGCGACGATCCGCCCGCGCGTGATGGCGGGCGCGTCGGATCCCGAGGGCGAGCTCCTGATACCCGAACTCGACCGCGCGGGTGTCGACGCGGCGGTCGCGATGGTGGTCGACATGGGTCCTGCCTTCGGCGAGGAGCAGGACGTTCCGATCGACGAGGTGCTGGCACAGCACGTGCGGTTGATGGAGCGTTTCCCGGATCGCTTCTATGCCTACTTCGGCCGCGACCCGCGCCGGCCCGACACCCCCGCGCGCTTCCGTCAAGCGGTGGCGGGGCAAGGCTTCCGGGGCATCAAGATCTATCCGCCGTGCGGTTACCGCCCCGACGACGAGATCTGCTGGCCGCTCTACGAGACCTGCATCGAGTTCGGCGTGCCGGCTCTCTTCCACACGGGAACGGCCTCGCCGCCACTCGACCCCGGGCTCGTTCATCCCAGCCTGCTCTCGGCGGTCTCGCGGCGCTACCCGGAACTCACCGTGATCTACGGCCACATCGGACGGCCGCACTGGTGGAGGGACATCCTGCACATCGCGGGCAGCAACCCGAACGCCTACCTCGAGCTCTCGCAGTGGCACCGCGAGGCAAGCGACGATCCCGCCGGCTTCGCGCGCTCGCTCGCCGAGATGCGGGACTCCGTCGGCGCGCACCGCATCCTGATGGGCAGCGACTACTCGGCCGGGCCGCGGACGACCGGGGAGCGCAGCTGGTACCCGGGCTGGATCGAGTACCTGCGGACGCTCCCGGAGCGAAGCGCGGAGTACGGCGTCTCGTTCTCCGAGGAGGAGATGGGGCTGATCCTGGGCGGCAACGCGGAGCGCTTGCTGGGGCTGAGCCCGCAGGGATCCGGCGACGGAGGGGGCGAGGGATGAAGATCGCGCTGCAGTATGCGCCGGGACCGCGTGTGACCGAGCTCGGGTCGCTCTCCCGGGCCGCGGAGGATGCCGGTCTCGACGGCCTCGGCCTGGCATCACCGTACGGCTTCTACAGCGGGGCGGGCCGGCTCATCGAGTCCACGGAGCGGATCCGGGTGGCGACGAGCGTGCTGCCGCTCTTCCACGGCACGCCGTTCATGCACGCCTCGTCGGCGATGATGCTGCAGGAGATGTCGGGTGGGCGCTTCATCCTCGGTGTCGGTTCGCAGACCAAGGGCCAGGTTCGCACGCAGGCCGGATTCGATCCGCAGAAGCCCGCCCTGCGTGCGCGTGACATGGTGCGCGCGATCCGCGCCCTGCTCTCGGGGGAGCGTGGCTACGACGGCGAGTACTACCACGTCACCGGCGTCGGCTCGCTCGCGGCCGGCGGTGTCGGTGCCGCGCCGCCGCCGATCTACTTCTCGGGAGTGAATCCGCTCAATCTGCGCATCACCGGCGAGATCGGCGACGGGATGCTGGCGCACCCGATCTTCTCGCTCCCCCCCCGTCCCTCCCCCCGCCGCTACTACGACGATGTCGTGGGGCCGGCGATCGAGGAGGGGATGCGCCGCTCCGCCCGCTCGCGGGCCGACTTCGAGATGTGCGCGATGCCGATGATCTGGGTCGTGGACGAGACGACCAGCCGCGAGGAGGGACTCCGGCGCGGCAAGCGCAACCTCGCGAACTACTACTCGACACGAGCCTACGGCGGCTACATGGAGTTCCACGGGTGGGCTCGCGAGCGCGACGACATCCGGGCCGTCTGGGAGCGCGCGCGGGAGAGCGGGAGGCCGATTGATGGGCACGAGATGGAGGAGATCCTCTCCGACGAGATCGTGGAGGAGATCTGCCTGATCGGCACGCCCGACGAGGTTCGCGATCTCGCCCGTGAGCGCTACGAGGGCGTGGCGGAGACGCTCTTCATGTACTCGCTCCACGACGGCTACAACCGTGCCGGGGACGAGGCGGAGAAGAACGAGCGGAACCTCTACCGCGTGATCGAGGCGTTCCGGGGCTTCGACGGATAGCGGCTGCCGGTCCGCGCCGGCGAGCACGGGGCGCCGGCGCGCCAGTGAAGCCCGTCCCGGGCCCCTGGCCGCGGAGCGCGCCGTCCTACCGGCGAGTGGGCCGGGCGAAGATGCGCAGCTGCGCCGGCTCGTCAGCGATCACGGCGCGCTCGCGGAGGCCTGCGAGCTCCTCGTCGGTCATGCCGATCTCGCGCAGCACCTCGTCGTTGTGCTCGGCGAAGAGCGGCGCCGGCCTAGCCCGGACCGGCGGACGCGTCTCCGAGAAGCGCCAGGCGATCCCCTCCCAGCGCTGGAAGCCGATCTCCGGATGGACCGTGTCGACCCAGTAGCCGCGGCGGAAGAGATGCGGGTCGGCGACGATCTCCCAGTTGGCCAGCACCGGACCCGCGGGAACGCCCGCCGCCTGCAGGCGGCGCGTCGCCTCGTTGTGGTCGAGGGCTCTGCTCCACTCGTCGATCGCGGCGTCGATCTCGTCGTGTGCGCGCCACCGCCCCTCGGGATCGGCGTAGCGCGTCCCGAGCCCGGGCCGGCCGATCACGGCGCAGAGGGCGCGCCACTGCTCCTCCGACTCGACGCCGATGGCCAGCCAGCAGTCCTCGCCCGCGGAGCGGTACGCCCCCTGCGGCGCGATCCGGCGCGACCGGTTCCCCCGGGGCTCCGCGACGCGGCCGGTGAGCTGGTAGTCCATGATGGGCTCCACCGCGAAGAGCGCCCCGGACTCCGAGAGCGCCATGTCGAGATGTTGTCCGCGGCCGCTGCGCTCCCGTTCCCAGAGGGCCGCCACGACGCCGAGAAAGGCGTGGGTGCCGGTGATCGGATCGGCCTGGAACGAGCCGGTGGCGAAGAAGTCGCCGGGCGCGTAGCCCGTGCGGGCGATCAACCCCGCCGCCGCCTCGATGTTCGATCCGAGGCCGAGGTGGTGGGCCTCCGGGCCCGTCGCCCCGAAGCCGGACATGGAGCAGAGGATGATGCGCGGGTTGCGCTCCGAGAGCGTCTCGTAGGAGAGCCCGAGATTGGGGAAGACGCGGGCGCTGTTGTTCTCGAGCACGACGTCCGCGCCCTCCACCAGGCGCAGGAAGGCCTCGCGACCCTCCGGAGTGGAGAGGTCGAGGCAGATCGCGCGCTTGTTGCGGTTGAACTGGTTCCACGCAGCGCCGCGGTTGTAGAAGCGCGGCCAGATCTGCGCCCCGGCGAAGTGCTGGCCGCGCGTCGGCTGCGTGAAGGAGCGCTCGATGGCGATGACGTCGGCCCCGAGGTCCGCGAAGTACATGCCGCAGAGGGGTCCGGCCCAGCTGTTGGTGACCTCGATCACCCGCAACCCCTCGAACGGGGCCGCGCGCTCCCGGGAGCGCGGCGGGGCCGGCCCGGAGCTCGCGCCCGCCTCGGCGGGGGTGCCCGCGGGGTCGGCGCCGCGCGCCAGGTCGCCGCGGTCGGCGTCGAGCAGAGGCGCCGCGCGCAGCGGGCCGGCCTGCGAACGCGAGAAGCGCCAGGGCGGTCCGGGGAGCTGCAGGGTCCCGGCGATCGGGTGCTCCACCGGACGCCAGAAGCCACGGGCGGCGAGCTGCTCCGAGTCAGCCAGATCGGCGACCGTCCGGACCGGCGTGACGAGTATCCGGAGCTGTTGCGCGCGCTCGGCCACCTCGCGCTTGGGGCGCGCCGCCACCCAGTCGGTGAAGCGCTCAAGCACCTCGGGCAGCGCGTCGAGCCATCCCTCCGGCGTCTCGAAGGCGGGGTCGTCGACGCGCTCGGGCTCCCCCATGAGCAGGAAGATCTCGGGTGTGAAGCGCGTGGCGAAGAGGTGCCCGTCGGCGCAGGGGACGATCACCGCGGCCGTTCCCTTGCCGCGCCGTTTCACCAGGCCCTCCTGGCTCCACACGGAGAGCACGAAGACGTGGGAGGAGACGAGCGACTCGAACGTTGAGATCTCGACGTGCTGCCCGCGCCCCGTCAGGCGCGCATGCCACAGCGCGGCGGCCGCTCCGGCCGCGAGCTGCATGCCGGCGTGCAGCTCGCCCTGCTGCCCGTGCACCATGAGCGGCGCCCGTTGCGGGTCGCCGCAGAAGTACATCCAGCCACCCATCGCGTAGTCGACGATCTCGCTCGTGACCCGGCCGGCGTAGGGGCCGTCGCTCCCGAAGGCGGAGTGCGAGGCGTATACCAGCGAGGGGAAGCGCCGGAGCAGCTCGGTGTGTGAGAGCCCGCGGCCGTCCATCACCCGCGGGCCGGCGGACTCCAGCACCACGGCGGCGCCTTCGCGCCGGGGGAGGCGGGGGTCGCGGGCGTCCCTCGCGCGCGGGCCGGCGGACCCCAGCAGCGGGTCGGCGCTTTCGAGCAGGGTGAGGAGGTGGTCGCGGTCGTCCCGGCGGTCGAGGTCGAGGACGATGCTCCGCTTGCCGGCGTTGAGCGCGAGGTGCAGGCCCCCCGTTTCGGTCTCGGGCGCGCCCGGACGGAACGGTCCCATGGTCCGCAGCGAGTCACCCCCCGGCGGCTCCACCTTGATGACCCGAGCCCCGAGGTCGGCGAGAAGCCGGGAGGCGTAGCCACCGGCGACGCCCTCCGAGGCGTCGACCACCGTGACGTCGGCGAGCGGTCGCCCGCGGGCCTCGCTCCCTGCCTCGGCCATCGCGGATCCCCCGTTCCCGGCGCGCGCTAGCCCCGCGGCAGTCCGAGGCCGCGCGTCGCGATCACGTTGCGCTGGATCTCGGAGGTGCCGGAGGCGATGGTCGCCGAGACTCCGAGAACGTGGCTCTGCGTGAAGCTCGCCATCATCGGCGCGTACGGGTCGCCCTCGTCCCAGATGTTGGCGTAGAGGCCGAAGACCTTGGTGCCGGTGTTGGCGAGGCGCTGCATCAGCTCCGAACCGAAGAGCTTGCTGATGGAGGCCTCGTAGTTCGGGACTTGGCCCGCGTTCTGGATGGAGATGATCCGGAACGAGAAGTTGAACATCACCTCCGCTTCGATGGCGTGCGAGGCGATCTGGTCGCGGATCGTCGGGAGGCCGTCGATGCGGCTCCGGGCGCGTCCCCGATTGCCGAGATGGTCGACGAGCTTCCCGATGCGCCGCCGGACCTCGATCGCGCCCGAGATGTTGGAGCGCTCGAAGTCGAGCAGCGTCATCCCCACGTACCAGCCGCGGTTCTCCTCGCCGACCAGGTTGCCCGCCGGCACGCGCACGGACTCGTAGAAGACCTCGTTGAAATCGTGCTCCCAGCCCATGTTGATGAGCGGGCGCACGTCGACCCCGGGCGTGTGCCGGTCGAGCAGGAGGAAGGAGATGCCGCGGTGCTTCGGCGCGTCCGGATCGGTGCGCGCGAGCGTGAAGATCCAGCTCGCCTCGTGGCCGCGCGTCGTCCAGATCTTCTGCCCGTCGAGCACGAACTCGTCGCCGTCGCGACTCGCCCGGGTCGTGAGCGAGCTGAGGTCGGAGCCCGCGCCAGGCTCCGAGTAGCCCTGTGCCCACACGACCTCGCCCGAGAGCACGCGGGGGAGGTGCTCGCGGCGCTGCTCCTCCGTCCCGTGGAGGATCAGCACCGGCCCCAGCATCGAGACGCCGATGCCCCCGACGGTGGGAGCCCCCGCCTGCGCGAGCTCCTGGTTGAAGATGAACTGCTCCATCGGGGACATGCCGCCGCCCCCGTACTCGGTCGGCCAGTGCGGAGCGACCCAGCGCCGCTCCGAGAGCGCACCGACCCACGCGTCGCCGGCGGCGCGCTCCTCCTCATCGCCCGTGAGGCGGTCCGACTGCACCTGCAGGAAGGGGAGCCGCGGCCACGCGTCGCTCTCCGCCCGCCGCCTGTAGAGCGCCGGAAGTCTCGACTCGACGAGGCGGCGCACGTCGGCGCGGAACGCCGCCTGCTCCGTGCTGTCCGACCACTCCATGGTGTGCCCCCTCCGCGCGCGCCCTCAGCCGGCGCCGCTGCGGCGGCAGCGTACAGGGTTCGCCTCGGCACCGGGATCCCGACCGGCCGCCGGGGGACCCGGCTGATCCAGCCTCAGATGCGGGAGCCCTCGTCGACCAGCGAGCGGGCGAGATCGATGTTGTCGGCGCTGAGCGCGATCGTCGCCTGGCCGCCGTGGCGGTTGAGGATGTGCATGCTCTGGATGTTGACGCCGGCGTCGCGCAACCGCATCGAGAGCCGGGCGAGAGCGCCCGGCTCGTCGGGCAGCCTCACCACCAGCGCGTCGTCGGCCACGGCACGGTAGCCGGCGCGGGAGAGCGCAAGCAGCGCGGCATCGTCGTCATCGGTGGAGATGATGACCATCCCGTGGTCGCCGACGCCCTCGGTGTCGATCGAGTGCAGGTTGATACCGCGCTCGGCGAGCGTCCCGGTGATGTCGGCGATGACGCCGATCTCGTTCTTCGTGCTCACGATGATGCGCTTCACAGGCCTCCTCCGCGGGGCGCGGCCGCAGCGGGCGGCCGCGAGCCGATGTGCTCGTTCAGGCAGACTCGGTGGCGGGGCGGGGCGCGGCCCGGGCGTCGGCGAGCCGGGCGAGCCGGGTGGGCGGGCCGGGTCGGGACGGGGTCGGGGGCGAGCCGGTCGATCTGATTGCGGGTCACATGGTGCATCGTGATCAGGTGAGCGATGTCCTGGTAGGGAGCGAGCTGCCACTTCTCGATGATGTCGGCGCCCGGCCTGGGGATCACGACGGTCGCCGAGTTCCTGTGGCGCCACGCCGGGATGCCCCGAGCGTTCAGGCGCTCGACCGCGTAGGAGGCGACTTCCAGCATCTGCCGGACGATCTCGCGGAAGCCCTCGGTGCCGAAGCGCTCCCAGGCCAGCCAGAGCATCAGCGGCGTCAGGCCGTTGCGCGAGCCGGTGAGCGTGGTGTCCATCACGCCGACGTACTCGATCGAGCGCGCGATGCGGGCGACGTACGGAGCGCGCGTGAGCGCGACCCCGCACGGAATCGGCGCACCGATCAGCTTGTGACCGCTGATCGAGATGCTGTCGAGGCCGTCGGCGAAGGTATGGGGCTGCGGATCGTCGACGAAGGGGAGGATCATCCCGCTGAGCGCGGCGTCGCCGTGAATGTAGCTCCGCGGGATGGCGAGATCATCCAGGATCTCCCGGACGCGGAGCACGTCGTCGACGGCTCCCTTCATGGTCGTGCCGATGTTGGCCATGAAGATGACGGGAACGTCGCGGTTGATGCGTATCGTCTCGTGGAGGTCGTCGTAGTCGATCTCCCCGCTCTCCTGGCTCTTGATCATGATGTTGCGGGTTCGGAGCACGCGCGTGATCTTGAGCACGCTGTAGTGGGTGTCCTCGGAGAAGTAGACAATCCCCTCCGGAAAGAGCTCCCGGGCAAGGAAGAGGCCGTACATGTTCCCCTCTGTACCGCCGTTGGTCACATAGCCCCATGCCTCGTCGGTCGGGAGGCACATGAGCCCGGCGAAGCGGCGGATCACGTCGCGCTCGATATCGTGGGTGTTGGTGGCGAAATTGCTCTCATGAAACGGGTCGCCGACGTTGTTGACGCAGTAGTCCAGGAACGGCAGCAGGGCCGAGTAGTCGAAGTTCTGGTTGGTCGGGTAGCCGAGGAAGCGCGCCGCGAGGTCATCGAACTCCGAGCGCAGCTCCTCCAGGCGCCGCAGCGTCGCCGCCGGCAACTGGGTCATGACGGGCCTCCCGCGAGCGGCCTGGCCGGCGGCCCGATCGCGCCGCCGTCCTCCCTTCAGGCTATCGCCCCGCCGGCGGCCTGCCTAGAAGCTACGGGGCGTGCCTCGACGAGAGTCGGGCCTGCCGCGTCCGGTCAGGGAGGAGGCCCGGGGCGCGACGGACGCCTCGCCTCTCGCCCGCGCGGAGGGGTGTGGGCCGGAGGCGGTCGATGAGACGCGGCCGCGTCGAGGAGCGAGCGCAGGAACTGGGGCGGGCGCTCCTGGCCGAGGCCGCCCGCTACCGGCCGGGTCCGGCGGAGCGCCTCCAGGACTGGCTGCTGGGCGTGACCGCCACCGACGAGCGGTTCCGCGGACGCCTGCTTCGCTACCTCGACGTGCTCGCCTCGCTCGACCACGACAGCGGCGGTTCGGAGACCAAGCGGCTCGCGGCAGAGTACTTCGGCGGCGACTTCCCGGGGCTCCCCCGCGGACTGCGCTGGCTGCTGCGCCTCGCCCGCGACGAGCACGTGCCGGCGCGGGCCCTCGGCGAGACCTCGCGGCGCGCCGCCGAGCTCTTCGCGCGGCGCTTCATCACGCCCCCGGGCGCCGGCGCCGTGGTCGATGCGACGCGGTGGCTTGACGACCACGGCCGCCGTCCCTCGTTCGATCTGCTCGGAGAGGCCGTGCTCAGCGAGCGCGAGGCCGAGTCCTACCTCGCGCGCTACCTCGAGCTCATCGGTCGCCTGGGTGCCGACCCGGCGGCCGGAGAGATGACCCCGGGCGGGGCCTTCGCGCTCCAGGTCTCGCTCAAGCTTTCCTCGCTCACCGCGCACTTCAGCCCCGTCGATCCGGAGGGCACGATCGCGCGCGCTCGCCCGCCGCTCGAGGCGATCGCGGAGGCCGCGGAGCGTTCCGGCATCGGCGTCACGGTCGACATGGAGCAGTTCGCGCTCCGGGACCTCACCTGGCAGATCTTCACCCGCACCTTCGCGCGCGGCGAGCGCTTCGGCGGCTGGCCGGGGGCGGGAATCGTGCTGCAGGCGTACCTCCGCGCCGCCGATCACCACGCCGATGCCCTCCTCGCGTTCGCGAGCGCGCGTCGAGCTCCCGTCCAGGTCCGGCTCGTCAAGGGTGCCTACTGGGACTACGAGAACATCGTCGCCCGCGCCGCGTCCTGGAGCCCGCCCGTCTTCGCGCAGAAGGCCGCCACGGATGCTGCCTTCGAGCGCATCCTCGCGCGACTGATCGGCGCACATCCGGCGCTTCTGGTCGCGGTCGGCAGTCACAACGCGCGCGCGCACGCGCTGGCCGAGGCGCTGGCGGAGGCATCGGGGCTGCCGGAGCAGGCGATCGAGCACCAGACGCTCTTCCGCACCGCCGAGGGGATGAGCCGCGCGCTGGCGCACCTCGGCTGGGCGGCCCGCGACTACGTGCCGTCCGGCGAGCTGCTGCCGGGGATGGCGTACCTGGTGCGCCGCGTGCTCGAGAACTCCTCGCAGGCCGGCGTTCTTCTTCAGGGCCGCGCGGGCGCGCCGCCCGAGGAGCTGTTGAGCCCCCCGCTCCCGGTCGCTCCCTCGTCCCCGTCCGGGGCGCCCGCTGCGTCCGGCGGGCTCGCGCGCACGCCCGAGGCGAGATGGTTCGACCCCGCCTTCCGTGACGAGTTCGAGGCGGCGCTCGCCGAGACCCGCCGGCGCTGGGGGGAGCGCCTCGCACTTCGCGCCGGCGACGTGACGCTGCCCGCCGCCGAGGTGCACGCGGTGATGAGTCCCTCCCACCCCGGCTCGGAGCCGGTCGGCTTCGCCGAGTTCGCCGACGCGACCGCGGCGCGGAGCGCCATCACCGTCGCCTCCGCCGGTGCGGTCGCGTGGGCGGCCACCCCGGTCGCGGAGCGGGCGGCGATCCTGACCCGGGCGGCCGATCTGCTCCATCGCCGCGGCCACGAGTTCGCCGCCTGGATCGTGCACGAGGGCGGCCGCGATCGCTCCGCGGCGTGGACCGAGGTGGAGGAGGCCGTCGATTTCCTGCGCTACTACGCATCGCGGGCGCAGCAGTTGTTCGCGGCCTTCGGCGACCGGATCGCTCCCCGGGGCGTGGTGGCGGTGATCCCGCCGTGGAACTTCCCCCTCGCGATCCCGTGCGGGATGACGGCGGCCGCGCTCGCCTGCGGGAACGGCGCCATCCTCAAGGCGGCCGAGCAGACGCCGCTGCTCGGGGGACGTCTGGTGGCGCTGCTGCACGAGGCGGGGGTCCCGGGCGAGGCCCTGATCGCCCTGCCCGGTCGCGGCGAGACGGCGGGCACGGAGCTGGCCGAGAGTCCGGATGTCGCGATGGTGGCCTTCACCGGCTCGCGCACGGTCGGCACGCTGCTCCACGAGGTCGTCGCGCGCGTCGAGCCCTCCGGCGGGGCGGAGACGAAGACGCTGGTCGCGGAGATGGGGGGCAAGAACGCCGTCATCGTCTTCGCCGACGCCGACCCCGACGAGGTCGTCGACGGCGTCATGCATTCGGCCTTCGGTCACGCCAACCAGAAGTGCTCGGCGGCCTCGCGCATCCTGGTGGCCGAGTCGGCGTACGAGGCGATCCGCGAGCGCGTCGTCGATGCAGCGCGCAGCCTGCGCATCGGGAGGGCCGACGCTCCCGAGACCCAGGTCAATCCGGTCATCGACCGCCGGGCGCTCATCAGGCTGCGGAGCGACGCCGCAACCGCCCGCCGTGAGTGCGACGTGCTCCTCGATCGGTTCGAGGAGCACGCCCCGGGCGGCGGCAGCCTGATGCTCGGCCCGCTCGTCGTCCAGCTCCCGGCCGCCGCGGCGCCCGCGGCCCGCACCGCGACCGAGGAGCTCTTCGGCCCCATCCTGACGCTCATTCCCTACCGCACCGAGCACGAGGCGTACGCCGTGGCGAATGCGACCGACTACGGGCTCACGGCCGGGGTCTACTCCAGAAGCCCTGCGACCATCGCACGCGCCGTGCGGGCGCTCGAGGCCGGCAACGTCTACGTCAATCGTGCGATCACGGCCGCGCGCGTCGGCGTCGAGCCCTTCGGCGGCATGAAAATGTCGGGCACCGGTCCGAAGGCCGGTGGCGCCGACTATCTCTGGGCCTTCGTCCGGCGCACCGACGTGCCGCCGGATGGAGGCGTGCCGCCGCAGGTGCCGGCGCGTCCCGGGGCTCACGATCCCTCGCTGCCGAGCGCCGGCTGGGAGGCGCCGATCGAGCGGCGCCTCGACGTGGTCGAGCGCGCCGCGGTGATGCTCGCGAACGAGGGCCGGCGCGGGGACGCGGCGGCGCTGCTGGCGGCTGCGCAGGCGGCGCGGCGCGAGCTCGCCCGGCCGCAGCCGACGATCCCGGTCGCGGGCCAGCGCACCGAGCTGCGCTACGACACTCCGCGGGGGGCGGGACTCCTGCACGCTTCGGGTCCGGATGCCGTGTGGTGGCTCGCCGCGCCGCTGCTCGCCGGCAACTCGCTCGTGATCTTCGCCGCGCCGACACTCGCCCCGGCTCGCCAGGCGCTCGTTCGCGCCGGCGCGCCGGAGGAGTCGCTGCGGGTGGCCGAGCGTCTCGACGCCATGCTCCTGGCGGCTCGTCGTCCCGGGGTCTCGTTCGCGGCCTCGGACGGCGGTGCCGCGCTCGCGCGCGCTCTCCACGGCGAGCTCGGTCCGACCGCTCCCGGGCAGCGTTCGCTGAAGGCTCTGATCTCACGCCTCGACGGCCCCCAGGCGGGAGAGCCGGGGTTTGCGCGCCGCTTCGCATGGCCGAAGGTGGTCGCGGTCCGCACGCTCCGCCACGGCGCCGACCTGGCATTCGCGTCCGCCCGGCCCGGGCGAGCGCCGCTCGCGGATCGCTAGAACGACCCGGCGTGCGCGCGTTCCGGTCCCTCGTTCTCCGTGCGAACCGATGCGGCGAGCAGCGCGGCGATGCCCGTGGTGATCGGCACGGCGGCGACGATCCCCATGCTGCCGACCAGCGTGCGGACGATCTCGGTCGCGAGCAGATCGCGGCTGATGAGGAGCCCGAACGGCTCGGCCTGCGAGGCCAGCAGCGCCATCAGCGGCAGCGAGGCGCCCGCGTAGGCGAGCACCAGCGTGTTGACCGTCGAGGCGATGTGATCACGGCCGACGTTGAGGCCGCGCGCGAACAGCTCGCCGGCGCCCAGATCGCGGTTCGCGCGCCGCAACTCGAAGACCGTTGAGGCCTGAGTCGCGGTGACGTCGTCCAGGACGCCCAGGGCGCCGATGATGATGCCGGCCAGGAGGAGCCCGCGCGCGTCGACGGCGCTCTCGGAGAGAATGTTCAGCGCGACGGCGTGCTCGTCGGCAAGCCCCGTCAGCTCGACGAAGCCCACGCCGAAGCGCGCGAGCGCGAAGGTGAGCGTGAGGCTCAGCGCGGTGCCGCCCAGGGCGGCCGCCGTCTTCCAGTTCGCGCCGTGCGCAAAGACCAGCGTCGAGAAGGCGATGGCGCTCGCGCCGATCACGGTCGCGACGACGGGATCCCAGCCGCTGAGGATGGCCGGCAGGATGAAGCGGACGATCACGAGGAAGCTCGCCGCCATCCCGAGCAGCGACCAGACGCCGCGGGCCCGTCCCACCACCGCCACAAGGGCCGCAAACGCCACGCCCAGCCACCACAGCGGCTGTGCGCGGGAGCGGTCGGCGAGGAAATAGGTCGTCCCGCCGGGGCCCTCGTTCGCCGTGACGAGCACACGGTCTCCCGGCGCGGCGGCGATGCCGATGGTGTCGCCCTCGACGAACTGGCGCTCGATGACGATCTCCTCGCCCCCGGCGAGGCGCACGGCGATGAGCTCGCTGCGAATCGTGCCGATCGAGATCTGCTCGCGCCCCGACACCTCGACGGCGAGCACCTCGCCCTCGAAGGACTCGGCGCCGAACGGGTTGAGGCGGGGTATCTCGAAGGCGCCGGTCGCAGGCACCACGACGGTGGTGAGCAGGATCACGAGTGCGGCGGCGCCGTAGACGAGCGCCCGGGGACGGTGCAGGCGGTGCAGGAGCGGCGTCACCCGGGCAGTCTGACCGCGTCCGGAATTCGGCGCCAGCGGGGCCGGCGCGACGGAATGCCCGGCGGGGCTACATCTCCATCTTCTTCTCGCCCGAGAGGTAGCCCTCGGCATCCTCCTCAAACTCGAGACGGCACCCGGTGCCGCAGAAGTAGTACGCGACTCCCGCATGCCGGGCGGAGCCGCCCGGTGCGTGGCGCATGTCGACCTCCATGCCGCAAACCGGGTCGATGGCAGTGCGGTTGCCGCGAATCCGATCCATCAGCCACGAGACCATGTGCCCCTCCTTCGTCGCTCCGCGGAGACGAGCACCGTACAGTGTCGGCGTCGTGAGCGAGAGGTCCGGGCTGCCGGGCCGGTCCGGGCGCGCCCCGCTCCCACCCGCCGTCGCCGGCGGGCCGCGGGCCGTCGAGATCCGGGAGAGGGTGCGCCGTGGCGCCGACCGACGCGGGCGCGGGTGGACGTAACCGCCTCGCCCGGGAGAGCAGCCCGTATCTCCGTCAGCACGCCGACAACCCCGTCGACTGGTACCCGTGGGGCGAGGAGGCGTTCGCGCGCGCGCGCGCGGAGCAGAAGCCCGTCCTGCTCTCCGTCGGCTACTCGACCTGCCACTGGTGCCACGTGATGGCGCACGAGTCGTTCGAGAACGCCGCGATCGCCGAGCGCATGAACGAGTGGTTCGTCTCCGTAAAGGTCGACCGCGAGGAGCGCCCCGACGTCGATGCCGCCTACATGCTCGCGACGCAGGCGCTCTCGGGCCAGGGCGGCTGGCCGATGACGGTCTTCCTGACCCCGGAGCGCGAGCCCTTCTACGCCGGGACCTACTACCCGCCCGAGGACCGCCATGGCCGACCCGGCTTCCCGCGGCTGCTCGAGAGCGTCCATCGGGCGTGGGAGGAGCGCCGCGGCGATGTGCTGCGGGCGGCCGGTTCGATCACCGAACGCCTCGAGGCGGCCGTGCGGTACGAGCGGCCCGGCGAACTCGAGCTCGACGCCGCCGCGGCGGAGCGTGCCGTGGCGCGCCTGCGAAGCGACTACGACCCGCGCTGGGGCGGCTTCGGCGGCGCGCCGAAGTTCCCCTCGCCCTCGACGCTCGAGTTCCTGCTCGCGCACGATGCCCTGGGAGACCGCGGCGCCGACGCGCCCTCCGCGACCGCCATGGTCCTGGAGACGCTGCGGCGGATGGCCGCCGGCGGCATCTACGATCACCTCGGCGGGGGCTTCGCCCGCTACTCCGTCGACGAGCGCTGGCTGGTCCCGCACTTCGAGAAGATGCTCTACGACAACGCGCAGCTCGCGCGCCTCTACCTGCACGCCCATCAGGTCACGGGCGACGCGCTGTTCGCGCGCATCGCCGGCGAAACCCTCGAGGCCATCGAGGACGAGCTCGCCCTCCCCGGGGGCGGCTACGCGGCGGCGCTGGACGCGGACAGCGAGGGCATCGAGGGCAAGTACTATCTCTGGAGCGCTGCGGACGTCGCCGAGGTCGTCGGTCGGGACTCCGGCGAGGAGCGACTCGTCCGGCTCGCCTACGGCGTGAGCGAGGGCGGGAACTTCACCGACCCGCACCACCCCGAGCTGACCGGGCGCAACGTGCTCACCCGCGAGCGGACCGTCGAGGAGCTGGCGGCGGAGCTGGGCGAGCCGGCTGCTGCGGTCGAGGAGCGTTTGGGGTCGGCGCGGAGGCGCCTCCTCGATGCCCGGCTCAGGCGCATCCCGCCGCACCGCGACGAGAAGCTCCTCGCCTCATGGAACGGCCTCGTCCTCGCGGCGCTCGCGGAGGCCGCGCGCGTGCTCGACGAGCCGCGCTACCTCGCGCGCGCGGAGAGGCTGGCCGCGCTCCTGTGGGAGGAGATGCGCGACGGCGATCGGCTGCTCCACGTGCGCCGGGAGGTGGGCGGCGAGAGCAGGCACGTCTCCGGGATGCTGGAGGACTATGCCTTCGTCGGGCTCGGCCTTCTCGAGCTCTACCGGGCGCGGGGCGACCTGGGAGATCTGGCGCGCGCCGAGCTCCTCGGAGCCCAGATCATCGAGCTCTTCCACGACGCCGAGGGCGGAGGATTCTTCGATACGGCGGCGGACGCCGAGCGGTTGATCCTGCGGCAGAAGACGATCGCCGATCAGGCGACGCCGTCCGGCAACGCTGCCGCGGCGCAGCTGCTCGCGTGGATCGCCCGCTACCGCGTGCAGCCCCGGTACGAGCAGCTCGCCTCGGCGGCTGTCGCCCTGGCGCAGGCCAGCATGATCGATCACGCGGCGGGCTTCGGCGCGGCGTGGCTCGCGCGGGCGCTGCTCGCCGCACCGCGCCGCGAGGCAGTCCTGGTCGGGGACGCGGCCGCCCGCGCACCGCTCGCGCGCGAGCTCGCGAAGCGGTTCTTTCCGGCGATGGTCATCGCTCCGGCGGATCAGGGAGGCGGGTTGCCGCTGCTCGAGGGTCGCGACGTGGTAAGCGGCGCGGCGGCCTACCTCTGCGAGGAGATGGTCTGCGACCTTCCCGCGACGACGTCGGGCGAGTTCGCACGTCAGCTCGACCGCCTGAGCGCCAGCCCCGGCGGCCCGGGCGCGGGGGAGGGCGTGGGCTAGCCGTGACCCGGCCTGAGGCCAGGGATCGCGCGGGTCCTTGCCGGGTGCGGGGAGCGAGGCGATGCTCGGTCCGTCCGCGGCGGCCGGCGCAGGGTGAGCGTCACGAGACCTGGCGGGGAGGTTGAGTGCCCTTCGTGACCGTTCCCGCAGGCGTGCGCCTCCACTACCGCGACGCGGGCCGCGCGCACCGCTCGCTCCCGATGCTCTTCGTGCACGGCTGGTGCAGCAGCCTGGGCGACTGGGCGCCGCAGGCGCGCGCCTTCTCCCGCCGCCACCGCGTCGTGCGGATCGATCTTCGCGGACACGGCGCCTCCGAGGCCCGCGCGGCGGCTACCGGCTGCGAACCTTCGCGTCCGACGTCGAGGCGGTCGCCCGGCAGCTCGACCTCGACCGGGCGCTCCTCGTTGGGCACTCGATGGGCGGCGGCGTCGTGCTCGAGCTTGCCCGGCGCGCCTCCGCCCTGGCGGCGGGCGTGGTAATGGTCGACGGGATCGTCGGGCACGGCCGCCCGGCGCGCGGGCTCGACGACCACCCCGCGATCCGTTGCCTCGCCGGAGATGGGTACGGTGCCGAGATCGAGAGGCGCTATCGCGCCTTCTTCCGCCCCTCGGTCTCCGCGGAGCTCGTCGAGCGGGTGGTCGCCTCGGCGATCAGGACTCCGCAGCACGCGGCGCTCGGGAGCATCCGCGCCATCTACCGCGACGACGTGCAGGCGGCCGGCAGGCGCGTTCGGGCGCCGGCGCTCTACATCGCGGCCTCGAGTAGCCGGCTCGACGCGGGAGCGATCCGCCAGCTCGCACCGACGGCCGCCTTCGCGCAGGTGGTGGACTCCGGGCACTTCGCGCAGCTCGAGGTGCCGGATCAGATCAACGAGATGCTCCGGAGCTTCATGAGGGGGCTCTGAGCCAGCCGGAGGGAGTCCGATGTTCGTCGCGATGAACCGCTTCTCGGTCGTGCCCGGGCAGGAAGATCGCTTCGAGGAGGTGTGGCGCGGTCGCGACAGCTACCTGGACGGCGTGCCCGGCTTCGTGCGCTTCGCGCTGCTGCGCGGTGACGAGGCCGGCGAGTACATCAGCCACAGCAGCTGGGAGTCGCGCGAGAGCTTCGAGGCGTGGACCCGGAGCGAGGCCTTCCAGGCCGCCCACCGGCAGGGCACGCTCCAGGGAGTGCTTCAGGGTCCGCCCCGGGTCGCGCTCTACGATGCCATCATGGAGCAGGGACGGCCGTAGCCCCGCCCGCACCGTCCGTCTCCGGCCGCGGCGCGAGGGTGATCCCGGCCGGAGCGCTGGCGTCGGCGAGTATCGCTGAGCGCCCGGAGAGCCAGCTCAGCAGCCGGTCGCCGGCGAGTTCGCGGCGCCAGCCCGCGAGCAGCGGCAGCTCGGGCGGGGGTTCGCCTCCCTCGCCGGCCCACCAGCGTGCGAGTTCCTCGGCATCGCTGCGCGAGGCGACGAAGCGGGGAGCCACCTCCTCGGCGCGGCAGAGAGCGGCGAGGAGCGCCGTGAGCATCGTGGCCCAGCCCTGCGCCGAGTCGCGGAGCGGCGGGCGCGGGCGCGGGCGCTCGGGCGGCTCCGCGGCCCCCTCGCGCAGGGATCGCATCATCTGCTCCCCGTAGCGCCGCACCGTGCCCTGGGAGAGCCCGCGCGCCTCCGCCAGTCCGGCGGCGGTGCCCGGGATCCGACGAGCGAGCTCCACCACCGTACGATCGGGAACGATGCGGCTCGGCGGCAGGTTCAGGCGCATCGCCTCGCCTTCCCGCCAGGCGGCGAGTCCGCGCAGCGCCCCTTGCGAGCGAGCGCGCAGTCCGGCCCACCCGCGCAGGCGTCGGTACGCCTCGGCCGGAGGGGGCCTGTGGGCGTAGTGGGCGACGAGACGCGCCGACTCCTCCTCCACCCAGCCGAGGCGGCCCCGGCGCAGCAGCTCCCTCCGGAGGCGCTCCCACGTCCGCGGGAGATACCGCACGTCGTCGAGCGCGTAGCGGATCTGTTCGCTCGAGAGCGGACGGTCGAGCCACTGCGTGAACTGTCCTCCCTTGTCGAGGTGGACCCCGAGCAGGCTCTCGACGAGTGCGCCGTAGCCGATCTGATCTCCCAGCCCGACGAAGCCGGCTGCGATCTGCGTGTCCACGACGGCCCGGGGCGTGACGGCGTGGCGGGCCGCGAGCAGGGAGACGTCGGCCTGCGCCGCGTGCACGATCGTGCGGATCGCCGGATCGCCGACGAGAGAGACGACGGGTCCCGGATCGACCGCGAGCGGATCGACCGCCGCCACCTGCGGATCCTCCACCTCGCCCCACGAGACCTGCACCAGCCCGAGGTCGGGGACGTAGCGCCCCTCCGAGACGAACTCGAGGTCGATCCCGAACCATCCGCAGGCGCGGATCGCCTGCGCGATCTCGGCGACGGCTGATGTCGAGGTTGCCGGCTCCGGTGGCGACGCTGCGGGCCCCGCTGCGCTCACCGCCGGGGGCGCCCGCCGCCGCGTCTCTCGCCGGGAAGCCGGGCGGCGAAGGAGAGCTCGTGGCCGTCGGGATCGCGGAGGTGGAAGTAGCGCTCGCCCCACTCCGCGTCGCGAGGCGGGCCCTCGGGCTCGAACCCCGCCTCGAGCGCCTGCCGGTAGAGGGCGTCGACCGCGGCGACGTCCGAGACGTGGAAGATAATTCGGCCCCACCCCGCCATCCCGTCGCCCCCGCCGGAGGCGGGCCTCAGCGCGAGATTCAGATGCTCCTCTGTCCCGACATCGAGCACGGTGAAGCGTCCGGCTGCTCCCCCGTAGCTCGCTCGCAGACCGAGCGCGCCGTAGAAGGCGACCGCGCGGGGCATGTCTGCCGTGGCGAGGGTCACGGCATTGATGCTCTGGAGCTGTGCACCCACCCCGCCGTCGTCCGCGCCGGTCCCCATGGCGCCAGCATACGTGCATCCTGCGACGGCCGTTCTCGGTCCCGGGCGCCGCGGCCGGTCGCGACGTCGTCCGTGCCGCCCCGGCACGGGCGGAGCTGCGTCCGGACCGAGGCTCAGCCGGCCAGGAAGGAGAAGCGGACGCGCCGCGCGGGGTTGTCGGGATTCAGATCGACCAGCGCGACGCTCTGCCACGTCCCGAGAGCCGGCCGCCCGTTCACCACCGGCAGCACCAGCGAGGGGCTGATGAGGGCCGGGACGAGGTGGTCGGCGCCGTGCCCCGGCGACCCGTGCCGGTGGCGGTAGCGGCCGTCGCGGGGCAGCAGCCTCATGAGCGTCTCCAGAAGGTCGTCGTCGGATCCCGCCCCCGTCTCGAGCAGCGCCAGGCCGCACGTCGCGTGCGGCGCGAAGAGCGAGACGAGGCCGTCTCCACGGTCCCGGCAGAAGCCACGCACGTCGTCGGTGAGGTCGACGATGCGCCGCTCCGAGGTGTCGACGGCGAGTTCCCGGCTCTCCACTACCGGCTCGGGACTCCGCCGGCCGCGGCGGCGCTCTCCTCTTCCGGGACGCCGTCGACGAGAATCACCGACCGTCCCGGCTGTGCTGGCACGCGCGCGCCCGGCAGCAGGACGCCGGTGAGGTTGAGCGGGTCGACGGCCGAGACGACGACGCGCTCGCCTGCGTGCGGCTCCCGGCGCAGGCGCCTCAGCGCCTCGACCGCCTCCGGCAGCGCGAACTGCTCGCCGTGAAAGCCGGTCACGAAGCGCCCGCCGCGGACGAGCCCGCGGGCCTCCAGACGTCGAAGCGCCCGCAGCACCTCGCGCCAGGGGACGGTGAAGCTCTCGCGCAGGGCGAGATCGCGGAAGACCACGCCCCAGCGGTCCAGCAGCACCCGGGCCACCTCCTCGGCGAGCCCCTCGGTGTCCAGTGCGCTCTCGCGCCCCCCCGGTACCGCCGTCTCGAGCAGCGACCAGCGGCCCGTCGGACGGCCGCGCAGGAAGACGCGCGGTTCGTGCGCCCGGTCCGCGCGCCACGGCGCCAGCGGCCTCCGGCGCGGCCCGCGCCGCCGGGCGCCTCCACTGCGGTGGCGCCCCGCCACGTCCCTCAGCGGCTGCACGCCGTCGGCCGTGATGAGGCCGAGCCCGACCAGCACGCGGAGGCCCCTCTCCACGTCCTGCGGCAGCCGCCTCGTCGCCGCGACGATCTCGTCCAGGAAGAGCGCACCCTGCTCGGAGAGCAGCTGGCGGATCTCGGCGCCGGGGCCCGGCTCCGGCGGCGGCGCGGGGGGCGGGCCGCGGGGGGGGCGTGGCGCGGCGCCGGCTCCCGGCCGCGGCGGGGCGCGGCGTGAGACGTGCCCACGCCAGCTCGCCCGAGAGCGCGAACTCGTCGAGCCAGGCCGCCTCGTAGTCGGGGACGCGCGCCGCGAGCAGCTCCCGCTCCCAGGTGGCGGCCGGCGCCTCGAAGCCGCGGAGGCGGGTCAGGGCCGCGCGCAGCCCGGCGCGGCCCCCGAACGCGGTTCCGGGCGCCAGGCCGTGCCAGCGGAGCAGGAAGCGCATCAGCTCCTGGACCGGGAGCGGGGCGATCTCCTGGCGCAGCTGCTCCAGCGTGTAGCGGTGGATGCGCGCGAGCAGCGCGCGGTCGCAGATCTCCTCCTCGGCGGTCGCGGGCGTGAAGCGCCCCCTGAGCACGAAGCCGCCAGCCTCGAGCTGCGCGACGCCACGCGCCGCGTCAACGGGGGTAAGACCGCTCCGGTCCGCGAGGTCGGTGACCGTCACGGGCCCTGAGACCTCGGCGTGGCCCCGGAGCAGCCTCAGGCGCGCCTCTTCACGGTGTGCGACCGCGATCAGCGCCTCCGCGGGCGGCGGCTGCGCGAGCACGATGCGCGCCCCGGCGTAGAGGAGGGAGACGGCCGGGAGGTGTTCTGCGGCAAACCAGAGGTTCCGCTCGCCTTCCTGGCCGCCCGGGCAGGCCCGTCCCGCCCGACCCGCTGCCGCGAGCTCGGCGAGCCACGGCTCCCAGCCCGGGACGGCGGTCTCCCCGACGGCCACCAGGCCGAGCAGCGCGTCGTGGACCTCCTCGGCGCTGCGCGGGTCGGGCCACGCCTGCTCCCTGACGCGCTCGATCGCGCCCGGGTCGAGCGCCCCGAGGTCGCGCTGGTGCTCGGGCAGCGTCCTCCTCAGCTGGACCGCCCGGGCACGGCGCTCCTCGAGCGGGGCGTCGTCGAGGTAGGTGTAGGGGCGGCCGGCGACGATCTCGTGCGCCATCGGCGAGGGCTCGGTGGTGTCCCGCGCGTGCAGCCGGATCGCTCCGGTCTCGATGCGCTCGAGGATGGCGCGCGCCCCGTCGACGTCCATCACCTCGTGCAGGCAGTCCCGCATCGTCTGGCGGATCAGCACGTGGTCGGGGAGCTCGAGCGCCCCGGTCACGTTCTCCTGGCAACCGACGACGTCGGGAAAGACGGATGCGAGCAGGTCGTCGGCGCGCATGCGCTGTACCCAGGGCGCGACGCGCTTCCCGCCCCGCCGGCGCGGGACGGCGAGCGCGCGCGTGGCGTTCCAGCGCCAGCGGGTCGGGAGCAACGGCGTGTAGAGCACCGACTGCTCGACAGCGTGCTCGACGTTCTGTGAGGTGACGTAGCGAAACGACTCCGCCAGCGGGAAGGAGTGCTGCGGACCCAGGGAGAGCAGGATCGCGTCGTCGGAGGCGGCGGCCTGCAGCTCGAAGTCGAAGACGACGCAGAAGCGCTTGCGCAGCGCGAGCCCCCAGGCACGGTTGACGCGCTGTCCGAACGGCGCGTGCACGACGAGCTGCATCCCGCCCGACTCGTCGAAGAATCGCTCGAAGACGACGTCCCGGTCGGTCGGTACGAGTCCGAGACCGTCCCGGGTCGCGCGCAGGTAGTCGATGAGCTGCGCCGCGCCGGCGTCGGGCACGGAGACCTCCCCGACCAGCCAGGCGCGGAGCTCGTCCTGGTCGCCGTCGAGCCGGGTCGCGACGTCGCGCCGGAGCCGTCCGACCTCCTCGGAGAGCTCCCGCGTGCGGCCGGGCGCCTGCCCCTGCCAGAAGGGGATCGTCGGTGGCGCTCCCCCGGCGTCGGCCACGCGCATCGTGTCGGCGACGAGCCGGCGGATGCGCCAGGAGGTCGAGCCGAGCAGGAAGATGTCACCTGCCGCGCTCTCGACGGCGAAGTCCTCGCCGACGCTCCCTACGACCGTGTCGCCGGGCTCGGCGACCACGCGGTAGTCGCCCATCTCGGGAATGGTGCCGCCGTTGAGGAGGGCGGAGAGCCGCGCCGAGCGGCGGCCGCGCAGCACGCCGTGGATGCGGTCCCGGTGGATCAGCGGCGCGGCGCGGCCGGCACCCTCGCCGATGCCCTCTGCGAGCATCGCGATGACCTCGTCGTAGTCGGAGCGGTCGAGCTCGCCGAAGGGATGGGCACGGCGGACGAAGGCGAAGAGATCGTCCTCGCCCCACTCCTCGGCCGAGCACTCGGCGACCACCTGCTGCGCCAGCACGTCGAGCGGGGCGGGCAGGGGCTCGATGCGGTCGAGTCGGCCCGCTCGCACGGCGCGCACGAGCGCTGCGGCCTCGACCAGGTCGTCGCGCGTCGTCGCGAAGATGCGACCGCTGGGCCGTAGCCCGAGCGCGTGGCCGGAGCGCCCGACGCGCTGCAGGAAGGTGGCGATGCTCCGCGGCGAACCCATCTGGCAGACGAGGTCGATGGCGCCGATGTCGATGCCGAGCTCGAGCGACGCGGTCGCGACCAGCGCGCGCAGCTCCCCGGCCTTGAGTCGCGACTCCACGCGCTCGCGGCGCTCGCGCGAGAGCGAGCCGTGGTGGCTCGCCACTGCGTCCTCGCCGAGGCGCTCCGCGAGCCGGTGCGCGACGCGCTCGGAGAGCTGGCGGGGGGTCACGGAGATGAGCGTGGTGTGGGGCCCCGCCACGAGTTCGGCCAGCCGGTCGTAGATCTCCTCCCACTGCTCGCGCGGCGTCACCGCCTCCAGGTCGGTGGGCGGCACCTCGATCGCCAGGTCGAGATCGCGCTGGTGCCCGAGATCGACGACCTCGCACGAGCGCATCTCGCCCCCGGGTGCCCGGCCGACCAGGAAGCGCGACACCTCGGCGACCGGCCTCACGGTCGCCGAGAGGCCGACGCGGACCGGCCGGCCGCGACCCGCTTCCGTCACCACGTGGTCGAGTCGCTCGAGCGAGAGCGCGAGGTGGCTCCCCCGGCGGTCGCGGGCGAGCGCGTGGATCTCGTCGACGATCACCGTCTCCACCGT
>MKWU01001636.1_pt1 | contig 37573 bp, 43 predicted proteins | sample 809101 | NCBI WGS metagenome assembly MKWU01 (sample SAMN05860141, study PRJNA318959) | sponge metagenome | host: Aplysina aerophoba | place: Slovenia: Piran, Adriatic Sea, Gulf of Piran | collected 2013-05-07
TAGGATTCTCCTTTTAAAATGATATGATGGGATGTATTCATAATTCGAGATATTACAGTCATCATAGGTATGGGTAATGATTGGGTCTTCAAATAGGCCTTTCCAACCTTTAGGGTCTACTTGAGAAATAACCATTTGAACACCCAAGACTGGCGACTTTCAAGCAAGGCTTGCAAAAAAGTAGCTTCTGAATGCGTATAACTTCGAAGTCCAAAGTCATCAAGAATAAGAACATCCAGCTTGGCTAGCTTATTAAAAATAAGCTTCTTCAAAAAAGACACGTACTGTTATGCCAGAAGCTCTATGGGCTGCTATCTCTTCAAAGAGAAAGCTTACAGGCATAAACTGTGTTGTATAACCACTCATACACAGCTGTCTCCTTAAAGCAGTGGCAAGGTGAGTCTTTCCTCGTCCTGTGGCTTCGCAAGACAATAAGATTTTGTTTTTATGGGGAGGACTAACTAAGTTGAACCAATCCTCTTAGAGCGGATCTGTTCAATCCTCTGTTAAAGCTACTATCCCAATCTTCTATATCCACACAAGAGCGGAATTTAGCACGACCTAGAAGGGTAGTAGCTTTACGGTTTTTAGGGTAGTGTTCTTTGTCCTACCTAAAACAAGTTTTAAAAATTCATTAGGATGAAGACTACTCGATGCAGCCTCTTCTGCGTGTTTTTGAAAGTGCTCATGAATACCATAGAGCTGCCAAAAAAAGCCTATTATATTAATGGTTTACGGCTTTTGCTAAATTTGAAATGTCAAAGTCATGACTAACTATACTTTTAGGTCTTTGATTCATTTTGTTATTAACTTCTTATATGGCACTGTACGTTCCATAGTTTTTTTACATTTGATAAAAAGTTTTAAACAGAATTACTTAGCATATTGATATTGAAGAATAAAACATCTATAAATGCAAAAAAAATGAAGAAAATAACAGCCTTTAGCATAATCAGTAGTACAACAAAAGCAACTTATGCTACGCATCAGTTGCTTTTGTTGAGATATTTTGTGTAAGTAGTACTTTGAGTATCTAATAATATATCTATAAAAAATACCTTTCTTATATTTTCAGAAAAAGCACTAAAATTTATCTATCTACCTTATTAACAACTAAAAATATAAATCTCACTCTATAGTCAGAATCTTCATAACCTTTTATCCAAGTACGATCTACTTTTATTTTGCGCGATTCCCCTGCTATAGGACTTTTTACTGCTGGGTCATAACCATGTATTTGACTAGGGTCAGCAAGATAATATTGAACTAAGCAAGCACCCTTATTAAGTAAAAATGCAGAATCTATATCAAAAGGATCATTGAAATTGAGAGGCCCATTCCAGTAGTTAAAGAATCTTATATGATTACGATTGTAAGGATTGTATGGAAGTTGCACACGATGACCTATCACATGATTATGTGCCAATCCGTAAGCATACAACAATCTATCATAATATCGAGGGTATCCAGGTATTGGCCCATTCTTAACTTTTAGCACATTATCTCTAACACTTTCTCCATCAGAATTTAAAATTTTCTTAGCTCGATAGACCCTGCCACCATAAACGATAAAAGGAACAACATAATCCTTATTAAACATAAAACTTTCTGAGGAATTAGTATTTGAAGAATTTACAGTCGCACCATTATAGCTAAATACCGCGCCAAATGTTCCATATTCACTTAAAGGTGCGGTTTTTCGCTTTTCTTCTCTTTGAGATGCTGAAAGCATGGGAGAATATTTTGGCTGAAGTGTAAAGAATCTATCTGTATGGGGACCGGCTACAAAACTAACACCAGTAAGTCGTATATTTTTATTAACACTATCTCTGCAAGTTTGATTAGATCCCCATTGATCAGGCATATAGGGGACAGGCTTTCCGTTTTGTGCATATAACATACTTGGAAGTATAAAAAAGAGGCCAAAGACCAAAAAAATCTTATGTAGTATTACTTTGTAAGAGCCGTAAACGAAAGAAGTAAGTATCATATTTACTATGTCCTTTTTGTTAGTGTTTAGGAGGGTAGCTTAATAGCCATATAGTGCGAGATATCATTTTTATGAAATACAATATAAGTAAAGATTATCACATCTTACACATAACTTCATATCATAAAAGCATTAGCCAGTATAGAACTGGCATTCAAGGGTCACTATAGCATCTTAAAGAATTGAATGCAACAACTTTTGCTACTTATCTTCAAAGAAATTTATATAGCTGGTTGACCAAAAGCATTGTGTTTTTGACGATGAATTTGTACTTAGGTCAGCTTGAAAAGAAAAGCATAAATAAGCCAGGTTTTATATTCTGTATTTAATGATTTTTAAACAAAAGCTGACCAATAATTATCGAAAGACTAGCTTAATCGAAAGAAAAGTCTGTTGTAATCTAATGGTGGTTTTTAAGTAGTTGTGGTAGTATTCCTCATTATGCTCATAAAATTGATAATGCCACTGCTAAATTACAACAGAATCATAAATGATTGATTACATCAATCATTTTGAAGCAATTACTAGCTTTAACAGTGCTATTTCATGTGTTCATTTTTCTAAAAGTTACTATTTTGATTTGGTTGAGGAAAAAGAGCGGTGCACACCTTTTGAACAGGGTGCTGAGAGTGGCTTGAATCGACTTGACTAGTATCTAGATATTCAGTGGTTATTTTGTCTTTTGTTTGAATCTTCTTGATGGCATTGTTAAGTGAATTTATGCAATGATTTCTATCATATATCTTTACATTACAAAGAAATTTAACACCACAGTTACGTTGAGCATATGGAAGTGTCTCTTCTTTGTTATGATGCCAAAGAAGACAGTCTAGATATTGATATTTTTTGTTCAAGCCATTTTTTGCAAACATCTGCGCACGAGAAATCTGGTTGACCTTATCGTTTGTAACGATCTTCCGAACAGGCTCTATATTATCTGTATCGTTGCATGGTAAGTGACGAGAACGATAAAACTCTCCTGGATTATTAGCTATAGATATAGAACGTGTCTCGGTTCTTTCTTGGGTTATTACTGCCGCATTTTCAAGGTTTGAACCATTATTATGTGGTTTAGTGCTTGTGGTAGGACGGCATGAAACACTTACTATCAGGATGGCTATGTATCTCAATACCACATTCATAAAATAAAAGCCGTTTGAAGCGAATGTATTTTTATGTTTGTGTAGAAAATTCATAGTTTTTTGTCTCCTAATGAGTAAGCAATACATAAGCTGTCCGGTTAGCGGCAGTCAAGTTGCGGTGTAGAGTCGGCATCATCGCGATCATTAATGAGGTTTAGATCACCACGATCTTCGTTTTCTTGTTCACCCTCTTCTTGATGTTGACTGTTTTCTGGCTTATTTGTATCTTGTACTTCTGCTGACTTATTACCATCTTTATTGGGTTTTGTCCCATCAGAATCAACTACTGGAGACGTATTCCTAACTGGAAGTGTATTCCTTGGTTGAGGGCTTCTTTGCATTCCAGTATCAGCAGCTGTATTTCCACTGCGAGGAGATGTTGTGGCTACTCTGTTGTTGTTTTGATTATTTGGACGTGATGTTTCAACGCCGTCATCATCATCACTTGGACGTGTGGTATAAGGCTGCGACTTTATTTTGCTATAACCGTAAGCTCGATGAATAGGTCCTTTAGGGGAACTATATTCTGAGCCATTTTTAGAATACAGAGCAGCCATAATTTCATATCCGGTTATCTCATTACCAGAGATCAACAATGATCCACTAGATCCTGGGTTAATTTGAAGCCCTGATAGCACCAAAGAGACACCCCAATGTCTAAAAAAAATGGCATAAATTCTACCAAACAACGCCATAAGATCAGTATCACTATCTTTTTGATGTTTGTTGTAAGCAAGCTTTAGCTTTTGAAAATTTAAGTGCTCATCTGCGCTGTTTTTAAAAAATGTTAAAAAATACAAATGGTATTGATCTGGGTCATTATTACCGATCTCATGGACAATAACTTTCAAATCATCAGATTCACTTTCTGTTCCTTGATTGATAATATCCTCTACCTTTTGAAAGGTTTTCTTCATTATGTTATCAAATCTACTTCTATGCTCCTCCTGAGCTTCTGTTGTTATACTTTGTTGATCCTGACTGTCCCATTCCACTGCTTCATCATGAAACGATACAACGGCCTTGCTCCATTCTGATTGATGTTGAGGATGATTTCCTATATTCAATTGAATAGGAACGCTTTCTTTCTCTGAGTTCTCAGTGGTTAGATGAGATGTTTCAAGGCACTTATGAACAGATTTTGAGTTAAGGTAAAATGGATCTAGAGAAACTTTAAAAAACACTACATCACTTGAAAGAAAACAAGAATTAGAGATAATTTTGTTTCTAGCGTTCGGTTCACTTTTTTTCAAGCCTCTAATGAAGTCATGAAAGTCTTGATAATCAGTGTTTTCGATCTTTTCTGCAGATATCTTCGGAGATGTCGTACAGCTATAACGATCAAAGCTCTTGTTGAAATCATCGATTTCTGCGACTATATCATCTGATAATTTTAGATTATTTTTCATCTCTGCAAGCATCTTTTTATCATGAGGATTTATTATGTGAAAGCTCTTCTCTAACCACTGTCGGTCGTGTTGAGCAACGTCCACATAAAGATTATTGCTTTTGAGGCTTCGAATTTTGTCTATAAGTTTACTGAGGTACACAGATGTGTTGATTTCAAATGGTACTCTCACATATTGAGCTTGCTCGCCTACTTGTGTTTTACATTCTGACTCTGGAGCAACGTTCAAATAAATGGCAAATTCATCTGCTTCTTCATCAACATATTGTTCTGCCATATTACGCACACAGTGATAAGAAGTTCCTAGATAGGCTATGAGTTCTCCGTTTTCTTCTTCAAGAGAGACAACAGAGGTACAAGAGCTGATAGATGAGCTGTCGTGGCTAGAAGTGTTACCCTTCTTCCAAGTTAATTGAGATCCATAGCTTAGTTCACTATAAACACTGAGTGATACTTTAGCATCTTCACCCGCACTACCATCCGCGGCCAATCTAGTATCACTGCCGCCACAAGGATTACCTACTCCACCTGGAGCACCACCTCTATTAGGCACACAAGATTGGATGATGCTAAGGCCAAGACATAGCATCACAAGACTTTTGATGATGATCCATCTTTTATATAATTTGCAATCATAAATGTTCAATGAATGTAGCCTTAATCTATATGGAATGGACGTTATTTTCAAAAAAATAAAGTAATGTGCTTTTTATTGTCTTATGTCTTATGTCTTATAGATAGTCAGGCTTTATATACAGGATTTATACACATAGGAGTATCAGAAATAACGTCTGAAGTATTATCGGATTCGGAGAATGAAAACTTGATAAATAACTAGCCATTCTTTGATCTGTAACAACTTTTAAGTCTTATTTAGATGTTCTTTGCACAACACTCAAGGACATCTGACCTTTACTTATGCTAGAAATACTGTCTTTGAAAATCCTGTGAATCATATGATGTTATCCATAAATAATGGATTAAGCATAAAATGAAAATGAGGATGGATATATTCCATGGTAAAGATCTTAGCAACGTCTGAGATATTTGTTTTCTCCTTCTAAAATAACTTCTATGGATTCAAAGCGTGAGTAGTCTATTTTTTTAATTTGAGATTCTAAACTAGTCATGCATGCTCTTAGCCCTTTATTTTTGAGATCGTCAGGAGAGACATTATCAGGCTTGTTATTGTTAAGAAAAGCAATATTTTCGTAAAGAGAAATAATTCCGTGACTCACTTTGATGAACTTAACAGGATGACAAGGATGACTCCATAAGTAATCAATGGAGGCTAAGCCACTTAATTCAGCGCTGTGATGAATTGTGTAGCTGGAATGGAGGTGAGTGATGAAATGTTTGCTAACTGTGAAAATGTTGGCACTTTTAACTTTGTTATTGGCAATAAATTCTTTGGTGAGGTAGCGAAAATTAGTAAAACCAATATAAGCTAAAACAGTGGGGTAGTCTTCTTGTAGCACTTTAAGAAGGGTGCCTAAGTAGTTACGTCGATAGATAACGAAACGTTTGAGCGAATGCTCATTTATTATTCTTTGTAAGAGTTTCTCACCACTTGCATCAATCCGTGAGATAGCATAGGAAATCTTAGCGATTGTATCTTCATAGCTTACCGGTTTTGTTCCGTGACTATCTTTATTTTGTGGTTGTTGTGAGGTTATGATTTGAGGCACCTCGAAATTCTTTCGTGTTCTTTTTGCATTTGACAAAAAGAAGGGAGTTCGCTATCCCATTCTAAAACAACAGGAGGTGAGTTTGGCCTCTTATGATATATGTCTTCTAAAACTTTAAGATCATGTTGATTGGGGGAGCTACTATGACTATCGATCATGGTGTTAAGATGAGCATCCCAATCACCACCAGAGAGATGCATATAACGTACATGGTTCATAGGGAAGGCAGCAAAAAAAGAACGGCTATCTTTGCGGCGGTTCTTATGATTGATGGATGCGTTAGAGATATCCAGAAGCAACGAACAACCGGTTTGTTTGACTAGCTCGCAAAGAAAAGTAAGATCCGTCATATCTCGCTTGGTATAATCTATGTAGGTGGTGATGTTTTCTAAGCATAGCTCACGTTGAAAGTAGTCTTGTAACTCCATCACTCTTGAAACAGTATGACGGAGAGCTTCGTAGGTGGGGGGAATAGGCAGAAGATCATGATGATAACGATCTGAGCTTGCTGACCAGCAGAGATGGTCTGAAACCACTACAGGATGATATTTTTGAAATAACTCATTGAGTGAAGAGATATATTCAGGATCGAAGTGCCCCGTACCGCCTACGTTGAGTCCTGTAGAGTGAAATACTATGGATTTGTTATGCACTTCACACAGTTGCTCAAGCTTTTGGTGATGTGGACCTTCTTCAAGAAAATCCTCCACCATCACTTCAAACCATGATGGGATAAAAGTAGAATCTGCGGCCTTGTTGCAAGCCTGCAACCACTCATCAAAGTGAGGAAAACGCAGACTTGCTCCAAGGGCAGACAACATAAAGTAAACTATCCCTTTTCTACTTTCTTTTTACCCACAACCTTTCCTGGTGTAGCTTCACATACTTCTGGGCGAACATAGATCCACTCATTAGGATCAAAGTCTTTGATTTTATCGTCTTTAGCAGACAAACCGTCACACTCATGGCCATTAGCACCACAGTGATTTTTACCTTTTTTAACGATCCCGGCACACTTGACAATAATCTCACCTGGTTGAGGATCTTTAACTGTATCTGGAAATGAGCTGGCTTTTTTGGTAGCTACTTCTTCACTTTTCTTAGGGTCAGCTTTCTTATCTTCTTTATCCTTTTCAGCAAGGGCGGTGTGAGCCCATAACCCTGATGAGATCAGAAGTGCTGAGGAAGCAGCCACCTGTGATATAAAACGGCCTGTGCGGTGTGTGTTGTTCTTTGTTCGTTTCATGTTCATTGGCAGTTACTCCTTTGTAAGTTCATTTAAACGTTCTATGAAATAGCAAACATAACTATAACGTAAGTTGTCCTCGTCGTTTATATGATAGCACAGCTTTAGAAAAAACATCTTTGAGAGATGATTCATACATTTTTTTTGTTTTTGACTCTTTGGTTGGGTTTTGTAACATTCAGTGATTGATATGGGCAAAGTGATTTTAAAAGCGGTATAGTGGTATTGCTTGGCGTTTTTGAATTTTATCAGATAGTGTTATCATACAAAAGAGCCAAAATAGCGCATTTTATGATGTTTATGCGAGTTAATGTAACTGCGAAAGTGTATCGTAATCCGTTACCTGGCATCTTGAGTAAATCTGTGTAATATATTTTTGGAGGGAATGCATTGCAGAAGTTTTGCAAAATTGAGGACATATTAAAATTTTTCTCAATGATTTGCCTGAAGCTGAGGGAGACTGTGATTTCATGAGAACGTAAGACTTTATGGATGGCTATGTATAACTTAAAAAATCTTTAAAATACGGTGTAAAAATCATTTCCGTAGTGTTTGATGAGAATGAAGTGTTGCAGTTAGGATGCATGGTTTATGACATGTGTTTTTTGTGTGAGTTGTGAAGATCATTGCAATGGTTAGATGGTTAGTTAAAGCCGGTGTTTTAAGAAAAAAAAAGTCAAGGTTTGAACTGGGAATAAAAGATAGTGTTTGAGGTTGTAATCTTTGCTTTTTAGAGACGATATGAGAGACGATACGATAGATTCCATATTAAGTGGTGATAAGTAGCGTTGTGAGCTTGTTTAAAGGTTAGTATGTTTTGTTATGATAAAGTTTGTGAGGATGGAGAGGGAGTGATAGTGATGGCAAAGAAGATGATGAAAAGGCTAGCACGTTTCATTGTTGTTGTGTTGTTGGGTGTAGGAGCTATGCAGATGTTTCCAGGGATGGTGTTGGCTGATGAAAGCTCTGATAAAGGGAAAGAAGCATCAACAGATGTTGTCGCTACCCTTGAGACCAATTTTGGCAAGATAAAGGTCAAGTTGTATCATAAGCGAGTTCCTAAAACGGTATCTAACTTTGTGGAGTTGGTGAACAAAGGTTTTTATGATGGTCTTTCTTTTCATCGTATAGTAGCAAAGTTTGTCATCCAAGGTGGTGATCCCAATGGTAATGGTACTGGGGGCCCTGGATATAAGTTTGATGATGAGTTTCATCATGAGTTGAAGCACAACAAAAAAGGTTTGTTGTCTATGGCTAATTCGGGTGTTAACACGAACGGTTCGCAATTCTTTATTACCTTGGGTGTTGCTTCTCATCTTGATGGCAAGCATGCGGTGTTTGGTGAGGTGATTTCTGGTATGGATGTGGTGGATAAAATAGCTGCTGTGAAGGTTGATGCACGTAGCGCTCCACGTGAAAGTGTCTTGATGAAAAAAGTGACAGTTACCAACAATTTCACACCTGTGCCCTTTAAAAAGTATCATTCTTTGAAAAAAGAAGATGTACAGGCTCTTACTACGGATATTGCCATGGATGCTTATAATGCTTTATCTGCGGTGAAGAATAAAAAATTTCCAGTTGTTGGAGAATTTAAGAAAAAAGAACTCATACAGTTCCGCTCAGATAGGCAAGCATTGTTAGCTGTGTATATGATCACAGGCTCTGAGTCTAATTTGCAGGTCTATATTCAAGGAGTTGTATCTGATAATGGTGGAGGTAGTGCAGAGAGTAAAGGGCAGTTTACTCTTAAGAATCTCAACTTTAGCTTTATCCCTCAGATGGGAAAAGTTGTGGGGGGTGGTTCTGAAGAAAAATCCAAGTAACACAGGTACGCTATTCTCTGTGTTGATGTTCGCATTTTATAAGCGTCACAAGCTCATGTATGATCACGTGCATGAGCTTTTTTGTATGAGTCTTGTATGAGATTTCTGGGGTATGCATTTATGGGGAATTTTTTGCCGACAGGTGGCTCTAGGTTGCTTGTTTTAAGTGCTTGAAAATAGTTCTTCTACAGTATATCATCATCTAGCTGTGTTTTCCTTTGTGCGACGTGTGAATGTGGAGATGAGGTTTTCTCTGTGCTAGCTTTATAGTATGAGTTTGATAGTACAATCTTGATGGCCAAGAATGGTACGCAGACGCAGACGCAGACGCAAAAGAACTCTTTGCGTTTACAAAGAACATAAAGAAGGATGCAAGTATGGGGCATGTAGGCATATAGTATAAGCCATTATATAAGCTATGATCAGCCAGGTAGTTGTTTTTGTGTGATTGTTGATTTTTTTCTTGACGAATGCGGTAAAATTTGTCATCGTCAGTCCTTTCGATATAGGATTTTTGCGATGTCGTTATATCTGGGTTATTTGCCTGGGTTATTTGATAGCTGAGTAGTCTAACTAGCTGACGAAACAACTAGCTGACGAAAAGAGTAGAAAGAAAATAAGGAAGCAAAAGAAAAGAAAGTCAGCTACGTAAATTATGTAAGGTAATGATAGACAATAAAATGAAAGTTGTGATTCATAATATATAATGAGTAAGCAATCATGAGGTCAAACTATTGAAGTTGAAGTGGTGGTCAGTTGATCACGAGTGATTCCCAGGAGAGGCAAAAGAAGTATGAAGTAACACGTAGTGAAGAACTGGCGGAAGGCTCTGGTTTTGATGAGCTCAATGCTGTTTGCTGGGGACAGTTTGACTTGATTGGCATATCTAAACAGCAATAATCAGCTTGTGCTATGGAGTACAAGTCAGTTATGTGCTTTTATATTCTTCCTTTATTTACATGACCATTGCCATGCCATATGATGCATAGGCGGTTTTGGTCTTTTTGTGAGTTTGTGAAGAAAGAGTTTGTGAAAAAAAAGAGCTACGTGGTGTGGTTTTGGTGGTTTGAGAGAGTGAGAGATAGTGAGAAGAATATAATAAGGTTGCAAGAATGGCTAAGGGACAGAAAATTCGTATCAGACTGGTGGGCTATGATCACCGTTTAGTGGATCAGTCTGCATTGGAGATCGTGGAGCGTGCTAAGAAGTCAGGTGCTTATGTAGCGGGTCCTATCCCTTTACCTACTGTCATCAACCGTTACACGGTGTTACGTTCTCCTCATGTCAACAAAAAGTCTCGTGAGCAATTTGAGATACGTACTCATAAACGTGTTCTTGATATTCTTGAATCGAATCAACAAACAGTGGAAGCCCTGATGAAGTTGGATTTGGCTTCTGGGGTAGATGTGGAAATCAAACTTTACTAGAAATGATGAGAAATGATCATGCAACCACTTAGAGGAGCTGTAGCCAAGAAGGTCGGTATGTCTCGTGTCATGGATGATTACGGGCGGATGGTTGCTGTTACCTTGTTGAAGCTTGAAGATCAAAAAATCACTAAAATTCTATCTCCTGAGCGTGATGGTTATAGTGGATATCAAGTGGGCTATTTTGTAAAAAGCGAAAAAAATCTGAATAAGCCTGATGTGGTGCGATTGCGTAAGGCGGGTATTCTTGAATCTTATGGGCGATTTCGTGAATTTCGTTGTCGGGAAGTATCCACTGCAAAAAATATAGATACCGCTGTGCTTGAAGAAAAAGGTTATGTTGTGGGTAAGGATCTTAGGGCTCGTGATTTTTCAGAAGTTAAATATGTGGATGTGAGTGGTTTGACAAAGGGGCGTGGTTTTCAAGGTGCTACTAAGCGTTGGGGTTTTCGTATCAGCTCCATGACTCACGGATCTCGTTATCATCGTCGTACGGGGTCCATTGGTAATTGCGCTACTCCAGCGCGAGTGATGCCGGGTAAGAAAATGCCTGGAAGGTATGGTCAAGAGCGTCGTACTTTGCGTAAACTTGCGGTGGTTGTTCGTGATGAGGGTGATAATCTTTTGGCCATTAAGGGAGCGGTACCTGGTTGTCGTGGCTCTTATGTGGAGGTTTGTCCTTCGGTGTGTTGTTTATAGACCATAGAATTTTGAAGCTTTATAAAGTGTGTAGGCAGTAATAAGCAGTAAGCAGTAAGCAGTGAGATGATACATGAGTGAAAATACGATCAATTGGGATGTTGTGGATGTTCAGGGTTCTCCTGTGGGCACTGTTGAGTTATTGCGGAGTGTTTTTGCCGTGCCGCTGAATGCTCATGTTTTGCAAAGTGTGATCACATCTTATAGAGCAAATCGTCGTCAAGGTACCCATGCTACCAAGACACGTTCTTTAGTGAGCGGGAGTGGTAAGAAGCCTTTTAAACAAAAGGGCACGGGTCGAGCACGTCAGGGTACATCACGTGCTCCTCATATGAAGCATGGTGCTGTGGCTCATGGTCCTCAGCCTCGCAGTTACCGACAGCATATCAATCAAAAAACCAAGCAATTATCTTTGAAAGTGGCTTTAAGTGACAAAGTGCGTCATAAAAAGTTGCTGGTACTTTCAGAATTTCCTTTAGATGGTTATTCAACGAAGTTGGTATTTCAGTCATTGAATTCTTTGTTGTCTAGGCTGCATGTTCTTATTTTGGATGCCAGAGATGATGACTTTCTTTATAAGTCTTCGCGTAATATTTACGGTGCAGATGTTGTGCCTTGTCATCAAGTCAATGCGGAGCATGTGATTGCTCGGGAGCATCTTATCATGACCCGGCCTGCTTTGGACTTGATACAGAAGCGCTTTCATGTGGGAGGTGTGTAATGCAGGTTTATGATGTTATACGCACCCCTATGTTTACAGATAAAAGTTCTTTTCATAGAGATTTTGGACAAACCTATTTTTTCTATGTTCATCTTAAAGCTAGTAAGCAAGATATACGTAAGGCTGTGGAAGAATTATGGGATGTTAAAGTTGAAGCTGTGAATACATCTGTGCTAAGAGGTAAGAAGAAGCGACGTGGTTTGAATGTGACGCAACTTCCTAAGCGTAAAAAGGCTATGGTGACTTTAAGAGAAGGTGATGTGATTGATGTGTTTGAGTTGTGATAGAGGGTTTCCATTTTATCAAGATCCTGTGGAAATTGTGTGTTGTGGGTAAGATGTAAAAAAATATAAGAAGCAAGAAGCAAGAAGCAAGAACCAAGAAGCAAGAACCAAGAAGCAAGAAGCGGAAACAATAAATAACAAAAAAAAGAATAACAAAAAGAAGATAAAGAGAAAAACTTTAGAGAAAGACAATGGCTTTAAAATCCTATAAACCTCGCACTAACGGATTACGTGGTACACAGATCGTGGACTATCGTGAATTGGATGCGGTACGTCCTTATCGTCCGTTAACCAAGGGGTTGCGTTCTCGAGCGGGGCGCAATAATTATGGCCGTATTACAGTACGTCATCGAGGTGGTGGTGCGAAGCGTTTGTATCGTATAGTTGATTTCAAGCGAGATAAGCTTGATGTGGAAGCCACTGTGGAAACGTTAGAGTATGATCCGAATCGTAGTGCGTTTATTGCGTTGGTGCTCTACACTGATGGTCAGAGGCGTTATATACTTGCTCCTGCTGGTTTGAAAAAAGGAGATAAGGTATTGGCGGCTCATAGTCAGGTGGATGTATCACCGGGTAATGCTATGAGGCTGGTGGATGTTCCTTTAGGTAATTTTGTTCATAATGTAGAAATGAAGCCTGGCAAGGGGGGGCAATTGGCTCGCTCTGCGGGAAGTAGATGTCAATTGGTGGCTCGTAATCTCGGTTACGCGCAATTACGTATGCCATCAGGTGAAATCAGGCGTGTTCCTGAAATGTGTATGGCCACTGTGGGTGTGGTGAGTAATGGTGATCGGGTTAATCGTAAAATTGGAAAAGCTGGTAAAAAACGTCATATGGGCGTGCGTCCTACCGTACGTGGTGTGGCTATGAATCCGGTGGATCATCCTCATGGTGGTGGTGAAGGGCGTACCTCAGGGGGGCGTCATCCTGTAACACCTTGGGCTGTACCTACTAAAGGGCATAAGACACGAAAGAATAAGCGTACGGATAAATGGATTATTAAACATCGTCGTAGTTAAAATGAGGAGTTGAAATAGGGTGCCTCGTTCTGTAAAAAAAGGTCCTTTTGTAGATGATTATCTCTATAAAAAGGCAGAGAAAGCGAAAAAAGATCACAAGCCGATTAAGACGTGGTCGCGAAGATCTACGATTATTCCGGAGTTTGTTGGACTGACCTTTGTGGTTCACAATGGTCGAAAATTTATTCCGGTGTTTGTCACAGAGAATATGGTAGGTCATAAGTTAGGAGAATTTTCTCCTACTCGTACTTTCTCAAGTCATGTGGCTGGGAAAAAGAGATAAGCAACGGAATAGATAAAGATAAATGAATAGATAAAGATAAATAAATATAATAAGCAACGAGACATTAAGAGAAAGAAGAATAAGAGAAAGAAACAAAGAAAAGAACTAGAACACTACTAGAACACTACTAGAACACTACTAGAACACTAAAAGAGATACTAAAAGAGATACTAAAAGAGTGTCGTTTTGTTATTGACTCCCTTATAAGTAGCAGCCATTAAGGATGTCCCATGAGTACAACATCTAAAAATAATACATCACTGGAGCAAAACACGGATGTTTCTCAAAAGGAGAATCAGGATGTTGCTTCTGTGGGGAAAAAACATAACAAGGCTAAGTCTGTTGCTTCTGCAGCTGGGAGTGTTCATCCTGTGAGTTTTGTCATGTCTGCGTCTCCTCTGAAGCGTTCTGTGAAAGAGGACAAATCTGCTGCTAAAAATATGGAGAAGGATCATCAAGAAAAGGAAGAAAAAGCAGCAAAGGCAACAGATAGCTCGAAGCTGCCCTCTTTTAGCGCTAAGTTGACTGGCACTCCTATGTCGGCTCGTAAGGTGCGGTTGGTGGTTAATATGATTCGTGGTAAGAGTGTGGATGAGGCGTATGGTCTTTTGCAGGTCACTCATAAAAAAGCTGCCGTTGCTGTGGGTAAGTTGTTAGCATCGGCACGTAGTAATGCTGAGTATCAGGGCTACTCATTTGATATTCCTTTGGCTGTTGTGGAAGCTTATGTGAATGAAGGCCCTACCCGGTCGCGTTGGCGTCCTCGGGCTCAAGGTCGAACATATATGATCAATAGACGAACATGTTCTATTTTTTTGAGATTGCAGCAAGTGTCTAGTGAGTGATAGTTGGTAAGAAGATTATGTGAAATATGTGAAAAGAGAATATATAAAAGAGAATATATAAAGTAAGAAAGATAGGGATGTCATTGAGAATGAGTAAGGATTTTTGAGGTAAAACCACTGTGGGTCAAAAAGTACATCCGTTAGGATTTCGTTTAGGGGTGATTCGTAGTTGTGAGTCGCGCTGGTTTTCCAAGCGTGATTATGCATCTTTAGTCAAAGAGGATTTCCTTATCCGGCGTTATATTCACAAGGAGTTTACTTCAGCTGGTATATGTCGCATAGAAATTTATCGTGCTTCTGAGAATCTCAAAATCAATATTCATTGTGCACGTCCTGGTGTGGTTATTGGTAAGAAGGGATCAGAAGCTGATCTTTTGAAAAAGAAGTTACAGAAAGTTGCTAAAACGAAAGCGGTATCTTTAACGGTTAATGTTCTTGAGGTGAAGAAGCCAGATTTGAATGCTCGTTTTGTTGCTTTTAATGTTAAGCAGCAACTTGAAAGACGTATGTCTTTTCGCCGTGTTATGAAAAAAGCTATGGGGCAAGCTCTTAAGGAAGGTGCTCAGGGAATTAAGATAGAGGTTTCTGGTCGTTTAGGTGGTGCCGATATGGCTAGAAAAGAGCAGTATCGTGAAGGAAGAGTACCTCTCCATACTATCCGTGCGGATGTGGATTATGGTACTGCTGATGCTTACACCACTTATGGAATTACTGGCATAAAGGTGTGGATATACAAAGGAGAGATTTTTACGTAATCTTCTGTGAGTGATGAAAAAGAAGGTAGAACGTAAAAAATAAATGTATAGAAAATAAATGTAGAAAACAAAAAATACAAGAAATGATTACCAAAAACTAAAAAAGTTAAAAAGTTAATAAAAACTAGAATACAAAATACGTAAAACTAAAAAGTAAAGAGTTATCACATGTCCATGCGCACACCCAGAAGATTGAAGTACCGTAAGCAGTTTAAGGGGCGTATTCGCGGCTTAGCTAGTCGTGGCTCTCAGTTAGCTTTTGGGGATTATGCCATTGTTTCTTTGAGTGGTGGTCGTATTACAGCACAACAGATTGAGGCAGCTCGTATTGCCATGACACGTTATGCAAAACGTGGTGGTCGTGTATGGATTAAGATCTTCCCCCATACCCCTATTTCGAGAAAACCTGCAGAGGTGCGTATGGGATCTGGTAAGGGTTCTGTGGATCACTATGTGGCTAAGGTGCGTCCTGGGTGTGTTTTGTATGAGATGGGTGGTATTGATGAAAAAACAGCGATTGGAGCATTGATGCGTGCTGGTGCCAAGTTGCCGCTTCCAACCAAACTTTTGATCCGTCACAAGGATCCTTGGCTTGCAGGATTTTCCGGTGAAACTATAGATGCAAGTGTTGATGCTCGTGGTGGTGAAAGTTTTGTGGATCCGTCACGTCACGTGCGTAGTGTTCAGGACAAAGTCAAAATCATTATGTGCTAGCTATGGTACTAGCTATCGTACTAGCTATGGTAAATGAGTTGTGATGAATGATAAAGAGTGAGTGTGATAAAACATTTTGGAATGATGTGGTTGTGAGTTATTTATTTTAGAGATATGTGATGGTTGTGAGTGAATTAACATTAGAATCTATACGTGCTTTTGATGGCAAGGAGTCTGTGGAAGCAGAAAGAGAAGTGCGTAAACAACTTGCTTTTATTCGGATTCGTTCGGTGTCTCACCAGCGTCCTGCTCATGGCAAGGTGAAGATATTAAAGAAAGTTTTAGCACGTATTTTGACAGTGCGATCTCACAACTCTCTTCAAGAAAACTCTCTTCAAGGTAAGCAAGATCAAGATAAGACTCGAGTTGTTGCTTCATCATCTTTGGGGTCTGAAAAAGCAGATGAAAATGTGAAAGCACCTGCACAAAACAGTAATACTAGCGAGAACACTAGCGAGAACACTAGCGAGAACACTAACCAAAACGGAAACAGTGACAATAAGAACAAGGATACCCAAGAGTAAGGCTATACTAGTTATACGACTACTAAGAAGCTGGTGTATCTCAGTGTATTATTAATTAAAGGGAATCTATAGTGAATGAAAGTAACACATCACCAAGTAGTAACACGGCTTTGCGTTTGACGCGTTGTGTTGTGGCTAAAGATAAAATGCAGAAGTCTCGTGTGGGTGTGGTGGTGAGGCGTGTGCGTCATCCTTTAGTGGGTAAGTACCTTAAACGCACTACTCGGATCATGTTTCATGATGAGAATAATGATTCTAGGGAAGGTGATGAGGTGTTGATTTATCAAACACGTCCTAAGAGTGCTCATAAGAGCTTTGCGTTGCATTCTATTGTTAGAAAGAAAGCTCAATAGTGAGCAGGCGAATAAAGACTGATTGTTTGAGAAAACAGTTGAGAGAAAAGAAAGATACAGTTCATGATACAAATGGAAACCATTTTAGCATCTGCAGATAACTCAGGGGCCAAGTCTTTGAGGTGTATTAAGGTTTTAGGTGGTTCGAAGAAAATATCGGCTAAGGTGGGAGATATTATTGTTGTTTCTGTGAAAGAAGCTCTTCCTACTTCTAAAGTAAAAAAGGGTTCCATTCAAAAAGCGGTGGTGGTTCGTACTAAGGCTTCTATTGTACGTAAAGATGGTTCAACTTTACGTACTGATGAGAATGCTTGTGTTTTGGTGCGTGAATCAGATCATAGTCCTATTGGTACACGTATTTTTGGTCCTGTGGCTCGTGAAATTCGTTTGGCAGGATTTATTAAAATTGCATCATTAGCACCTGAGGTTTTGTAAGGATATTCGTGTGCGCGGAGTGTTAGAGTATGGAGTGTTGTTAGAATATGGGGTGTTGTTAGAATATGGGGTGTTGTTAGAATATGAAGAATAAAAAGGATCCAGTTATGTCGGATAAAACTCAAGATACATCTCAAACGACAATGGATGTTTTTGTGGGGTTGCCTCGGTTGCAGGAGCAATATAGGGAATTTCTTCCACAGTTATGTAAAGATTTGAAGGTAAGAAATATTATGGAGGCACCTAAGGTTGAGAAAATTGTTCTTAACATTGGTCAGGGTGCAGCTCAACAAAATATAAAAATTCTTGAAGGTGCTGTACGAGATCTTACAGCTGTTGCTGGACAAAAGCCGGTGATGAGGCGAGCTCGTAAATCCATTGCTGGTTTTAAATTACGTGAAGGCCAGCCTATTGGTGTTTCTGTGACATTGCGTGGTAAGAGAATGTATGAATTTTTGGATCGTATGATACATGTTGCTATTCCAAGGATTCGTGACTTTCGTGGATTTTCGCCTAAGGCTTTTGATGGTCGGGGTAATTATTCCATTGGTTTTAAAGAGATTATTGTTTTTCCAGAAGTTGATTACGATCAGGTGGATCGTTTGCGTGGTCTTGGTGTGACCATTGTGACTAATACCACTAAAGATAATTATGCTAAAGCTTTGTTAGATAAATTTCAATTTCCTTTTATTCGACCGCGTGGGTCGTAGTAGCGACAGAACAGAAACAGAACAGAACAGAAACAGAACATAAATTGAGGTATTTATGGCCAAAAAGGCAATGATTGAGAAGGCTCTAGCTAAGCCTAAATTTTCCAGTCGTGGTTATACACGCTGTAGCATTTGTGGTAGACCTCGTGGGGTGTATCGTAAATTTGGTGTTTGTCGGATATGTTTTCGCAAGATGGCTTTGTCGGGCGTATTGCCGGGTGTGACAAAGGCTTCTTGGTAGTTTGTTTGTGGATTTTATTGGATTTAAGGAAGATTGGATTTAAGGAAGAATAACTATGAATGTTACTGATCCCATAGCTGATTTTTTAACCCGTATTCGAAATGCGCAAAGTGCTGGTCATAAGATGGTTTCTATTCCAGCATCTAAAATGAAAATAGCTATGACTTACATTCTTAAGCGTGAAGGTTTTATTAAAGACTTTCGTTGTATTCGTGATAATAAGCAGGGCATCATCAAAATCTTGTTACGTTATACAGATAATGACAAAGGGGTGATTGTTCATGTTCAGCGTCAAAGCAGACCTGGGCGTCGTGTATTTGTGGGTGTCAAAGATATTCCTTATGTGAAGAATGGTTTTGGTTTTGGCATGTATTCCACTTCGAGAGGTGTTATGACGTGTCGTGAGGCGAGGCAAAAAGGTGTGGGTGGTGAATATTTGTGCTCGGTATTTTAAATTGTTGGAGATGTTATGTCGCGTGTGGGTTCTAAGGTTATTCCCTTACCCAGTGGTGTTCAGGTGAATGTTGATGGTAAGGATGTGGTGGTTAAAGGGCCTAAGGGCACATTATCCCGGCGTATTCATTCCAGCACGGAGGTTCATCTTGATGGTAGTACCCTTGCGGTGAAGTCTGTGGTAGAAGGATCCAAGGCTTTTCACGGCCTTACTCGGAGTTTGTTAAACAATATGGTGCTTGGTGTTTCGAATGGCTTTTCGCGTTCATTAATGCTTGTGGGAGTGGGATATCGTGCTCAGGTGAAAGGTGAGAAGCTGCATATGAACTTAGGTTTTTCCCATGAGGTGGTTTATCCTTTGCCACAGGGAATTTCTTGTACAGTAGAAAAAAATACGCAAGTCACTTTATCGGGCATTGACAAGGAGTTGGTAGGTCAAGTGGCAGCGAATATCCGTGCTTTCCGTAAGCCTGAGCCATATCATGGTAAAGGGGTGCGTTATGCTGATGAGCGAGTGAGTTTGAAGGCTGGTAAGTCGGCTAAAAAATAAAACAAGGGATAACAAGGACAATACATCGTTTTTAAGAGACCGCTATTTTTAAGAGACCACTATTTTTAAGAGACCGCTAGGATTGGCTTATGGCAGATATACACAAAAAATCAACAGAGATGCGCTTACGGCGTAGGCGACGTATTCGTGGGCGTTTGCGGGGATCATCAGATAGGCCTCGGTTGGCTTTTTTCAAGTCATCGCGCCATGTTTATGTTCAGGTTATTGATGATGATAAGGGTGTCACTCTTACCAGTGTGCATTCTTTGATGTTTAAAGATAAAAAAGATTATTCCTGGCAGCGTGCTGGTTGTCAAGCATGTAAGGCATTGGGCCAAGAATTGGCTCAGCGTTGTGGTCAGTTAGGTATTCAAAAGGTTGTGTTTGATCGTGGTGGTTTTCCTTATCATGGTAGAATTGAAAGTTTTGCTGATGCTGCCAGGGAAAATGGTTTAGTTTTTTAGTGGTTGTGTTTGATCTGTGCAAGGCTGCAGTATGATCAACTTTTTATATGTTACTTAGGGTTCTATTTTATTAGGTTAAGGAGCGGGTTTGGCTCAGGAGCGTAAACAACAGGCTTTAGCTGCAAAGGGCTTGCAAGATCGGGTGATTCATATTGCTCGTGTAGCAAAGGTGGTGAAAGGTGGTCGGCGTTTTAGCTTTTCTGCCTTGGTATGTATTGGTGATGGTATTTCTCAGGTAGGCTATGGAGTGGGTAAGGCTGGAGAGGTGCCTGATGCTATTCGTAAAGCTTCAGCCGATAGTCAAAAAACTCTTATGGATGTACCGCTCGTAGAGGACTCTATTCCTTATGAAGTGGTGGGAAAATTTGGTTCTTCACGTGTTCATATGTATCCTGCTCCTCAAGGTAAGGGGATTATTGCTGGAGCTGCGGCTCGGGTGATATTTGATCTTTGTGGTATTAAAAACATTGTGTGTAAAATTCATGGTTCTCGCAATCATCACAATGTGGTGCGTGCAACCTTTAATGGTTTATCTCAATTGAAAAGCATCGAAGATTATGCGTCTATGCGTAAGCTCTCACCTGATGATGTGTTAAGTAAGCGGGTGCAGAAAAAGAAAAAATTATTGGATGTATCTTCTTTTGGTGGTCGTGGTCTGGATGATTCAGCTCCTGCCTCTGTTTCTAACACGAAAGATCATCAAAATAAGAAGTCTCCTCACGTACAGGGTGCAAAAAACGATAAAGTTGTGAGTGGCAAAGCGCATGTAGACGATCAAGCAGAGCAAAAACAGAACATGCCATCTTCTGAGGATTCTTCGGCAAAGTCACCTGAAGAGCTCTCACCATCTGTTTCTTCTGAAGTGAAGCCTTCTCAGACAGCTTCAGTGGTCACAGAACCTTCAGCTCTTCAACAAGAGACAAAAGAACAGAAACAGGAAGAGAGCAGGAAAGAGCATTCTTCTCAGGATGGTTCGGACTCGGATTCGGACGCAAAAACTGAGCAGCCTTCTAGTGAGCCATCTTCTGATGCTGGTTCTGCTGCGGCTGAAGCAGGCGGAGTTGAGGATAAACAGTCTCAGGACTCTGCTAGCAAAGAGCCTGCTCAGTGATCTTTATTAGTGATCTTGATTAAAGAGAGTTTAAGGAGAGACTAAAAAGGAAAAGGTTATGGGGTATATTACTGTAGAGCAGAAAAAATCATTGATTGGCGCTCCCAAAAAGGTGGCTTGTATTGTAAGAAGTATGGGGTTAGGGCGTATTGGAAAAGTCAGGGAATATCGAGATAGTCGTGCTATACGTGGTCAGATAAATAAAGTGTGTCATTTGGTGAGCTATCGTTTGCATCAAGATTCTCAAAAAAATAATTAAGAAACGTGTTGATAGTTTTAGAGAATGCGAAAAGCAAGCAGGATATACGGAAAATATACAGAGATAAAACAAAAACACCTCCTTCATGTAAGTCATATGGATAAAGTGAGATATTATAGTGCAGCATTTGGGTAATTTATCACGAGCAGAGGGTTCTACTCGTTTGCGCAAAAGACTTGGCCGTGGTCCGGGTTCTGGTACGGGTAAGACGGCAGGTAAAGGGCATAAGGGTCAGAAAGCGCGTAAGAGTGGCGGTGTTCGTCCTGGTTTTGAGGGTGGTCAAACACCTCTTTATCGACGTGTTCCTAAGCGTGGATTTACTAATCGTTCGTTTCAAGTCGCCACAGTTATTGTTAATCTCTCTGATTTATCGCGTTTTTCCAAGGATTCTGTGGTGTCAGCAAAAGAATTTCATGATGCAGGAATGCTCAAGGGACTTAAGGGGCATGGTGTGAAGATCAAGGTGTTGGGTAGTGGTGAGCTATCTCATTCTTTAAAAGTCATTGTTGATGCATGTTCGCGTTCTGCAAGAGAGGCTATAGAGCGTTGTGGTGGCGAAGTTGTGTTAGCTCCTTTTTCTTTGGCAAAAAAATCCCAAAAACGGAGTTCATTGGGACAGCAAAAATCATCTCAGGGTTTTTTATCAAAAGATGCAGATACTATGCTTTTAGATGATTCTTTAGTAGCTCAAAATAAAACCTCATCTGAGTTATCCCGGCCAACTGAAGCAACTAAAACAGAAAAGCCAGTAGAGTCAGAAAAAACAAGTGCTGTCGGCAATGGGGATGTGGAAGCTACAGAGAATGTGGTGGATGCGGCTGCTACGGCATCGTCGGATACAGATACAGAAAACCAAAGTCCTGAGCTGTCTCCTGAAACTAGCTCTGAACAATCGTAAATTATATATATTGTCGTTATACATTCCGACCATACAATTCCTAATCATAAAACATGAAAATACATAAACCATAGCTGGTAAGGGTGAGAAAGAGTGTGCGGAGAGAGTGAGTGGTTATAGCGAGTTGTAAAACGAGTGGTTTGGGGTAATAGTAGTTTGGGGTAATAAGAGTAGCGAACGGAAAGAAAAAATAAGCGAAAAGAAAAATACGGATCAAGATTAACCAAGTTACATGTCATATCATGAGATGATCATGGCATGATTTTATATATAGGGATTTATTTTTGCAGTCGAGTACTGATCAACTAGGTTTGCTGAATCATCTTCAAAAAAAGATTTTGATAACCCTTGGTTTGCTTGCGGTTTTCCGTATTGGCGTGCATATTCCTATTCCTGGTGTGGATACAGTTGCTTTGAGGCAATTTTTTGCTAATCAGGGCGGTAATCTTCTTTCTATGTTTAATATGTTTTCAGGGGGAGCTCTTGAGCGTTTCTCTATATTTGCTTTGGGTGTGATGCCTTATATCTCTGCATCCATCGTTAGTCAGATGCTCACGGTGATGGTGCCTAGGTTAGAAGCTCTTTCAAAGGAAGGTGCTGCGGGGCGTAAGAAAATCAGTCAATACACTCGTTATGCCACCATTGCTTTAGCTGCAGTGCAGGGGCTGATGATTGCCCGTACGTTGCAAAATTCGGATTTTAACGGTGTACCTTTGGTGGCTGATGGTGGTTTGTGGTGGATAACCTTAACAGTTTTGGCGCTGGTTGCCGGTACGGCCTTTGTGATGTGGTTGGGAGAGCAGATTACAGAGAAGGGTGTGGGTAATGGTATTTCTTTGATCATTTTTGCTGGGATTGTGGCTGGTCTTCCGGCTGTGGTGGGCAATACTTACTCACAATATACCAATCAACAGTTGGACTTACTTAGAATTACGGTGATTATTGCCATGTGTGTGGTGGTGGTTGCTGGTGTGGTATTTATGGAATCAGGTTCGCGTCAGGTTCCCATACGTTATGCTAAGAGGCAGGTTGGAGGCCGTGTGATGGCTGGTCAACAATCTCATTTACCATTGCGAGTGAATGCCTCGGGTGTGATTCCTCCTATTTTTGCGAGCTCTATTTTGCAATTTCCTCTCACTATAGCCGCTTTTTCACCGGAAAGTTCTGTGGCAGAGATGATTAGCACGTATATGATTCCTGGTGAGTGGTTGTACAATACGGTATATGTGATTGGGGTGATATTCTTTGCTTTCTTTTATACGCGTATTGTCTTTAAGACAGATGATGTGGCAGAGAATTTAAAAAGAAATGGTGGTTTTATTCCTGGTATACGTCCAGGAGTGAGGACATCGGAGTATCTTTCTAAGCTCGTGGACCGTTTGACTATGTCTGGTGCTATTTATTTAGCTATTGTGTGTATTTTACCCACTGTTTTTACAGGGCAGTTTAATGTGCAATTTTATTTTGGTGGTACTAGCTTATTGATCGCTGTGGGTGTAGCTCTTGAGACATTCCGTCAAATTGAAGCGCATCGGCAGTCATTGCGTTATGAGGCTTTTATGAAGAATACGCGTCAGGAGAAAAAACGTCGCTTAACGATTCGTTAGCTTTGTGTATGGATATTGTAAAAGATTTTCTATAACTGATATGGATAGTTGAGTATGCATGATGGAAAGTCGTATAGATAAGACACACGTATATAGATAGAGATATAAAGACATAAGGACATAAAGAATAATATAAAGGAATATCAAAAAAGTGTGAGTATGCGGTTTTTTGTTGATTTGAGTTACGTTATGGGGTAGCATGCGCAGATTAGGCTCGCGAATATAACGAGACATTTGGATCTTGGGTGTATGCGTGTGCATGAGTGTGCATGAGTGTGTATGAATGCATGATAAGTAAATGATAAGGCAAAGCTACCAACTAAACTAAAAGAAACTAAAAGAAATTAAAAGAAATTAAAAGATAAGTGACTACTAATAGGGCTAATACTAGCTAATACTACTAGCTAATACTAATAGATGAGTATGATCAATTGTTCATCGTATTCGTTATAGCCATATGTAGTAAGATATATGTGAGGAGATAGATATGGCCAAAGAAGATCTCATAGAAGCTGAGGGATTTGTGAAAGAGCCACTTCCCAATGCCACCTTTCGAGTGGAGCTAGAAAATGGCCATGAGGTGTTGGCGCAGGTGAGTGGTAAGATGCGGATGCATTGTATTCGGATATTGCCTGGAGATAAAGTAAAGCTAGAGATATCACCTTATGATTTAAGTCGTGGGCGTATTACGTATCGTTCAAAGGGTTAAGACGCTTGCCGTGTAATGAAGCGCAGCAATTGTAGCAGTATGTTGAATGAGTAAGGTATTATCTTAAGTGTTGGATGATCGAGCTAGATAGATGAGCTAGATAGATGAGCTAAATAAAAGATAAAAAAGATAAAAAAGATAAAAAAGATAAATAAACCATTTAGACTGATATTTGGATTCAGAGAACAGAACAGAGAACAGAACAGAAAAGAGCGGAAGAACAGAGAGGTGTGTGGGTGAAAGTCAGACCGAGTGTAAAACCTATATGCAAATACTGTAAGGTTATACGTAGACGTGGTGTTTTGCGGGTGATCTGTAAAGAACCTAGACATAAGCAGCGTCAAGGTTAGTGCTGTAAGTACTTTTTTGATTGAGGCACTGCGCTAGCTGATAGTAAAAAGCTGATAGTAAAAAGCTGGTAGTAAAAAGCTGGTAGTAAAAAGCTGAGCTGATAGTAGAAAAATACATATACGTTTGGAAACATACATAAGTTTTAGACAAGCTTAGGTATAGGTCGGTGTATACATATTATAATGGCATTGTGGAATGTGAGATGCATTAAGTTTGAGGAGTGTTATGGCCCGTATTGCTGGAGTGGATCTTCCGAAGCTTAAACGAGTGGATATTGCTTTAACCCATATTTATGGTGTGGGGCGAGAATCGGCAAGACGTATTGTTGATAAAACCGGGATTGCTGGTTCTACTTTAGCTGGGGAATTGGATCAAGATGAGGTCAATCGTATTCGTGCAGAGCTGGATACTTCTTATCAGGTAGAAGGTGATTTGCGCCGTGAGATATCGATGAATATTAAACGTTTGGTGGATTTAGGAAATTATCGTGGCTTGCGGCATCGCCGAGGTTTGCCGGTGAATGGTCAGCGTACTAAAACCAACGCTCGTACTCGTAAAGGTCCTCGTAAGACGGTAGCGGGTAAAAAGAAATAAAAATAAAGCAAAACAAGAAAAATCATAAAGAAATTATATAAAATATCACATAAAAATACATAGAATACAGAAAACAAGCAAAAGAGAAAAGAAAGAGGATTAAGCGTGGCTAAGGGAGCACTTAAACGACGACGAGTGAATCGTAATGTGCCTAATGGTGTGGCTCATATTCAGGCAACATTTAATAATACGATTGTTACATTTACCAATCTTTCGGGTGAAGTATTGTGCTGGTCCACATCTGGGGCTAAGGGTTTTAAGGGCTCACGTAAGAGTACGTCTTTTGCTGCTCAAGTGGCTGCAGAGGACTGTGCTAAAAAAGCTATGGATATGGGTATGAAAACGGTGGCGGTATTGGTTAAGGGGCCGGGTAGTGGTCGTGAAAGTGCTGTTAGAGGTATTGGCAATTCGGGTTTGAAGGTGAGCCTTATTCGTGATGTTACTCCTATTCCTCATAATGGCTGTAAACCACCGAAACGACGGCGTGTGTAATGATCGCAGTGTTTATGACATATCATCATAAGGCGGTGAAACACCGCTTTTATTTATATTATAACTATTATAACTCTTGATTGGTTATGAACATATTCATGAAATCATTTAAGTCATTATTATGTACCTACTATTAAAGGAGCTAAGGAGTGGCGCGTTATACAGGCCCTGTGTGTCGTTTTTGTCGGCGTGAGGGAGTGAAGCTATATTTAAAAGGTGAGCGATGTTATAGCGATAAATGCTCTTTTGATCGTAAGCCATATGCTCCTGGTCTTCATGGTAAAAAACGTGTGAAGCTTTCAGATTATGCTTTGCAGCTTAGAGAAAAGCAGAAAGTACGCCGTGTATATGGCATGTTAGAAAAAGCTTTTGTCACCATGTTTCATAAAGCCACTCGTAAGCGTGGTGTTACGGCAGAAATATTTTTTAGTCGTCTTGAGTTGCGTTTTGATAATACGGTGTATCGCATGGGTTTTGCCAGTTCACGTAATGAAGCAAGACAGTTGGTAGCTCATGGACATTTCCTTTTAAATGGTAAAGGTTGTGGTGTACCTTCGCGGCAATTATCCTTAGGTGATGAAGTGGTGGTTAAGGAATCATCGCGTCAACTTGTTTCCATACTTGCAGCACGAGAACTTTCTCGTAAACGTCCACCGTTGGCTTGGTGTGAGGTGGATGATGCTTCTTTTAAGGGAAAGGTTATTGCTTTACCTAGAAGAGAGGATATTCAGTTTGCTGTTAAGGACCATCTTGTGGTGGAATTGTATAGTAAGTAGTCAATATGGCTAAATGTTGGTTACATGCTGGCTCAATTGAGAGGTGTGTTGTGGTTGTAAGTGTTGTGGTTGTAAGTGTTGTGGTTGTAAGTGTTGTGGTTGTAAAGAACCGTGGAACAGTAGTACACATGGATAGCACAGTGATAGCACAATAATATAGAGAACTGTGAGTAATATATAAACAAGCATAGAACAAGCGTTATACCTTATATACATTATAAAAAAGCTGATTTTTGGTGGCTTGTAGTTGATGAAGTGTGTTCGTGTATACATCGATGGCTTTAAATGAGGACGGAGTGATTTCATTATGATGCACCGTAATTGGAAAACGTTAATTAAACCGGAATCTCTGCAAGCTGTGGAAACCACTACCACCTTTGGTAAGTATGTGGCAAAGCCTCTTGAGCGTGGTTATGGGGTAACGTTGGGGAACTCTTTGCGTCGTGTGTTGCTGTCAAGTATCAATGGTGCAGCTGTGGTGGCAGTTAGAATTGCGGGTGTGGATCATGAATTTTCTTCTATTGCTAAAGTAAAAGAAGATGTGATTGATATTATCCTCAATATTAAGCAGGTGAATTTACGTTATCTTGGTGAAGGCGATACGATCATTCGTATTAAAACTAAGGGGCCAAAGCTGGTGACAGCTGCTGATATTGAAACCGGTGGTGATGTGGACATTTTGAATCCAGATCAATTGATCTGTAATGCTCAGGATGCAGTGGATTTTGAGATGATTGTGCGTTATGGGCGTGGTTATGTGTCTGCTGAACAGAATAAAGACAGTTCTGAATTTCCAGCGGGTTTTATTGCGATTGATTCGATTTTTGCTCCGGTAAGACGGGTAGCTTATGATGTATCTCATGCGCGTGTAGGGCAGGATACAGATTACGATAAACTCACTCTTAAAGTTTGGACCAATGGTGCTGTTACTCCTGAAGATGCCATTGCGTATGCCTCTAAAATACTTAAAGAGCAATTCACCACATTTATCAATTTTGATGAGCGTGATGATCTTGAAGTAGAGGATGAAGACAACGAAAAAGAGGATCCATCATCAGCTCTTAACGAGAATCTATTCAAATCGGTGGATGCTTTGGAGTTATCTGTGCGTGCTGCTAATTGTTTAGAGAATGCAGATATCAAATACATTGGTGAATTGGTGACTAAGAGTGAGAGTGATATGCTTAAGACCAAGAATTTTGGGCGTAAGTCGCTTAATGAAATCAAAGATATTCTTATGGAAATGGGATTTACCTTAGGTATGAAGATTGAGGGTTTTGATCCTTCGACTCTTCGACAAAATGACAATTTCGTCAAATAGGACTGTGCAATATGCGTCATCAGCGTCGTTATCGTAAACTTGGTAGAGACAGTGCTCATCGTCGTTCGATGTTGAGAAATCTTGCCACGGGTTTTTTTGTACGTACTCAATTGGTTACCACGGTGAGTCGTGCTAAAGAGATTCAACCTATTATAGAAAAGTTGATCACTCAAGCGCTGAAAGCCAATAAAGGTAACTTTCGTGCTAGGCGTAAAGTGATGGAATATTTACATCCTTGCCCATCTCCCTTCGTTTTATTTAAGACTTTAGAGGGTATGGATGTGGAGCATCAAGGTGGTAGAACGCGTATCACGCGGATGGGTCATCGTCGTGCTGGTGATGGTGCTGAAATGGCGGTATTGACTTTAGTGGATCACCAAGCAGAGCGCCAGGCAAGACAGGCTCCTGCTTTATCAGGTGTAGATTCTCTTAAAGCTCCTAGCCAGTTTACTGATCGTTCTGCTCAGGCTAACCCAGCTTCTTCCTCTCCTGTGGATATTACTATCGATGCTGTTGAAGAAACAGATAGTACCTCTCAAGTTGATGGGAGTGTTGAGGCTAGCACGTCTCCATCGGATATAGATAACACAGCAGCCAATTCAGAAGTAACCCATAATCAGCAAGCTGATGATAGCAAGTCTGAGGAAACAGACTCAGATGTGACGGCGCCTAAGTCTTGATGCATTCACTGATTTGGAAAGTGTGGACTTGCAAGTGGAGGCGAAAGTTTATTTGGGGCGTTGATTATGGGAAGGCTCTGTGACTCATAGCAACAAGCTTTGAGCTTTCTTTTGTGATATTTTTTTGGGGTTTTTGGTGGCATCTATTGAGCTATCAGGCATCCGTACTCATAATCTTAAGGGTATAGATGTATCTTTTCCTCTTAATAAATTAACCGCTGTGAGTGGTGTGAGTGGATCGGGGAAGAGTTCCTTGGTTTTTCATACTCTGCATGCTCAATCTTATCGTCGTTATGTGGATTCTTTGTCGAGTTATGCTCGCCAGTATCTCAAGTCATTTCCTAAACCTCATGTTGATAAAACAGTTAATTTACCTCCCTCTATTGCTGTGAGGCAATCTCGTGGTGCGGGATATCGTTCCACGGTGGGGAGTATGACGGAAATTGATGATTTATTGCGCGTGATTTTTGTCTCTCTTGCTCAACCGCATTGTCCCAATGGTCATGGTGTTATAAAAGCCATGGATGTGGATGATATGTTGCAGTATTGTATGTCAACTTTTATGGGAATGGAAGTGATTATAGCGGCTCCTTTAGAGGGGTTACTTGCGGGCTTTTTTCATACAGAAGCAGTTAATGGTGAGGGTGTTGAGCAGTCTTTGTTATCTGCTCAGGGGACATCAAAGACAAAGAAGCAGGCATCTAAGAAGTTACAAAAAGAAGTAGGTGCCACTTTGCTGAATATGCTTAAAGAGCAGGGTTTTGTGCGTCTTATGGATGGATCTACTAAGATGTTACGTCTAACAGATATGTCCCCAGCTACTTTAGGTAAGCATGGTGATGAGTACAGTGTGGTGATTGATCGTTTGTTGGTGAGTGAGGAGGAGAGTGATCTTTTAAGAGACGGACTATCTAAAGCTTTACAGTTAGGTAAAGGGCTTGTGGGGGTGGTGAGTGAGCAAAAAGATGTGTCTTCCATTGTGTTGCGTTCGGGGTTGAGTTGTTTGAAGTGTGATTACAAAGCGAAGCCACTTAAGGCTCATATGTTGCAAGCTCGTCATCCTTTGGGGGCGTGCCCACGGTGTCAGGGATATGGGCGTTCTATGGTATGGGATTGGAGTAAGATCTTTTCTTCTAAAAAAAATCCTCATCATTCTTTAGAAGAGATACTACCGTTTTTTTCTATGAAAGGTGGTGACGTTGCTTTTGAACGTTTGGTGAAGGGAGTGAGTGGGAAAGGGATAGCTATAGATAAACCTTTTAGCCATTACACTCAGGAGGAAAAGGATTGGATTAAATGGGGTCATTGGCCTCATTTTGAAGCTGCTGATCAAGCCATTGTGGTGGATGGTTCTACAAAAAGGCGTTTTGGTGGGATTATAGAATATATCTATTCATTGCAAAAAAATCGCGGTGTTTCTGTTAAGTTTCATCTTGGTCGTTACCGTCGTTATATCAAGTGTCCGTTGTGTTTAGGTATGCGTTTGCGCAAAGAGGTGATGGCTTTTTATGTCGCTGATATGACCTTTCCTATGTTGCAAAGATTATCGGTGTCAGATTTGATGGTGTGGTTAAAAAAGCATGTACCTGCAAAGAATACTCCTACAGAGTTGCAAGATGCTCTTAGAGAGATGTATCAAAGACTGGGTTATTTGTCAGATATTGGTCTTGAATATATGAGCATGCATCGCGAGGCGGCTTCTTTATCTGGTGGTGAATTGCAACGGATCAATATGGCGCGTTGTTTGGGTTCTGCATTAAGTCAAAGTTTGTATTGTTTAGATGAACCTACAGCTGGTTTACATCCTTTGGATGCAGCCCGGCTTTTAAAAGTGATGCAGAGTTTACGTGATCAAGGCAATACAGTGGTGGTGGTTGAACATGATCTTCAGACATTGTTAGGCTGTGACCATCTTCTGCATATTGGTCCTCAGGCTGGTCATAAGGGAGGGCATCTTGAATTTGCTGGTAAGCCAGCTGATTTTTTATCTTCTCAAAAAAAACAGCTATCTGCTTTGGTGAATGCAGATCATGCTCGTGTTTCTATGGCTCACTGTATCCATTTAAAAGGTGTGCGTACTCATAATTTAAAAGGTGTGGATATTGAGATCCCTTTAGGCAGTATTGTGGGTGTGTGTGGGGTATCTGGTAGTGGTAAAACCTCGTTAATCCGCCATAGTTTTTATCCAGCCATGTGTATGTACTTGGGTGTTATAGAGAAGCATAAAGATCTGGTGGATGGTGTAGAGTATGACAGCATAGGTCCTAAGGGTGTGCAGCATCACCTCAAAGATGTTGCTTTGGTGAGTCAGGATGCTTTGGGTCGTTCGTCGCGTGGCACCATCGCTACGTATTTAGGAATTGCTGCTCCCTTACGTGATCTTTTTGCTGCCACTGACGGTGCTAAGAGAAAACAATTCCGTGCTTCTACCTTTAGTTTCAATACACCTGGTGGGCGTTGTGAAACCTGTTTAGGGGTGGGAACGGTGGTGGAAGATTTATCTTTCCTTGGTCAATTAACGGTACAGTGTCCATCTTGTTTGGGAAAACGTTTTGGTCCTGAGGTCTTGGGGGTGAGGTATCATGGTAAGAACATCGATGATGTTCTTACCATGACAGTAGAGGAGGCCCATGATTTCTTTTGTGATCATCGTGTGATGCAGCCGATTTTATCTCAGGTGATGGATTTGGGACTGGGCTATATTAGCTTAGGACAAAGTACCTCTTCTTTTTCTGGTGGTGAGGCGCAACGTTTAAAGATTTTGAAGTTGTTGGTGCAGCAGAGTTCCATAAAAGAGCCGCAGTTGTTGATTTTTGATGAGCCTACTGGTGGTTTATCTGAAGAAGATGTGGAGTATTTATGGTGTAAGCTAGAAAAGCTCAAACATATGGGCCATACCATCATTATTATTGAGCATCACCTTGCTCTATTGCGTTCTGTGGATTGGTTGATAGAGGTAGGTCCTGGTGCAGGTTTACAGGGTGGAGAGATCATTTTTCAAGGCACTCCAAGGGAGCTCAATAAACGTGATTATCTGTTATCGAGTATGGCTGATTTTCTCTATAATTCATCAAAAACGTAAGACAGGTTTCTTTGATGTTACCTTCAGAGATAGTATCTGCTAGCTATCATTATAGATTGGATGTTGCTTATAACGGCCAGGGTTTTTTAGGATTTCAGTCTCAACCTGGTGGTGGCACGATTCAGGATCATCTCGAATCAGCACTGGCAAGGATTTTGCCTTTTTCGCCGCGTATAATAGGAGCTTCACGTACGGATGCGGGTGTTTCAGCTCAAGAGCAGGTGTGTGGTTTTGTAAGCTCTATAAAGCTTGCAGGTGATATGGTTTATCGGTTGAATGCCGTGCTTCCCACAGCTATTCGGGTGTGTCATTGTTATGAGGTCCCGTCTTCTTTTCATCCCATAGCTTCAAGTATATCTAAAGTTTATCGTTATCGATTATGGATAGGGGCTTGTTGTGATCCTTTTTGGTATCCATGGGTATGGAGTGTGCCATCTGATTTTTCTGTTCAACGTTGTACGCATGAGCTTGCAAGTATAGTGGGTGAGCATGATTTTCGTGCTTTAGCGCGAGTAGATGGTCATAAAAAAAGTTATGTACGCCGTATTTATGCTGTGGATGTGCGAACGCAAGGGCCGTTGCTGTCGGTATGGATTCATGGCGATGGCTTTTTACGTTACATGGTGAGAAATATAGTAGGCTCGGTGGTGGCATTAAGCTGCAAAAGCCGTTCCATAACACATCAACAAGAGCGTGGCAAGAAAGCAACTTCTATGGTTGTTATTATGGCAAGTCAAGATCGATGCCAGGCCTATAGCTGTGCTCCAGCTTTTCCGCTCACTTTGGTGCGTTGTTTGTACACCAAAGAAACGTTAGCTGAAGTTATGGCTAGTCAGAGGCAAGGAGTTCACCCTTTGTGATTTTTAAAGTCTATCAATATCACAGATGACAAGTGGGATAGGCTTTTTTTTGAGATCTCAGTCAAAGAACCCACCACCACTACGTTTCTTTTTGGTGGTGGGTTTTTTCTTTTTATTGGTCTTTTTATCCATTTTTTTATCCATAAAAGGAGTCCCAGAGGTTTTAGAAGGCTTTTCAGCTTCATAGGTTTCAGGGGTGGGTATTATTTGGAGAACCTGTCCTTCTTTGGGGGCTATCCCATGGTTGAGTAAGTGGTAGTAATCATAGTTGATGCGCAATGTTTCCATGAGTACAGGGTCGTGGTTAATGAACTGATTGGATAGTGATAATAGCGTATGAGGCTTTGTGCGTTTCTCTAACCCAGGTGAGGATATATACTCCACCTTTTGGCCATGGAGAGGAACACCGCTAGGATCGAGATTCAGAGTGGTTGCAGCGAGGTCTTTAAAGTATTGATGACGTTTGAGGTCGTTGTGGCTTTCAACGCGTTTTTGGGATGTTTGCATCAGGGGAGAAAAGATGCGTTCAGGTAGAAAGTCTCGATAAGATTCTTCGTTTGGTTCAGGTTCAAAATGGACCAGTTCACGATTTTCGTCATCTTCAGAATAGAGAGCTTTGATGGGAAAGACTTCAGGGAGAGGTGAAGGTACATAGAGATCTGAATGCAGAGGTCCTGTTTCGTATATGGATTTTCCGTGTGAGGGAAACAAGCGTAAACTATTCAATGAAAAAACGGTGGATTTGCCTTCAAAGGCTGTAAGTATGGAGTCTTTGCCAAAGGTATGTTTATCTCCCACTACGAGTGCACGACGTCGATGGCGAAGAACATTGGCCATCCATTCAGCGTAGGTATGTGTAGCACTGGAAACAAGAACGGTGATGGGGATGTTCTGAAGTTTTTCATAAAGTTGTGGTTTATCTTTTAGTATGGCAGGGGTCATAGCAAAGATAGCGAGGTCTTCTGGCTCACTATCAGGACCACTTTTTTGACGTATAAAACCCAGATCAGTGTCATTGGGCAGAAAATAGCTGAGTAATTTGATGGCTGCTGTGTAATCAGTATGACTGGGTTCTACGAGATCATATGAGCGAAAATCGAGGACAAGAGAATCCGGTTTTTGATGGCTTTCTAGATTCACGAGTAGTGATTCTAAATAATAGTCCATGCTTCCAAATATGTTGCGAATTTTGATAGTGGTGGCATTATCTGGATCTGCGGGGTCATTGGATGGAGGTATAAACGGTAATTTGATCACACCTATACGTAAGCTTTCTTTTGATTCAGATATGTTAGGCTTTTCAGATTCAGAGGGGCTAGGCAGGTCTTCTTTATGACGTGTAACGATAAAGTTTCCAGCGGCTAAAGAGTCCACAGAGGCAAGGTGAAATAGTGGCATAGATACAACAAGTATGGTGTAGCTATCGTTTTTGGGATTGGGTCTGAGAATAAGAAACTTTTTACGATGGTTTTTTTCAGAGCTTGCTGCTTTTTGGAATTCTGTGTCGTGGGTGATATATGCAAAGTTGCGGAATATATCATATTTTCCTGCGCTAGCAGCAAGGATGATATCACCTGGAAGAAAGATATCTTCTTTGAGTAAAAGGGGATTGTTTTCTGAAATGGGAGCCACGATACGCCAGTAAGGTTCAAGAGGGTTTCTTAAACTCAGCACACTACTGCTAAGCGATTGAAGCATTCCCTCAGATACATCAAGAATATATTGGTTTAATATGCGTGCTCCAGCGATGTCTTCTACCTGAGTGAAGTAATCAAAGGCATGGAGTACAGCTTGTAAGAAAAAATAGTAGTAAAGTTCATAATCATTTCTTTGAGGGTCTAGCCACTGATCTCGTCCACGAAAGTGATCCAAGATTTTGCGACGAATGAGTTCAGGTTTGTTGAGTTTTTGATTGTTTTTAAAAGATTCGGTTAGTAATAAACGCTCAAACATCACCTGCTTTTCCCAGCGTATGATAAGTTGTCTAGCTCCTATAGCAAAGTCAAATGGTTCATGCCGCATGAGCAGTTTTTGATGTTCTGGATTAAGAGATTCAAAGTCGAGATCTATTAGGTGTTTGTGCATATCATTCATACGTTCTTTGAATATGTCGGCAATATAGTGGATGCGTTCACAATCGATGGCTATCTCTTCGGCGGTGTTTGTATTGAAGCCGAAATACTCTTCAATTTGATCAATGTCAGAGCTTAAAAAGTAATGTTTCATGGGATCAAGGCTAGTCACAAAATGGCTCATAATAGCTGCTGTATTGTCCTCGCTTAGCTGATGAAAGTTGATGTCTTGTTTGAGCAAATTCAAATTTTGATTGAGATCATCGCAATTCATAGCAAAAGCACGGTTAGAAAAGATGTATGTACTACATACCATAACGCCAAGACATAGGTAGAGTTTTAAGCGGTTGTTTAGGTGGCAAAAAGACAGAATTTTGGCTAAGTTGTTTGACATATGAAGTACTCTTCTTTAATTGTGTTTATGAGTTATGTTCACAGGATGAAAAGCAAGAACAGCAAGGTGTCATATAGCCATAGTGGCTACGGATCGATACGTGAGATTATACAAAAATTTAGGCAATGGCAATCCTTAATTGAGGCAAGCAGATTAGGTTTGTTTATGAAGGCAATTGTTTAGCTTAGCTAGTATAAAACGGAGGCTGTCTAAAAGAGAGCAGTGCATCTGTTGCTGTTTTCGGCTAATGCTTGAATTTATAGGTTGTATTTACCAATAAAATACGGAGCAGGTATAAGATAAAATCGGCTAAGATAGTGTTTGTTTATCATGGAGGTCGATATGACAAGTGATATGACAAGTAAGAATGGTTACAGTGAGGAGTTTAAACGTGATTCTGTCCGTCTAAGTGAGAAGTATGGAGTCTCAAAGCTGCTGCAAAAAAATCAGGGTTTCTATGTCCGGTTTGTATAAATGGAGACATACTTACTTAAACGCTAAAGCCCCAATAAACGGAGAGAAAATCGCAGCTATGATGATCTTCTTAAAGAGATTAAAGCTTTTAAGAAAAGACTGAATTTGGTCACCAATGTGATTCTACGCTAAAAAAAACTGCAGCGATCTTATCGCAAGACCATTTCGGAGGTTTGAAATGATCAAAATGACAAAAAACAATGACCAAAGTCATTCATGTGAAGATTTATGTCAGGAATTCGATGTTTCAGTGCCATGCTTTTACAAGTGGCAAGTCAGTCAAAATAAAGATATGTCAAGCCGTAAAGATCAGGTCAAGATAGATATTAAACATCTGTTTGATGAGTCAAATGGCACTTATGGATCTCCCGGGATTTTTCATATTCTTAAATCTTCTAAGAAGTTAATCAGTAAAAAAACTGTGGCTAAATACATGAAAGAAATGGGGTTAAATGCAAATTATAAGAAAAAAGAAAGCGCGTTGTTACTACTGACTCAAATCATTGAATATACCCAATAATAGTAGAAAGCAGTGGAAGTAGAAATGTTTAACTCTTCTGCAATACCGCGAACAGACTTCTTCGAATAAAGCTTGAAACATTCTAATCACAAATGGAGTGGTTTTTGGGTGCGATGAAACATCGTGTTGGTCATAAGGTTGAAAGATTTTTTATATTCGTTGCGCAGGTAACGCTGTACTCCTCGCGCATGACCGTTTTTGATGGTTTTTTGCCACCGCAATGGGGAGACAAGTTATCTGCAGCATTCTCTTCTATCTGCTCATTTGTAGGCGTCCCAAGTTGCAAATTAAGTAGCTTTCTAAGTTCTGTAAGTTGCTTTCACGAAAGCGAGACAACTCATTTTTAATTTCGATGCTTCTTAGCTGAAGTAATGACTTTGATATCGCTAAACCCATTCATAGCAAAATGACTGTAAGTATCTAAGTCTTGGCATTAGCTTGTGTTTCAATATTTGCAAGATACTGGCTGCTCAGTTTTAGCTAGCTTATGGGAACAGCTTGCGCTCAAATGAATCAAACAGTAATATAATGAGGTGAGACCGTCGATAAGAAGAGGGATGGATTTAGGCGTAGATCCCATTCCAGAGAGATGGCAAAATATCAAGATTCTTACCAATGGAGAAAAGAGATATCATGAAACTACCTTTAGGAGAGCAGGGTTTTGAAGCGCTAAGAAAAGAGGACTGTTACTATGTAGATAAAACTCAATTTCTACACCAGCTCATTACAAAAGGAAGCCATTATTTTTTATCTCGTCCCAGACGCTTCGGTAAAAGTCTTCTTGTAAGTACTTTGGAATGTCTTTTTCAGGGGAAAAAGGAGCTATTCAAAGGTTTATATATTTATGACAAGTGGGATTGGTCTCAAACATATCCCGTACTTACCATTGATTTTAGTGGCAAAGAATATATTAATGAGAATGATTTAGAAGAAAATATTTTTGCTTTTTTAGATACTTTAGAAGATGAGTATAACATCCCAGCATCTGATGAACTCAAACCTTCTGCGTCTAGACGTTTACATAAAATCATTAAGCATATCTATACCATCAACTCTAAGACAGAAGTAGTTGTTTTAATTGACGAGTATGACAAGCCTCTCTTGGATGCTCTAGAAGACAAAGAGATAAGTAAAAAAACAGTCCACTCTTAGAGGGTTTTACAGTATTTTTAAAGCATCTCATAAGTTCATTCGATTTACCTTTGTTACTGGTATCACCATGTTTGCTAATTCGACAGTATTTACAGGTTTTAATCATCTTATTGATATTAGTTTAGAACCTGAATTTTCTGCTGTCTGTGGATATACAGATAAAGACTTAGATACAGTTTTTAAAGCTGAGATCAAGAATTTTGATCGCAAGAAAATTCGTAAATGGTACAACGGCTATAGTTGGGTTGGAGAGGAAAAGGTCTATAATCCCCATGGGATTCTTAAACTTTTTTCCAACAAAGAATTTGATTCCTGGTGGTTTGAAGATGGAGTGCCTCGCTATCTCTATTTTTATCTAATACATTACGGCATTCGAGCACTGGATTTAGAAAATTGTCTTTTAAAGCGCCAGGACTTAGTTGGATTTGATGTAGAAGATATAAATGT
>MKWU01001637.1_pt1 | contig 37555 bp, 38 predicted proteins | sample 809101 | NCBI WGS metagenome assembly MKWU01 (sample SAMN05860141, study PRJNA318959) | sponge metagenome | host: Aplysina aerophoba | place: Slovenia: Piran, Adriatic Sea, Gulf of Piran | collected 2013-05-07
CCATGCGCACGCTGGGAGTCCCGGTCAAGCTCTCCGAGACCCCGGGCGCGGTGCGGCGACCGGCTCCGCTCCTCGGCGAGCACACCCGGGAGGTCACCCGGGAGTGGCTCCCCGGGGCGGGGGGGGGGAGCGCGCGGGGGGCGGCGGGGGGGTCACGCGGGAGTGGCTCGGGGGTGGGGAGGCGGAAGCCGCCGACTGAACGGCGGGCCGACCGAGGGGGCGGGACGCTACTTGTTGGCGGCGGCGGCCTTCCGCCGCTGCGTTGCCCAGGGCCCGGCCGACCGGGACGGATCGTTCTTCGCGTTGAGAGCCTTGACGTAGCGGTTGGCGTTGTTTGCCACCGTGACGCGCGAGCCGCGGGCGAACCCCTGGATGCTCGTCAGCTCGTTCTCGATGACGTAGCGATACCAGGTGCCCTTGGCCTTGTCGGGCGGGGTGGACTTCTCGATGGCAACTAGCTTGAACGTACGCTGATCGGCGGTCTCTTCACTCACGGGCTGGCCTCGGTGATTTCTATAATTCGCCGGCACATTCCACCGGCCGCCCCTACGGCCGAGCCGGCCGAGAGGCCGACATGCGGGACGCTTCCAGCCCCGGCGCCGACCGTCGGGCCGGTCGCCATGCTGAAGCCGCGACGCGAACGGCCGAATATACCAGAAATGGACCGGACCCGGAAGCAGGAACCCGCAAGAAGGCTCCCGAATCCCGGAAAACGACTTACTGCACGACCGAGCGCGGGGTGGGTACCACCCGGGTCACCTGGATGAGGTCGCGATCGATGAGATTGACCACCTTCGGCGCGACTTCGTCCTTCCAGAAGTCGCTCTCGTAGACCGCGGCGTAGAGCGCCTTGCGATGCTCCTCGCTCTCGAACCGACGGGTCCAGAAGTACACGGAGTCGTCGTCCTCGCCGCGGTAGCTCCCGGTGATCACCATGCCCTTCGATACCTGGAACGGGATGATGGTCCCCTCCATGTACTCGAGCCACTCGTCCATCTTGCCGGGTCGAACCGTGTACCGGCGAAGCTCGTAGAACGCCATGTGCGTCGCTCCTTTCCGCTCTGGTGAGTTCGCGGGATCATGCACCAAGGGCCACCCGCTGGGTAGCCCTGCTGACGGGCGGCCGGGTCGAGCGGCGGCGTGGCGCCGGTCGAATCAGCGCGCCTCGACCGTGCCGTCGGCGAGCGCGCCGCCGGCCTCGCGCCAGGCCGAGACGCCGCCGACCAGATGGCAGACGTTGCCCACCCCGCACTCGCGGGAGGTGTCGACCGCCATCGCCGAGCGCTCCCCGAACGCGCAGTAGTAGAGGAGCCGGTTTCCGGGCTGGCCCGCCAGCGCGCGAAGGGTGCCGCCGGGTCCGATCATGCTCGTGAGCCGGCCGTAGGGGGCATGCACCGAGCCCGGGATCACGCCGTCGCGCGCGCGCTCCGTGTCTTCGCGCAGATCAACCAGGATCCATTCGGACCGGCGGCGGGCACCCATGACGTCGCCGGGGGTCAGCGCGCACTCGGGATGCGCCTCGTCCTGCTGGCCGCACCCGACGTTCAGGTTCGCCGGAACCGCGATGTCCATCATCTTCGGATCCGCGAGGTCGAGGGCGTTCATGATTGTGACGTACTCCCCGGCTGACGCGACCTGGAGCCGGGGATTGAAGCGCCGCTCCTCGCCGATGGTGCTCACCGTGTCGCCCTTGTAGTCGTGGCCCGGATAGACCAGGGTCTCCTCGGGCAGGGTGAGCAGCTTGCCGAACAGGGAATCGAACTGCGCCACCGGGTCGCCGTTCTGGAAGTCGGTACGCCCGGTCCCGCGAATGAGCAGCGTGTCGCCGGTAAACACCCGGTCGTCCATCACGAAGCAGTAGGAGTCGCTGGTGTGGCCGGGCGTATGGAGCGCGCGCAGGCGCACGCCCTCGATCTCGATCGCGTCCCCATCGCGGACCCGCATCGAGACGACGTCGACCGGCGCCTCGGCGCCCATCACCGTGACGCACTTCGTCCGGTCGCGGAGCGCGCCCATGCCGCTCACGTGGTCCGCGTGGACATGGGTATCCACGACCTTGGCAAGGTCGAGGTCGAGCTCCTCGAGAAGCTTCAGATAGCGCTCGACCTGTTCGAGCACCGGATCGATGATCAGGGCTTCGCCGCCGGGGCGCCCGGCGAGCAGGTACGTGTAGCTGCCCGAGCCGATGTGGAAGAGCTGGCGAAAGAGCATCGTTCGAGCCGGGCCCCCGCGTCGTCGTCGGCCGTTCCATTGTACCCGCCTTCCGCTCCTTTCGGCGCCGCGGGCGCCGTGCCTCTGACCGGGCGGTGTCCGGCAGTGCGAAGGCGCGGGGGTGCGGGCATGCGGAGGTCAGGGGCCACGGCGCCACCTTGAGGGCGGCCACGGCGCCTCGCCGCGGCGCCGGCAGCGGGCGCGCGCGCGAGACCGGGCTCTCCGACTTCGAACGGTCACCCTCGAACGAGCGGCTCCCCTTGTCGTCCGGCTCCCTGCGAGGCGACATAGTCGTCCAGCTCACTGCGCAACGCCAGCTTCTCCTCGGGCGCGGCCCAGCTCGCCTCGAACGCGTTGACCGCGAGCTGGACGATCTGCTCCCGGGACAGCTCCGCCGCCTCCCAGGTCGCGACGAGGTTCTCGTTCATGTAGCCCGGAAAGTACGCAGGGTCGTCGGAGTTGACGGTCGCCCGCATGCCCATCTCGAGCATCCGTCGAACCTCCAGGGCCTTCAGGCTCCCCGCGACGCAGCGGTTGGAGATGGGACACACCGTGAGCGCGAGGCCGCGGCGCACGATCTCGGCGCAGAGCGCCTCATCCTCCAGGGAATTCACGCCGTGGTCGATGCGGTCGACGCCGATATCGTCGAGGGTCTGCCAGATGTGCCGGGTGGAGTCCTCCTGGTCCACGTCGCAGTGCATGGTGAGGCGAAAGCCCTGCGCGCGCGCCGTCGCGAACACCGCCTTGAACTTGATCGGCGGGTTGCCACTCTCGTCGGAATCCAGGCCCACGCCGACAATCCAGTCCCGGTAGGGGCGCGACTCCTCCAGGGTCGCCATCGCGGATTGCGCGCTCAGGTCCCGCAGGAAGCACATGATGAGCCGGGTGCGAATGCCGAGCGACGCCCGAGCCTCCTCCTGGGCCCGGCGAATTCCGCGGATCACGGTCTCGAAGGCGACCCCGCGTGCGGTGTGCGCCTGGGGGTCGAAGAACATCTCGGCGTAGGTCACGTTCTGGGAATGCGCCCTGGTCAGGTAGGCGGCCGTCAGGTCCCGGAAGTCCTGCTCGGTGAGGAGGACGCTCATGCCCTCGTAGTAGACCCGCAGGAAGGACGGCAAGTCGTCGAAGTCGTAGGCCGCCCGCATCTCCTCGACCGACCGGTAGGGAAGCTCGATGCCGTTTCGCCGGGCAAGCTCGAGCTTGAGCGCGGGCTCGAGCGTCCCCTCCACGTGTACGTGCAGCTCGGCCTTCGGCATGCCTTCGATGAAGCGTCTCATGTCGTTCACGGTCTTGGGCCTCATGTGGTCGTCCGGTCGGTCACTCGCAAACCACTCCGTCCCCTTCAGCATCGCGCATGTGCAGCCACGAGGACCGCGGGAAGCCGGCCCGGTCCTTGCCTTCCGGTCTCGCCCGGCGTGGCCGACGGAGTTTCAGTCGAACGCGAAGAACACCTCCTCGTCAAGCTCCTGGTACGTCTCGGGCCTCTGCGGCCGGCTCTGCGGCGTGAACTCACTGATCCCGAGGGCGGCGAAGTCGGCGATCCGGTCGATGACGTACTGCGGCGAGCCGATCATCGCCCAGTCGTCGGTGCCGCGAGCCTCCCCGGCCTCCTTCTCGTCGCGGACGATGCGAATCGGCACGTGCAGGGTCTTCGTGATTTCGTCCGGGTGGCGGCCCACCGCTTCGCAATGGGGTTCGTGCGCACCGGTAAGATGCCTTACCCGGTCCGGACCGGCAATAGCGAAGCGCGCCGCTCGAGGCGCGCCACCACGTCCGCGTCAAGCCGCCGCACATTGATCGTTGCCATCGGCGAGGAGTACGCGCCTGCCAACGCCGCCCGAGTGAGGCAGATGCTGCGGATGGTCACCAAGGGCAAATCCGAACCGGGAGGCGGTTGATGGCTCAATTTCCGAACGTCCTCATCGAGACGCGCGGGCTCGTGCGCATCGTCACGATCAACCGGCCCCGGGTTCGAAACGCCGTGGACCCGTCGACCGCCAATGACCTGCGAGAGGCGTTCCTCGCCTTCGCCGACGACGACTCCGTGGACGTCGCGGTCTTCACCGGAGCGAAGGGCGCGTTCTGCGCAGGCTACGACTTGAAGGCCCTGTCAGCCGCGAGGGGCGCAATCTCCTTTGACCCCGAAGGCGTCGGCCCGATGGGCCCGTCGCGCCTGCTCCTCGACAAGCCGGTCATCGCGGCGGTCGAAGGGCCGGCTGTCGCCGGCGGTCTCGAACTTGCGCTGTGGTGCGATCTGCGCATCGCCGCGGAGGACGCCGTCTTCGGCGTCTATTGCCGGCGCTGGGGGGTGCCGCTCATCGACGGCGGAACGGTGCGCCTTCCGCGCCTCGTCGGTCACAGCCGTGCCATGGACATGATCCTGACCGGCCGTCCGGTGCGCGGCCCGGAAGCCCTCGAGTTCGGACTTGCCAACCGGCTGGTGCCGAAGGGCACCGCGCTCGAAGCCGCCGTTGCGCTGGCTGAAGAGCTCACCCGCTTCCCGCAGCTTTGCATGCGGACCGACCGCATGAGCGCCATTCGGCAATGGGGCATGCCGCTCGAGGAGGCGCTCCGCCATGAAGGCCGGGCGGGCGTTGCGCCGCTCGAACGCGAAGCGGTGGACGGTGCCACGCGCTTTGCCGGGGGCAAGGGCCGGGCCGGCGCTTACGATGACACTTGAACTCGCTGAAGCGGGTGCCGGCTCGTTCGGTGGATGAGGAGTGGGACAAGACCCTCGGCTGGTTCGAGGGGCGCTGCGCGTGCACGGGCGAGGAGCTCGCTCAAGGGTGGAAAGCCAGGCAGAACCCCGTTCAGTGCTCGTCCTGCCCATGCGCCCGGTGAGCCGCACTGCCCCGATGGGCGTGGTACCCCCGGAGCGCGGCGTATCGCGCGAGCTGCGCCTCGGTCAGGAGCCCCGGCGTGCCGAGGTGGGCCGAGAGGTGAATGAACCGAAGGTTCGCTCGACTTTCCGCGATTTCCGCGAGCATCGCCTCCAGGCTCTCCTGCGTGACCTCGTCGGCCCGGAACGCTTCCTCGAGGGCCTGCTCCGCCGCGACGAAGCGCTCGCCTTGCGCGATGGCCGCCTCGCGCATGCGCTCGTAGATCCCGGCGACGGCCTCCACCTGCTCGGGCGTGAGCGGGATCCGGTCCTTGAGCTCGAGGAGGTGCAGGGGGCCGGGCAGGCCGTTGAGCTCCGCCGCCTTGGCGAGCCCCCAGCCGCCGCCTCGTCTCAACTCCGCGATGTCGTCCGGCGAAAGGCTCTTTACCGGACGCGTCTCTTCGCCCGCATAGGGCGATGGTCCGGCTCCCCCGGCGTAGCCTGACAGGGCGACGAAGAGCGAGGCCAATGGGAGGATGATGGATACGCGGGTCATGTGCACTCTCCGGGTTCTGTCCCGGTGCATCGTGCATGGACATGAACCCTTGGAACATGATAGCTGTCAGGTCCATGTCCCTATTCGACCAACTGCATCCTCTCACCCCGTCCGAGAGGGAGTTCACGTCCGGTGCGCACCTCTTCCGCCGCGGCGACGAGGTCTCGGTGCTCCATCTCGTGGTGGCGGGTGAAGCGCACCTCGTCCGTCACCGCGCCGACGGAGGGACGCTCGTGCTGCAACGGGCTCTTGCGGACATGGTCCTCGCCGAGGCTTCCGTGTTTTCGAAGCATTACCACTGCGACTGCGTGGCCGTCGTCCCGACGCGCACCCTCGCCGTCGCGAGATCGGCCGTGCGTACGCTTCTCGCCGTGGACCCCGGATTCGCCGAGGCCTGGGCGCTCCACCTTGCGCACGAACTTCAGGCGACGCGCCTTCGGGCGGAGATCCTCTCCCTTCGAACCGTCGCGGAGCGCCTGGACGCGTGGATGGCCTGGAACGGGGACGGCGTTCCTCCGCGGGGCACCCGCAGGGCGGTCGCGAGCGAGATCGGGACGAGCCCCGAGGCGCTGTACCGGGAACTCGCCAGGCGCGGCGAGGCACAATCCCCGACCCGATGACGTCCGAGTCTGCTTCGATGGAGGTGCAAAGCGTGTCCGTTTCCAGGCGTGAACTTCTGACCGGTGCCGCCGCGCTCGCGGTCCTCGGACGGGCGGGGGGCTGGGCGCCTGCAGCGCACGGCGCCGCCGGTGATGGCGAACTGCTCCGTGCGCGGCCGGGCACTGCGCGTCTTGTGCCTCCGGGTTACCCCGAGACGCCCATCTGGGGCTACGAGGGGCAGGTTCCGGGACCCGCCGTCCGTCTCCGGCAGGGGGAGCGGGTGAGGCGCAGGTTCGCGAACGAGCTCCCCGAAGCATCCACCGTGCACTGGCACGGGATCCGGCTCGCGAACGCGATGGACGGAGCTCCGGGCGTCACCCAGGATGCGGTGCCGCCCGGCGCCGAGTTCCTCTACGACTTCGTGGCGCCCGATGCGGGGACCTTCTGGTACCACCCCCACGAGCGCGCCTTCGAGCAGATGGCGCGCGGGCTCTACGGCGCGCTCGTCGTCGAGGAACCGGATCCGCCGCAGGTCGACCGCGACCAGGTGCTCCTCCTCGATGACTGGCGTCTCACGGAGCAGGCCCGGATCCACGAGGAGAGCTTCGGCGCACTCGGGGACTGGTCCCACGCAGGGCGGACGGGGAACTGGATCACCGTCAATGGCGACGGCGCCTGGACCCGGACCGTCGCCCACCATGAGCGACTTCGTCTTCGACTCGTCAACGTCGCGAACGCAAGGATCTTCTCGATCGACACGAGGGGCCTCGACGGCTGGCTCGTGGCGCTCGACGGCCAGCCCCTTGCGAAGCTCGAGCCCCCCGCACCCCTCGTCCTCGCACCGGGGCAGCGGGCGGATCTGGTCGTCGACGTGGTCGCGGGCGAGGGAGAGAAGGGGCTCCTCTTTTCGCGTGAACGAGAAGGGACTTTCATTCTCGCCACGTTCGCAGTCTCGGGTGTCGCCCGGGCGACGAGGCTTCCCGTACCGTCACCTCTTCCCGCGAATCCGGTGACTCCCCTCGGGGAGCTCGGGCGAGCACGGCACGCGACCCTTCGCATGGAGGGCGGCGCCATGGGGCGGCTCCGCCAGGCGGTTCTGGACGGCACGACGATGCCCATGCGCGATCTCGCGGCAAGGGGCAAGGTGTGGGCGATGAACGGGCTCGCGCAGATGCCCCAGGAGCCGCTCTTCGCCGCCCGCCGGGGCGAGACCGTCCTCCTCACGATGATCAACGATTCGGCGTGGCCGCACGGGATGCACCTGCATGGGCATCACTTCCGGCCTCTCAGCCCGAGCGGTGAGCCGGGCCCGCTTCGCGACACGGTGCTCACGGACCCGGACGAGACGCTGCGGATCGCGTTCGTCGCGGACAATCCGGGCGACTGGCTCCTTCATTGCCACATGCTCGAGCATTCGGTCGCGGGGATGCTGACCTGGTTCCGGGTCGCCTGATCGCCTGCCCCAGGAAGTTTCCGGGTGTGATCGGGTTCTCTCGCGGGCGCGGATCATTTCAGCCGCCCTTTCGCAGGCATCCATCGCTGGTCTGAACCGGCGGACAGGGCACGGTCGCTTAGGAACAGAACACGCAGCAGTCGCCCGGTTTGGGCTTCAACAGCTCGCCGCAATGACTGCAGGCGTAGAACCGCTGGCAGGCGTCGGTTGGCATCGTCTCGGTCCTCGAGTGACCGCACGCCGGGCAGGTGATGGTGCTCTAGAGCAGGACCGCTGCCGGTTCGGCGTCCATCACGTTCCTCCTCGGGAGATTCGCGCGGGAGGGATCAGGAAGACGACGAGGGAGCCTGCAACGGCCTGCCGCGGCGCGTGCCCGCGAGCTTGGGCTCAGCCATCCGATTGCCGACCACCGTCGGGACCCCGTCCGCGGCGGCAAGTGCACTCCTGACGCGCTCCCAGTCGACCGGAGGCGGACCGGTTCGGCCCGGCGTCGCCTCGATGATCGCCCGCACCGCATCGGTCATGCTCGGGCGGGCCTCGTCCGCCGGGGCGCCGGGATTGGGGTGGACCTCCAGGTACAGCTCTTCGCCGAGCCATCCGGCCTTGACGCGCTGGTCCACGATGGCGACCGGTGTTCCCGGGGTGACCAGGTCGTACAGCTCGACGATGTCCTCGGGATAAAGGCGAACGCACCCGAAGCTCACCCGCATGCCGATGCTGTAGGGGCGGTTCGTGCCGTGGATGAGGTACGTCGGAAACCCGAGGTAGAGCGCATGCGACCCAAGGGGGTTGTCCGGTCCGGGTCTGACCACCCGCGGGAGAATCTCGCCCCGTGCCGCGTACTCCTCACGGATCGTATCGGTCGGGATCCACACGGGTCCCACCTTCTTCTTCACGACGGTCGTCCTCCCGAGCGGCGTCTCGTACTCGAGCCGCCCGATGCTGACGGGCCACGTACGCACTGTCGTTGCGTCTTTCGCGAAGTAGTAAAGCCGCATCTCGGGAACGTTGATGACCACCCCCCGGTGCGGGGACGAGGGAAGCACGTACCGGGAGGGCAGGCGGATGGGGGTGCCCTTGCCGGGGAGCCAGAGGTCGACGCCCGGGTTCGCAAGCTTCATCTCCTCGAGCCCCATGCCGAAGCGCCTCGCGACATCGAGCACGGTGTCGTCGAAGCGCGCCTGGTAGACCTCGATACCGCCCACGACCGACATGTTCGGATCCCACCGCATCTCGCCGGTATCGGCGGCGGCGACCGGGAAGGCCGTCGCAACGAAGGCGGCAGCGAACCACCCGCGTACCCACCGGTGCACCGTGCGACCCCGAGGGCCGCGATTGCGTGCCCTACCCGTACCGGAGGTAGTCGGTTCGGATGCGCATACCGGACCTCCACCGCAAGGGGTGCTTGGCAGCCGAGGGACCTCTCGAGCGGCGACGATGTGTCGCAAGAGTTCGTTCATCTCTGATTCCTGGCGCTCGTTGGCGCCGCAAGACGCGAATGTAGCGCAGAACCACGGGCCACCGAATGACCCCTGTGCGCGTGGACATTACAGAGCTTGACATTTCCGCTCGATGACGGCGGGACCGTGCGCTTGCCCGGGCCGGTGGGTGAAGGTCGCGCGATGGGTCTCATCCTTGCCGGTCGCCGGGTGGACGCCGACGAGGCGCTGTGCATCGGGCATTGCGAGCATGTCGTCCCCGAGGGAGAAGCACGCACGAATTGCGCCGATCGCGCGGCCTTGTTCGCCTTCTCCTCACCCCGTACCATCGCCACGCACATGCGCCCTCCCGGCGCCTCTTCCACCTGCCGAGCGAATTGGAGCGAGCTTTGCCTGCCTCGTGTTCGCCGTCTTTCATGCAAGGACCCTCGCAGGTCCGGCACGCATGAGAGATCCGTTCGCCAACCCGCTCGTCGTGTCTGCCGTGGTGGCAGGCCTTCTCTTCTTCGGACTCCATCGAGGTCCAGCCGAAGCTGCATCCCCCTCGATGGAAGAGCCCCTTCCGCAGTTCGTCCTGCCAGAGGTTGGCGACCCCAATCGCGAGCTTCGTTCGGAGGAACTCAAGGGGGCGCCCGCCCTTCTCAATGTCTGGGCGAGCTGGTGCCCCCCGTGCCTGGCAGAGCTCCCGCTGCTCATCTCGGTCACGGACGAGGTTCGGATCTACGGCCTCAACTACAAGGACAAGCGGGACGATGCGATCGAGTGGCTCGCGCGAAACGGCAACCCCTTCATCAAGAGCGGTCACGACCCGGAGGGCAAGGTCGCTCGCCAGTTCGGCATCCATGGCGTGCCGGAGACGTTCGTCATCGACCGCAGCGGGCGCATCGTGCACAGGCACACCGGACCCATCTCGGTCAGGGAATGGGCACACGTGTTCCGGCCATTGATCCAGCGCCTCCACGAAGAGCCGGAATGACGGGTCGCGGATCACGGAGCGAGGTGCGCGCCGGCCTTGCAGCTCCTTGGAGGCGGATTGCGCGAGCCATGCGGCGCAGCGAGCCGAGTGCAGCAGGCATCCTCGCATGAGCCGCTCCCGGCCTCGCAGAAAGAAGACGTCGGGGGCGAGCGCGCGGCAACGTCCGGCGCGCCGCGCGCGGCCCACGTGGACCATCCCGTTCCTTGCGGTGCTCGTCGTGGGGCTGCTCGGCAGCGGCGCATGGTGGATCTACCGCGTGACCGCCGACGCGGTCGTCATCCCCGAGTTCTCGGCCAGAGCGAAGGCGGGCGCGCGCCTCTTTGCCGCCAACTGCTCCGTTTGCCACGGCGGGGATGCGACCGGGACGGACCAGGGACCGCCGCTCCTTCACAAGGTCTATGAGCCAGGGCATCATCCGGACGCCCTGTTCCAGCGCGCGGTCAAGCAAGGAGTGCTGAGCCATCACTGGCCCTTCGGGAACATGCCCCCGGTACCGGGGCTCACGAAAAAGGACGTTGCGAAGATCATCGCCTTCGTGCGCGAGCTCCAGCGTGCCAACGCGATCTACTGAATCCGCCGGAGAAGTCCTCCCGCTCGACCGACTGCGGGTACGGGTAGCCCTTGCTGTCGTACGTGGAGCAGCAGTGCTCAGGCGCCGCCGTGAGACCTCGCCAGGTCTCGGCCGACGCCGGGCCGACCAGGTCGCAACGAGGTTCTCGTTCATGTAGTCCGGAAAGTACGCCGGGTCGTCGGAGTTGACGGCTGTCCTCGTAGCGCGCGAGCACGTTGAATCCTTCGCTCGCCCCGTGCCGCGGTCGCGATGCCCGGAAGGCTGCGTTGTCGCCTGGACCGAAGAACCGCTCGGAGAATGACGCGTGTCGGCGAGGTTCAACCCCCGGAACCGGCTCGAATGAGCAGCGTCCGCGCTGCATGAGCCGGCAACGAGGAGTGTCCGATAGCCAAGCTCATCTTCCCTCGCCGCCCCGACGAACGGATCTCCCACGACAGCCGTCCATCCGACGCCACGAAGGCACGGTACGACCGGTTCGAATGCGCGTTCCGGTCGGTCGTGCGTCCTTGCGCCGCCCGCGCACTCAGGGCACGTGCTCGTTTCGGCGCTCGGCGCGTTGTCCGCCGCCGCAGGCAATGCACATGGCCAGCCGACCCTGCCCATCGCGGCGCAGCAGGAGAGCTACGCCTTCGGGAACGACAGTCTCGTTTTCACCGTCACGCGCACCGCAACGGTTGAAGGCGAGATCAGCGATTCCGTGACCCTGGTCCAGCACGAATCATTCCCGAGTCCGGGTCTTCTCCGATGGAACACCACCTTGGCGGCGCATGATGGGAACACGGAAACGGAGGAATCATCGCGGACCGGGCCTGAGCGGGAGCGACCCTGACCGGCATCCATCCCTGGGAGGGACTGCGCTCTCGGAACGGGTGGACGCCTGGGGCGCGGTCGGCAACGTCACGGGCGAGCTCGAGGTCACACCGAGGAAGCCGGGGACGGGCGAGGACGCGGGCACCGTAGCGCAGTTGGAGACGGTGGCTCCACCGACCGGAGCCCTAAGCCAACCCGGACCATCTCAGCTCGCGGCCGCGACCGAACCGGCCTTGAGCCCTGCCAGATCGGTCGGCCGGGGATCCACAACCACCCTTTAGGAGGGACCCCCAACTCCGGTCTCCGAGAGAGATTCACTCCCATCGGCTATCGTTCACCTCAGTGCCGGTGACGACCGCCCTCAACCGTCCACCGAATCGGGTCTATGCCGAGTTCGGGTTAACCCCACTCCGAGCGGGCTGGCGCGCCGGACCGGGGACGCGAACAAGAAGCGTTCGCCGCCGAGCTCGTGGGCCGTCTTCAGCGTGCGCACGGCGGCGTCCCCGAGCGGGACCGCGTGCGCCACGCCGGTCTTCATGCGCTCGGCCGGGATGCGCCACTCGCGCGCTATGAAGTCGATCTCGTCCCATGCGGCGCCGAGCGCCGCGCCGCTCCTTGCGGCGGTCAGCACGAGGAACTCGAGACACAGCCGCGAGCTTGGCGAGACCCCGGGCACGCTGCGCACGGCGTCGAGGGCGGCGCCGCCCTCCGCCCAGGGCAGTGCGCGGAAGTGCACCTTGAGCGCGGGCATCGCACGCAGCGCCCCGTCGATGGTCTCCTCCGCCACATTCGTCGCGACGTGGCCGTGGGCCTGGCACCACTGCAACGTGGTGCGGATGCGCTGGCGGAGCTTGCGCGCGAGCTGCGGGCGGGTGCTCCACAGCGGGTTGAGGATGCGCAGGACGTCGTCCTGACCAATCGTGTGGACGCGCAGGGCGCCGATCTCGGGGAAGGCGTGCTTCTCAAGCGACTGCATCCAGGCCCGGGCAGTCCTGGCGGAGCGCCACCGCGGCCGGTTCGCCTCGAAGATCGCGGCCGCCGCGGCGCGGAAGGAATCCGAGGCGGCGACACGAAGGCCGGGGAGAGCGACCGAATTTTATGTAAAAAATATTAAAATACGCGTTACAGATATGCATAAAATACTATACATAGTGGAGAATGTTCGTCAGGGACAGGAATCGGGTAGAGAGCGGACATGCAAGATCGAGCCGGGCGGAAGCTGTTCCATGGCCCGAGCGGCGGACGGGTTTCTCGGCACCTCGCAGTGCGCGCGACGGGCGTCATGCTGCGCGCCGGCCGAACGCGGGAGCGCCAGTCCCGCCTGACATGCAGGCCCAGCCGTACGGTGCGGGCTGCATATTCCCGTTCTCCCCGAGGCTTCCTGTCGCGACTCGGCGTCCGCGCGGCGGCGTGCCTGTTCGTCCTCGCCCTGCCGCTCGGGTTCGCGCTGCCCGCGGCTGCGCAGTCGAGCGTCAAGCTGGTGGGCGCCACCGGCCAATCTGACTTCAGTGCTCGGGGGTCAACTCTTGATTCCGCTTCTGAGCAGGATGAGCTTGGTACGTAATCGGGATGGTTCATGCGACGGTTTCCGCCGAGAACGAACCCCGAGGCTCGAGTTCCTGGAACGAAAGAAGAAATGGAAGAACTGCACACAGCGCGACCGACGCACCAAGCCGGGGATGTCCCGATCCCGCGGCCCCGCAAGGGCGCACTGCGCCTTGCTGCCGCGACCGCCATCATCGTCGTCGTCTTCGCCGCCGCCGCCGGCGCACCGTGGTTCGGCTACCTCAACTACGAACGCGACCTCGCGAGCATCGATCTGAACCACGTCCGCAGAGCGGTCGTGCACTCGGCGATCGGGCTGGATCTGCGTGCGAAGGCGGCGCACGCGGCTAACGTGATCGACAGCTTCCTCGTCGAGCGGATCGTCGACGCGCGGCAGATCGCGACAACCCCGAAGGTCGTCGATGCGACGCGCGAAGGCGCCTGGCGCCACGCCCAGTCCGGGCTCACCCTGATCAAGATCGAGGAGGTGGAGGTCCTGGGCGGAACCGCCCGCAGCCGCGGCTACTTCCCCGACGTCGATGCGCATCTGCGCCATCGGTAGCGCATCAGCCAGTACTTCGACGAGATCTCCGTTACGGACGAACACGGGTTCAACGTCGCCTACTCGCACCCCACCTCCGACTTCGTGCAAAGCGACGAGGACTGGTGGAAGGTCGCGTGGAACACGGGGATCTGGATCGGGGAGGTCGCGTTCGACCGCTCCGCCGTCGAGCCCTCGATCGCGCTGGCCACCCGGTTCGAGTCGGCGACGAACGGCGAACGCCTGGGTGTGTTGAAGGTTTCGATCAACCTTCGCTCCATCCAGGACCTGATGAGCAACGGCACGCACGGCTCGCCCGGGCTCGAGCTCACCATCTTCGACCCCCGGGGACGGATCCTCGCCGAGACCGCGTCGGAGCACGCGACGGATCGGATCCTCGCTGGCGACGACAGGGCGCCCCGGGTCCCGCCGGACTACCCGAGCGGGTACACCGCATCGGCCGGGGCGCCCCCGGTCGGCTTTGCCCGCACCGCCGGCACCACGCGCTACGCCTCGGCCGGCGCGCGCTACGCGGGTCTGGAATGGCTCGTCACCGCCACCCTGGACCCCGAGGCCCCCACCGCGCGCCGCGCGAGGCCCGATCACCTGGCCGACGCGCTTGCGCGCGCCGGCGCGTGGCCGGACCTTGCGCTCGCCGCCGCCGTCTCGTCGGCGGCCTTGGGCGCGCTCGCCGCGTTCTTCACGGTCTGGCTCGTCCTGCGGCGGGTCGATGCGGACGCGCAGGTGCTCGACTCGCTCCTCGAAAGTCTCGAGGACGGACGCGACCTGTGGACCGACCCGCCTCGCTCGGCGACGTTCAGCGGCATCACCGAGCGCGTGCGCCGCGTCGCCGGGGTGGGCCGGGAGCCGAAGGACCTCGAGGGCCGTCGCCTGGGCGCCCCGCCCCCCGACGGCGCGTTCGCGGTGTGGCCGGCCTTTGCCCGCGCGGCGGGCGTGGACCGCACGAAGGTCAACGTCGTCCCGGTGACCTTCCGCGAGCGCGAGCCGGCGCTCGCCAGAGGCGAGGTGGACGCGATCACCGGCTACTCGTTCTCCTCCTGGCTCGGCGCCCGAGCCCAGGGCTTGCCGGAGGACGATCTCACCCTCATCCTGATGCGCCACCACGGTCTGGACCTTTACGGTAACGCGATCATCGCGAGCCCGTGGCTGGTGAAGGAGCGCCCCGAAGCGCTGGCCAGCTTCCTGCGCGTGGCGGTGCACGCGTACCGTGAGGCGTTCCGCGTTCCCGACGCGGCGATCGAGGCGCTCGCCATGCACGAGCCCGGGATCCATATCGCGACGGAGACCGAGCGGCTGCGGCTCGCGATCCGCGACAACTTCCTCACCGACGAGGTGCGCCGATTCGGTTTCGGCGCCATCGACAACGACCGACTCGAGCGCGCGATGGACCAGCTCGGCGAGACCTGGGACTACCTCGTGCGCCCCGGGATCACCGACATCTTCGACCCCTCCCTTTTTTCCCCCCCCCGCGGGGGGGGGGGGGGGGGCGGCCCCGCCCGCCCCCACCCCGCCCACCTCGCCCCCTCCTTCTGGCCCCCGCTGGAGGAGCGGCGGGTCGGCCCGGCCCCGTAAGCCGCTCCCCGGCCCGCCCTCCGCCCGGAGGCTGAGACGAAACAGTCGCAGATCTGAAATTGATCGGGCTAAGGAGCGGCGACGATCGTGTTGTGCAACTGCTGCAGAGTCGCGCGGCGACACTTGATCGCCGTCTTCCGGGTCGTTCGCAGCACCCGCAGCGCTTCCACGGCGCCGGACCGGTCTTTGGCTACCTGGACCCGGTGTCTTGTACGAGCCGCCTCGGCCGCGGCGACCGCATCGAGTGCGTCGTCCTTGCCCTTGGCTCGGCGACTGGCGGGGTCCGGCCCGGTCACCTCGAGCACAGGGACACCGGACAGTGCCAAGTGCCGGGTGATGCCCGCTCCGTAGCTTCCAGTCGATTCGACCCCGACTCGCAGCAGCTCGCCGTGAGATTGGAACCAGCGAAGCATCGCCCGGTATCCGGCCCGGGTCGTGGAGAACGATTCGGTGCCCAGCAACGCTCCGTCCAGGTCCACATCCCAGCCAGGTGGCGACCTTCTGGTCGGTGACGACCTCGGCGTAGGCGTGACGCGACCAGGCCAACGTCATCACGAAGATCCACGTGCTCAGCAGCTCACCGGTGCGCGGGTCCAGGACCTCGGGACCCTTGCCGAAGTCGACCTGCGCCGCCTTGCGCCGACCCATCAGTCCGGCACGGGCAATGGCGCGGTCGGTGTCGCCCAACCGCATGCGGGTAAGTATTTGAAGATATTAGGACATCTCGAACCTCCGATTGGCCACCGGCTCCTCCCCTTTCGAAATTGCGCCGGGGAGGGTACCGGCGAGAAACGGTGGTCCGAGACCCCAGTTCAGCAGTGCCGCAGTGGCTCCATTATGGCGAACATCGGGTGGCGCCAATAACCCGAACATGCGGTGGCGCCATTAGGGCGAACACGAAATGGCTCCATATAGGCGGTCACTGACATACCGCATTGCGCGAGTCCCGCGCGTGTCACCCGGCGCCGCAGCCGTGAGCCGGAGGGGTGATGTTCGGCAACGAGACGTTCATCGTGCGCGTCGCGAAGGACGCTGTGGTCTCACGCGGGCGGGCGGGCGACTACGTCCGGGCTGATCCCGACGAACCCGCGGGACACGGCAGTCTGGTCGCGGTTCGCGACCCCGGGCACGGCGGGGAAACCGTCGTCAGGCTCCTCATCGAGCGCGAGGGGCGCTGGATCCGGCGCGCGCGACCACCGCGGCCCCGAACGCACCGTCGACGCCGACAACGAAGCCGACAACCGGAGCGTAGTGGTGCTCGCGGGAAACGCGGACTGAGCGCCACCGCCGACCCCGCGCCTTGCGCATCCGCGAAGGGGCCTGCTTGGAATCGACCACCTCACCGCCACGGCCACCCAGTCCGAGCCATGGCCGGGCAGTCAGGCGGCGAGGTAGTCCGACCACGACTTCATCAGTACGCGCCGCTTCTCGACCGGACCACCGGTGTCAAGCCGTGCTCCCGGATGGGTCACGGGAGGGCGTATGAGGCGTCAGTGATACTCGTCGACAATGTGGGACTTGTTTCATCATGAGTGCATAAAATCATTGGATATCAACTATATAGAATCATATATTGGCGCGCCCGACAGGATTCGAACCTGTGACCTTTGGCTTCGGAGGCCAACACTCTATCCAGCTGAGCTACGGGCGCGAGGGCGGGAAGGATACGCCGCGAAGCCCCCCGGCGTCCATGACCGGCACGGGCCGCCGGGTCGGTTCACCGCACGCCTTCAGCCGGCGCGCGCGCGCCCGCCATGCGTGAGCCGGGGGGAGCGCTCCCGCACCACCTTCATGAAGCCGTCGTAGAGCCGCCTCGCATTCTCGTTGAACGCACCCATGTGGGTATTCGCGCCGTTCTGCATCCGATCGAGCCCGCCCGCTCCGAGGGTTCGTTCCAGCGCCGCCGCGTACTCGGGGATGACTCCCCATTCGTGCACCGTCGCGCCGGTCAGCTCCACGTGATACTGGATGCCGAACGCGGAATCGCCGACGCGAAACGCCTGCACCGGACACACCGGGGAGCGTGCGAGCACCACCGCGCCCGCCGGCAGGCGGGTCACCTCCGCCCCGTGCCACTGCAATGCCTTGAAGGTGGCGGGCACCGAACCGATGACCGGGTCGCGGCGACCGTCTTCGGTGAGCTCCACGTCGAGGATCCCGACCTCGGGCGACGCCATCGACCCGACCTCGCCCCCGAGCGCGTCGGCGAGGAGCTGATGGCCGAGACAGACGCCGAGAAACGGCATCTCGCGCTCGCGCACCGCCTCCGCGATGGCCGCCTTCTCCGGGACCAGCCACGGATGCGCATCCTCCTCCCAGACGTCCATCGGCCCGCCCATCACCACCATGGCGTCGTAGCCGTCGAGCGAGGGAATCGCGTCGCCCTCGTCGAGCTCCACCGCGTCCCAGCGAACGCCGTCTTCGGCCATGAACTCACGGAGGATGCCGGGGTGTTCGGCTTCGATGTGCTGCAGCACCAGGAATCGCATGAGCGGGTACCTCGGGTCGAGTCTCGTGGGGGCCGGAATCAGAAGTCCGTCGGCGCGCCGCCTTCGCGCTTTCGCCGTTCCACGAATTCCGCGAGCTCCTCGCGGCGCGCCTCGTCGAGGGGCGGGGGTTCGAACTCCGCGAGGATCTTCTTCCAAAGACCGTTGGCGCGCTTCGCAGTGTCGATCGCGCCCCGCTCCTCCCACGTCTCGAAATTGCTCCAGTCGGAGAGGAACGGGCCGTAGAACGCCGTCTCGTAACGCTCCTGGGTATGCGTGCACCCGAAGAAGTGCCCGGTCGGTCCCACCTCCCGGATCGCTTCGACCGCGATGTCGTCCTCGGTGGCGGGCACCGGCCGCAGGTACACGATCATCTGCTGGAGCGTCTCGCAGTCCATGACGAACTTCTCGTACGACGCGCACAGCCCGCCTTCGAGCCACCCCGCCGCGTGATAGACCACGTTGACTCCGGCCGAGACCGACGCCCAGAGCGAGAAGGCGCTCTCCCAGGCCGCCTGGGCGTCCGGACAGTTCGCGGCGCAGGCGTTGGAGGCGCGCAGCGGCAGCCCGTAGAAGCGCGCCATCTGCCCCGAGAGCTGGGTCGCGCGCATGTACTCGGGGGTGCCGAAGGCGGGCGCGCCCGTTCGCATGTCGACGTTCGAGGTGAACGAGCCGATGGCGCAGGGCACCCCGGGTCTGATGCACTGGAGCAGCACGATGGCGGCGAGGCCCTCGGCGACGAACTGGGTCACCGCCCCCGCAAGGGTGACGGGCGCCATCGCGCCGGCGAGGGTGAACGGGGATACCACCGTCGGCTGTCCGCGCCGCGCGAGCCGCATCGCGCCGTCGAGCATCGGCCGGTCGTGCTTGAGGGGCGACGTCGAGTTGATGTTGGTGTACATGCGCGGCGACGCCTCGAACTCCGCGTGCGTGAGGCCCCCCGCGATCCGGGTCATCTCCATCACGTCCTCGACCCGTTCGGAGCCGAGCGAATAGGCATGCACGACCTTGTCGGTCAGGGTCAGCTTGTCGTAGAGGCAGTCGAGGTGGCGCACGGAAGGGTGGATGTCCACCGGCTCCACCGGGTAGCCGCCCGCGAAGTGGATGCAGTTGAAGTACTGGGTGAGCTTGAGGAGGTCGCGATAGCTCTCCCGGTCGCCGATCCTCCGCCCGCGGTCGAGGTCGGAGCAGTTGGGAGGGCTCGACACGTTGCCGAAGATCATGTGCCGCCCGCCGACCGGAATCTGCCGGTCCGGGTTCCGGGGAGTGATCGTGAACGTGGACGGAGCGAGCCCCACCTTCTCCATGACGAGATCGCGGTCCATCCGCACGTTGGTGCCGTCCGGGCTCGTCTCGCACCCCGCGGCGGCGAGGATCGTGCGCGACTCCTCGTTGAGGAACTCGATGCCGATCTCCTCCAGCACCCGCATCGCGCCGTCGTGCACGGCGTGGACCTGCTCCTCGGTAAGGGGCTCGGTCGGCGCATCGTGGTTGAGGGGGATCTCCCAGGGAAGCTGGCGGATCGCGGGGCCGCCGCCGCGCAGGTTGCCGCGGCGCCCGCCCATCCGCCTCCCGCGCCGGCGCTCGGGCGGCGGGGACCCTTGCGCCGTCATCGCCTCTGCCTCCGGACCGGAGCCCCGTTCCGCCCGCCGGGATCGGCGTGCCCCGCCCCACCCGGCGAACTGCCGGCAGCTTCGCCGCCGTGACGCGGTTGGTCCGGCGCCCGCTCGCCCGTGGTCCGCTCGCTCCGCCGGATCCGGTGCATGGCCATTCAGACGGTCAGGTATCCGCCGTCGACGGCCAGGGTGACTCCGGTCACGTACTGGGCGAGGTCGGAGACCAGGAACAGCACCGCGCCCGCGATGTCCTCCGGCGTCCCGTGCCGGCCCATCGGGATGTGCTGCATGAAACGGGCGAGCAGCTCCGGGTTCTTCTGGATGCCCTCCTCGTTGAGGGGCGTGAAGATGAGCCCCGGCGCGACCGCGTTCACCCGGATGCCGTGCGGCGCAAGCTCCGCCGCGAGTCCCGTCGTGAAGTTCTTCACCGCCCCCTTGGACGTGGTGTAGACCACCGAGTTCGGGGTGTGGAGGTAGGACTGGAGCGAGCCGGTGTTGACGATCCGTCCGCGCGTCTCCTTGAGCTGGTCGAGAAAGGCGTGGGTCACGTTGAACAGGCTGTTGACGTTGACGTCGATGGTGTCCCGCCAGTCGTCCACCGCGGTGTCGGAATCGATCTTCGCGCGCCGCACGATGCCTGCGTTGTTGAACAGTATGGACGCCGGCCCGAAGTCCGAACCGATCCGCGCCGCGAGTTCGCGGCAAGCGCTCGCGTCGGTCACGTCGGCGCGAAACGCGCTCGCGGCGTTGCCGACGAGGGATACGGTCTCGTCCGCCCCCTCCTCGTTGCGGTCGACGACGGCGATGCGCGCGCCCGCTTCCGCCATCGCGAGCGCGGTGCCCCGCCCGATGCCGGACCCGCCCCCGGTCACCACTGCCACGTGCCCGTCAAGCAAGCCCTTCGGTACCGTCATCGTCATGGCCGTCGCGTCTCCCGGTCAGCCTCCGCCCGGACCGAATCTTCGCACGTTGCAAGGGCGAATTCCGCGTGCGCGATGGCGAGCAGGGACCCGCCCGGACCGTCGTGGATCGCGAGTCGGAGACCACCGGACCGGACCGCGGGGGGACGGGGCTCCGGCCGGGGCGCGAAGGCCCTGCATGAACGACGGAAACCGGACGATCTGCGGGCGCGGGCTTGTCCGCGCCGGGGCGGTCTGCAATGATCCCGCGTGGAATTCTTGGGGAGTCTCCGTGAGCAAGGCCGACGACGTATTCATCCGCCGGTTCACCATCATCCTGGTGGTGTTGGCCGCCTACGGAGTGGCCGCCGGGATCCTCGGCGTCTGGATCGCGGGTTCGGCCCGTGACGCCTCGGCCGGGAGCGAGCGCGCCACCCTGGAGCGCATCGCGCCGGTCGGCAAGCTCAAGCTCGGGGAAGCGGGCCAACGGGCCCGCACGAAGGACGAAGCGGCGGCCGCCTCCGCCGCGGCCGCGAGCGAGAGCGAGACTGCCGCCGCGCCGGCCGGGGAGTCGGCCACGGACACCACGGGCGACGCAACCGCCGTGCAGGTCGCGTCCGCCGCCGCGGCCGTCGACGAGGTCGGGGAAACCATCTACAAGCAGTACTGCTTCGCCTGTCACATGACCGGGGTCGCGGAGGCTCCCAAGACCGGTGACACACAGGCCTGGGCGCCGCGCGCCGCCCTGGGGTTCGACGCGCTCTACAAGACCGTCCTCAGCGGCAAGGGCGCGATGCCCGCGCGCGCCGGGTTCCCGCACCTTTCGGACGAGGAGCTCAAGGCGGGGATCCGCTACCTGCTCGCCGTCGCGAACCTCACCGCCGAGTAGCCCGGCCAGGGTCCCTTCGCTGCGAATCGGGAATCTCGAGGCGGGCTGATACCCGCTGGCATCGGGAGGGAGCTTACGCAGGCGTCAGCACGTGGACCCTGCGCTCTGCGATCAGGTCGCGGGTCCTGGCCGCATAAGCCTTCATGTGGGGCGACGCCGCGTGCGCCTTGAGCGCGTCGAGACTCGCCCATTTCTCGACGACCACGAAGCTGTCGTCACCGAATCGGCTTTGCAGCGGACCGACATCATCGGCATCGACGGTCGCAACGTACTCGATGCACCCGTCTTCGGCATGGACGGCCGGAACGTTGGCCTGGAACGCGTCGAGAATCTGGCTGCGAAGCCCCGGCTTGGCGGTGATCACGGCAACGACGTGGACGATCGACATGGAGTCTCTCCTTGTGGGGGTTTCCCGACGGCGCGGTCCATGGGAGGCAACTATACGATCCGGACCGGGACTCGCGAACCGCTCCCGTCCGGGGCCGGACAGGACGGGCAGCTCAGATGGCTTCCAGGTTGGCGTAGGCGACGACCAGCCATTTCGCCCCGGCGCCCGCGAAGTTGACGTGAACGCGGGCGTGGGCGCCGTCGCCTTCGAGGTTTAGGACCACCCCTTCGCCGAACTTTCCGTGGCGCACGCGCTGGCCGAGCGCGAAGGAATGACCAGCCCCGCCCCCCCCCCCCCCGCCCGCGTAGGCCCGTCCGCCCCTCGTCCCGCCGCCGCGCCGTCCCCCCCGGATATCCCCCCGGGGCGTGCCCGGCATGCCGCCGCCGAGGCGCACCTCCTCGACGAGACTGGACGGGATCTCGCGCAGGAATCGCGAAGGACTGGGATAGGTCTCCTGCCGGTGCAGCCGCCGGCTCTCCGCGCTCGTGAGGAACAGCCTCCGCTTGGCGCGCGTCATCCCGACGTAGCAGAGCCGGCGTTCCTCCTCGAGCTGGGCGTGGTCCTCGACCGAGCGCTGGTGGGGAAACAGCCCCTCCTCCATCCCGCACAGGAAGACGGCCGGGAACTCGAGCCCCTTCGCAGCATGCAAGGTCATGAGCTGCACGCTGTCCTCGTGCTCGTCGGCCTGCCCTTCGCCGGCCTCGAGCACGGTATGGCGGACGAATGCGGCGAGCGGACGGTCCGCGAACTCGTCCTCGGGATCGGGCTCGCGGGCGAGCCGGTCCTCGAAGCGCCGCGCCGCGGTGATGAACTCGTTCAGGTTCTCGAGCCTCGCTTCCGCGCGCTCCCCCTTCTCCTGGCGAAAGTGCTCGCGAAGGCCCGACACGTCCACCGCCGTCTCCACCAGCTCGTCGAGGGGACGGCCCTCCTCGCTCTCGGCCAGGCGCTCGACGATCCGGAGGAACTCCCGGACTCCAGTGCCCGGACGCCCCGCGATCGAGCCTTCGCCCACGAGCTCGGTCGCCGCGCTCCAGAGCGAAATCTCCCGGAAGCGCGCGTGCTCGCGAAGGAGCGCCACCGTCCGCGCGCCGACTCCCCGCGGCGGGGCGTTCACCGCCCGCTCGAACCCGGCATCGTCGTCACGGGACGCGACGAGCCGCAGGTACGCCACCGTGTCCCTGATCTCCGCCCGCTCGTAGAACCGGAGCCCCCCGTGGATGCGGTAGGCGACCCCGGCGGTTCGAAGTGCGTCCTCGATCACCCGCGACTGCGCGCTCGTGCGGTACAGGATTGCGTGGTCGTCGAGCCGCCAGCCCTCCCCCCGCGCCTGCTCGACGCGGCTCACCACGAAGCGCGCCTCGTCGAGATCGTTGTAGGCGGAGTAGGTGCAGATCGGATCGCCGCCCGAGCGCGACGTCCGAAGGTTCTTGCCGAGCCGGCCCGCATTGTTCGAGATGACCGCGTTCGCGGCGTCGAGGATCTTGCGCGTGGAGCGATAGTTCTCCTCGAGCTTGAACGTCGTGACCCCGTCGAATTCGCGCGCGAACTTCTGGATGTTCTCGATCCGCGCCCCGCGCCAGCCGTAGATCGACTGATCGTCGTCCCCCACCATGAAGAGCCGTCCCCGGTCCCCCGCGAGGAGCGCTATCCAGGCGTACTGCAGCGCGTTGGTGTCCTGGAACTCGTCGACCAGCACGTGCCGGAACCGCTCCTGGTACTCGGCGAGAATCTCCGGGTGCTCGCGCAGCACCTCCCAGGCGCGGAGCAGGAGCTCCGCGAAGTCGGCGAGCCCGCTCGCGGCGCACGCCGACTCGTACGCGCGGTAGACCTCCGCCATGCGCCGCTCCCACACGTTCCCGGGCTCGGCGAGGTGGCGCGCGCGGACCCCCTGCTCCTTCTGGGAGTTGATGAACGCCTGGGCCTGCTTCGGCGGCCAGCTCCCTTCGTCGAGGTTCATCTCGCGCATGAGACGGCGAACCATCCGGAGCTGATCGTCGCTGTCCGCGATCTGGAAGGAATCCCCGAGCGCAGCCGCCTGCGCATGCGCGCGAAGGAAGCGATGGGCGATGCCGTGGAACGTGCCGACCCACATCCCTCCGATCGGCCGGTTGAGGATCGTCTCGATGCGGGCCCGCATCTCGCGCGCCGCCTTGTTGGTGAACGTCACCGCGAGGATCCCGGAGGGGGGCGCCTGCGAGGTGGCGACGAGCCACGCGACCCTGTGGGCGAGCACCCGGGTCTTGCCGCTGCCGGCCCCGGCGAGCACCAGCGCGTGGCCGGATTCGGCGGTCACCGCGGCGCGCTGCTCGTCGTTGAGAGGGTCGATGATGTGAGTGATGTCGTCCATGCGTCACGCTTCCGGAGAGGCGGCCATTCTACCGGGCGGACCGCCGCGCCAAGCGCCGTCCGGCAGCCCGCACGGTCGGCGCCGCGCGGCGCCGGCCCGTGGGCCGGCCCCCCCCCCCGCGGGGGCCCGGCAGGCAGCCCGCGCGGTCGGCGCCGCGCGGTGCCGTCCCGTGTGCCGGCCCCCGCACGCGCGGATGCCGGAATGCGTGTCGGCCGGCGCGACGGACCACCGTCCGGACGGCCGGCGGCGGTCCGCCCACCGCAGGGCAGCCGCCTGAGCGGCGGGCCGCAGGAGGGCTAGAATCGGCCCAAGCATGGACACGAACCCCGACCGAACCGTTTCCGGCGCCGCCGCGCCGCCGATCCTCGCCGTCGAGGCGCTCACCCGGAGCTTCGGCGGGCTGACCGCGGTGGACCGCTGCTCGTTCCGGGTCGATGCGGGCCGCATCACCGGGATCATCGGCCCCAACGGAGCGGGAAAGACCACCATATTCAACATGGTGGCGGGCGCCCTGCCGCCCTCTTCCGGCCGCATCCTCTTCGACGGCGACGATGTCTCGAGCCTGCCGACGCACGAATTGTTCCACCGCGGGATCGTCCGCACGTTCCAGATCCCGCACGAGTTCGGGCGCCTCACGGTGCTCGAGAACCTGATGGTGGTACCCACCTCGCAGCCGGGCGAGCGCCTGTGGCGGGTGTGGACCTCCCCCGCCCGGGTGCGGCGGCGCGAGCGCGAGGTGTGGGAGCGGGCGGAGGACACGCTGCGCTTCCTCACCCTCTGGGATCTGCGCGACGAGCTTGCGACGAATCTCTCAGGGGGCCAGAAAAAGCTCCTCGAGCTCGGGCGGGCGATGATGACCGAGCCCCGTCTGGTCCTCCTCGACGAGCCGGGAGCGGGGGTCAACCCGACCCTCCTCGTCAAGCTCCGCGACATGATCCGGCAGCTCAACCAGCGTCGCGGGTACACGTTCGTCATCATCGAGCACGACATGGACCTCATCGCCTCGCTCTGCGAACGGGTCATCGTGCTCGCGGAAGGGTCGGTTCTGACCGAAGGGACGATGGACGCGGTGCGCCGCGACCCCCGGGTCATCGACGCCTACCTCGGAGGCGGCGGGGAAGGCGGGGCGGCCCATGGCGGCTGAGCGGCCGGTGCTCGTGCTCGACCGGGTGACCGGCGGCTACGGCGGGGCCGAGATCATCCACGAGATCTCGATCATCCTCGGCCGGGGCGAGATCGTCACCCTCATCGGGCCGAACGGCGCCGGGAAGTCGAGCGTGATGAACGCGGTGCTCGGAACCCTCGTCATCGGCGGCGGCCGGATCCTGCTGCACGGCGAGGACATCACCGGCACGCCGCCGGAGCGCGTGGTGCGCCGCGGGGTCTCCTACGTGCCGCAGACCGCCAACGTCTTCCCCAACCTCACCGTCAACGAGAACCTCGAGATGGGGGCCTACGTGCGCACCGACGACTTCCGGCCCCGCATGGACGAGATGTACGAGCTCTTCGCGCCGCTCGCGGGGCGCCGGCGAAGCCCCGCCGGCACCCTCTCCGGCGGGCAGCGGCAGATGGTCGCCATCGCCAAGGCGCTGATGGTGGAGCCGGACATCCTGCTCCTCGACGAGCCGACGGCGGGACTCTCGCCGCGGTTCCGGGAGGAGATATTCGCGGTCGTCGAGGACGTCAACGCGCGCGGCACCCCGATCCTCATGGTGGAGCAGAACGCGCGCCAGGCGCTCGGCATCGCGGACCGCGGCTACGTGCTCGTGGACGGCCGCAACCGCACGGACGGCACCGGTGCGGGACTCCTCGCCGATCCGGAGGTAGGCGCGATGTTCCTCGGCGGCGGGACCGCCGAACCAGCGCCCGCTCCCTCTCCCGGCGCACCGATCGGGACCCCGGCCGGCACGGCCCGCGGCGAAGCACGCGCCGGGCGGCGGGACCCGGACGCGAGGCCGCCATCCGCTCCCGGGGCACGACGGCGATGATGGATTTCGTCAATTTCCACCTGATCCCCGGTGTCGTGCTCGGGAGCATCTACGCGCTCGGCGCGATCGGGGTCACCCTCACGTTCGGCATCCTTCGTTTCGCGAACTTCGCGCACGGCGAGACGATGACCCTCGGGGCCTACCTCACTCTGACCCTCGTCTTGCTGACCGGGTGGCACGCCCTCCTCTTCCTGCCCGTCGCGCTGGCCCTCACCGCGCTCCTGGTGCTCGCGATGGACCGGATGTTCTTCCGCCCGCTGCGCCACGCGCCGTCCATCATCCTGGTCATCGCCTCGTTCGGGCTGATGCTGATGGTGCGCTCGCTCGTCCAGGTGATCTGGGGGACCGAGCTGCAGGGGTTCAGCAAGGGCATCACGCTCCCCTGGGTCCTCTTCGACTCGCTTCGGGTCTTTCCCAAGCACGTCGTCATCCTCACCGCCGCCATCGCGCTGATGGTGGCCGTGCACGTGCTCCTTCGCCACACGCGGACGGGGAAGGCGATGCGCGCGATGTCGGACTCGCCGGAGCTCGCGCGCCTGACCGGGATCGACACCGAACGGGTCGTTCGGGCGACCTGGATCGTGGGCGCGGGGCTCGCGGCGGCGGCCGGGATCTTCCTCGCCTACGACAGCCACGTCGAAACCCTGATGGGATTCAAGATGTTGCTTCCGGTCTTCGCCTCCGCGCTCCTCGGCGGCCTCGGCCGGCCCTACGGGGCGATGGCCGGCGGGCTCGTCATCGGAGTGGTCGAGGAGCTCTCCACCTACGCGTGGATCGGATCCGAACCGCTCCTCCCCCCCGGCTACAAGGCGGGCGTCGCGTTCGCGATCATGGTCGCCATCCTCATCTGGCGGCCGAGCGGACTGTTCCGGGGACGGGTGTTCTGATGCGCGGGCGCCGCGATCTCGAGCCGTCGATCATTCCGCAGGTCTCCGGTTCGGGGCGCGTGGACGCAGCTTCGTCGCTCCGCCCGAGCCGGCCACGAGCGCATGACGGACAACGTGGCCTGCCGGGGTAGCGGGAAGCGGGAAGCGGGAAGCGGGAAGCGCAATGGAGCAGCTCTACGGCATCTTTGTCTACGCGGTGTTCCTGCTGACGATGGGGGGCATCTACGCCGTGCTCACCCTCGGGCTCAACATCCAGTGGGGGTTCACCGGTCTCTTCAACGCGGGAGTCGCCGGGTTCTTCGCGATCGGCGCCTACACGACCGCCTTCCTCACCACCGCCCCCTCCGCCCGCCACTTCGGCGGATTCGAGCTCCCGGCCGGGGCCGGAATGGTCGCCGCGATGGTGGCGAGCGCCCTCATCGCGTGGGGGGTGGCCCGGATCTGCATCCGGCTTCGCAGCGACTACCTCGCCATCGCGACCCTCGGGATCGCCGAGATCTTCCGGCTGGTGCTGAAGAACGAGACCTGGGCGACCAACGGCGCGCGCGGCGTCTCCCTCATCCCCAAGCCCTTCGAGCACCTTCCCGAGCCGTGGAACCAGGTCGCGATGCTGCTCCTCGTGTTTGCGATCGTCCTCGTCCTCTACGGGCTCCTCGAGCGAGCGCGACGCGCCCCGTGGGGCCGGGTGATGTCCGCCATCCGCGAGAACGAGGCGGCGGCGCGGGCGGCGGGAAAGAACGTCGACAAGCTCCGGATCGAGGCGTTCATCCTCGGCGCGGCCATCATGGGTCTCGGAGGTGCGCTCATGGCCCATCACATCAAGTTCATCGATCCGAACATGGCCGAGCCGGTGTCCGCCACGTTCCTGGTCTGGGTGATGCTGGTCATCGGCGGCAGCGCCAACAACCGGGGCGCCATCCTGGGTGCGCTCCTGGTCTGGACTATCTGGTCGACGACGGAAATAATCACCACCAGACTACCGACGGAGTGGGCGCTCAAGGCCGCGTATCTGCGAATTTTCCTCGTGGGTCTCGCCCTGCAGCTCATCCTGCAGCGGTACCCGGGAGGGATCTTCCGCGAGCGCCGGCTTCGCACCTCAACAACAGCATCCAACCGAGGGGGAGGATCTCACCCATGAAGTACGGAAAACTCCTGGGCGCCGCGGCGGCGCTCCTTGCGGCGGGCAGCACCGTCGCGCTGGCGGCCGACGTCAAGGTCGGCTCCGCCGCGGGGATCACCGGACCCATCGAGGGTCTCGTGCCGCCCATCCTCGCCGGCCGCGATCTCGCGGCGGCCCACGTGAACGAGCAGGGGGGCATTCTCGGCGGCGGCACCTACGTGCTGGTGCCCGGCGACTCCCAGTGCAATCCAAAAGCCGCGGTGGACGCGGGAACGAAGCTCGTCAATGTCGAGCAGGTGGTCGCGGTCATCGGTCCGAGCTGCTCCGGGGCCACGAACGGAATGGTCCAGTCGGTCAACATCCCGGCCGGAGTGGTGACGCTCTCGGACAGCGCGACGGCGCCGATGATCTCCTTCCTCGAGGACAACGACCTCGTGTTCCGGGCCGCGCCCTCGGACGGCTACCAGAGCAGCGCGCTCGCGCAGCACGTCTGGGACCAGGGGCTTCGCAAGATCGCGGTCACCTACGCGAACGACGACTACAACGCGGGCCTCGGCGAAGCGTTCGTAGCCGCCTTCGAGCACATCGGGGGGACGATCGCCGGCAAGCAGGCGCACGAGCCGGACCGCCAGTCGTACCGCTCCGAGCTTGCCACCCTGGCCGGCGGCGGCGCGGAAGCGCTCGCCGTCTTCGCCTACTACGGAGGAAGCGGGATCACGATCCTGCGCAACAGCCTCGAGAACGCCCTCTTCGACCAGTTCCTCGGAGCGGACGGCATGATGGACAATTCGGTCATCGAGCAGCTCGGGGCCGATACCCTCCGCGGCAAGATCACGCTCTCGCAGCCGGCCCCGCAGGCGGAGGGAGATTCCGGACCCGGGGAGTCGTACACCGCGTTCGCCGAGGCGTTCAAGGCGGCTGGCCACGATCCGGAGGCCCCCTACGTCGCGCACGGCTATGACGTGGCGTTCCTGATGGCGCTCGCCATCGAGAAGGCGGGAGCCGCGGACCGCAGCAAGATCTCCGCCGCGCTCCGCGAGGTGGCCAACGCGCCGGGGATGGTGATCCGCCCGGGCGAGTGGGCGAAGGCGCGCGAAGCCATCGCGGCGGGCGAGGATGTCAACTACGAGGGCGCCTCGGGCGACATCGAGTTCGACGAGAATGGCGACGTGGCCGGGGCGACCTACTCCTTCAACGGCGTCGGCGACGACGGCACCTGGACCCCGATGCAGTAGGCGCAAGCGCCAGTCTGCCGCAAACCGGCCCGCACCCGGCCCAGGGTGCGGGCCCACGGGCCCGAAGCGGCGCCTGCCTCTTCGGGCCTGTTTTCGCGGCCGGCTACGCGGAAAGGAAACGGTCGACTGATACCCCTGCCTGCCTCACGATCGCTCCGAGGGTACCTTCCGGCATGTCGCCGGGATGGTTGGGAACAGTGGTATAGCGGTTGGTCGTCCGATTGAACCAGATCTCGTGAGATCCGGCCGCCTGACGATCGAATTCGAAGCCGAGTTTCTTGAGCTTGCGGACAATCTGCCGATAGGCGAGTCCTGCGAGCCGACCCATCAGACTCCGACGATCAACGGGTAGTCGAAGGTGTCTCCGATTGACTCGAGCCGGGCCGAATCGTCGCGTTCCGCCCGGGCTTCGAGCAATTTGCGGGCGACATCGCGCGCAATCTCCAGCGTCTCGACTACGGTGCGGCCCTGGGCGACCAGCCCGGGAACCTCGTCGGAGGTTGCCAGGTACACGCCCTCGGGCAGTCTCTCGATGTGGAGGTTGACAATCTGTTCCATTGAACTGAGAGGTTCGGGAACCGGCAATTCCTGCATGGTCGAGAGTCCCGCGGGCGATGTCAAACACGATCTCGATTCGTGCGGGACTACTGCCCGAGGGGCTCCAGGGCGGCGGCGGATTGGGCGAGACGGACGAGGTTGACGAGCTCCGCCCGGTAGCCGAAGGGGTCGTCGCCGCGCGCGCCCTGCGCGAGGGCGATGACGTCGTCGTAGCCGTAGTCGCCGGTGTAGCGGCCGCCCCGAAGGAGCTGTCCGAACGCGGCCACCGCCGCCGCGAAGCGCGCTTCCCGCGGGGCCGTGTCCAAGCTCTCGAGGATGTCCGCGGGAATCACCGGACGGGAGATCAGGGTGCTGGTATCGGCATCCGGGAGCTTGTAGCGAATCTTGACGAACGCGAGCTCGTCCTCGAGCTCCCCGGCCGCGCCGGCGGCCGGTGCGCGTGCGTAGCGAAGGGGCGCGACGCGCTCCGCGCCCGAGCCCGCCGGGATGACCTCGTAAAGGGCGGTAACGGTGTGACCGGAACCGATCTCGCCCGCGTCCACCCGGTCGTTGCCGAAGTCCTCGCGGGCCAGCATCCGCGTCTCGTAGCCGATGAGCCGGTACTCGCTGATCGCGGCCGGGTTGAACTCGACCTGGATCTTCACGTCCTTCGCGATCGGGAAAAGCATCGAAGTCGCTTCCTCGACCAGCGCCTTGCGCGCCTCCGTCAAGCTGTCGATGTAGGCGGCATTGCCGTTGCCGTGCTGGGCGAGGCGCTGCATCAGGTCGTCACGGTAGTTGCCCATGCCGAAGCCGAGCACCGAGAGAAACACTCCGCCCGCGCGCTTGCGCGAGACGAAGCTCTCGAGCTCTTCGAGGCTGGTCACGCCGACGTTGAAGTCGCCATCGGTGGCGAGGATCACGCGGTTGACTCCACCCTCCACGAAGTGTCGCTCGGCGAGGAGATAGGCTTGCCGGATCCCCTCGGCGCCGGCGGGTGAGCCGGCCGCGGCCAGGCGGGCGAGGGCGGCCAGGGGCCGGCCCCCCCCGGCGCCGGCGGTTGAGCCGCCCGCGTCCGGGCGGTCGAGGGCGGCCAGGATCCGCCCCCCTTCGGTGACCGGGGTCGGCGGGAGGACCGTGCCGGCCGAGCCCGCGTAGGTCACGATCGCCACCCGGTCCTCGGGGGCGAGGGCCCCGAGCAGCAGCTTGAGCGAATTGACGAGGAGCGGCAGCTTGTTCGGCGCATCCATCGAGCCCGACGTGTCGACGAGGAAGACGAGGTTCGCGCGCGGCGCCGCCCCGGTGTCGAGCGCGTAGCCCCGGATGCCGATGTGCATCAGCCGGGCCGCATCGTTCCACGGCGCGGGCATGAGCCAGACGCTGGCCTCGAACGGCGCCTCGCGGTTCCCGGGGCCGGGATAGTCATAGGGGAAGTAGTTGACCAGCTCTTCCACCCGAACCGCGTCCCTTGGCGGTAGCACGCCGCCGTTCAGCGACGCGCGCACGAAGCCGTAGGAGGCCGTGTCGACGTCGATAGAGAAGGTCGACACCGGCTCTTCGGCGACCACCTTGACCGGACTGACCTCGACATCCGCGAACCGGTCGCGTACCTGCTCCCGATAGTCCGCCCGGAAGCTCTCCCGGTCCGCCGGCGCGGTCTCCGACGTCGTCGTGGAGATGTGCTCCTCCCCGCCTGCCGATCCGACCGCTTCCGTTGCGCTATCGAGCGAGGAAGCGGCCCGGGACGGCGGGGCCGCCGTCGCGACGGGCGCGCGGGCCGGGGCCTCGACCGACCAGCGGCGTTCGCGTACGCGCGCCTGCGCGGCGTTGGTCGCCTCCCGGCGAGCCAGCTCCTTCGCGCGCGCGTGCAGGCTCTCCGCCTGCTTGCCGGCGGACAAGTCCGGCTTCAGCGTGTAGAAGTCGTAGGCGGATTCGGGCCTGCTTGCGCCCGGTCCGGCTTGCGGCGGGCCGATATCCGCCGGAGCGAGGACGAACTCGGGCGCATCCGGAGGAGCGATCGTGGTCAGATGCACGACGACTCCGGCGAGGAGCACGAGGCCGGCAACTCCGGCGAGGGCGAGGGAGGGGCGTGACGGGGGCATGAGGAGTCTCCGCATCCAGGACGTGCCGCGTTCCGGCACCTCTCCCTTGTGACGCGCCCCGTCGGAGCTTCCTTGGTGGTGGCGATCGAACGCCGCCATCGCCGCAGCCATCGCCCGTTCGCGGGCGGGCGCGGGCGCGCGCGGCGCGGTGACGCCGAGCGCCGACTTCAGCCTTCCCATCCCGTCGCTCACGGCCGCCCCTCCTTCTCTTGGGAAGCGAGGACGCGCAATCGCTTGCGGGCCTCGTGCATCCGCCAGGAAACGGTGGATTCGGACACGCCGAGGACCGCCCCCGCTTCCGCATGCCGGAGGTCCTCGTCGAGCACGAGGAGCACCGTCATCCGAAGGTCGTCGGGCAGCCGTTCGAGGGTCCGCCGGAGCCACGACGCCTCGCACGCGCGGGCGCCGTCCTCGATTCGCAGGAGGGCCTCCACCTCGACGTAGCCCCGCTCGCCCCGCCGCCGGGCCGCCTTGCGGCGCAAGGCGTCGCGCGCGGCATTGACCACCACCCGATAGAGCCAGGTGGAAAAGCGGCTCTTCGCGCGAAAGGACGAGAGCCGCGCGGGAAGACCGACGCAGACCTCCTGGGCGAGATCCGCCGCCTCGTCGGCATCGCCGAGCACCCGGGCGCCGACCCGGTAGATTCGCTCGTAGTGGCGCTCGAGGAGCGCCTCGAACGCATCCCGGTCCCCCGCCGCCGCCCGGAAAGCCAGCGTCTCGTCGGTGTTCTCAGCCATGCAGCAGCATCATCGGCCACAATACGATGTGTCGTCCATTGGACGCGCGCTGCGCCGGAATCCTTGGCGGGCCGGGGACAACGAATCGCCCGGTACATGGCCCTGGGCTGTGCACCGGCCAGCGGGACGGTCGGCGCCCGCATCGTGGTTCGAAGCCTGCCCTCGAGGCCCTGGCCGTCTTCGAACCCCGGGGACGGGGGCGCCGCATGCAACGCACCACAGGAGGAACGCGACATTGAACGAACGGACCATCCGCCCCCGGCGCAGCCTCATCTTCGCCCCCGGGAACCGGCCGGAGATGATCCCGAAGGCGCTCGCGACCGGGGCCGACATCGTCACCATCGACCTCGAGGACGCGATCGCGCCGAACGACAAGACGGCCGCACGCGAGGGCACCCTCGGCTGGTTCGCGGAGAACGACGACTTCGGCGGTGTCGAACCGGTGGTGCGGGTGAACTGCCTGCGCTCGGTCGAGGGTCTCGCCGATCTTCAGGCGATCGTCGAGTCGCCGCGCCCGCCGCCCGCCATCATGCTGCCCAAGGTGAAGTCACCGGGCGAGGTGCGGGTGCACGAGGAGCTGGTCGAGCAGGCGGCGCGGCCGATCCGACTCCACGTCATCATCGAGACCAACGAGGGGCTCGACGCCTGCATCGAGATCGCGCGGTCGAGCGAGCTCGTGGACGCGCTCCTCTTCGGCGGGGTGGACATGGCGGCCGAGCTTCGGGTGGAGCCGACCTGGAACGCGCTCCTCCACGCGCGCTCGCGGGCCGTGCACGCGGCGGCGAGCGCCGGCGTCGACCTCATCGACGTGCCCTTCCTCGACCTCAACGACATGGAGGGACTCGCGCGCGAAGCGAGCGCTTGCGCGGAGATCGGCTTTACCGGCAAGGGCGCGATCCATCCGAAGCAGATCCCGGTGCTGAACGAGTGCTTCAGCCCGAGCGAGGAGGAGGTCGAGCGAGCGCGCCGGGTGATCGCGGAGTTCGATGGCGCCGGCACCGGCCTCGTGGTCATCGACGGGAAGCTCATCGAGAAGCCGGTGCTGCGCAGCATGCACCGCATCCTCGCGATCGCGGAGCGGATGGGACGCGGCGCCTGAACCGATCCCCGGCCCGCCGGCCGCGGACGGAGGCTGTCGCGCCGGGAACCGGCACGTTGCCTGCCGGACGGTGGCGAAGGCGGCCCCGGCGCGGGATTCGTTGACACGCCGATCCCCCTCCCACCATAGTCGGCCGAGAGCACGCGAGGGTCGTCCGCATGGCGTTCTATGCCGATCTGCATATCCATTCCAAGTACTCGCGGGCGACGAGCCGAAACTGCGACCTCGAACACCTCTCCCTCTGGGCCCGGAAGAAGGGCATCGCGATCGTCGGGACGGGAGACTTCACCCACCCCGCCTGGCAGGCGGAGCTGAAGGAAAAGCTCGTCCCGGCCGAGCCGGGGCTCTTTCGCCTCCGCCCCGACCTCGAACGATTCGTGGAGGAACGGCTTCCGGCCGCGTGCCGGAGCGGGGGGACCACCACCCGGTTCATGCTGTCGGTGGAGATCTCCACGATATACAAGAAGCTCGACCGGACCCGGAAAATCCACCACCTCATCTACACCCCCGACTTCCAAGCGATGGAGCGGGTGACCGCGAGCCTCGACCGGATCGGCAACATCAAGTCCGACGGGCGGCCGATCCTGGGGCTCGACTCGCGGCACCTGCTCGAGATCACCCTCGAGTCGGACCCCGGCTCGTACCTCGTGCCCGCCCACATCTGGACCCCCTGGTTCGCGGCCCTCGGCTCGAAGTCGGGGTTCGACGCCATCGACGACTGCTACGGGGACCTCGCGCCGCACATCTTCGCCGTCGAGACCGGCCTATCGTCGGACCCGCCGATGAACTGGCGGGTGTCGTCCCTCGACCGCTTTCGCCTCGTGTCGAACTCCGATGCCCACTCGCCCGAGAAGCTCGGGCGCGAGGTGTGCGTCTTCGACACGGACCTCGACTACTTCGCCCTTCGCCGGGCCCTGGAGACGGGCGAGGGGTACGCAGGCACCCTCGAGTTCTTTCCCGAATTATGCCTACAACCCTCTTATGTCGAGTCTCCTCTCCTATTATCTGTTTTCGTTACAGAATTCTCCAGTTTTTCTCTGCATAAGTCCTCCCCGCACATCCCCTATCTGTCCTTTGGGACTTGGCCTGTTCCTCTCGATTCTCCTTGTTGGCACCCTTACCAAACGTGACAGCGCATGGCCGCCCGTCCCGTTCTTCCCGACCTCTTGAAGCCTGGCCTCGACTTGGTGATCTGCGGGACAGCTGCAGGCTATCGGTCCGCCGAGATGCGCGCCTACTACGCTCATTCAAGCAACAGGTTCTGGCGTACTCTCGCGGAAACCGCCTTGACATCTCGGGAGCTCAGCCCCCCCGACTACCCACTGCTGCTGGACTTTGGCATCGGCCTTACCGACCTTGCCAAGCACTACAAGGGTGCCGACGCCGGCTTGGTCGATGACGATGTCAATCTCACCAGTTTCTGGAACAAGATCGGGTCAGTATCCCCTCGTGTCCTTGCCTTCAATGGCAAGACCGCTGCTCGACTGGCCCTCGGTCGCCGCTCCGTTGCCATCGGTCCCCAGGAAACTGGCTTCGGAACCACGATCGTATTCGTTCTCCCTTCGACCTCCGGACGGGCCGGAGGATATTGGGATCCTGTGCCTTGGCGTGAGTGCGCTGAGCTTGTCCGAGAGCTGCGTACTCCTTGGCGGCAATGAGCATTCAAGTCTGTCCTCTGCTTCCGCTCTCACGGATCAGCACCACGCTTCTCGGCCAGGTCGAGGGATCCGGATAGCGTGCGTGTCGACGCGACCGCGACGAACGGGAGTACACGATGAAGGTGGATGGGGGATGCCATTGCGGCAGCATTCCCTTCGAGGCCGAGATCGACCCGGACGCGGACGACAGACGGACCAAACCAATGACCGATCAAAACGCCCAATCGCCGCTCGGTGCCGAACGCATCCCCTCGCTTGAAGAGATGGGCGTCAAGCCCGAGCAGTGCGGCGTCGGTCATCCACACATCGACGCCCGGATCCTCGACGCCTGCCGCCTCATCGTCCAGCGCATCGACGAAGATCCCGCGCGGCTCCAGATCGCCTTCGAGAACCTCGAACGCGAACGCGCCCGGCGCGGGACGTTATCCCGGGCAAGCGAAGAATGGTGCAGGATCCTTGACCGTCCCTGGACGGAGATTCGTGCAATCCTCCTCGACCCGTCGAACGAAGGACAACGCCTTCGGAGCTCGCACCCGTTCCGCGGCCTCGTCGATACGGAAGAGAGCCGCGAGATCGCAGGCCGGCATCCGCCGCCATGGGCTCCTCTAGGCTGGACACCGCCACCGCCGCCGTCGCCCGAACTCATGGCGCGCCTCCTCGCCGATCAGCCCTGACCGTCATGACGCGCCATCGGCGGTTGTCCCGACGGGATTGCAGCTCGTCGGACCTCCGTACGACGGGCGGGCGTGCTTCGCATTGCGTCCGCATTGGAGCACGTACCGCCACCGTTCGACCCTTCGAGGGCTCCCTTGCGGTGAACCTGCCCCATGGGCAGCCTCGTCGTTCGTCCGCGAGCAATCGGCTGCCCGCCGGTGTGTCTCGACGTCAACTCGCTGGCGAGGCACCAGAGGGCTCGGGAAAGTCCGGCGCCATCATCCGGATGAATCGACGTGCAAGGGGCGACACGGGGGTCGCCCGGCAGGTGAAGATCCCGTAGCTCCGGCCCCGGGTATTTCCCTCGATGGGGATGGCCCGCACGCGGTCCTCGTCAGTAAGGCAAAGGGACGGCACCACCGAGATCCCGAGACCGTCCTGGACATATTGCTTGATGACCCCCCAGCCGTTCGTTTGTACCGCGACCCTCGCCTCGGTGGCGAACCGATGGGCGATCGATTCCCCGTTCGGCTGGTTGTACGTGCCCGGGGGAGGCACGACCGCGGGATACCTGGCAGCCTCGCCGATATCAACGAGTTCGCGTCCCGCGAGCGGATGGTCCTCAGGCGTGATGAGGACGAGATCGTAGGAAAGAACCGGGTGGTAGGAGAAGGCGTCCTCGACCGGCTCCATGGCTCCAACCAAGAAGTCGACCTCGCACGAGGAGAGCAGCGTCAGGCCCCGCGGCACGAGGGTTCTCGTCACGCGCAGCCGTACTTCGGGGTTCTCGTCACGAAAGGGTTTGGCGTACCGAGGAAGAACAAAGCCAACGGCGGATGGCCCTGCGGCGAGGTGAATCTCGCCGGACATGGGGTTGTCGGGCTGGTCGGCGAAATTCTCGGGCAGCCGGTCCACGCCCTCCACGAGCGGCATGGCGAGCTGGTACAGGAGTCTTCCGGCGGAGGTGAGAGCAACGCGGCGACCGCTGCGGTCGAACAGCACGGCCTCGAGCTCGAGCTCGAGTTCGCGAACGTGCAGCGACACCGCAGGCTGGGTAATGCCGAGGTGGTCGGCCGCCCGGGTGATGCTTTCGAACCTTCCCGCGTGGCAGAACGCGCGCAGCTGCCGCAGGCGGTCGCGCTTGTGGTAGATGCGTTCCCGACGGAGCACCATGGTCAGAAGTCGCCGGACGGCGATTCACCGACGTTCTCGATGAACCGCTTCGCAGCAAGCGAGATGATTTCGTCGCGACGGGTGAGCAAATCGTAGACACGCGGCGGGAAGTACTTCGAGAGCGGAATGCTCCACACCCGGTCCTTTTCGGTGACACAGATGTCCGGAACGATGGATCACCACGTTCATGGGGCCAGTGTCCCTCTGCCATTCGACCTCTTCGACGATTATTTCTGCCGCCGCGAACTCCTCGTCGTTGAGGTAGTGCACCATCCCTTCGTGGGCTGTGTTCTGAGGATGGTGAGATGTGCTCGACGAGAAAGTCGTGGGAGAGAGGTTCCTGCACGTGTCCTGGGTCACGAACAGCGCATCGGTGCCTTTCACGACGTCAGCCTGCGCCATGGCCTCGTCTCCCCCGCTCCGGTGGTTGGTCCTGAATGGCCCGCCGCGATGGCAGTGAAGGATGTGCGCAGCGGTGTCGACCCCCTTGGCTAGAGGCGCTCATCGCAGCCGCCACGGCGTTCCCGCGCTCACAATGCCCTCGAGATGCCGGCAACCACTCCCTGGGTCCGGTACTCGCGAATCGGGATGGTCGAGCGGTTCCGTTCGAGCGAATATCCGAAGTAG
>MKWU01001638.1_pt1 | contig 37542 bp, 34 predicted proteins | sample 809101 | NCBI WGS metagenome assembly MKWU01 (sample SAMN05860141, study PRJNA318959) | sponge metagenome | host: Aplysina aerophoba | place: Slovenia: Piran, Adriatic Sea, Gulf of Piran | collected 2013-05-07
CGCCACCACCACAACCGCTGCCGTCACCACCATCACCACCAGCGGCGGCGGCGGGAGTCTCGGCGCCGGCCTCCGGGCCATTGACGGCCCCGCGGCGCCCGCCGCGCCGGCCACCCTCGCGCGCGACGGAGCCGGCCGCGCGACGGTCCGCTCGGTCCGCCTGACCGGGCCCTGGCGCCTGGACGGGGTGCTCGACGAGGCGATCTATGCCGAGGTTCCGCCCGTCGACGGCTTCATCCAGCAACTGCCCGAGGCCGGCCTGCCTCCGACCGAGGAGACCGACGCCTGGGTGTTCCACGACGACGACAACCTCTACGTGGCCGCGCGTCTCTGGGACTCCGAGCCCGACGGGCTGATCGCCAACGAGATGCAGCGCGATTCGTTCCAGCTCGTCAACAACGACTTCTTCAGCGTCGGCCTCGACACCTTCTACGACCGCCGCAACGGCGTCACCTTCCTCGTGAACGCGATCGGCGGGTTCATGGACTTCGCGATCACCGACGAGGACAACCCGAACATGGACTGGAACGCCATCTGGGACGTGCGGACGGGCCGCTTCGACGGCGGGTGGACGGTCGAGATGGAGGTCCCGTTCAAGTCGCTCCGATTCCCCGCCGGCCCGTCCCAGACCTGGGGGCTGCACCTCGGCCGCAACGTCCGCCGCAAGTCGGAGACGTCGTTTCTGACCCCGGTGCCGATCAACGCCTTTCCGGGGCAGATGCGCCTGTCGGCGGCCGGCACCTTGACCGGGGTCGAGGTGCCGGAGGGCAACCGCGTCTTCGAGGTCAAGCCGTACGCGATCGGTTCGGTGGCCACCGACGTCAATGCGGTGCCGCGCATCGACAACGAGGGCGACGGCAACGCAGGGCTCGACGTCAAGTACGGCGTGACCCAGAACCTGACCGCCGACTTCACCTACAACACCGACTTCGCGCAGGTGGAGGTGGACGAGCAGCAGGTCAATCTGACGCGCTTCAACCTGTTCTTCCCCGAGAAGCGCGAGTTCTTCCTCGAGGGGCAGGGCATCTTCGACTTCGGGCGTCCGGCCGGAATCCGGCGGCGCCCCGGCGGACGGCGCCAGACCGGGCCGCGCGGCGGCGGGTTCCTCGACAGCGGCGACGTGCCCACCGTCTTCTTCAGCCGCCGCATCGGCCTCGAGCGGGACGACGACGGGATCAGCCGCACGGTGCCGATCACCGCCGGCGGACGGATGACCGGCAAGGCGGGTCCGTTCAGCATCGGGGCACTCAACATCCAGACCGGCGCCGCCGCCGCGGTGGATGCGCGGTCCACGAACTTCACCGTCCTCCGGGTCAAGCGCGACATCCTGCGGCGCAGCCGCATCGGGGGCATCTTCACGGGGCGGTCGGTGTCGACCGACAGGGTCGGATCCAACGAGGCCTACGGGCTCGACGCGGCGTTCTCGTTCTACGACAACGTTCACTTCAACGGCTACTACGCCCGTACCCGGACGCCGGATCGCGTCGGTGACGACGCCAGCTACCAGGCGGCGTTCAACTACGCGGGCGACCGCTACGGCTTCCAGCTCGACCACCTGCTCGTCGGCGACAACTTCAACCCGGAGATCGGCTTCCTGCGCCGCGACGACTTCCGCCGCACCTACGCGCTGGCCCGGTTCAGCCCGCGGCCGGCCGCGCTCCGCGCGGTGCGGCAGTTCACGTGGGAGGCGGGGCTCGACTACATCGAGAACGGCGCGGGCGAGGTCGAGACGCGGCTCCTGCAGGGGCGCTTCGACACCGAGCTCGAGAACAGCGACCGCTTCGGCGTCGACCTGCAGGACAGCCGCGAGCTGCTGGTGGATCCGTTCCGCATCACGCCCGACGTCACCATTCCGGTCGGCCTCTACGACTTCCGCGACGTCTTCGTTTCGTATTCGATGGGGGAGCAGCGCCGGGTGGCGGGCACCTGGTCGCTCCAGCGCGGGAGCTTCTTCAGCGGCGACCTGACCGCGGTCGGCTACTCGCGGGGGCGGATCGAGATCACGCCCCGCTTCTCGCTGGAGCCGAGCGTGTCGGTCAACCGGATCACGCTGCCGGAGGGCGCGTTCACGGCGACGCTGGTGACGAGCCGGGTGACCTACACCTTCACGCCGCGCATGTTCTTCGGCGGCCTCGTGCAGTACAGCTCCACGGGGTCGCTCCTGGCTACGAACCTGCGGCTGCGCTGGGAGTACCAGCCGGGGAGCGAGCTCTTCGTCGTCTACAACGACCAGCGCGACACGGCGCTCCGCCCAACGCCCTTTCTCCAGAACCGCGCCTTCATCGTCAAGCTCACCCGGCTGTTCCGGTTCTGATCGTCCTCGGCAAGTCGGACCGCGCCGCAATGGGACCACTTGACGTAGGATGTGGTTTCATCGTGCCGCATCAAGAGGAGCCCAGCTCGGGAGAGCGTCAGGTTGGCATTCGCGAGTTGAAGTCTCGCCTCAGCCGGTACCTGCGCGACATCAAGGCCGGGGCGACGGTGGTGGTTACCGAGCGAGGAAGCCCCGTCGCACGCCTGGTTCCGGAGGCGGTCTCGCCGGAGAAGCGCCTCCAGGCTCTGAGGGACAGCGGCGCCATCGTCTGGAGCGGTCGCCGTTTGGGGACGGCGGAGCCGGAGGCGCGCGCGCTCGAGGGCGTCGACGTTGCCGACATCCTCGTCGAGGATCGACGGTGACCTGTACCTGGACGCAAGCGCCCTCGTGAAGCGCTACGCGGTGATCGGCTCGGACGTGGTGCTCGCAACTTTCGACCGCGAGTTGTGGCGGGCCGCGGCCACGGCTGGAATCGAGGGCTTGGCCGGGGGAAGACCCTACCGGCGCGTTCCGGTGACGTCCGTCCGGATGCGGAACAGCGTCTTGCCGGCCGTGATGTAGAGCGTTCGCAGGTCATCGCCGCCGAAGGCGACGTTCGTGATCGTGTCCTCGGGGATCGGGATGTGCTCGAGGAGCTCGCCGTCCGGCGAGAAGACGTGCACGCCCGCGACGGTATCGAGCGTCTCGCTGGTGCCGCGCAGCCGGTTGAGCCCCGCCGCGACGTAGAGGTTGCCCTCGCTGTCGACGGTCATCCCGTCGCCGCTCCGCCCGGGGTAGAAGTCGTGGAAGACGCGCATGTTGCTCGCCGTCCCGTCCCTGGCGAGGTCGAAGGCGCGGATCATGCGCGCCCCGCCTTCCTGCTGGGCGGTCTCGATCACGTAGAGCGTGGTGTCGTCGGGGGAGACGACGAGCCCGTTCGGCCGCTCCACCTCGGGTTCCGTCAGGATGCGGGCGATCGAGCCGTCGGGATCGATGCGGTAGACGCCGTGGACCCCGGTCTGTTCCGGCGTGACGTTGGATCCCGGACGGTCGGTGAAGTAGATGCGGCCCTGCCCGTCGATCGTCAGATCGTTGGGCTGGTGTAGCTGCCGCCCCTCGAAGTGGTCGGCGAGGACCTCGACCTCGCCCGTCTCGACGTCGGTCCGCGTGATGCGCGGCAGCACGTCGTCGCCGTTGCCTCCCTCGCAGGCGAGGAGCCGCCACTCGCTGTCGAAGATGAGGCCGTTGGCGCGGTAGCTCGGCTCCCGGAAGGTCGAGACCGTTCCGTCGGTGTCCATCTTCAGGATGCGCCCGGCACCGCGTAGATCGGTGAAGTAGACCGCGCCTTCGGCGTCTACGGTCGGACCTTCCGTGAAGGAGATTGTCGCGGCGACGTCCACCGCACGTCCCGCCGCCGCGTCCTGCGCGAGGCCGTCGGGGACGCATCCGCCGAACAGGAAGGCGGCCGCGACGAGGGCCGGCGTGGCAACGGCCGAGCACGGATCCGGCGTCGTTCGATGCGTCATCGTTCCTCCTCCGCACTGCGGCCATCCGGGAGGCCGCGGCGGCGCAGGGCCGGAGTCAGCGCCCGTGCGCTGCGACCGGGCCCGGCGGCCGCGGCTCCGGCCCGGTCGACCGGGCCATACCCTACCAGCCCCAGGTGGCCTGCTCCGCGTCCCACAGGGCCCAGCAGTCCTGGGCGAGCCCCGCGTCGAAGAACTCGTCCGGCAGCGTGTAGATCGAACCGATAGGTTCGACCAACTCGCCGTCGGCGTACCAGGAGGAGATGACGTTCCCCTGCACGGGAACGGCGTCGTCCGGCCGCGGCTCCAGGGACACCGAGTCGATGGTGACGCGCCACGCCACGGCCGCGTCGCCCTCGGGGTTCTGGGTGAACGTCAACTCGTCTCCCGTACGCGCGAAGCCGCTGACCGACGCGATTCCTTCGATCTGTGCCGCGAACGACGCCTTCAAGTTCTCGTCGCCCGGCTCCGGAGCGCACGCGGCGGCCAGGGTCAGAGCGGACAACGCGACGGCAGCGGGGAGGCTGCGCCCGAAGCCGTACCGTCGCCGCGCGCGACGCCGGCCGCGACCTCCGGGGCCGCGGCCGGCCGTTCGTTCCTGGCGATGTCCGGGCGTCATGCGCTACTCCAGCTCGTCGAAGATGACCTGCACGTAGGGGGTCAGCCGCTCGGCGGGCGGTGAGCCGAACCCGTCGAACCCCGCCGGCGCCTCCCACGCCGCGGCGACGTCGGCCGCCGACTGCCCGGCCGCCTTGCCGGCGCGCGCGGCGTCGACGAACGCCGCGACGAAGTCGGCCATCTGCGCCAGGTCGGCGCGGGTCATCTGGGTGCTGTGCCCGGTGATGATCATGTCCGCGTCCGGGACGCCGTCGTGCGCGTTGCGCAGGGTCTGGGCGTAGTCGACGCCGCTCCCGCCGTTGCTCGCGTCCAGGATCGGCAGATTCCTGCCGGGGAACATGTCACCGGCGTGCATGACCCCGAGGGCCGGGAACACCACCCAGGTGTCGCCCCCGGTGTGGCCGCGGCCGAAGTAGTAGAGGTCGACCTGGTCGGCGCCCCGGCCCAGGCTCATCCGATCGCTGAAGGTGTGCGTCGGCAGGCCCTGACCGCCGCTCTCCTCGAAGACGTTCGTGAAGTTGCCCGGGAAGCCGGTGACCGGATTCCACTCCTCCATCAGCCGGGCGGCGTTCTCGTGCGCGACCACGTCGACCGATGCCGGGAACTCGACGTTGCCGCTGACGTGGTCGAAGTGGGTGTGGGTGTTGATGAGCACGGTCACCGGGTTGGAGGTCAGCTCGGCGATGCGATCGATCAGCGGCTGCCCCCAGCCCTCGAGCTTCGTGTCGACCAGCACCACGCCGTCGCTCGTGACGAATGCGGCCGAGTTGCCGCCCCCGCCCCGCAGCACGTAGAGGTTGTCCTTGATCCGCTCCACCTCGACGACCATCTCGCCCTGTCCCGCCGTGGTGACGGTGAGCGACACGACGCCGAACGCCATCACCGCCCCCAGCACGACGGCCCGCTTCATTCCCCGCCGTCCGATTCCTGCCTTGCTCATGCCATCCCTCCCGACAAGAAAACCCGCTCGATGAACCAGAACGCGCCCGCCGCGATGACGAGGATCGAGCCCGCCACCGCGATGCGCTGCCCGGCGACGGCGCTGCGCGCCCGGATCCCGGACAGGATGGTGGCCACGACCAGCACCACCCCCAGTTGTCCCACTTCCACGCCGACGTTGAACGAGAAGAGCGACCAGCCGAGCGCGCCGGTGGGGAGACCCATCTCGCGCAGGACGCTCGCGAAGCCGAAACCGTGAATCAGGCCGAAGACGAGCGCGATCCACACCCGCATGTCGCGGCCGCCGCGCGACATCAGGTTGTCCACGCCGACGTAGATGATGCTCAGCGCGATGATCGGCTCCACCAGCCGGGCCGGCGGCGTGACGACGTTGAGGACGGCGAGCGACAGCGTGATGCTGTGCGCCAGGGTGAAGGCGGTGACCACGAGCAGCAGTTGGCGGACGCCGCCGCCGAGCAGCAGCAGGCCGATGAGGAACAGCAGGTGGTCCGGTCCGATCAGGATGTGGTGGATCCCCGACGGCACGAACTTCTGCAGCACCGCCAGCACGCCCTGCCGGGTGCCGGAGAAGTACTCGTAGTCGGTCTCTCCGCCGCCGAGGATCGCCTGCGTCGCCAGCTCCCCGTCCTCGTAGACGTTGAGGAAGGTCTGGTGATTCGGGTCGTAGGGAAAGAGCTCCGCCGACACCGCCACGACTCCGGGGGCGCCTTCGAGGTCGCGCCGCCCCCGGACGCGCACCGATTGCCGGTCCGCCAGCGGCTCCGGGTCCGACCAGTCGTCCAGCGTCACGGGGCGGCCGTCGACGGTGAGCCGCAGGCGCTCCCCGATGAGCGATACGAGATGCCCGGCCCGCGAGCCCAGGATGTAGGGGTCGAGCACCAGCTCCGGCTGCTCTATCGCGAACTCGTGGGCGACGTCCCAGGTATGGAGGACGAAGGTCACGTCCAGCGTTCCCGCGTCGATCCGGACGTCGACGAAGCTGAACGGCGCGGGGTGCGCGCGGGCCGGTGCGGGCGCCGCGGCGGCAAGGACGGCGACGACGAGCACGTACCAGGCGAGGCGCCCCATTGCCGGTTCATCTTACTCGAAGCGCTTGGCCGGGCCGCGGTCCACGTTGCCAGCGGTCGGCGTCCGGCGGCCGGCGCCACCCCTATGATGTTGTTCGGTGCCGAATCGTCGGAGCAATCGCGCTGGATCGGCGACGGCCGTGGTCCTTCTGGTCGCGCTGGCGCCCGCGCTGGTCGTTGCGGAGGAGCCCCGGCTGGCGTCCGGCTACTGGACGCGGGGGCTCGCCGGTGGTTGGGGCCATGCCTGGAAGCACGGCCTCCCGGGCTACGGCAAGACCGAGAGCGACATCCGCTTCGGGGCCATCCATCCGCAACTCGGCCGCTTCGTCACCGACCGCCTGGAGCTCTTCGGGGAGGGGACGCTGATCGTCTACGAGCAGCCCACCGCTGCCGTGGCCGCCGGGATCGCAGGCCTCGGCGGCCGCTACCACCTCTGGCCCGATCGCGGCTGGACTCCCTACGCCGTCGGCATCGCCGGTCTGCTCTGGACCTCGCTCGACGTACCCGAGATCGATCGCGTCTTCAACTTCCAGCTCGTCTACGGCGTCGGCGTGCGGGTGGTGCCGCCGCGCGGGCCGGGCCTGATTGTCGAGCTGCGCAACCACCACATCTCGAACGCCGGCACCGCGGGAGAGAACCTCGGCGTCAACGCCGCCGTCGTACTGGCCGGCGTGCAGTGGGTCCTGAGGTGAAGCGAGGGGCCAGACGAGGCGCCAGGCAGCGTCCTCACCGGCCGTTACCGGTATCGCTCGACGATGCGCGCCGCGCGCAGGAGCCCGTCGGCGGCCTGCAGCGCCTTGGCGCGGAGCCGGGGCGCCAAGTCTGCCCGCTCGGCCAGGAACTGCTCGACGATGGCCGCGGCGCGGGCCGACTGGTGCCCGCCGAGCGTGGCGTGGAGCCAGCCTTCGGGGAAGAAGATGTCGCCGGTGCGCTGGATCTCCTCCAGCAGGTCGAGGCTCGGCCGGATGTATCGCTCGGACTCGCGCGCGCGCAGCGGATGGTGCAGGAAGCCGAGGGCGGTGAGCACCCACGGCTCCCGTGCGCGCCTTGCCGGGTCGCGCAGCGAGGCGAAGAAGGCGTCACGCGCGTTCGGGTCGGCCGACAGGGCGGGCATCGCGAAGGCGAACGCGGCCCGGCGGTCGGCGTTGGCGATCCGGTCGAGCTGCGACTCGAGAATCGCCGCGCTCTCCGGCACGCCGCGCACGGCGAGGGCCTGGGCGAGGGCGGCGAGGTCGCGCTCCGAGAGCGGCACGTCCGGGACCGCCTCGTCCTGCCGCCAGATGCGCGCCAGCCGGGCCAGCGCGGGGTCGGACAGGGCGACGTCCCGGTAGGCCCGGAAGCAGGCCGCGGCCAGGCTCCGGCGGCCCGCCGTCACCGTTCGGTCCCAGAGCAGTCTTTCGATCTCCGGGGCCAGGGCGCCACGGCGCTCCGGGTCGAGGTGGCGCCAGTACGCGGTCGTCAGGTAGCCGAGAATCCGGGTGACGTTCTGCTCGTCCGGCTCCGCGGGGAGGGCGCGCCGCACCAGTGCCACGAAGGCCTCGGGGTCGACGGCGCCTTCCAGCAGCGACTCCCAGGGCGAGACCCAGGCGACCGCTCGTGTCCGCGCGTCGTCGATGGCCGGCAGGCTCGCCAGGAGGTAGTCGCGAGTTTGGACGTCGAGCGCCATCAGGCCGTAGCCGAGCGCGCCCCCGTTCGCCCGCGCGGCGCCGCCCCCCCCCCCCCCCCCCCCCCCCGCCCCCCCCGCCGGGGGGGCCCGGGGGCCCCCCGGGGGGGCCCCCCGCCGGTCCCCGTCGTACCCCAGCACGACCTCGAGGCGCTGGTTCCAGACGCGGCCCCGGTTCGCGGGGTCGGACTGCCGCAGGACGAGGCGGGCGATCGCGCCGTCGCGGATCTCGAGCGTCGCCTCGATCCGCGGACGCCCGCTCTCGTCGACCCACGTCCGGCTCCACGTCGCGAGATCCTCGTCCGTGCGGCCGTCGAGAATGGCGATGAGGTCCGCCCAGCTCGCGTTGCCGTAGGCGTGGACGGCGAGGTAGGCGCGAAGCCCGTCCTGCAGGGCCGCGGCGCCGATCAGCCGCTCCAGGTGCGCGACGACGATCGGCGCCTTCTGATAGATGATGGCTCCGTAGAGCGTGCCCGCCTCGTTCAGGTTGTCGAGCGGCTGGCGGATCGGATTCGCTCCGGCCGTGCGGTCGACCCCGTAAGCGGCCGGGTAGTGGGCGAGCAGAAACCTGAGGTCGTGGTCGAGCTCGGGGAAGGCGGGGTCGACGATCTTCGCGGCCAGGAAGTTCGCGAACGTCTCCTTCATCCAGACGTCGTCGAACCACTCCATCGTCACCAGGTTGCCGAACCACTGGTGGGCGGTTTCGTGCGCGATCACGCTGGCCCGGCCCAGATGGGCCTGCTGGGTGGCGCTCTCGTCGAGGAGCAGGGCCTCGGCGCGGTAGAAGATGGCGCCCGGGTGCTCCATGCCGCCGTACTGGAAGGCCGGGACGAGCACGAAGTCGAGCTTCTCGAACGGGAAGGCGACGGCGGTGTACTCCTCCAGCCACGCCACCGCCGAAGCGTGGAGGTCGAAGACGACGGCGGCGTTCCGCTCCACGCGCCCCCGGTCCGTCTCGCGGTGGTACATCGCCATCCGCCGCCCGTTGCGCTCCGCTTCCTCGACCTCGAAGGCGCCGGCCGCGAAGGCGAACAGGTAGCTGCTGATCGGCGCGGTTTCGGTAAAGATGAGCGTGGCCCGGTCGCCGTGCACCTCGCGGGAAGCGGTCGACCCGTTGGCCACCGCACGCCATTCCGCCGGCAGGTCGAGCCCCAGCCGGAAGCGCGCCTTCAGGTTCGGTTGATCGAAGAGGGGGAAGGCGACACGCGCCCGGTCGGGCACGAACAGCGTGTAGAGGAAGTCCGGCTGGCGGTTGAGCGAGCCGTCCCCGGCCGTGAAATCGATGTCGACGACGACGTGTCCGACGCGGATCGCCGAGGCCGGTACAACGACATGCTCGTCGCGCACCTCGAAGGCGACGGGCTCGCCGCCCACGCGGACTGCGCGGACGTGGTCGGCCGGCTGGGCGAAGTCGAACACGACCGGCCCCGCTTCGGCCAGGTCGAAGGACGCGGTGACGCGCCCGGTGATCGGTGCGGTGGGCGCCTCCGGAATCGTGAACCGGAGGTCGTAGCGCAGGTCACTGATGACCGCCGCCCGGCGGTCGGCCAGCGACCGCGGCACGCCCGGTCCGACGTCGGTTGCGCCCTCCTGGCCGTGCGCCATCGTCATGCCCGCCAGCAGGGCAAGGCCCGCAACGGCCGGGGCGTTCCTTGTCGCTGTCGCCATTGTCGCTGACCTTCGACTGCGCCACCTCGCGGCCCGCGGACCCGAGCCTCGACGCGTACCTGCGCGGGGGCCGCTCCGAGGGCGCGTGCGCACGCCGGGTCGGTCTGGCAGGATAGCACCGTGCATCTCGCCCAGACGAACCTGGCCTGGATGCGCTACCCGCTCGACGATCCGCGGATGGCGCCGATGCGCGACGAGATCGATCGGATCAACGCGCTCGGGGACCGTTCGCCAGGCTGCATCTGGCGCTACCAGACCCCCGGGGGGGACGCTACCGACGTGCGCGTCCTCGACGATCCGCGCATCCTCTTCAACCTGACCATCTGGCGGGCAGTGGACGATCTTCGCCGCTATGCCTATCGCACCGAGCACGCCGCATTCTTCCGGCGCCGGCGAGAGTGGTTCGTGCCGCCCCCGAAGCCGCCGCTTGCCCTGTGGTGGATTCCGGAGGGGTACCGGCCGACCGTCGACGAGTCGATCGCGCGTCTCGAGCGGCTCTGGCGAGACGGCCCGGGGCCGAACGCGTTCACGCTGAAGTCGGCCTTCGGTTCCGACGGCGTTCCGAGTCCCGCAACCCGTCCCGGGGCGTCGTCGTCCTCGGCGCAGTGAGCTGCGAGCCGGCGTGCGGGGTGCGCTGGCTGTGATGCCGCAGGCGGAGTCGCGGGCGGCGGCTCAGTCGGTACGGGATCGCCGCCACCCGCGGAGCACCTCGCGAGCTACCCTGCTGGACGAGGCTACTGGCCCAGCTCTTCGTAGATGGCGGCGATGGCCGCGGCCATCCGCTCCGTGCGGTAGCCCTCGTACTGCCCGGTCAGATCGATCGACGCCGCGGCTTCCTCCGCCGTCTGGCCCGCCTCGATGGCGCCGCGCGCCGCGGCCAGCAGGTCGGCGGTGAACCGCTGGTACTCCTGGAGCGAGTCCGGTGTGGTGACCGGGATGTGGCCGGGGACGACGGTGTCGAACCCGTCGACGTTGTCGAGCAGGGCCTGCAGCGTCTCGGGGAACGCCACGCCGCTCCCGCCGTTGCTGCGATCGAGGAACGGCGCGTCGCGCCACGGGAACATGTCGCCCATCTGCAGCACGCGCAGCCCGGGGTAGAGGATGAACGTGTCGCCGTTCGTGTGGCCCGCCCCGAAGTGGTAGAGCTCGATGCGGTCCGCGCCGGAGCCCAGCGTGAGCCGATCCTGATAGGTCGTGTCCGGCATTCCGTGCGCAGTCGCGCCCTCGAACATGCCGAGCCGCCCCATGTTTGCCTCGGTGTTCTCTTGGACGACGATCTGCACGGACTCCGGGAAGAAGGCGTTGCTCCCGACGTGGTCGCCGTGGGTGTGGGTGTTGATGATGGTCGTCACCGGCTTGTCGCTGACCTCCCGGATGCGGTTCATCAAGTGCTGACCCCAGCCCGGGAGCTTGGTATCGACGAGCGTGATGCCCTCCTCGCCGACGTAGACGCCGGTGTTCCCGCCGCTGAACGCCGACCGGTCGACCGTGCCCGAACCGGTGATGACGTACAGGTTGTCCCGCACCTGCTCGATGACCGTCGCGTCCATCGCCGCCTGCGACAACTCCTGCTCCGAGCTGACCGCGGCCGACAGCCCCCCGACGGCGATGAGCGTTCCCAGCACCAGCACTCGCTTCATGGTTTCCCTCCTGGTGAGTGGCCTACTTGGAATCGATTACCTGCGAGCGGTGTCCGTCGTCGAGTGGGCCAGCCGTCTCGACGATCCGCTGGCTTCCACGTGTCGCCGTCACCGCGAGCCCATTGTACGGCCGGTCCATGTCCCGAGCGGACGTGCCGGACCGGGCATGCCCGAACGCACCAGCGTCCCGGCGGAGCTATCGAGTCTGCGGGGCGCCCGCCGGCCGCAGACGGGCCGTGAGCACGTCCACGAGTCGCTTGGCATGCGGCGATGCTGCAGTCACCCTCGCGGGATCCAGTGCGGCAACAACGTCGAAGGAGTCTCGGCCCTTCCTGTAGCCACGTCGCCGTCCACAATCGCGCGTCGCGTTGTCGAGGCCGGCGAAGATGTCCTGCTTGGCGATTCGTTCGATTTCCGCCCGCCTGGGTAGTGCGTTGGGTCTGAAGCCGTTGCCGAAGATTCCGGCGAGCGATTCGGGGTCGGCCAGAAACCACGACTCCATGCACTGCACCATCAGGTGTGCCTGCTCGTCCGTGGCTCCTTCCGGCCTGTCCCACCCGTCGCCTTGTCGATTCCGCAGGTGCGTCCATGGGTCGGCGCCTTCCGCAACCGGACCCTCGCTGTCGACGAGAAGCACGAGGAATGCGTCGTCGCGGGTAGCGTTCAGCGCCGTGCAGAAGTCATCGTACGTCTCCCGCCGACCGCCACCGGGGACCACGCGCGGCAGCCGGCCCTCCAGCCCGGCGGCCTCGAAGAACACCTTGAACGCCTCGCGGCATTTTGCCTTCAGCGCCCTACCTCTGCCGCCGCCTTCCACGTACACCCTCGCGCTCACCAGCGGCTTCCTCCCAGCTCCCCCTTCATCCACAATTCGCCGAGGCTGTACCGAGCGAGCCACTGGGTCAACTCGTCCTTGTCCAGTCGCCGCAGCTCCGTCCTTCCCGCATGCTTCTCGCAGATGACGACGCACTCGGGTTCTTCTGTGAACGCGTCCACGAGAACGTCCGAGTGAGTCGTGACTATCAGCTGGCAACGCGTGGACGCCTCACGTAGGAGAGCGGCGAGGGTGGGCATGAGATCCGGGTGCAGTCCGAGTTCGGGTTCCTCGATGCAGACCAGCGGCGGCGGATCGTCGTGGCACAGGATCGCGAGGAGCGACAGGTATCGAAGGGTGCCGTCGGACAGGCGAGTCGCGGGGACCGTGATGCCGCTTTCCTCCAGGAACACCTGGACCGTGCCGCCCTCGACGATTACGTCGAAGTCGGTCAATCCCTCGTAGAGCCCCCGAGCGGCTTCCAGAAGGTGCTTCTTGGAAGAGGGCGTCCTGCGCAAGCGGTTCAGCACGAGCCCCAGGTTGCTCGCGTCCTCCGCGAGGAACCGGTTGGGAAGGTCGGACGGTTGCGGACGTCGTGAGACCGCCTGCGGGCCCAGGGCCCAATCCCGGTAGATCCGGATCCGGCCGAACAGCTTCCCGAGCTCGGTGATTTCGGGGAACCCGTGAGGATCCTTCAATTGCGACAGGACGGACTGCTCGGGATCGAGGTCCTTCACCGCAAGCACGCGCCGGATGCCGTCCCTGGGGTGCAGGGTGCCGACCCCTCGCTGGTAGTGGTAGCAAATGTGCCAGCTGCGTTGGCCGTCCTGGGATTCGCTCACGCTGACCAGTTCGGCACGCACCCGGAACCGGAGGCTCTGCTCTTCCACGTAGAGACCGTAACGCAGCCCGCCTTGGTGCACAGAATCGACGTCAGCGCCGATGGAGCCTGCCCTGTCACGCGGGTCGCACTTGTGAAGCCACTCGGTTATGCCGCCGGTCTCGCGAATCGGTGCCGCGAGGTCTCTCGGCGCCGCTTGCAGCAACCCGATCGCGGCGATGAGATTGGACTTCCCGGACCCGTTGGGTCCGATCAGCACGTTGAGCGGTCCGAGTTGCAGTTCGGTCGCATCCGGGCCAAAGGAGAGGAGATTCTGCAGCTTCAGGCGGCGAATCAGCACGTTGGGTCTCTCGCCGTCCGCCTGCGCATCGGAGGCCGCTGTCATGGCGGCGCATCATAGGTCGACCGGCGACGCGCGATCAACGACGGTCCGGGTCCTGGCGGCGTACGGCACGTCGGGCCCTGGACACCCGGTTACGCGTCGCGGACGACGACCGCGGTGCCGTAGGCGAGCAGCTCGGCGGCGCCCGTCATGACCATCGAGGTCTCGAAGCGAGCGCAGATGATGGCGTTCGCGCCGAGGCTCTGCGCCTCCTCGACCATGCGGTCGAGAGCCTGCTCGCGGGACTCGCCGAGCAGCTTGGTGTACTCCGAGATCTCGCCGCCGACGATGCCGCGCAGGGCGGCCATGATGTCCCTCCCGAGGTGGCGCGCGCGGATGGAGTTGCCGCGGACGAGGCCCAGCGTACGGATGATCGCTTTCCCTTCGATAGAGTCCGCGGTGACGACGATCATTTCTGCACCTCCCGGTAGCGGTCGGTCCTCATCGCCTTGAGGCGGTCGAGCAGCACCCCGATGAACAACAGGCCGAAGCCGGTCCAGCCGCCGAACACGAACAGTTTCTCGATCAGCGCTTCGTCCGACGTCCAGAGCTCCCAGGCTCCGTACGCGCCGAGCGACAGCGCCCAGACGATGACGACGATCCAGCCGGTGCCGATCGACAGGCGGCTGCCTGCCGTGCGCGGCCGCTCGGACCACTGATCGTCCGGCGGCACGGGGAACTCGGTGCTCATGGTGACCTCCCGCAGTTGCTGCATCTGCTCCACCTGGATGCGGCACCTGCCGCAGTCCTCGAGATGGATGCGCACGCGCTGCTCGTCGGCCTGCGTCAGCGCGCCGTCGAGCCAGCCGGAGAGCAACGCGGCGTCGAAGCTGCGTCCGCACTGCTCAGGCATGGCGTGCTCCTTCCGCTTCGAGGCTGGCCCGCAGCGCCCCGCGGGCGGCGTGCAGCCTCGACATGACCGTCCCGGCCGGAATCCCGAGCACCTCGGCAATCTCCGCGTAGGCCAGATCGTGGAAGTCGCGCAGCACCAGGATCTCGCGGTGCGCGTGAGAGAGCTCCGCGATGGCCGTCCAGACTCGGCGGGCCCGCTGCCGCCGCGCGGCCTGCTGTTCGGGGTCGCCGGCCGGTGCGGCCAGGTGCGCCACGACGTCCGGCCGGGCGTCGAGCGACTCGCTCGGTCGCGCCGCCCGGCTGCGCCAGAGGTCTCGCGCCCGGTTGCGCACGATGGCGAAGAGCCACGGCCGGACCGGGCGCTCGGGCGCGACGCGGCCGAGGTGCTGGAACAGCCGCAGCAGCGCGTCCTGGGCGATGTCGAGGGCGTCGTCCCGGTTGCCGACGAGCTGCAGGGCCAGGACGTAGGCGGGGCCGCGCATGCGGTGGGCCAGCTCGTCGAGCGCCGCTCTTCCCCCGGCCTGTGCCTCGACGATCAGGTTGGGGTCGCTCGCGACCACAGGGGCGGGCGCCGCGGGGCGGGTCGGGCGCAACGCGATCTCCGTGTCCACACGGATCCCTACGGCCGACCGCCGCGTTCTATTCGGTCGATGCGCAGCCGCGCCGGGCGCCCGAGAGGAACCGCCCAGCCCCTCCTACGGGAGCCCGCACCGTTCTACGGCGCAGACTCCTGGTCGAACGCGACGCGCGTCACGCTCGGGGGATCCTCGTCGGCGAAGTGCGGATGCACGACATAGACGTCGTCGCCGACGACGGCGGCGGTAGTCGCCTGGGTCTCGTAGGGCGCGACGCCGGCGATCTCGGCCGACGCCCAGTCGTCGGAGCTCGTCAGCGCCACCACGCGGTTTCCGGAGTTGCTGACGATGGCGAGCCGGCCTGCCGTCCACACCATGCCGTCCTGGCCGGGCACCTCCTCCGGGAGGGCGACCTCTGCGGCGGCCGACGGATCGTCGAGCGGAACCTTCCACAGCCCGGCCCCGCGCGCTACGAGGAGGTATCCGCCGGGGTGGTGGACGATTCCGTTCGGGCCGGCGCCGCCGTCCTCGAAGCGATGGAGCACGGAGGCGGCGTACTCGGTATCCACTTCGTAGAGGATCAGCGCCCGCGTGTCGGTGACGTACGCCGTGCCGTCGTCGGCGACGGCGACGTCGTTCGCGAAGTGGACGGCGTCGTCCCCCGCATCGGCCACCGCGGCGAGATCGACCATCGCGATCCGCTCTCCGCTCGTCAGGTTGTAGACGCCGAGCATCGCCTGGCCCGTGCCGCCGCCCTGGAACACCGAGCGGTCGGCGTTCGCCACGAGCAGACGGTCGCGCGGCTCGTCGGCCTCGATGCCGACCGATGAGACCAGGTCCGGGTCGGTCACCAGGGCCGTCACGCGGCCGTCGTCGTGAATCTGGAAGACCGACCCCTCCGCCAGCGACCCGGTGAGGAGGCGGCCGTTCCGCATGTCGTACTCGACCCCTTCCGGAATGAAGCCGCCCCGTTCCGCGACGATCGACGCCGGGAGGAGATCGGCCGGTGCCGCCGGCGGCTCCGGATCCGGCGCGGCCGGCGGCGCGGGCTCGGTTCCGCATCCGGCGAGCAGGGCGGTGGCGACGATTGCGGCGAGCGGGGTGCGCATGACTCGGCCTCCACGGGACGGTTCGTCCGTAGTATAAGGCGCGCCCGGTGTATGTTCAGTGGCGCGTGGCAGCTTCCGCGTCAACAGTGGCGCGTGGCAGCTGCCGCGTCGCAACGGTCCAGGGAGGGTTCACATGCCGTCCGTCCGATTTCCGATGATGTTCTCGATCCTGCCCCTCTTCGTCGCCTCCCTCGTGGCCGTGGGAGCGGCGGCGGTCCAGGAGCCGCAACCGCCGGACGACGATCCGGAAGCGCCCGCGGCCGAGGAGGTCGCCGACGGCGAGGCGGACCCGGGCGAGGATGACGCCGAGGCCGACGACGACGAGGACGGCGTCAAGTCGTACGACGAGGTGATTACCGACGAGGCCGAGAGCGACGAGGGCGTCTTCACGGTCCACCAGCTCGACGACGAGGTGTTCTACGAGATCCCGGAGGCCGAGCTGGGGAAGGAGTTCCTCTGGGTGAGCCAGATTGCGCGCACCACCGAGGGGGTGGGCTACGGCGGCCAGGCTCTCGGCAACCGTGTGGTGAAGTGGGAGCGCCGGCGCGACCAGGTCTTCCTCAAGAGCGTCTCGTACGCGATCGTGGCCGACCCGGAGCGTCCCATCGCCCGCGCCGTCGGCGCCGCGAACAACGACACCATCATCCGGGCGTTCGACGTCGAGACGGTCTCCGACGCGGGAGCGCCGGTCATCGAGGTCACCTCGCTCTTCGAGACCGAGGTGCCGGAGTTCAGCGCCCGGACGCGGCTCGGGGCGCAGGGATTCGCGCGGGACCGCTCCTTCATCGAGTCGGTCGCCGCGTATCCCCGCAACGTGGAGGTGCGGGCCACGCACACGTACACGCGGGCCCCGCGGTCGGGTGGTGCGGCCTCGGGCCCCATTCGGGTGGGCCGGCGCGGTATGCGTCCCGGCAGCGCGACGGTGCTGCTGCACCACAGCATGGTGAAGCTGCCGGACGAGCCGATGACCCCGCGTCTCTTCGACGAGCGCGTAGGCTACTTCTCCGTGCGGCAGATCGACTACGGCCGCGACGAGCACCGTTCGCCGAACCGCCGCTACATCACGCGCTGGCGCCTCGAGAAGCAGAACCCGGAACAGGCGGTCTCGGACCCGGTGACGCCGATCACCTACTGGATCGATCCGGCCACGCCGACGCGCTGGGTGCCCTATATCAAGCAGGGCGTCGAGTCGTGGCAGGAGGCGTTCGAGGCGGCCGGGTTCAGCAATGCGGTGGTCGCGCGCGAGGCTCCGTCCGACGACGACGATCCGGACTGGAGCCCCGAGGACGCGCGCTACTCGGTCATTCGCTGGCTCCCGTCGACCGTGGAGAACGCCTCCGGACCCCACGTCCACGACCCGCGCACGGGCGAGATCCTCGAGACCGACATCCAGTTCCACCACAACGTCATGAACCTCGTGCGGGACTGGTATTTCGTGCAGGTGGGGCCGCTCGACCCGCGCGCCCGGACCCTGCCGCTGCCCGACGAGCTGATGGGGGAGCTGCTCGCCTACGTGACCGCACACGAGGTGGGGCACACGCTCGGCTTCCAGCACAACATGAAGGCCAGCTCCCTGTACCCGCCGGAGAGCGTCCGCGACCCGGCCTGGGTCGCCACGATGGGCCACACGCCGACACTGATGGACTACGCCCGCTTCAATTACGTCGCCCAGCCCGAGGACGGCATCGCGGTCGGCGACCTCGTTCCGGGCATCGGCCCGTACGACGTCTGGGCCACCCGCTGGGGCTACGCGCCGATCCCGGGGGCCGAAACCCCCGACGACGAGAAGCCGACGCTGGACGCCTGGGCGCGGGAGCAGGACGGGACGCCCTGGTACCGGTTCTCGACGCCCGACGCGCGTGGCGCCGACCCCGGACAGATTACGGAGGCGGTGGGCGATGCGGACGCCGTGCAGTCCACCGCGCTGGGGCTGCGGAACCTGGAGCGCGTGGCGGCGATGCTGCTCGACGCGACCGCGGCCGACGCGGCCGGCGATCCCTACGACGACCTCGACGAGCTCTACGGCCGCCTGGTGGGGCAGTGGGCCACCGAGATGAACCACGTCGCGGCGGTCGTAGGGGGCGTGCGTTCGCAGCAGAAGCACGTGGGGCAGGAGGGCGTGCGGTTCGCCACGATCCCCCGGGCGACGCAGGTCGAGGCCCTCGGGTTCCTGCAGGCGCATGCGTTCGAGACGCCCATGTTCCTCGTCGATCCGGACATTCTGCGGCGGATCGAGCCGGCCGGCGCCCTCGAGCGGATCAGCGCGAGCCAGGCGCGCGTGCTGCAGACGCTGTTGAGCCCGAGCCGCCTCGGCCGGCTGGTCGAGCAGGAGGTGTTCGACGGGCCAGCGGCGTACGCGCCCACCGATTTCCTGGGCGATCTCCGGAGCGGTCTGTGGTCGGAGCTGGAGGCGCCGGCCGTGCGCATCGACGCCTGGCGCCGCAACGTCCAGCGCATCTGGCTCGACCTGATCCGCGACCGGCTCGGCGGGGGGCCGGCCCGCCCCGGGCGGGGGGGGGGGGGGGCCGCGGGGGAGGGGCGGTCGCTGCTCCGGGGGGAGCTGCGCGATCTCGATCGCGCCATAGCCGCAGCCGCCGCGCGAGCCGCCGATCGGGCGACGCGCCTGCATCTCGAGGACGTGCGGGACACGGTCGCGCGGTCGCTCGACCCGCCGCCCGCCGCGGTCGGCGGCGCCCGGGCACTGGCGGATCCGGGCTGGCGGAGCGACGGACCGACCGCGTCGACGGCCGATCCGTGGGGGTTCGCCCCCTTCGATCCCGCGTCGGCGCCGCTGTCGTGCTGGCGCGATCACGCGGTCCGCGTCGCGCCCTGATCGGCCGCCGGGTCGCTGCGTACGACGGCGCCGCGAACCCCGACCGGCCGTCCTGCGAGGCCGGCGTCGGCGCACCGCGACGGGTGCGTTGACGCCGTTCTACGGCGCAGACTCCCTAGTTGGCCGCCAGATCGCGCAGGAAGTTGATGATGTTCCAGATGTCGTCGTCGGTTATGCGCCCCTCCCACGCGTCCATGTCGTAGGCGGGGGGCACGCCTTCGCGAATCACCGTGAAGATCTCGCCGTCGGTGCCGCCGTGGTCCCACTGGTCGTCGACCAGGTTGGCCGGCCGCGAGCCGGAGGGCGCGGTCATGCCCTGACCGTCCGCCTGCATCCCGTGACAGGAGCGGCAGAAGCGGCCGAAGACCCGCCGTCCGGCCCTGACGGAGTCCTCCGACATCTCAATCGGGTTGGCCTGCGGCGCGGATTCTTCCTGTGCTTCCTGTACGGCGACGGACCCTCCGGCGGCCTCGACCCGGGCGGTCGCGCCGAATGGTCCGGTCAGGGAGAGCACGGCGAAAGCGGCGGCGAACGTGATCAGCGACGGCACCGGAAGCCTGTTGATCGGCAATGTCATGCATCCTCCTCCGGGGACATCCCGGTCGCGAAACTATACCGCGACCGCCCGAACTACCGGGGGGGGAGCCGCTCGCCGGCGGCAGCCGGTGCGTTCGCGGCCCGGTTGACCCGTGCCGGGCGACGGGGTACACTGCGCGTCCCTGGCTGAAGGGACGATTCGGCAGCGGAGGTTTTGGGATGCGTATATCGATCGCTATCGCCGTGTTGCTGGCCGCCGGGCCGGCGTTCGCCCAGCAGGATCCGCCGGCCGAGGCCGCCGGAGACTTGGCGGAGGTGATGCGCGGCATCCTGTTTCCGAATTCCAACCTGATCTTCGACGCGCAGACGACCGACCCGGGCGCGCCGCCCGACGCCGCAGGCGGCGATTCCGCCACGGCCCGCTTCGCCGGCATCTACTCGGGATGGGAAGCGGTGGAGAACGCGGCGATCGCACTGGCGGAGGCCGCGAACCTGATCACGCTGCCCCGCAACTGCGAGAACCTCGACGATGACCCGGCCCGCAACGGTCTGCCGGTGCCGATCGAGCGCGACGACTGGAAGGAATACGTGGCCGGGTTGCGCACGGCAGGCCTGCGAGCGTACGCGTGGGCGCAGCGCCAGTCGTTCGACGAGGACGAGATCATGATGGTCACCGGCGATGTGTCGGAGGCCTGCTCGAACTGCCACCGCGTCTATCGCGACAGCTACACGGATCCGCCCGTGCCGCGATGCCAGCCCCCGGCCGACACCCCGTGACGACGCGTTGACGTCGACGGAGACTGACGCATGCTTCGCGACATCTGCGTGTGGCTTGAGGCGCTGCCGAGCAGCGTGGCGTTGCGCGAGTCGCTGAACGCCTATCCGATTCTGCTGACTTCCCACGTCATCGGCATGTGCATGTTCGCAGGTCTCATCATGATGATGGACCTGCGGCTGGCCGGGGTCGGGAACCGCCACAGCTCCATCACGCAGGTGCAGGGTCGGTTGCTGCCGTGGCAGATGGTCGGGTTCGGGCTGAGCGTCGTGACGGGGCTGCTGCTCTTCTACGGGCAGCCGATGCGCTTCTATCCGAACTTCTACTTCTGGTTGAAGAACATCCTGCTGGTCATCGCCGGGCTCAACATGTGGTACTTCCATGCGACGACCTACCAGACGGTCGAGCAGTGGAACCACGACCCGCGGCCGCCGTTCGCCGCCCGGATGGCGGGCGTCGTGTCCCTGGCCGCCTGGGGTGCGATCGTCGTCGTCGGCCGCATGATCGCCTACCCCGGGCTCGTGCCGCAGTGGTGGCTCGATCTGGGGCTGGAAGGGGGATAGCCGCATGCTGCTGCCGTTCTTCGAATGGATGCAAGAGCACCCCGCCAGCCTCTACATCCTCGCCAACACGTGGTTCTCGCCGATCGTGCAGGTGATGCACCTGGTGGCGCTCTCCATCTTCGCGGGGTCCGTGCTCATCGTCGATCTCCGACTGCTCGGCGTCGGCGTGACCGGCACGTCGCTGGCGAAGGTGGCGCGGGACGCGCAGCCCTGGTTCATCTGGGCGTTCGTGGCGCTGGTCATCACCGGCACCCCGTCGATGGCCTCGACGGCCATGAAGCAGTACTTCAGCCCGTTCTTCTGGTGGAAGATGGAGCTCCTCCTGCTCGGGTTGATCTTCACGTTCACGGTTCGGCGGCAGCTCGCGCAGGCCGACGAGGCCCGGATGAACCCGATCTGGCCCAAGGTCGCGGGCCTCTTCTCCATCGCGATCTGGACCGGGGTCTCGGTCGGGGCCCGGTTGATCGGGCTGCTGTCCTGACCCGGCGGCCGTCCCCCTTGACATCCATTTCATCTGCGGTGTACACACGACGCTCACCACGTTCGTTCGCCGGTTCACTGTACGGCTCTAGGCATGTCGCCGACGCCGTGCGGCACCCTGGCTTAAGGAGACCAAGCATGCGAAATCGGAGAGTAGGGTTCGCGATGCTCGCGGCAGCGGTGGCTGCCGGAGCGGTGATGTTCTCGGTGACGGCCGAGCCCGTCGCCGGGGCGGGGGGGCAGGAGTACCAGGCCGAGCGGACGGCATTCGGCCGGCCGGACCTGAACGGAATCTGGCAGGCGATCGGCTCGCACCACTGGAACATCGAGCCGCACGCGGCCAGCCACGGGCCGGTCGTGGAGCTCGCGGCGCTCGGCGCCATCCCTGGCGGCCTCGGCATCGTCGAAGGGGGCGAGATCCCCTACACGGCGGCCGCACGCGCCCAGCAGCAGGACAACCAGGAGCACTGGCTGGACCGCGACCCGGCCGCGAACTGCTACATGCCGGGCGTCCCGCGGGCGACCTACATGCCTTTCCCGTTCCAGATCGTGCAGACCGAGGAGTACATCCTCATCGCCTATGAGTTCGCCAGCGCGAGCCGCGTCGTCTACATGGACCGGCCCGACTTCGTCGCGCCGGTCGACGCCTGGATGGGCCACTCGCTCGGTTCGTGGGACGGCGAGACGCTCGTGATCGATGTGACCGCACAGGTTCCCGACACCTGGCTCGATCAGGCCGGCAACCACCACAGCAACTCGATCCACGTGGTCGAGCGCTACACGGCGACGGGCCCGAACCACCTGATGTACGAGGCGACGATCGAGGATCCCGAGGTCTACACGCGGCCCTGGACGATCCGCCTGCCGCTGTACCGCCGCGTCGACGAGAACATGCAGCTCCTCGAGTTCAAGTGCGTCGAGTTCGCGGAGGAGCGGATGTACGGCCACCTGCGGAAGGACCCGGACCTGACGACGGTCTATCGCCCGAGCGGCCACGGCTCGGCGTTCGACGGGGAGGCTCCCGGACGGCCCCAGCAGTAGCAGCCGGCTGACGGCGCCTCACGACGGGGGAGGCGGAGGGACGCGGGGCCGGGGTGTTGACATTCGGTCCCGCAGGGTTCACAATCAGCGCAAGTTCGGTACTTTCTATCAACTGGAGGCGAAGCGATGCGCACAAAGGTAGTCATTGCGGTTGCTGCTCTGGCGATGGCCGCAGCGGCGGTGCCGGTGGTGGCACACCACGCATTCTCGGCGGAGTTCGACGCTGACGCGCCGATCCACCTCGAGGGTGTCGTCGTGAAGATGGAGTGGATCAACCCGCACGCGTGGGTGCACGTCGAAATCACCGAGGAAGACGGGTCCAAGACGGTCTGGATGGTCGAGGGGGGCACGCCCAACACGCTGCTCCGCCGCGGCTTCAGCAGGGACTCGCTCCTGCCCGGGACCGAGATCATCGTCGACGGCTACCAGGCCAAGGATGGCTCGAACAAGGGCAACGGCCGGGACCTGACCTTCAGGGATGGCCGGAAGCTGTTCATGGGTTCGTCCGGCACGGGCGCGCCGCGCGATGGCCGCGACGTGACCGAGCCGCCCCGGTAGGCTGAGCGTACCGAACGTATCGGCCAAGGGTACGAACAACCCCGTGGGGTCCAAGGACGCTTGGACTCCACGGGGTTTTCTCGTGTACGGGCCGCTACTTCAGCGACGTGACGCGCTCCGTGTTCTTGCGACGCGCGCCGGCCAGGATGCCGGTCAGGCCGTAGTTGCCTTCGTGGCAGGCGTACTCGTAGAGGGGGCCGTCGGTGCGCCGGAAGGGGATGGCGGCAGTCCACGGCCGGGTGTAGTTGTTCGGGTCGTCGATGGTGAACTCGTAGAGGACGGTGTCGGGATCGATGCGGGTGAAGCGCTCGACCAGGTGGGTGTCCTTCGAGGAGCCGGCGAAATTGGTCTCGCGCGCGAAGTTCGTCGTCTCGACCACCAGGGTCTCGCCTTCCCAGCGGCCACGCGAGTCGCCCACCCACTGCCGGACCGCGCCGTGGGGTCGGTCGATGGGGATGATCCGCACGTTGTGGATGTGCTCGTTGAGGAGCGCGACGTAGCCGGGCGCCTGGAAGATGTGCACGTTGTTGTTGTACGCGCCGGGCCGCATCGGCGGGCCGGAGTTGGAGCCCATCAGGCAGCGGTCTCCGAGGCTGCGGTCGGTGTAGTGGTCGGCGAACCCGTTGCGGAGGTTGAGCCGCCGGATGCGCCGGCCCTCGGCGTACTCCGCCGTGTATGGAATGCGTCCGTCCGGTGGATCGACCACGAGGGACGTCCGCTTGTCGCTGGTCAGCTCGATGCCCCGCTCGTACCAGAATTCGTTGTACGAGAGGACACCCCCCTCGGCGCGCGGCTGGTAGCCGGCGCTCGGCGCGCCCTCGATCGGGTCGAACAGGTCACGGTTCAGGCGCGTCCGCTCCGACGCCTCGAAGGCTGCGGCTTCCTCGGCGCCCAGCGTCTCGCGCCCGGCGAGCGCCGCGGGCCGCTCGAGCGGCGTCAGCGTGCGGAACGTGAAGATGCCGGAGATGTCCGGCTGACCGTCCGGCGTTCGCAGGGGCGTCCCGTCCCGGCCGGGCTGGGCGGCGGCCGGAAGCGGGGCGATCACGACCACCACCAGCGCGGCGGCGAGCAGGGCAACGGATCGGTGCATCATTCTGAATCCTCCTCGTGGGAACGGCGTCGGGTTTCATCCTATCGCGAATGCCCCGGCCTGCCTCTCCGGGTCCGGACCCTCGCCCGGGGCCGCCCCTGGCGTCGGCGGAACGGTTCGACGCCCTATACTGAGCGCGCGTGATGGAACGGCGTACCCGTCGAGCGCCCGGCGGCCGCCGGCGCAGCCTGTCCACGCCGGGCGTCCTCGCCATGGCGTTGCTCGTGCTGCCGCCCTCGCCGGGGTCGGCGCAGGAAGCGAGGGCGGCGCAGGAAGAGGAGATCCTTGCCGCACCGGGACCGGTGATCGGGGTCATCGAGATCGACCGGCGGGAGGTCTTCGACGACCGGACGGGCGGCGGGTTCGCGTTCCACCGGCTTGCGAACCGGGTGCACGTGCGGACCCGCGAGCAGGTGGTCCGCCGCGAGCTCCTGTTCGCCTCGGGCGACCGGCTCGACCGCGAGCTGATCGCGCAGACGGAACGGAATCTGCGCGGTCTCTCGTTCCTGCGCGATGCCCGCGTCGAGACCGTCGACGTCGACGCGGACGGCGACGGGCGCTCCGAGCGGATCGACGTCCGGGTGACGACGTGGGACCGCTGGTCGCTGTCGCCGCGGGTCGACTTCGAGCAGGTCGAGGACCGGACCAAGTGGGAGCTCGGCGCGTCCGAGCGCAATGTTCTCGGGTTCGGGAAGACCGTCATCGCCTCCCGCCGCGTCAACCTCGACCGGACCATCGACCGCGTCATCTACCAGGATCCGCAACTGGCCGGCTCGCTCGTCCGGATGTACGCGTCAGTGGCCAACCTGAGCGACGGGCACGATCAGTTCCTCGCCTTCGATCGGGGCTATCTCTCCCTGCGCGACCGCTGGTCAGTGACGGGAGACGTCAGGCGCTTTGCGCAGACGGATCCGATCTACGAGCACGGCGTCGAGACCGACCGCCTGGATCATCGAGGCCGGGCCGGCGAGCTGGAGGTGGGGCGCGCGCTGAGCCGCGGGGACAGGCACGCGCTCCGCCTGCACGGCGCGTATCGGGTCCGCAGGGCGGAGGTCGGCGCCGAGCGCCGCCGCTTCGGCATCGCCGAGATCGGCCTTCGCTCGGTCACGCATCGTTTCGTGCGCCTGACCCACGTCAACCAGTTCGAGCGCACGGAGGACTTCAACCTCGGCGCCGAGTCGCACGCTACGCTGGGCCTGTCGAGCGCGGCCCTGGGCGGGGCTCCGGGGGGCGCGCTGTTCCTGGCGGCAGGACACCGGCAGGGCATGCGGATTCGCGACGACCACTTCGTCGTGCTCGGCGTGGCGAGCGCCGGCCGCCGCGAGGGAAGAGTCTGGCGCAACCTGCAGGTAGCCGGAAACCTGCGCTACCTGCAGAAGCACACCGCGCGGACGGCTCTCATCGGGAAGCTGGACTACCTGCACGGGCACCGCCTCGATCCCGAGGTACAGCTCCGGCTCGGCGCCGACAGCGGCCTGCGCGGCTACCCCAACCGGCAGTTCAACGGGACGCGGTCGCTGTTGCTCACGGCCGAGGAACGCTGGTTCCTGGCCGACGACGTGGGCCAGTTGCTCTCCATCGGCATCGCCGCGTTCGTCGACAGCGGCTACGTCTGGCCGACGGAGCGGCCGGTCGACCTGTCGGATCTCAAGACCTCGGTCGGCATCAGTCTGCTGCTCGGCAGCCACCGGCTGGCCTCGCGCGGCGGCGTCCGTTTCGATCTCGGCTACGCCCTAGACCCGGTTGCCGGTGCCCGGCGCTGGGTCGGGCGCGCCTTCTCCGACATTGCCTTCTGATCCGCACCCGCACCCGCGGCGCCGACCCGCCCCGGGCGTGGCTCGGCGACCGGCCGACTCCCGGCCGCGTGCCGCGGCGGCCGCGGCGCGGGGCTTCGCGGCCGGTGCGCTGATCCCGTTCGCGACCTGGCTCCTCGTGCTGCCGACCCTCGGTGCCTGGGGCCTGTACGCCGGGGGATCGATCGCGCGGCCGATCGCCGTGCTCGGCGCCGCCTGTGCGGCGGGCGGCGTCGTCGCCGGCAACGCGCTCGGCGGCGTCCGCTGGCGGGCCGCGTTCGGTGCCGCGTTCTGCGTCGCCGGCTGGGTACCGCTGCTGCTCCTGAGCGGTCTCCCGGCGCTCGGCGGGCGCGAGGGCGCAGCGGAGCTCGCCGTCGTGCTCGTGCCCGGATTCGTGTCGGCCTACGCCGCGCTCGGCGCAGCCGGGCTGGCGCTGGCCGGCTGCGGCTGGCGCTGCGGGTCGTCGGGCGCACTCGTGTTCGGTGCGGCCGGCGCGGCCGGCGGCGCGGTGGTCTCGGCGGTCGCCGGGCTCGCGCCGGGCGAGGTCGGCGTGGCGGGTTTCGCCGTGCAGTCGTTGGGTGGCGGGTCGGCGTACCTTCTGCCGGCCGCCGCGGGCGGATGGTGGATCGGCCGCCGACGGGCCGGCGCGAGACGGGCGGGATGAGCCACGGCGCGGGGGCGCGGCGAGCCTTGGCCAGCTCTCGAGCGGTCGAGGACCGGAGCGAGCAGACGACCGCGAAGGTCGAGGAGGGCTCCCGCCGGCCAGGTCGCGGAGCGGGCCGCAAGCAGCAACGCGGCCGGCGCGCCAGCCGAGTCACGGTCGCCGGATGCCGGCGTTGCGGGGCGGATGGCCCGCGATCTCGAGCTTGCGCTCCAGCCGGGCGACGAAGACGCACGCGCCCGCCGACGCGAGGTGCCAGGCGATGTGCGGCTGGGCGACATGCGCCCAGGCCGACCCGGCCCCGACGCACGCGATGCCGGCATGGCCGAGGCCGAGGAGCGCCGCCGCCGGCAGCAGGAGCACGGTGGCCGCCCGCAGGTCGTCTTGGATGGCGGGAATCCGCCGGGCGAGATCCCGCCAGAGCCAGAGCAGGCTCACGGCCTGGAGCGTCACCACCCCGTAGCCGAGCGCGGTCAGCGCGAACGGGGCGACGGCACCCATCCCCGCGAACGCCAGCCAGTGCGCTCGGCGTCGCGCTCGCTCGGCGTGGCCGCCGTGCACGAGAGCCGACGCGAGGAGCAGCCCGGTGAGCAGCGGAATGGTGGCGAGGTCCAGACGCTGGAAGATTGCCGCGAACGAGGCGTGGAACAGCAGCGCCGCCGTTCCCACCAGGCAGAGGATCGCGGGTAGCCATCGCGCCGGGCTCCCCGCGGCGAGGGAACGCGAGGCGCGCCAGATCACGGCAGCGGCGACGAAGTAGCCGAGGGCCGAAACGGTCTCGCCGGGGTGGGTCAGCCAGCCGGCGACATCGGGCTCGCAGGTGTCGAACGACGCCCGCTCCAGTGCGCTCCAGGGCCCGCCCCTCACCGAGGGGACCTCACCCGCCGGGCGGCGGGCGCGGTCATGGCTGGCGCTCTCCGGCCGGGCGGGCTCGACCGCGCTGCGCGAGCAGTTCGAGCCATGAGCGCCGCACGTCGTCCCCGAAGCGGCGGCCGATCGTCACCCACTCCTCGTAGTGGTTCGGGTGGTCGAAGTTCCACCAGCCGGTGTTGTCCGACAGCGGTACCAGGTAGGACAGGTAGTCCTGGGCGGATCCGATGAACCCGTGGTGGCGGCCGGGCATCAGGTGGTCGACGCCGGCCATGGCGGGGAAGCGCCACGTACCCCACGCCTCGCCGTAGTCCGCGACGGTCTCCGGCCTCCCGAGGGCATAGGCGGGGTCGATCTCGCCGGGCGCCGTCAGGAGGCTGAGGTCGCCGATCTCGATGAGGCTCACCTCGCCCTGCACGCAGCCGAGCAGGCCCCAGCAGTCGGGCCAGCGGTAGCGGAGCCGCTCTTCCGGCTCGACGTCGTGGTGCCAGACGGACCAGGTGCCGAGCAGGTGGATGGCGTTGTCGACCGGCGTCTCGAAATGCGCGGTGGTCACGGCGACGCCGGGCGCCGAAACCGGCTCCGCCGCGTCGAGCGCCGCGCCGGCCGCGTGCGCGATCTCGTATCCGGTCGATCGGATCTTGTCCCAACCGTCGGTGACCAGCGTGGGCCGGCGGACCCCACCCGGCGGCGTCTCGTAGACACGGCGGCCCGACCCGTCCCACAGTGGGACGGGGGTGCCGCGCAGCCCGCTCATCTGGTTGCCGACCGTGCCCGCCACGAAGACGGCGACCCCGCCCCGCGTGCGTTCCAGGTACTCGCGCAGGTAGTGCGGGTAGTCGCTCGAGATCAGCCGGTTGGCGCTGCCGAGGGTGTCGGGGTGGTTGTGCCAGTTGACCAGGGTCGCGATCGTCTCGCCAGTCGCCGCGGCCGTCAGCTCTGCCGCCACGATGCGCGTGTTGCGCACGATCGGGTCGCGGAGGTCGCGCTGGACCAGGAAGCGGTCGTAGGCGCCGCGCGGGTCGTCGATCTCGTTGTTGATGGCCGGCAGGCGGCACTGCGGGTCCGCCCGGACGGCGCCGCTGGCGCGATCCAGGCAGGACGGGTGGGTGGTCGTCGCGGTCCGCAGCGTCGCGGGCCGTAGCGTGGCCAGCGCGTCGCGGGCCGCTTCGTACAGCCACTCGCGGAGCTGGCGCGTGTAGCTGGCGTTGTGGCCGGGCATCAGCGTCGACCAGTAGCCGCTGCCGTCCGGCGCCGAGTGCGTGTGCGTGGAGTGCAGAACGACGCGCTCGACCGGGATGCCGTGCGCGCGGGCGACGCGCCGCCGGACGGGGCCCGTGTGCTTCCGGCCGAGGCCGGGCAGGTCGGCGGCGACGATGACGACCGTGTCGCCGGCGGCGTCCCGCACGGCGAGCGCCCGCGCCCAGAGGGGGTCGTGAACGCCGGCCGCGAGCCGGCTGTCGTCGCGGAACGGCACGTAGGGGCTGAAGCCCGCCAGGTGCACCCAGCGGAAGCAGCCGCGCTCGGCGTCGAACTGCTCCGGCCCGTCGTCGGGCGCGGCGTCGTCGCAGAGCGCAGGGGTGATGTCGACGGCCGCCGCACCGGCGAGGAGCTGTGCACCGGCGAGGAGCTGCGTACCGGCGAGGAGTTGCCCGTCCGCCGCTCCGCCCCGGAGCTGCGAGCCCGCCGCTCCGCCCCGGAGCTGCCCGCCGGCCCGGTGGAGTTGCGCGCCGACGCGAAGCTGCGCGGCCGGCCCGCCCTGGAGCAGGGCTGCTGCGCGGTCCCCACCGGCGAGCGTGGCTAGGATGGCCAACGCCGCCGTTGCGGCCGTTGCGACCGTGGCATGCACGCACGGCATCTGCCAATCGTAGCGTGCCGCAACCGGCGTTGCGCTATGCTCTTGCGCGCAGCACACAGTCCGGGGGAGAGCATGTCACTCAACACCTATCTCACGTTCGACGGGAACTGCCGCGAGGCCTTCGAGTTCTACCGGTCCGTGTTCGGGGGCGAGTTCTCCACGTTCCAGACGTTCGCCGAGGGCCCGCCCGACTCGGGTGTTGCCGAGGAAGAGAAGGGCCGCGTCATGCACGTGTCGTTGCCGATCGGGTCGAGCGTGCTCATGGGCAGCGACCGGGCGTCGGGCTTCGGACCGCCGCTCACGGTCGGCAACAACTTCTCCATCGCCATCGAGGGGCGGAGCCGCGAGCACTGCGACGAGGTGTTCGCCAAGCTCTCGGCCGGCGGATCGGTCACGATGCCGCTGCAGGAGACCTTCTGGGGCGCCTACTACGGTCTCTGGACCGACCGCTTCGGCATCAACTGGATGGTGAACTACACGTTGCCCAAGGAGTAGCCGGCGCCAGGAGGCTCCGCAGTTCGGCGCGGACTCCTGCAGGACGCTGCCGACATCGGGGATCACGGGCCGGCTTGGCCGCGCGCCGATCGGAGCCGTCAGGCGACGATCGGCGCGCTACGCGGTGTCGATGCCGGCCGCGCCGTCGAGGCCGAGCTCGGCCGTGGCAACTTCTCGCATCCGGAACTTCTGGACCTTCCCGGTCACGGTCATCGGGAACGAGTCGACCAGCTTCCAGTAGCGGGGAATCTTGTAGGTGGCGATCGTCCCGCGGCAGAACGCCCGGAGGTCGTCCGCCGACGGCGCGGCGCCGGCCTTCGGCTTCACCCAGGCCATCACCTCCTCGCCGTAGCGGGCCGACGGCACGCCGATGACCTGTGCGTCCTCGATGTCGGGGTGCGTGTAGAGGAACTCCTCGATCTCGCGCGGGTAGACGTTCTCGCCACCGCGGATGATGACGTCCTTGATGCGCCCGACGATGTTGACGTAGCCGTCGGCGTCCATCGTCGCCAGGTCGCCCGTGTGCATCCAGCGCGCGGCGTCGATCGCCGCCGATGTCGCCGCCTCGTCGTTCCAGTAGCCGAGCATGACGACGTAGCCGCGCGTGCACAGCTCTCCGCGGTCGCCGCGGGGGACGACGAGGCCGGTGGCGGGGTCGACGATCTTGATCTCCACGTGCGGGTGGATCTGTCCGACGCTTCCGACCCGCTTGTCGAGCGGCGCGTCGACGCGCGTCTGGGTCGATACGGGCGAGGTTTCCGTCATCCCGTAGCAGATCGTGATCTCCCGCACGTTCATCCGTTCGCGGACCTGCTTCATGACCTCGACCGGGCAGGGCGAGCCGGCCATCACGCCGGTGCGCAGCGACGAGAAGTCGGTCCCGGCGAACGCCTCGTGGTTGAGCTGCGCGATGAACATCGTCGGCACGCCGTAGATCGACGTGCAGCGCTCCGCCTCGATGGCGGCCAGCGTGTACCCGGCGTCGAACCCCTCCGACGGCACGACGATGCAGGCGCCGTGCGTCGTGCAGGCCAGGTTGCCGATGACCATGCCGAAGCAGTGGTAGAAGGGCACGGGGACGACCACGCGGTCGGCCTCCGTGTAGCCGAGAATCTCGCCGCAGAAGTAGCCGTTGTTCAGGATGTTGTGGTGCGAGAGGGTGGCTCCCTTGGGTGCGCCGGTGGTGCCCGAGGTGTACTGGATGTTGATCGGGTCGTCGAACGCGAGGCTGGCCTCCCGCTCCGCGAGCGCCGCGTCGTCGACGCTCGACCCTTCGCCGAGCAGCGCCTCCCAGCCCTCGTCGAGATCGACGACGTGCTCGAGCGTCGGGCAGCCGCCGCGGACGCCGGCCAGGATGGCGCCGTAGTCGGTCGTGCGGAAGCGCCGGGCGTGCAGCAGCATCCGCAGCCCGGACTGGTTGACGGCGTACTCGAGCTCGCGCGCCTTGTAGGCAGGGTTCACGTTGACGAGGACGGCGCCGATGCGGGCGGTCGCATACTCCGTGACGACCCACTCGTAGCGGTTGGGGGCCCAGATGCCGACGCGGTCGCCCTTCGCCACCCCGCGGGCCAGGAGGGCTCTCGCGAGTGCGGTCGTCAGCTCCCACAGCTCGGCGTAGGTGGCGCGGAAGTCCTGGGAGCGGACCACCAGGGCGTCGCGATCGCCGTGCCGCTCCACGGTGCGGCGCAGATTGGCCCCGATCGTCTCGCCCAGCAGCGGCACGCTCGTCGTGCCGTGCACGTAGGAGGGTGCACCCACGAGACGGCGATTATAATCGCGTGACGCCCCGCGACGCCCGCGTGCGTCCCGGTTCGCGGAGTCAGACGTGACCGACGCCTTCCGGTTCGGACGGGCCGTCGTGACCGCGGCGGCGCTGCTGCTCGCGGCCTGCGCCCCTTCCCTCGCGCAGGGGCAGGGGGGGGGCGGCACCCGCCGGGTCCGGGCCGGGGGCGACGCTGCTGCTCGCGCCCTGCCCCCCTCCCCTCGCGGGGGGGCGGGGGGGGGACGGCCCCCGCCGGTTCCGGTCCGGGGTCGACGCCGTGCAGGTCACGGTGACGGTTCGCGACGCCCGCGGGCGGCTGGTCGGCGACCTCACCCGTTCGGACTTCGAGCTTGCCGAGAACGGCATACGGCAGGAGATCACCCACTTCGACCAGGGGCGGGTCCCGGTCAGCCTCGGCGTGGCACTCGACGTCAGCCAGAGCATGTACGGCCAACGGATGGCCGACGCCCAGCAGGCGCTGCGGCGCTTCCTGGTCGAGCTGCTCGATCCGTCGGACGAGGCGTTCCTCGTCGTCTTCAACCACGACCCGCATCTCCAGTCGCCGTGGACGCTGGGGCCGAGTCGGGCCTACGCCCGCCTGGAGGAGGTGCGCCCGTACGGCGCCACCGCGATCTACGACGCGCTCGGGATGGCCCTGCCGCTGTTCGCGGCGCGCTCCCACGCGCGCGCCGCGCTGGTCCTGATCTCGGACGGTTCGGACACGGCGAGCGACGCGACGCCGACCGACGTGCGGCGGCAGATCCGACGCAGCGACGCATTCGTCTACGCGGTCGGGATCGACGCGGTCGAACGCCGGCCGATCAACGACCGCGTGAACACGCGCCTGCTGCGGGAGATCACCGGCGAGAGCGGCGGCTACACCGAGGTGATCCACGACAGCCTGGAGCTGGCCGCCGCCACGGAGCGGATCGCCGAGGAATTGCGGCACCAGTACACGCTCGGCTACACGCCGTCGGCGCCCCCCGACGGGCGCTACCGCCGCATCCGGGTCCGCGTCGCCGGCGGCGACTACGACGTGCGCGCACGCCGCGGCTACGTAGCGTCGGCGGGGCCGTGACGGTCATCCCGCACGGAACGAGAGCGCGGCGCTGACGACGTCTTCGTCCAGGCGGGTCGGTATCGTTCCGTATCTGGCGTTCCTCCGTCCTTCACGGGGCATCCAGCGCCAGCGCGGCGGCGACACCGTGCCAGGAGACCAGCTTGAAGTTCTGGTTCTGCCGCGGCTGGCCCGGTTTCCTGATGAAGCCGTCCTGAACCACCAGCAGGCCGGCCGGATAGTCCGGGCCCAGGGGTACGGCGACCACGTCGAGGCCGTCGGTGTTGGCGACGGCGCCGCCGTCGAACGTCACCTGGAACGTGCCGCGGTACGCATGGGGCGCCGTCCGGTCGTAGACGACATACGTGTTGTTGCCTTGACTCGAGGCCACGAGGAAGCCGTCGTCAGGTCCGGACTGCAGGGGCGCGTAGATCGCCAGTCCTTCAACGTCCGCCTGCAGGCGGCCGCCGGTGGCGTCCTCCAATCCTGTGCGGGCAATGAGCGCGCTCGCGAGGCCGGCACCCGGCTCGGCGTGGAAGCGCCAGATGCCGACGTTCTCCTCGGCGACGAAGAGCGAGCCGTTGGCGTCGTCGGCCACGCAGCCTTCCTGCTCGGAGTCGACCCGCAACTGGCGGACCAACCGGGCCCGGAGGCGGCCGCTGCCGTTGTCGAACAGCCGCCACTGTTCGATGAGGCCCGACTGGTCCGTCGAGATGGCGAAGAGGTCGCCGGTCCGCGCGCTGCGATAGAAGCAGAAGCCGGAGGTCTCGACTTCCGGGGTCGTGTCGATCGGCACTTCGGCGATATCGAGAAGCCGACCCGAGGCGGTGTCGAGCTCGAACAGGTCGATGCGCGACCCGCGCGGGCTGGTTGCCCCGACGACAATGCGGTCGCGGCCGCCGACGGAGATGCCGTCGCGGATGTCCACGTTGTTGGAACCGCCGGTCTGCCGTTCCGAGATCCGTTGGCCGTCGAGGCGGAACACGCTCAGGCTCTCGCGCTTGTTGGCCCCGACGATCAGGCTGTTCGACGGGTCCGCGGGATCGACCCACACGGCCGGATCGTCTGCCGCGTCGCACGCCGTGCGTTCCGGCGTCGTCTCCGCCGTGGCCGCCACCACCACCACGTCGTCCGGCCGTGTTCCGAGGTCTACCGAGATCAGGTTCTCGACCATCCAGCAGTAGACGGTGTCCTGAACCGCCGGGCTCTGCCACGACAGCCACCCCGCGACGGCCAGCGCGAGCAGCGAGCCGACCGCGAGGAGAACGCCGCGAACGAGTGGTTGGCCGGCGGTAGTCACTTGGTTCCTGGGCGTCCCGGATCGGCGTCAAGCTCTCCAACACGTCGGCCGTGTCGACCTCGGAGACCGTCCGGCGACAGATGCGTGGCGCTTCTCGGAGAGGGTCGCCCGACCGCGCCAGCTTGCGGTCACAGCATCCGTCGGAGCGACCGCGGAAACACTCCCGATTTTCAAGGCAGGGTGAGTGTCCGTATTCCCGTAAGTCATTGGTATATAGCAGTTTGACTTCCGCAGTCCGACCGTGAGTCCCTCGTCTATCCCCACATGTTGAACAGGAATCCACGCGACCCCGGAAGGCGTGCGTGAACCGCCCGGGCATTCGCACGCCCCCGCCGCCGGTCAGGTACGGGAAGAGCCGACCGTTTGCCCGGGCGACTTCAGAGCATCCTTGGCGTCGTCGACTCGCTGAGGATCGGTGGCTCCGGTGGCCCCGGTGCTCACAAAACCTCCAGCCCGTGCTGCCGCAGTCGAGCCCGCGCTACGGCTCGATCGTCGTCGGAGAAGAGTGCCTCCCATCTGGGCTCCAAGACGACAGACTCCACCGTGAGGTCAAGCTTCGCCCTCGCCTTCAGGGTTCGGAACGTCTCCGACGGAGGCATCCGGTGGACCAATTGAGTCGCCGCATCGACCGCGCCCCGTGCGGCGAGCATCTCCCGGAAGTACGGGACGCCTCGTCCGAGCGCGCTCTCGACATCGTCCGCTAGCTCAAGGCAGCGGCGCTCAAATTGCTTGGTCAGCTCGTCCGCGCCGACGCGTTCGGGGGCGTCATCCCCTACCGTAGGCGGCGACGCCGGCGGGCCTTTCGCGCCAGGGACATGCCTAGACCTCTCGCGAAAGTGCCGTGGGTCCCCTTCCGTCACGCTCCTGCCGTCCCTCTCGACCATCCTGGCGATCATATCGAATCGTGCTAGGCTCCACGCCTGCCCGGCTACAGCAGGAGGCGAATACTTTGCGAACCCGCGTGCTCGCCATCGCGATCCTCGTGGTCCTTGTCGCCGGCCACGCATCCGGCCAGGACCGCATCACGCTCGACGCAACGGCGTCCGACATGATCGAGCTGCGTCGGCTCACCGTCCTGGTTGACGATCTCGCGCGGTCGGACGACCTGGTCCTGACCTCCCGTCTGCCGGACGCCCAGTTGCAGGGCCGCGTCCACGAGACCCTGACGCAGCACCACCTCGGCGTCCCGGTGCGCGGCGGCGGTGTCACCCGCCAGCTCGCCAGCGGCGTGCCCGTCTCCATCTTCGGCACGATCCATCGCGGGCTCACCGTCGACACCACCCCGCGCCTGACGCCGGCCGAGGCTTTGGGCATCCTCGAACAGCGCTCGGTCAACGGACCTGCCTCGGACGACGAGCCGACCCTCGTGGTCCTGCCGACCATGCTTGGCCAGTACGTCCTCGCCTGGCAGGCCACGATGCGGGACCGTCGCACGTACTTCGTCGACGCCCGCACGGGCGACGTGGTCCAGGACGAGAGCGTCGTCCACGAGCAGGACGCGGCGGTCGGTGACGGCCGCGGCATCGCGGGCCGGCGCAAGAAGGTCAGCGGGTCCTCGGTCGGCGGTGACTTCCGAGCCCACGACCGACTGCGCCCCGCGGAAATCGTCACGCTCGACATGCGCTACAACGAGCGCCGCTTCGACAGCCTAATCGACTCCCGCGGCGCGCGCTGGACGGCGAGCGACGTGGCCCGTGACGACGACAACCACTGGCAGGACGCGGCGGTCGTAGACGCTCACGTCTACACGGGCTTCACCTACGACTACCTGCTACGGCAGGGCTGGCGCGGCATGAACGGCCGGGACGGTCGGATCCTGCCGATGGTCAACCTCGACTTCGAGAACGCCTTCTTCATCCAGCCGCCGTTCGGGCCGGAGAAGACGGGCGGCATCGCGTTCGGGCAGCTCCGCGACGGCACGCCCATGGTCAACGTCGACCTCGTGGCGCACGAGATCATGCACGGCGTGACCCACTTCTCCGTCAGCCGCCGCACGGGCGAGCGCGGCGGCCTGCTCCCGCACCACCGCTGGGTCCAAGGGCCTTCGAGCTTCACCGTCCGTTACCCCAGCGGTGCCAGCTGGACGGGCCGGTGCGGTACCCGCTACCGCTACAATCCCGGAGACTGCTACGTCTGCGGCCGGGCGTTCTACCTGGCCTGCCGCGACGGCCGCATCCTCCTCTTCATGGACCACGGCGGCGCAATCCACGAGTCGTTCTCGGACATCATCGGCACCGCGGTGGAGTTCTCGGTTCACTCAGCTGGCTCTTCGGTCCACGCCGACGGCCGGGGCCCGCTGCGAGCCGACTACCAGATCGGCGAGGACATCGGCGTCGTCTTCCGGTCCCTGCGGAACCCTCGCAGCATCCGGCTCGCGCCGCGCAGCAACCTCCGCTACCCCGACCGGTACAGCGATGTCGTCCGCTTCGCCCTGGAGTACTTCCCCGACAGGGACGAAGCGTTCTACTCCAGCGTCGGCTCCGTGGACGCCGGCCGGCGGATGGTGGCGCTCCCCTCGTATGGCTACTCCGGCGTCCACTGGAACTCGACGGTCCTCAGCCACGCCTTCTACCTGGCCATCGAGGGTGGCCGCCACGCCCGTACGGGAATCAGTGTCCGAGGCGTCGGCCGCGAGAACCGCGGCCAGGTCGAGCAGGCCTTCTTCCGAGCCATGACCCATATGATGCCAGCGACGGCGACCTTGCAGCTGACGGCGAGCCTTGTTCGCCAGTCCGCGATCGATCTCTTCGGCGTCGGTAGCCCCACGTACCGGGCGCTCCGCGATGCCTTCCGCGCCGTCGGCCTGTGACTCCGGGAGGACACGTGGTATCGCGTCTCGCCGTCTGCGCCTTGTTCCTGGCCGCCTCAGCAGCCGCGGCCCAGCCCCGGGTGACCCTGACCGTCGACGGAGGCCTCCAGCCCGCCGGCTCCGGCTTCTCGGACTCGGGCGATCTGGACCACCCGACGTTCGGGTTCGAGGCTGGTGAGGTCACCACCCGCTACAGTGGCGGAGGTGGCTCCGTGTTCGACGGCGGCCTCCGAGTCCGCGTTGTCGGCTACCTAGCCCTCGGCGCCAGCGTCTCCCTGCACTCACGGGAGGGCAGCGCCAGCCTGGGCGCCAGCCTCCCTCACCCATTCCTGTTCGAGAGCCCGCGCCGGGCCTCCCTGACCGTGACCGGCCTGGACCGCCGCGAACTGGCCGTCCACGTGCCCGTCCTCTGGCTCATCCCGGTGGGAGACTCTGTCGAGCTCGCGGTCTTCGGCGGCCCGACCATCTTCCGCGTCACGCAGGACGTCGTGACCGGCGTCAGCTTCACCCAGCGCCACCCGTTCGACACTGTGCAGCTGACCCGGGCGCAGATGGCGGCGCGCTCCGGCACCCGGACCGGCTTTCACGCTGGCGTCGATGTCGCGTACTTCTTCTCGGAGTTGGCTGGCGTCGCCGGCAAGGTCCGGTTCAGCCGGGCCGAGCTTGACTTGGCCGGGCCCGTCGAGGCCGGCGGCATCCACGCCACGGCGGGCCTGCGGCTACGATTCTGACGCCTCGCTTCGGTACCCCACGGAGTAGGACTGCCGAAGACGCTGCCGTTCATAAAGAGATCCAGAGGAATATCCTCGACCGGCGTGAGTGCGAGGGCGGCGTGCTGAGCGACCTCGACCACGGCGCGAGAGTCCGCGGAGCGGAACCACCCCGTCGGGCGGCGCGTCAAGCCTTGCGGCTCCTCCACTTCGTTCCGGCCTTTCAGGTGCCCCGCCACCCGCCGGGGTGGTAGTGGGCAGTTATGGGCCGCAAGCGACGCTTGCGGCCGACCGGCCGCACCGACCACTTCCCCGAAGCGCAACCCCGACGGCGCTCTGGACCTC
>MKWU01001639.1_pt1 | contig 37530 bp, 30 predicted proteins | sample 809101 | NCBI WGS metagenome assembly MKWU01 (sample SAMN05860141, study PRJNA318959) | sponge metagenome | host: Aplysina aerophoba | place: Slovenia: Piran, Adriatic Sea, Gulf of Piran | collected 2013-05-07
ACCCCGAGCCCTCGTCCCAGATGACATAGCCGGGGCCGGGATCGTCGGCGGGGTTGGTGTGCGGTGAGCCGCCCTGCAGGATGCCGATGCTGGGGTCGCTGCGGTGGATGAGGGTGCCGTCGTAGTAACCGAAGCGGGCCAGGTTCACGAAGCTGTTGACCGTGCCCGGCACGTTGGCGGCGTCGAGGGTCACCCGCACTGTTCCCCGGGTCGTGTCGAAGACGGCGGTGTAGGCCGCCGCCGGGTCGATGCACAGGCCGGGCGCGTCGGCGAAGTCCAACACCGGCTCCGCGACGCCGCCGGCGGGCGCGCACACACCCGTCCCGTAGTCCGCCGCCGTGTACGGGTAGAACGTCGGAGCGACCGCGGCCCCGGCGCCCCCGATCGCGGGGGTGGTGGGTGTCGTGGCAACCGGCCCCCCGGCATCGTCACCGGCGCCGGCGGTGCCGTCGGGCGGTTCGCCGGCAGCGGTGCCCGGGTCGGCGGCTGCGGTCGTGCCCGGGTCGGCGGTGGCGGCGGTGTCGTCGCCGAACGGGACGAAGCTACCGGTGAAGAACCCCCCGGCGAATACGGCGGAGACTCCCACCACCACAAGGATCGCCCTCGGACGTCGAGCCTCCCCGTCGGCAGGTGCCGGTGCGTTCGGGCCGCTCCGAGCCCACGACTTGCCGGACCCCCGGCGTCGGGCCATCCTGTCGGCAGGTGCCGATGTCCCCTCGCCGCCGGATCTTGTCGAACTCAAGAGTCGTCCACCTTCCAGAACTGCGCCAAGAGTACCGGCGCTGCGGCCGGTACTCTTGGCATCGTTCAGAGCGTGGCGGCGACCCGGTCGCGGGCCCCGAAGCAGGCGCGCCGCATCCGTTCCCGGATCGCCTCGCAGATAACCGTCGCCTGGAGGGTGTCGTCGTTGTTGAAGATCGTGTTGGTGGCGGCGCCCACGTAGCACTCCTCCTGGAGGTCGGGGTCGCCGAGCGAGCAGAGCTGCACGATCACGTTCGGGTCCTGGTCGTGAACGCTGCTGATGTCCCGGCCCAGGGCGCGGTAGCAGTCGTCGACCATGTCGGACCGCACGCCGTCGCAGATGGCGAACACCGCGGCGAAGTCCTCGGGTGCGTAGCCGATGTTGTGGAGCATCCAGGAGGTCTGCGTGGCGAAGCAGTCGGCCACGTAGGCGTCGGGAATGGCGTTGCAGGGGTAGACCAGGTCGTCGGTGCGCAGGTCCTTGGGGTTGCCCTGCTGGCCGTTGATCATGTTCTCCATGAGGGCGCCGTTCATGCAGGTGCTCTGTTCCCAGGGATCGACGAACACCTCGCAGTAGGGGATCGTGCCGAACACGTCTCCGCCGAGGATCTGCATGATGCCGTGGCCGAGGCCGTGGACGCAGTTGAAGTGCTCGAACGAGTACTCCCGGCGCGCCTGTTCGGTGCAGAACTCCGGCAGCTCGTCGACCAATTCGGTGCCGCTGAACCCGCCGATGGCGTACTCCACCACGCCGTGGTAGTAGCCCGACCAGCAGGCCGAGCCCTGGTAGGTGAGAGCCTTGCCCACGTCGCCGTACCACACCACGGCGTCGTTGCCCAGGTCGTGGACGATCTGGTGGCAGTTCGCCAAGACGTGGTCGTCGCTGCGGGACAGAGCGTCGACCTCGGCCACGGCCACGTCCGCGCCCTCGTTGCGCATGATCCCGCCGAAGTAGTCCCGGTAGCAGTTGGCCTTGCCCACGGTGCGCCCGGCGCACTCGACGGCACTGGCGGGCGGTTCGTCGTCCAGCAGGGCCAAGGCGTCCGCCGCGGCGGGTCGAGGCGCCGGGCCGACCGTCGTCACCTGCGAAGCCCCACTGCCGCCGGCGCCGAGGATCGCCGGGTTCAAGCCGGTCAGCAGCGCTGCGACGGCGAGGACGGCGCCGAGAGCCCATGCCTCGAGCCGCAGCGTCCGCGCCGAGACCGCCAGCGGCGCCCGCCCGCCGGTGTGGCGACGGCGCGCCAGCCAGCCGAAGCGCCTGTCGTGGTGGATTCCGAGGGGCACCACGACCAACGCCACCAGCCACAGCTTGACCAGCACGGTCGTGGCGTGGTTCGAACCGTTGAGCAACTCCGTGCCGGCCAGCAGCCAGGCGGACCGCAGGCCGGTCAGCACCAGCACGACGAAGGCCGCGGTCGCCACCCCGAAGAACCGATCCAGGAGCCTCCCCACCGCGGCCGCACGCTCGGCGGCCGGCCGTTCCCGCCACGCCGGCGAGGCGAAGGCCCACACGACGATCAGCAGCGGCCCCAGCCAGGCGCCCGCCGCGACCAGGTGCAGCGTGGCGATCCAGATCCCGAACGGGTCCTCCGACAGCGTCGCCGTGTGACCCGCGGCGGCGGCGAGGGCGGCGACGGCGAGCACGCCGATGCCGGCCTGCAGCAGCGTCCAGCCCGAGCGGGCCCTGCCGAGGCGCCCGGCCCCCACCGCCAGCACCCCCGTGCCGACGACGGCCAGGAGCAGGGAGCGGCCCGATCCCTCCACCAAGGCGAGGCGGACGTGCCGGCGCAGTGATCCGTCGCCGTAACCGCGGGTGACGAGCGCGACGGTGGCGGCGGTCCGCAGCACGATGGCGGCGTGCAGCACCAGCGCACCCGCCCACAGGGCACGGCGGGCGGTGGCGACGAGGACGGCCGATGCCACCGAGCGGACGCTCCCGGGGCGCAGATGCCAGCCCAGGGCGAGCAGCGCCCCGGCGACCAGCGCCAGACCCAGGTACCAGACGAACCGCCCGACGCCGTTGAGCACCTCGAGGGCGCGGTCCAGCGGCGGCGTGCGGGCGAAGTGCGCCGAAGCCACCACTTCGCCGTCGACGATGCCCACCCCCAGCACCACCTCGCCGGCGACGCGGTGACCGTCGGGCCCGACGGTCACCCAGGCCAAGCCGTAGACGCCGCCGGCGAGGGGTGGCAGGGCGAACTCGACGACGGTGGCGTCGGCGCCGGTCGCGGTGAGCAGGGCGGCACCCTCGAACGTCTCGCCGGTGACTCCGACGACCTCCAGTTGCACCGCGCGCGGGTCCACGGCCTCGGCGAAGACCAGCGTGAGTCGCTCGGGCGCCTCGGCGGTGATGGTGCGGTCGGCGGGGACGGTCTCCACCAGCCGGGTGTGTGCCCAAGCGGGCGACGATCCGGCGCCGACGGCGACGAGGGTGATGAGCGCGAACGCCAGGCCGAGGCGCAGACCCCGCCGACGACAGGCACCGTCGGGCGCACGCGAGGCCCCGGTGCTCCGACCCGTCACCCCGATGAGACTACTTCTCGGCAAGGACAACCTCAAAGCATCCTCGATCCGAGATGGTGGCCCAAGCTCGGGTTTCCTGGCGTCCCCGGAGGGTCACCTGAGGTGTCTCGCCTCGTCGGGCCCGGCCCGGGGAGGCAGCGGGGTGTCCTCACGCGGCGGAGCGACGCCCGACGTCTTCGGGAGCGTGCCTCGAGCGAGCAGCAGCGCCAGGCCGCACGCCACCGCACCGAACCAGAACGCCGATGTGATCCCGCCCAAGTGGCCGGCGACAGCGCCCGCGATGAAGCCGCCGGTTCCGAACGCCACGTCGAAGGAGATGCTGAACGAGGCGACGGCCTGTCCCCGCTCGGAAGTGGGCGCGGACTGGATGACCGATGCGAACAGCGCCGGGAACAGGAAGGTCTGCCCCACCGCCATCACGGCGCTGCCGGTGTAGGCCCCGCCGGGCGCCTTCCAGATCGCCATGATGGCGAGTCCCAGCGCTGAGAGGACCAGAGCGATGGTCGTGGTGGTCCGGGCACCGAGGCGGTCGGGGAGACGGGCCAGCAGCAGCCGCAGGACGAGGACGGCGCCCGCGAAGAGCAGGAACACGCTGCCCGCGTGCCGGATGCCGACCTCGGTGGCCCAGAGCGCCGCGAAGGTCATGAAGCACGCGAAGCCGAAGAGGCCGACCACCAGCACGCTTCCCGGCCCCACCGCAGCCGGGTGCACGATGGGCCTCGAGAAGAACTGACGCTGCCCGGTCGCGGGAGCGCGATTCTGCGGGGCGCGCACGGCCAGCAGCGCGCCGATACCGCAGAACACCGTGCCGACCAGCCACGTGGCCTCGAAGGAGAACCGTTCGATCAGCCACTCCGCCAGCAGCGGGCCCAGAGCCATGCTGGCGTACACCACCGCGGAGAAGTAGGAGGTCGCCTCGGCGCGCCGCCCTTCGGGGGCGATGTCCTGCAGGGCGGTCGCGGCACCGACGAAGAAGGCGGCCTCACCAACCCCGGTGAGAGCACGGAACGCCACGACGGCTCCGACGCTGTGGGCCACCACGAGGCCCAGCATGCTCACCCCGGCCAGCGACGAACCGAAGACCATCACCCAGCGCCGCCCCTTCGTGTCGGTGATCGGTCCCGCGACGACCCGCAGCACGGCTGCGGCCAGGCCCGAGACACCCATGGCGGCGCCGACGCCCCATTCTCCGCCCCCCAACTCCTCGCTGACGAAGACGGGGATGGCCACGAGCATCATGCCCGTGCTGACGAAGTACCAGATGCAGGCCGTCAGCAGCGCCGTGAACGTCGGTGTGAGGAGCCGCTGGGTGCCCGACGCCGCCTTCACCCCGTGAGTATGGCGTGCACTTCTCCCGGTCCGTGGACCCCTATGACGAGCGTGCTCTCGATGTCGGCCGAACGGGACGGTCCCGTGACCGCCACCAGCTGGCTGGGGAGGTCCTCGACGGCGCGGAGGTAGTCGCCGAGGGTGTCGACGATGGTGCCGGTGTCGATCACGAAGATGCAGGCCGCGGGCAGCAGGCTTGCCGCGCGTCCCCGGTTGTCGTCGGCGCGCAGGAGGATCGTGCCGGTCTGGGCTGCGGCCGCGACCGCCGGGACCACTCCGACGGCCGCCCCGGCGGCTGCCTGCGATCCACAGTCGGGCCAGACGAGATCGGCGGCGACGTCGAGTGCCGGGGCGGCGAGGACCGGTCCGTTGCGCTCGGCGGCGTAGGCGGCCACCGCGCCTCGCAACTCGCCGGCAGGCACGCGTTCCGCCGTTCCGCCCAGTGCCCGCCACGCCTGCATGAACCCGTCCGGACCGCTGCGTCCGCTCACGAACTGCGCCCGCGGCGTGGCAGGTCCTCCCTCGGTGGAACCGCCGGTCTTCTCAGACCGCAACCGTCTCAGGAACTCGTCCCTCGGTGTAGCGGCGCTCACTGCCCGTCCCGCCCACAATGCCGGGCCACTGGCCGCGCCGATGTCCCGGCGCGGTCTCCCGTCATTCCTGCGAAGAGCCGGTCCCGGACTCGATCCGGGGTCGGGATCCGGTTGGCGGCGGCTCGACCCGCTCGGCCGTTCACGGAAGTTCCCGCCCTCGCTGCCAGGCTCCCAGCCAGCCGATGTTCGGCAGGCGCCGGATCTTCCGCAGCAGGGGCATCCCGGCGCGGGCGGCGAGCACGGTGGCGCGGAACACCCAGTGCCGCGACCACGCCTGTGACCACAACCAGAAGCCCGCTCGCCGCAGCCGCGAGGCGTCGGCCCGGGCGTCCCGGTGGCGGAGTTGCAGCAGCAGGTCGTGCAGCGGGATGCGCACCGGGCAGATCTCGGTGCAGGCGCCGCACAGCGAGGAAGCCTCGGCGAGCTCGCGGGCTGCCGGGTCGGTGGGTCTCAGGAGCGGGGTCAGCACCGCCCCGATGGGTCCGCTGTAGACCGAGTCGTAGGCGTGTCCACCGACCTGGCGGTACACCGGGCAGACGTTCAGGCAGGCGCCGCAGCGGATGCAGTGAAGCGCGGAGGAGAAGTCGCTGTCCACGAGGGCGCTCCGCCCGCCGTCCAGTACGACCACGTGCAACTCCTCGGGGCCGTCGGCCTCCCCGGGGCGCCGCGGTCCGGTGATGATGTTCGTGTACACCGTCAGCGCCTGCCCCGTGGCGGAGCGAGCCAGCAGGTTGAGCATCACGTCGAGTTCGTCGAAGTCGGCCACGATGCGCTCGAGTCCCATGAGGGCGATGTGCGTCGGCGGGAGGCTGGAGCACATCCGCCCGTTGCCCTCGTTCTCGACGAGACAGATCGAACCGGCGGCGGCGACGGCGAAGTTGACACCGGTGATACCGACTCCGGCATCCAGGAACGCCTGTCGCAGACGCGTCCGGGCGTAGGCCGCCTCGGCGGTGATCTCGGCGCTGACGGGCGCGCCCCTGTCTGCGGTGAGCAATTCGGCGACCTCGAAGCGGTCCTTGTGCATGGCCGGCGCAACGATGTGAGACGGTGGCTCGCCGGCCAGCTGCTGGATGAACTCGCCGAGGTCGGTCTCCACCACCTCCGCGCCGGCCCGCTCCAGAACGTCGTTGAGGTGGATCTCCTCGGAGACCATGGACTTGCCCTTGGCGATCACCTTCGCGCCGCGTCTCGCCACGATGCCGGCCACGATCGCGGTGGCCTCGTCGGCATCGGAGGCCCAGTGCACGTGGCCGCCGAGGGCGCCGAGGTTGTCCGACCAGCGTTCCAGCAGCTCCGGCAGACGCCGGAGGGCTGCCGCCCGGATGGAGGACCCGGCGTCGCGCAACTCGTCGGCGTTGGCCAGCTCCGCGATCGCCTCGTGGCGGCGCTGCACCATGAGGCCGGTCCCACGGGCGATGGCCGCGCGCATCCGGTCGTCGGCGAGGGCGTCATCGGCGCGGCGGCCGAAGCTCACGGGAGTGGCGGTCGGCGTGCTCACGGAATGATCCGGCCGATCGGTTCCGGTGGGTGCCGGTTGGGTGCGGGCGTGGTCACGTCCGGCGGTCCAGCAGTGTCGCGACGTGATCGAACCGGAGTTCCATGCCCCGCCGTCGGGCCCGGCCCTGCAGGTGCAGCAGGCACGAGAGATCACAACTCGTAACCTGTTCGCAGCCTGTGGCGGCGAAGTTGTCGAGCTTCTCGTCGGCCATGGCGACAGACACTCCCGGCATCTTGACCGAGAACGACCCGCCGAACCCGCAGCAGCGCTCGGTTCCTTCGGCGTCGGTCGGCGTCCGCCCGGCGTCGGAGAGCGCACGCCGCACCGTGGTGCCGGCGCCGAGTTCGCGCAACGCATGGCAGGAGTCGTGGACCACGACGGCTCCGCCCGCGCCGATGGCCCTCGACGGTTCGTCGCCGCCGCCGGTTGGAGGCAGAGGTCGGTCCTCGCCGGGTCCCGCCGGAACCGGGGTTTCGACCCCGAGGCCCGGCTCGCCACCGGCCGGCTGTGATCGATCCTTGCTGATCACCGCCGCAGCGGACCCTGTCAGGAACGCCGTCAACTCGACGGTCCGCGCCGCGGCCCGGCGCGCTGCGTCCGCGTCCGCGGTTCCCTCGAACAGCTCCGGCCAGTGGTGGGACATCATCGTGGCGCAGGATCCGGAGGCGACGACACAGGTGGTCTCGCCATCGCCGAGGGCGCGCAGTGTGCGCCGTGCGACACGCCGTGCCTCGGCGGCATAGCCCGCGTTGTAGGCGGGCTGGCCGCAGCAGGTCGCCCCGGTCACCGGAACGGGTTCGTGGCCGGCCGCCCGGAGCACCCGCTCCGTCGCCGCCCCCACATCCGGCCGCAGCAGTTCCACGAGGCAACTGGCGAAGAACTGCACCCGCATGCGGCGCACGATAGCCCCCGCGATCCTGTGGGACTGCCTGAGGCACCCGTCGAGCGGCCCGGCACCACCGGCGTCGGCGGTCGCCGTCGGATGCTCCTGTACGCTTTCGCGCCTATGGCCACCCACTCCATGGCCGAGCGCCTCGCGGAACTCGCCAAGCGCAAGGAACAGGCCGTTCACGCCGGCCCCGAGCGGGCTGTTGAGCGCCAGCACGCCAAGGGCAAGCTGCTGGCCCGCGAGCGGATCGACTACCTGCTGGACCCGGGTTCGTTCCACGAGTTCGACATGTTGGCCCGGCACCGGGCGACCGACAGCGGCCTCAGCGACCGCCCCTACACCGATGGCGTGGTCACAGGCTGGGGTACCGTCGACGGCCGCAAGGTGTTCGTCTTCGCGCAGGACTTCACGGTCTTCGGGGGTGCTCTCGGCGAGGTGTTCGCCGCGAAGATCCACAAGGTGATGGACCTTGCCGTCACCACCGGGTCGCCGGTGATCGGTCTGAACGACGGCGCCGGGGCGCGCATCCAGGAGGGGGTCGTCAGCCTCGACTCCTACGGGGGCATTTTCTCGCGCAACGTGCGTGCTTCGGGTGTGGTGCCGCAGATCTCGGTGATCCTCGGGCCGTGCGCGGGAGGGGCGGTCTACAGCCCGGCGATCACCGACTTCATCTTCATGGTGCGCGAGATCTCGCACATGTTCATCACCGGGCCCGACGTGGTGCGCACCGTGACCGGCGAGGAGGTCTCCCTGGAGGACCTCGGCGGCGCCCGCAGCCACGCCACCAAGTCGGGTGTGGCGACCTTCGTGCGCGACAGCGAGCACGAGGTGCTCGACGCGGTGAAGGAGCTGTTGAGCTTCCTGCCGTCGAACTACCTCGAGCATCCCCCGCACTACGAACCGCTCGACTCGCCCGACCGCGGTTGTCCCGAACTGCACGCCACCCTGCCGGCGAGTTCCAACCAGCCCTACGACATGCGAGACGTGATCACCGCGGTGCTCGACGACGGTGAGTACCTCGAGTACTTCCCCGACTGGGCGCAGAGCATCGTGTGCGCGTTCGGTCGGCTCGACGGCCACACCGTCGGCGTCGTGGGCAACCAGCCGCGGGTGCTGGCGGGCGTGCTGGACATCGAGTCATCCTCCAAGGCGGCCCGCTTCGTCCGCACCTGCGACGCCTTCGGCATTCCCCTGCTGACTCTGGTGGATGTGCCGGGCTTCCTGCCGGGCGTCGACCAGGAGTACGGCGGCATCATCCGTCACGGTGCGAAGCTGCTCTACGCGTACTGCGAGGCGACGGTGCCGCGCATCTCGGTGGTCACGCGCAAGGCTTACGGTGGCGCCTACGTCGTGATGGACTCCAAGTCCGTGGGTTCGGATCTGTGCTTCGCCTGGCCGTCGGCGGAGCTGGCGGTCATGGGGCCCCAGGGAGCCGTGGAGATCCTGCACCGGCGCGAGCTGAGCGACAGTGCCGATCCCACCGCCCGACGGGATGAATTGGTGGAGGACTACATCGAGCGCTACGCCAACCCGTACGTGGCCGCGGAGCGCGGGTACATCGACGACGTCATCGACCCTGCCGACACCAGGCGCAAGGTGATCGCCGGGTTCGAGGCGCTGCGTACCAAGCGGGCCGAGCGCCCCCGCCGCAAGCACGGTGTCATCCCGTTGTGAGCACCCCGACCGCCCCCGCTCCCCGCGTCGCTGCGGTGACACCGACGCCGGCCGACGACGGCGAGGTTGCGGCGATCGTCGCCGCTGTCCGCCTGCTGCTGCGGTGGTCCGGGACGCCCCGGGCCACTCCGGTGCGATCGGGGTGGCGGTTCGCCGGTCGATGGTGGCGCTGAGCGCCCGCCGGGCAATGCCGCGGGGCGTCGTGGTTTCCGTTCCGGCCACCTCCCGAACCCACTCGGCGGCACCCGGGTCCGCGCCGCCGGGGGGTTGTTGAGCAGACTCCGGGGGACCGCCGCGGTGTCCTCCGACGTTGCGCCGATGGAGGGGACGCTCCGGCCGGCGGTGGACCCGGGCTCGAACATGCGCATCGTCGGTGACAGCGGCGCCCTCCGGGACCGGCTGCGCCCTGTCGTCGTGGACATGCAGCGCCGGGCCGTGGGGCGGGTTCTGGACATTCGCGGGCCGCTGGCGAGCGGATTCGCCTACGAAGCGGTGCGGGAACTGGTCGTGGCGCCCCCGTCTTCGGTCGCCGACCGGCCCGGCGAGCACTTCGACACGGTCTGCTCGTTCGGGGCGCTGTCGGCGGCGCCGACTCCGGACTCCCTCGTCGCCGCGCTGGCGGGGTTGCTGGGGTCCGATGGCCGGTTGCTGTTCGTGGAACTCGACGGCGATGCCCGCCGCTGGCGTCGCCGGCTGGACCGCATCGCACGTCGCCGGTGGGGCATGTCGATGTCCCGCGACATCTCCGGTGGACTGTGGGCCGGCGGGTTCGAACTGACCTCGCTGGACAGGCGCCTGCTGCGTCGGGGCGTGGTGGGGTCGCTCCGTGTCGTCGTCGGGGCGGCCCGGCTCGACCCGCACCGGACCGAGGCGCCGCAGGGCGCGGACGGGGCCGCGCCGTGAGCCGGGGAACGCTGGCGTTCGTCGGCGGCGGGGAGTTCTCAGCCGGCTGCGACTTCGACGCCGCGCTGGCGGCGGAGTGCGGGGCACCGGAGGTCGTCGTGCTGCCCACGGCCTCGGCCTACGAGAACCCCTCCAAGCTCCGGGCGCGTGCGGGGCAATGGTTCGAGGCGCTCGGGGTCGGCTGCCGCTGGCTCGACGTTTACCGGCGGGCCGACGCGGAGGATCCGTCGACAGCAGCGGTGGTGGCGCGGGCCGGCATGATCTACCTCACCGGGGGGTCGCCGCTGCACGCCCGCTCCACCCTGCTGCGCACCGCCGTCTGGGAGGCCCTTGTGGACGCTTCGGGCGCCGGCGCCACCGTCGTCGGGTCGGGCGCCGGCGGCAACGTGCTGTGCGACCACATGGTCGATGTGCGCGGCGGTGCCTTCACGCTCGGCCTCGGGCTCACCGACGAACTGGCGATCGTCTCCCGCGCCAACACCCTGTCGGCCGAGCGGATCGCCCGTACCGTCCAGTTGGCCCCGCCCGGGCTGCTGGTGGCGGCCGTGGACGAGCGCAGCGCCGTGATCAACAGGCCCGACGGTTCCTGGGAGACGGTCGGCGAGGTCGTCCTGTACCGGGACGGGGCACGGACCGTCCTGGGGGACCCGGCGCCCTGAGCCGGGCAAGCGGGGGCTCCCGGCTCAGGCGCCCGGAAGGTCGCCGCCGAACGCCGCGGACAGGCTCTTCGGTCACTCCGGCGAAGGCCGGACTCCACTGCCGAGCGGCGCGGCCGGCGGGTTGCCCGGCACGCTTCGGGTAGTGCCGCTCAGCCGGTCTCGATCGTGACGCTGTTGACGACCACGGGCGGGTCGGGTGCACCGCCGAGGCCGCTCGCCGGATCGGCGACGTGGCTGGTGAGCATGTCGGTGAGGACGTCGAGCCCCTCGACCACCTCGCCGAAGACCACGTACGTGCCCTGGCCGTCGAGCAGGCCGGCGTCGGGGGTCACGGTGAAGAAGTACTGCGCGCCGGCGCTGTTGGGCTCGCCACGGCGGGCCATCACCAGCTGGCCCGGCCGGTAGGTGAACCCGGTTCCCTCGTCCCACAGCGTGTAGCCCGGGCCCGGGTCTGCGGCGCTGTTGGTGTGCGGCGACCCGCCCTGCAGGATGCCGATGCTCGGGTCGCTGCGGTGGACGAGAGTCTCGTCGTAATAGCCGGAGCGCGCCAGGTTCACGAAGCTGTTCACGGTGCCCGGCGTGTTGGTCACGTCGAGGGCCACCCGTACGACGCCCCGGGAGGTGTCGAATACGGCGGTGTGCGGTGCCGAGGTGTCGATGCACAGCATCGGCGCCCCCCCGAAGTCCAGCACCGGCGCAGCGACGCCCCCGGTGGGAGCGCATTCCTCGGTGCCGTAGTCGGCCTCGCTGTACGGCACGTAGTCGGGGCCGCCGGGCTGAGGCGCCTGGGTTGTTGCGGCGGGCGGCTCGGGGGAGGACTCGGCCGTGGGCTCTTCGGATTCTTGCGGTTCGTCGGACTCCTCGGTGGCCGATGTGGCGGTGTCCGATGTCGAGCCTTCGTCCAGTGCGTCCCCGGTCTCGGCCGTCATGTCCTCGCCGGCGCCGGATCCGTCGGATTCATCGTCGGGCGTGTCCGTCTCGGCGGTCACCTCGGCGCCCACCGGCGGGGGCGGGGCCTCCGCTTCGGGTTCGTCCTCGCGGCCGCTCAGCGTGATGCCGAGGAAGATCCCGATGATGGCCAGCGCCACGGCGCCGACCCTGATGATCGTGCGCCTTCTCTTGGCCCGTGCGGCCGCTGCCTTCTCCGCTTCGCGCCGGGCCTGTGTTCCGGCCTTCTGGCGAGCGCGCTTCTCGGTGCTCATGGGGTAGAAGCTACCGGCGCCCGAGGCGCACAGTGACAGCGGGCGGCGTTACGGTGGCGACGATGGCGCTACTGGTCCAGAAGTTCGGCGGCACGTCGGTGGCGACGCCCGAGCGCATGCGCGAGATTGCCGAGCAGGTGCGCTTCAGGCGCCTGCAGGGCGACGACGTCGTGCTGGTGGTGAGCGCCATGGGCAGTGAGACCGACGAATTGCTGCGCCTCGCGGCAGCCGTCGCCGACCGGCGCCCGGGCCGCGAGATGGACATGCTGATCACCGCCGGCGAGCGCAAGGCCACGGCGCTGATGTGCATGTGTCTGGCCGATCGCGGTGTGCCCGCCGAGTCGCTGACCGGCAGCCAGGCGGGATTCATCACCGATACCACCCATCAGAACGCCCGCATCCTGGAGATCCGCCCCGACCGGGTGCGGACCGCCATCGCCGAGGGCAGGGTGCCGGTGGTCGCCGGCTCGCAGGGCGTGTCCACCAACGCGGATGTGACCTTTCTGGGCCGTGGCGGATCGGACACCACGGCGGTGGCTCTTGCGCACGTGCTCGACGCCGACGCCTGCGAGTTGTACACCGATGTGTCCGGCGTGTTCACCGCCGATCCGCGCGTGGTGCCCCGAGCCCGCCGCATCGGCCGGCTGTCCTACGACGAGATGCTGGAGATGACAGCCACCGGCTGCCCCAAGCCGGCGATGCGCTCGGTAGAGGTGGCCCGGGCGCGGCGAGTCCGGCTGCACGTTCGCTCGGCATTCACATGGGAGCCGGGCACCTGGATCGACGAGGAGGATCCTGAAATGGAACAGGCCATCGTTGCCGCGGTCACGCACGACACGTCCGAGGCCAAGATCACCGTTCCCGCTGTGCCCGACCGGCCGGGCATCGCCGGCACGCTGTTCCGCCGGCTCGCTGATGTGGACGTGAACGTGGACATGATCGTCCAGAACGTCTCGGCGGACGGCGCCACCGACATCTCCTTCACCGTCCCGCGAGGGCAACTGGAGGTCAGCAGATCCGTGGCGCAGGAACTCGCCGATGGGATCGGGGCCGGCGCGGTGACCTGCGACGCAACCATTGCCAGGGTGAGCCTCGTCGGGGCCGGCATGAAGACCAACCCGGGTGTGGCGGCGACCATGTTCGAGATCCTCGGAGCCGGCGGCATCAACATCGAGATGATCTCCACGTCCGCCATCCGCATCTCCTGTGTGGTCCGGGAGGACGATGTCGTCGATGCCGTCTCGGTCCTGCACGACGCCTTCGGCCTCGACCAGCCAACGGCTACGGTCGGGTCGTGAGCAAGCGCAAGACCCTCTACCTGGCGAATCCCGACGGGTTCTCGCCCGCCCAGCGCGCTGGGCCGCTCAACGAACTGATCGCCGCGCTGGAAGCGGTCGGGGCGGAGCCGTGGGAGCCCTTCGCACTGGGCGACCAGGAGGGATGGATCGGCAATCCCGGATGGGCCTACAAGGTCGGCCGGAACGACATGCGGCTCGTGCGCGAGGCCGACGGCATCTTCGCGGTCACCAACGGCTGCCCGCCCGACGAGGGCGTCATGGTGGAATTGGGCATGGCCATCGCCTGGGGCAAGCCGACGTTCCTGTTCCGCGACGACTTCCGGCGCTGCGCCGACAGCGAGACCTACCCGCTCAACCTCATGGTCTTCACGGGCCTGCCCCAGGAGGGCTGGCAGGACTACTGGTACGGCTCTGTGGAGGAGATCGCCGACCCCACCAAGGCCCTCGCCCGCTGGCTGCGGGGAGCCCTGTAGCCAAAGCTCCCGGCTTCCGGGAGAGCTACCCCACCTAGGGGCGACACCCGCCGCCACCCCCACCGCCGCCTGTAGCCAAAGCTCCCGGCTTCCGGGAGAGCTACCACTGGCTACGTGGTGCAGCGCCTATTCGAGCGGGATGTCGGCGCAGCGGAGGCGGCTGAAGTCGCCGGGCGGGAATCCGTAGATGCGTGGGTTGGCGATGAAGCCGGTGCCGGGTCGGTTGGTATCGAGGTAGGCCTCGATGCCATCGGCAGTGGCTTTCGACGCGGCGGTGATGTATTCGGGGGTGGCGAATAGCGCGGCTTCGGAGGCGTTGGTGAGGTAGCCGTACTCGATGAGTGTGGTGGTTGTCACGGGCAGCCTGATCATTCCCAGCACGTCGCCGCCGTTGGGCCAGTTGATGCGTTTCACCCCGGCGTCCGCGAGTCCGGTCCACGCAACGCCCTCGAAGGTGCTGAGGGCATCGGTGATCTCCTCGTACAGCACGCCGGCGAGCCGGGCCGATTCGACTGATCTCGACTGTTGGTACAACTCGGTGCCCGGGCCGTTGGTCGGTGACCAGGTGGGGCCGTTGTGGTGGATCGACACCAGGACCTCGGCGCCGAGCGAGTCCGCGAACGCGGCGCGCACCGTCCGCGACACGCCGTAGTTGCCGGTGCGGGTCAGCGTGGCGCTGATGCCCCGCGCGGCGAGTTCGGCCAGGGTGGCCTCGGCCAGGGTCAGGTTGAGGTCGCGTTCGACGAGCCCGTTGGGGCCGACGGTGCCGGGATCGGCCGGACCGCCGTGGCCGGGATCCAACACCACGCGCACCGGCCCGATGGGTGTTCCGCCGGCCGCCTCGGCGGTGTTCCCGCACGGCGTACGAACGAGATGTCCGCCGGCGGTCCGCTCCAGCACGGCCACCGGCACACCTGTCGGCGTCACCAGGGCGGTCGGCACCGCCGGCGGGCCGTCTCCGACCTCGACCGACGGTCCGGAGGTCTTGTCCAGGACGTAGGGGGACGACCGCAGCCACGTTCCCGTCGGAGCCCTGTCGTAGGGGAGGAATCGGGCGGGGGGCAACCACTTCACGCCGTCCACGTCCATGCGGAACTCGACCCGCCCGTCCGCCAATTTGCGAGCTTCGATATGGATCTCCGCCGGGACGGCCAGTTCCACCCGCCGCCGCAACTTGTCGCGACCCCGGCCGATGGCGGCGGGGTGCCCTGTAGCCGGGGTGCCCGGACTCGGCGGGCCGCTGCCTGCCACTGCGAGTAGGCGGTTGTGGAAATCTCCGCAGTTTGCGGATCGCAAAACTAGAAATATGTACTCCGCAATATAACATCTAATCTGCTTGTGATTTCACAAGTAAAGTGTTCGCATTATTCAATGTGCACCTTCCTGGGATAGCCTTTGGAACGTGCAGGTCAGGTTCCCTCGCGTCGTTGAGCGGCTGTTGGGCGACGAATTGCTGTCCGAGTTCCCCGCGGTGCTCCTCGTGGGTCCTCGCGGCAGCGGCAAGTCGACGTCCGCCGCCGTCTTCGCCAGCGACACGATCGACCTTTCCGTGCCGAGCATCTGCCAATCTGTGAGATCCGCATCGACGACCGCATCTGGGCGCTACCGATAGGGACCCTTTGGCGCCCCGCCCGCTGATCCGGGACTCTCGCTCGGTCCGTGTGCCGGGGACCGGGTGGACGAGCGCGGTTGCATTGCCGCGTGGCGAACTCCCCGGAGCAACCCCTGCTGCCGCCTCTCTGAGGCCCAACGAGAAGCGGGTCAGTGACCGGTGCGCTGGTCCGCTTGGGGCGGTTCGGGTATGCCCATCTGCACGGTCGGTGTCGTGCGGGTGAGATCCCAGCGGTCCAGCGCGTGCTCAATGGCTGCCGCGAGCCTTCTGGTGCCGGCGACCGCTCGTCCGGCCGCCGGATTGGCATCTTCCAGGTGGTCGGCGGCGAGGCAGACCACGCTGCAGGCAGCGGCGGCGAGGCGGTGGGCGTGAACAGTGAGGGCCTCCAGGGCGGTGTCCGGGAAGTCGCCGGGATAGGTGCCCCGCTGGCGCCACAGCGTCACCTCCGCAAGGTCCAACCCCACCATCAACTCTTGTGCAGCCTGCTGGACCCGATGGCCCCCGAGCTTGGCGACCAGTTCGTCCAGGTGATGAACCCGCCCCGGCGGCTCGGCGCCATAGACGTGTACGAGTGCCTTCAGCGCGGTTTCCAGCGCAGTCTGCGATTCGGCGCATACCGCCCGCAGGCGGACAGCCACCGATGACAGATAGCCGTCGGCCAGGGCTCTGCGCTCGGCCGGGGCGGGTTCAAGCGCGGTCTCGATCCTCCGCAGGGCATCGTTGGCGTGGTCGAGGGACAGGGCGGCGTCGCCGGTGTCGCTGGTTGGCATCCCGATCTCCTTCGCCCAGTTCACCGACCCGTTGGGCGATTCGCACAGGACCACAGCGTCGCCGGCGACGCCCCGCTCGAAGCTGGTGCGCAACCGCTCGCTGCGATGGCTCCATTCGGGCCAGTCGGTGACCCGCACCTCGACCGGTCGCCCCGCAGCCAGGCGCGCCAACCGGGTGAGTTCGACTTTGCGCGACCAGCGGGCGCTGTAGTCCAGATCATCGAAGACGGCCACCAGGTCGATGTCGCTGCTGGGGCTCTGGGTCCCCCGAGCCACCGACCCGTACAACAACACCGTCGAGGCGCCTGCAGCCACCAGCGCCTCCGCGGCGCGCTGCGCGTCCTGCCTGCTCGGCGCACCCGATGGAGCGACAGCTGCCACCTCACCAGGGTACCCGGCACAACCGGGGGCGGACCGACGCCACGAAGCCCTCGCTTGCCGGCGGCGGGGTGTCGGGGCAGGTGGGTTAGCATCGCCGCCGTGCAGTACCCCTCCGAGGCGCTGGCCGGGGTGTTCCCGGTCTTCCAGACTCCCTTCGACGACAACGACGACATCGACGCCGCCGCGCTCGCGGCCGAGATCGACTGGGTGTACGAGTGCGGGGTCGACGGGATCGTGCTGGCGATGGTCTCCGAGGTGCTCCGGCTGAGCACCACCGAGCGCCGCCATCTCGCCGAGTTGTCGTGCAGCCTCGGGCTGCGGTACGGGCCGGTGATCGTCTCGGTGGGCGCCGAGAGCACGAAGGAAGCCGTGGACCTGGCCCGCCACGCCGAGAGCGTCGGCGCCACAGCGGTCATGGCCATCCCGCCCATCTCGGTGGGCGTGCCCGACGGCGAGCTGTCGGCCTACTACGAGGCGTTGCTCGGCGCCATCGAGATTCCCGTGGTGGTGCAGGATGCCAGCGGCTACGTGGGCCGGCCGATGTCCATCCGGATGCAGGCCGACCTGCTCGACGCCTACGGCGAGCGGGTGCTGTTCAAGCCCGAGGCTGTGCCGATCGGCCCGCGCCTCAGTGAACTTCGTGACGCCACCGACGGCCGAGCGCGCGTGTTCGAGGGCTCCGGAGGCATCGCCCTGGTGGACAGCTACCGGCGAGGCATCGTCGGCACCATGCCGGCGGCCGACACCCCCTGGGCGCTGGTGGCGCTCTGGCGGGCGCTGGAGGCCGGCGACACCGCACGCGTCGAGGCCATCGCCGACCCGCTGTCCCGGCTGGTGTCGCTAATGCACAGCCTCGACGCCTTCGTGGCCATCGAGAAGCACCTCTTGGTGGCCCAGGGCATCATTCCCAGCACCCGCCGGCGCGGGCCGCTGGGCTACGAACCCGACCCGGAGACGCTGGCGGAGGTGGACCGGCTCGTCGGACGCCTGCGCGAGGCGGTCGACGGATAGCCGCACCCGATGCCGGGTTCGCTCCGATCGCGTCTACATCGTCATGCCGGCGCAGGCCGGAATCCATGTTCGCGGCGGTCCGGCCGGGGGTGCCGGTGGCGCTCCGGCGTCCTCTGAAAATGGCACGCCTGCACTGGCCCCCGGCACCCCCGCCCTCGGTTGTCGTGTCCCAACGTCATTCTGGCGCAGGACCGTTGCCGCGATGACCGAACCGAGGACGTTCGCCTCGCACCTCTGCGCTCCGGAGGGCCCGACCGCCGGGCCCGGCGGGTGGATCCTCAACGTCTGCTCGTTCACCCGGGACGAGTCCTGGCCGACCTGCGGCGGCGACATCTGTGCCACGCACGTGGGCGCCCCCGGTGCGACCAGACGACTCTTCAACACCGCCGCCGGCGGTATCGAGGGCATCCCGGCGGCGCTGGCGTTCGGCCCCGACGGTGCGCTGTACGTGACCGACGAGGGCCACCGGGCAATCCTGCGGGTGGATCCCGGCGGCATCGCCAGCCGCTGGGTGGACACGTTCGAGGGTGAGCCGCTCAACGGTCCCAACGATCTCTGCTTCGACGCGGACGGCAGTTGCTTCTTCACCGACCCGTGGGGCAGTTCGCTGGAGAACCCGGTGGGCGCCGTCTACGGCCGGGCAGCCGCCGGGGACCTGCATCGCATCGACTCCGGCATGGGTTTCCCCAACGGCATCGTGGTACGCGGCGAGCGGCTGTACGTGGCCGAGACGCTGCGGAGCTGCGTTTGGGTCTACGACATCGTCGGAGGTGGCGAGGCCGTGGACCGGCGCCTGTTCTGCCGCCAGCCCCCGGTGCCCGATGCGCCGGTCTCGGGTCCCGACGGGATGGCGTTCGACAGCGAGGGAAATCTCCTCGTGACCCATTTCGGATCGGGTCACGTATTCGTGTACGACACCGCCGGCGCCGAGGTGGACCGGATCCCCTGCGGCGGCACGTCGCCCACGAACGTCTGCTTCGGCGGGCCCGACCATGCCACCCTGTTCATCACCGTCGACGACACGGGGGAGATCATCACCGTCGACTGGGGCGTGCGCGGCGACACGCTGAACTTCTGCCCGACGGCGGTTTCGGGGACGCACCCATTCGCTGCCATGATGGCGACCGGCGAACCATTGGACTGACCGGAGAGGGACATGATCGCAAGGACGGCCCGCAGCACCCAAGGCGAGACACCGTGACCTCGGTTCGCATCGGGATCGACACCGGCGGCACCTTCACCGATCTGATCGCATTCGACGCTACCGACGGCACGGTCACCTCGCTGAAGGTGGCGTCGACGCCCACCGCACCGTTGAGGGCGTTCCTGGGCGCCATCGAGGCGTCGGGCGTCGCCCCTGATGACATCGCCTTCCTTGTGCACGGCACCACCGTGGCGACCAACACCATGATCCAGCGGGCCGGGGCCCGCGTGGGATTCATCTGCACGGCCGGCCACGAGGACATCCCCTACATCCAGCGGGTCAACCGGCAGTTCCTCTACGACCTGACCTGGAACAAACCCCGGCCCCTGCTGGTGAGCCGGCGGGACTGCTTCGGCGTCGCCGAGCGCATCGGTGCCGACGGTGAGATCCTGACACCTCTGAGCGCCGAGGCGATCGACGACCTCTGTGACCGGCTCGCCGCCAACGGCGAACTCGAGGCGCTCGCCGTGTGCCTGCTGTTCTCGTATCTCAGGACCGACCACGAGCAGGCGCTGGCGGAGGCGTTGCGGGAGCGATTCCCCGAGCTGCCGCTGTCGGTGAGCCACGAGGTGGCTCCCATCTGGCGGGAGTACGAACGGTCGAGCACCGTCATCGCCGACGCCTACGTCAAGCCGCTCATGCAGACCTACGTGGCGAGCCTGGCCGGTGGGTTGGCGGACGCCGACATCGACGTCAACTGGGCGATGATGAAGTCCAACGGCGGACTCATGAACGCCACCGCCGCCGCCGACCATCCGATCCACCTGGCCATGTCCGGCCCGGCGGGGGGCGCTGTCGCCGGCCGTCACGTGGCCGGCCTGCTGGATCTCGAGAATGTGGTCACCATCGACGTCGGCGGCACGAGCGCCGACGTGGCGCTCATCCTGGGCGGCGAGGTGGGCTACACCACGTCCTATGAAGTGGAGTGGGGCATCCCGGCGGCGATCCCCCTCATGGACATCCACACCGTCGGTGCCGGCGGCGGGTCCATCGCCTGGGTGAACGCCGGCGGCTTCCTGCAGGTGGGCCCGCAGAGCGCCGGCGCCGACCCGGGACCCATCTGTTACGGAGCCGGCGGGCAACAGGTCACCCTCACCGACGCCAACCTGGTTCTGGGCCACCTCGACCCGGACTACTTCTGCGGCGGCACCATGCGCCTCGACGAGGGTCTCGCCCACCGTGGGGCCGCAGAGATGGCGGCGGGCCTGGACATGTCCCCGCAGGAGTTGGCGCACGCCATCGTGGAGATTGCCGACGAGAACATGGCCAACGCCATCCGCATGGTCAGCATCGACCGGGGCCACGACCCGCGCCACTTCGCCCTGCTGGCCTTCGGCGGCGCCGGTCCGCTCCACGGCGCCGCGGTGGCGCGCAAGCTGCACATCCCCACCCTGGTGGTGCCCCCCTTCCCGGGCAGCTTCTCGGCGCTGGGGCTGCTGCTGGGCGATCTGCGTGTCGACAAGCTCTGGACGCAGTCGTTCCGCTCGGACCGCGTCGGTCCCGCCGAGGTGGCCGAACGCTTCGCCACCATCGCCCGGGCAGCCACCGAGGAGTTGCGCGCCCAGGGTTTCGAGGGCGAATGCGAACTGCGCTACGCCATCAACATGCGTTACCTGGGCCAGAATTACGAGACCGAGGTGGAGGTGCCGCCGATCGACGCCCTCGATACCTCCGGAGCCGCTGAACAACTCGAACGGGCCTACCAGGCCTTCGGTGACCGTCACCGGGCGATGTACGAGTACGTGATCGCCGATGCCGTCATCGAGATGATCAGTTTCCGGGTCTCCGCCATCGGGGCCATCCCCCATCCGCATCTGGCTCGCGTGCAACCCACCGCCGGCCATCTCGAGACCTCCCGGCAGGTGCATTTCGGCGCCGGAGGGCTCGTGGACTGTCGCGTGCTGCACCGCCGGGCGATGCCGATCGACGAGGTGTTGGAGGGCCCTCTGATCATCTCCGAGGAGGGTTCCACGACTCTGCTGGAACCGGGAATGCGGGTGCGTCGAAGCGCTGAGGACGTCCTGATCGTGGAGGTGGGCGCTTGACCGCGTTGCTCTCGTCCCCGGAGAGCCCACCGGGGGCGGCCGACCTCGCCGTCGACCAGGTCACGCTCACGGTGATCGACAACTACCTGGCCACGACCTGCCGCGAGATGGGCGTCGCCATGATGCGCACCGCCTACTCGCCGATGTTCAACGAGGCGCTGGACTTCTCGTGCGTGCTGTTCGACGCCGCCGGGCGGATGATCGCCCAGGCCGAGTTCTGCCCGTCCCAGATCGGAACCATCAAGTTCACCATCGAGTGGATGCTCGACGAGTTGGGCCCCGACGTGTACCGGCCGGGTGATGTGATCGTGATGAACGACCCCTACCGGGGCAGCGGCCACATCCCCGAGCACACCCTGCTGAAGGCGGTGTTCCATGGCGATGAGATCGTGGGTTTCGTGGCCAACTGCGCGCATCTGGCCGAGCCGGGGGCCAAGGCACCCGGGGGGCTGGCCGGCGATGCCACCGACATCTTCCAGGAGGGCCTGCGACTGCCGCCGCTGTGGCTGCAACGCGAAGGCGTTCCGCAGGAGGACATCTGGAAGCTGATCTTCGCCAACCACCGCACGCCCAAGGTCACCTACGGCGATCTCATGGCCATGGTCGGTTCGCTGAACGTGGCCGAGCGCAGGCTCACCAGCCTCCTCGACAGCTACGGCTACGAGACGGTGACGACAGCCACCGACGATCTCATCGGGATCGCCGAGCGGCGCATGTCCGAGGAGATCCGCCGCATCCCCGACGGCGTGTACCGCTTCAGCGACATCATCGAGGACGACGGCGTGGCCGAGGGGTCCTACCTGGTGGATTGCACCGTCGTCGTCGACGGCGGCGAGGTGACCTGCGACTTCACGGGCTCGTCCGGCCAGGCCGCCGGTCCCATGAACGGCACCTACGCGGTCACGGCCTCGTCGGTCTACAACGCCTTCATGCACATCACCGACCCCACCATCCCGCGCAACGAGGGCTGCTACCGACCCATCAACGTCATCGCTCCGCGGGGCACCATCGTGAACTGCGAGTTCCCGGCGCCGCTCGTGGGCGGCAACACCGAACTCAGCCCCCGCATCACCGACATCATCTTCGGTGCCCTCGCCGACGCGCTGCCCGAGCGCATCCCGGCGAGCCACGGCGGCACCGTCTGCTGCTTCCTGTTCGGCGGCCGGCACCCCGACACCGGCGACCTGTACTCCCACTTCCACTTCGAGGGCGTCGGTTGGGGCGGCCGCCCGTTCGCCGACGGCGACAGTCAGGTGATCGTCATCATCGGCAACGCCCGCAACACCCCGGTGGAGATCTTCGAGACGCGCTACCCGGTGCGGGTGGATTCCTACCGGTTGCTGGAGGACTCCGGCGGGCCGGGGCTGAACCGCGGCGGGCTGGGCGTCGAGCGCATCTTGACGATGGTGGTCGACGAGGTGACCGTCAGTGCGCTCTTCAACCGGATGCTGGTGGACCCCTTCGGCATCGGTGGCGGCAAGCCGGGCGCCAACAGCGGCATCTACGTGCGGTTGGCGGGCGAGGAATCCTGGAGCACCTTCAAGGAGAAGTTCGGGACGATGTCGCCGTCGAAGTTCTCGAACATCCTGCTGCACCGCGGCGATCAGGTGAAGATCCTGGCGCCCGGTGGCGGTGGCTGGGGTGACCCGCTGGAGCGCTCGGCGGACAGGGTCCTGGCCGACGTGGCCGAGGGTCTGGTGAGTGCCGTCGGGGCCGCTCGCGACTACGGCTTGGACATCGAGCGTCGCGGCGGGCGGTGGGAGGCCACCCCGACACCGGAGAGGGTGGCGGCCGGGTCCGGTACGCTCGCGGACCGGGACCGCAGATACGCCGGACCGCCGGAGATCGTGGAGGTGAGCCCGTGACCGCCCTGGCTACGCCCCCGGAGAGCCGTTCGGTGGCCGCCGACCTGGTGGCTGATCAGGTCACGCTCACGGTCATCGACAACTACCTGGCCACCACCTGCCGCGAGATGGGCATCGCCATGATGCGCACCGCCTACTCGCCCATGTTCAACGAGTCGCTGGACTTCTCCTGCGTGCTGTTCGACGCCAAGGGCCGCCTCAGCGCCCAGGCCGAGTTCTGCCCCTCCCAGATCGGGACCATCAAGTTCACCGTGGAGTGGATGCTCGACGAACTCGGCCCCGACATCTACCGCCCGGGCGACGTCATCATCATGAACGACCCCTACCGGGGCAGCGGCCACATCCCCGAGCACACGCTGCTGAAGGCGGTTTTTCACGGCGACGAGATCGTGGGCTTCGTGGCCAATTGCGCCCATCTGGCCGAGCCGGGGGCCAAGGCGCCAGGCGGGTTGGCGGGCGACGCCACCGACATCTTCCAGGAGGGGCTGCGCATCCCGCCGCTGTGGCTCGAGCGTGAGGGGGTGCCGCAGGAGGACGTCTGGAAGATCATTTTCGCCAATCACCGCACGCCGAAGGTCACCTACGGCGACCTCATGGCCATGGTCGGCTCGCTGAACGTGGCCGAGCGGCGGCTCACGAGCCTCATCGACACGTACGGCTACGACACCGTCACCACCGCCACCGAGGACCTCATCGGCATCGCCGAGCGGCGCATGTCCGAGGAGATCCGCCGCATTCCCGACGGCGAGTACCGCTTCAGCGACATCATCGAGGACGACGGCGTGGCCGAGGGGTCCTACGTGATCGACTGCACCGTGGTGGTGGACGGCGGCAACGTGGCCTGTGACTTCACCGGATCCGACGGTGAGGCGGCCGGGCCCATGAATGCCACCTACGCGGTGACGGCTTCGGCGGTCTACAACGCCTTCATGCACATCACCGACCCGACGATCCCGCGCAACGAGGGCTGCTACCGGCCGATCAACATCATCGCCCCCCCGGGAACCATCGTGAACTGCGAGTTCCCGGCGCCGCTGGTGGGCGGCAACACCGAGGTCTCGCCGCGCATCACCGACATCATCTTCGGCGCCCTCGCCGACCCGCTGCCCGAGCGGATCCCGGCGAGTCTCGGCGGCACCTCCTGCTGCTTCCTGTTCGGCGGCCGGCACCCCGACAGCGGCGACCTGTACTCGCACTTCCACTTCGAGGGCATCGGCTGGGGCGGCCGCCCCGCCGCCGACGGCAACAGCCAGATCATCGTGATCAACGGCAACTGCCGGAACACCCCGGTGGAGGTCTTCGAGTCGCGCTACCCGCTGCGGGTGGACTCCTACCGGCTGCTGGAGGACTCCGGCGGGCCGGGGCTGAACCGGGGCGGCCTGGGGATCGAGCGCATCCTGACGATGGTCGCCGACGAGGTGACGGTGAGTGCCATCTTCAACCGCATGCGCGTGGACCCCTTCGGGATCGGTGGCGGCAAGCCGGGCGCCAACAGCGGCATCTACGTGCGCCTTGCCGGCGAGGAGGCCTGGAGCACGTTCAGCGAGAAGTTCGGCACGATGTCGCCGTCGAAGTTCTCCAACATCCGCCTGCGACGCGGCGACCAGGTGATGATCGTGGCGCCGGGCGGCGGCGGTTGGGGAGACCCGCTGGAACGCTCGTCCGAGCGGGTGGTGGCCGACGTGGCCGAGGGGTTCGTCACCCCGGAGGCGGCCCAGCGCGAATACGGTCTGGTCGTCCAGCGACGCAACGGGACCTGGGACGCAGCCCCGACGGCGGCGCGGGCGGAGACCGGTCCCGCTTCATGATCCCGCCGCCTTCGCCCGTCGTTCCGGCGAAAGCCGGAATCCACAGTGTCGAGCCCCGCGTTGGGTCCGTTGCCGATTCGCGCTTGGGCCCTCCTTTCCCGTCCCTGTCCGTGGGCGGAAGGGAGTGGTCTCCGTGAGCGGCCGCTGGATCGAGCGCGAGCCCATGTACCTGTCCTTCGACGTGTACAACTGCGCCTACTGCGGCAAGAACGTGCCCCGCCACGTGTGGCTGGAGGACGTCGACGGCGACGACGTGCCGTTCTGCGCCCCGGAGATCGCGGAGGTTCATCTGCGGACCCGCCTGCGCAACGACCCCATGACTCGCCGTCCGGACGCGGATCTGGGCATCACCGAGCAACTCCGGATGGTGCGCCAGAACTGCAAGGCCCTGCGCCGGGACTAGCGGTGCGCCGGGACTAGCGGTCGACAACGGTGCTCCTGCGGCACGAACCTCCACCACACCGTCATTCCGGCGAAGGCCGGAATCCAGGGCCCCGTGGCTTCATGATGTGGCGGCCGCCGCCCCTCTGAATTCTGGACTCAGCGACATGCAGACTTTCGAACCCGACGACCTGAAGTTCACCTACAGCGCGGTGCACACCCCCATCGGCACCGTCGAGGCCGGCGAGGTCTTCGCCGTGCAGACCGAGGACTGCTTCACGGGGCGGTTCCGCCGGCCCGAGGGGTTCACGCCGGAGAACCTGGCGTGGGTGCTGGAGAACCTCGACGGCGTGACCGGTCCCGTCGCCGTGGCCGGCGCCGCACCCGGCGACGCCGTGGCGGTGACGCTGCACCGGGTGGAGGTCACCACGCCCGGCAGCACCGCGTGGAGTACGTGTGCCGCCGCCTCGCCCGGCGACTGGTGGGACGAGTGGTACGCCTGCGACGGCCTGGAGGTGCGCGACGGCTACGTCCACCTCGGCGACTTCCGCATCGCCGCCCGCCCGCTGGTGGGGTGCATCGCCACGGCGCCGGGCCGCGAGACGGTGTTCAGCAAGATGCAGGGCCGTTACGGCGGGAACATGGACTGCAACGAGGTGCGGGAGGGCGCGACCGTCGTGCTGCCCGTCGAGGTGGACGGCGCCTACCTCTACTTCGGTGACAGCAAGGCCCGGATGGGCGACGGCGAGGTCACCCAGGCGCCGGAGGTCGGCACCCGGCTGGAGGTGTCGGTGGAGATGGGCCCTCGACCCGCCGAGATGGGCTGGCCACGCGTCCTGAGCGATGAGCAGCTGGTGACGATCGTCTCGGCCCGCAGCATCGACGAGGGGTCCAAGCTGGCGTACGCGGAGATGCTGGCCTGGTGCACGGCGGCCTCGGGACTGTCCCGCGCCGATGTGGCGCAGGTTCTCGGCATGCTTGCCAACGTGGGAATCTGCCAGGTTGCCAACGCCCTGCCCACGGCGCGCTGTGTGGTGAATCGAGCCGAACTCCCCTGGCCGGTGCAGGCTTTGTGAGCACGCCCGGAGGCCCGCAAGGCCCCGGAGGCTGCTCGTCAGCGCTGCCAGATTCCCGCCCCGTCGTTCCGGCGGAGGCCGGAACCCACCGCCCAGCCACCTGCCGGACGTCCCGGGCGGATTGTCCAGCAGACTCCTGAGGGCCGATGCGGACCCGCTACCGTCCGCCGGCATGATCCGGTCGTCGTCGGACCGCCATCCCGCCCGCCTCGTCCCCGATCTGCTCGCCGCCGCGGTTGCGTCGTTCCCCCGCCGGAACGCCATCGTCGTCGGCGGCGCGGCGGTCACGTATGTCGAACTGGCTGACCGCGTCGGCCGCTTGGCATCTTGGCTCGCCTCGGCGGGGGTGGTGCGGGGCGACCGGATCGCGGTCCGCGCCGCCAACGACCGGCTGCACTTCGACACCTACCTGGCGGCGGCCCGTATCGGCGCGGCCTGCGTGCCGATGGCGCCGGAACTGGCCGACCCGGAGGTGGCGCGCCTGGTCGCCGACGCCCGCCCTACGGTGGGCTTCGCCGATGCGGCCGGCGCCGGGGCGCTGCGAGCCGCGGGAGTGGACGTGGTCGTCGAAGGCAGCGGGCGACACGCAGCGGCGCTGGCGAGGGCGGTCGGCGAACTCCCGGCCCTCCCCGAACCGTCCGATGTCGTCCTGATCGTCCACACCAGCGGCACAACCGGCCGGCCCAAGGGTGTCTGCCTCAGCCACGCCGCGGTCACCACCAATGCCGCCATCAACGCCAGGTCCCAGGAGTTCGGTATCCACGAGGTGTACCTCACCTCCACGCCGCTGTATCACACGGCGGCCGCGGCAAGGATCTTCACGATGCTCGATGGGGCGCACACCCATGTCGTGCTGCCGCACTTCGAGGCGGGTGCGTGGATCGAAGCGGTGGAGACCCACCGGGTGACGAGCGCCATCGTCGTGCCCACGCAGGTCAATCGGATTCTGGATGACGAGACGTATGCGCCCCGGCGGCTTGCGTCGCTGCGGCTGCTCGTGTACGGCACAGCGCCCAGCTCACGTGCGCAGGCGTGGCGGATGCGCCGGGATCTGCGCTGCGGTCTCTACCACGGCTATGGGCTCAGCGAGACGGTGGGCGTGGTGACAGCGCTCACCGCCGCCGATCACGCGGCGCTGGCCGGTCCCGGCGATCCGCGACTGGGGTCGGTCGGACGTGCAATTGGTGGTGCCGCGCCCCGAGGGTGGAGAGGTCGCGCCCGGCGAGGTCGGCGAGGTCACTGTGCGCACCGCCAAGGTCATGTCGGGCTACTGGGACGATCCGGCCGGCACCGCGGCCGCGTTCGCCGACGACTGGTTGCTGACGGGCGACCTGGCGACCGTCGACGGCGAGGGCTACATCACGCTCGTCGGACGGTCGAAGGAGATCGTCATCTCCGGCGGCGTCAACATCTACCCGGCGCAGGTCGAGCGGGTCATCGCGGCGCATCCCGAGGTCGAGGAGGTCGCCGTCTTCGGCGTCGCTGACCCAGACTGGGGCGAGGTCCCCGCGGCGGCGGTCCGGACCTCACCCGGCAGCGCACTCCGGCCCGGGGACATCACCGAGTTCGTGGCGACAGAACTCGACCGCCGCAGCCGCCCCCGCCGCGTCGTGCTCGTCGAGGACTTCCCGCGCACCACCACCGGCAAGATCCGCAGGCAGGACCTGCCCAGCCTCTTCGAGTGAGAGCGGCTGCGCCCGGAGTCTCATTCCTCAAGTTCGTCGGAGACCATCGACGCGAACTCGGGGATGCTTGTCACGATCGTGAGCCACAACGTGTCGGGGTCGATGCTCAAGTAGTCGTGGACTATCCGGTTCCGTACGGCTCTCGCCTGCTGCAGCGGCAAGTCAGGTCGACGCAGGGTCAAGTCCTCCGACAACCGTCCGGCCGCCTCGCCGATTATCTCCAGTTGCCTCTCAACCGCGCTGCGGACGACCCAGTTGTTGTCATAGCCCTCGCGTCCCTGCGCGACAATCTCGGCAAGTCTGCGAGCAGCGTCCAGGATGTCCGCGAGAAACTCCTTGTCGGATCTGCTCACAGGGGAATGGCGTCCTCCAGCATGCTGCGGCTCCTCGCCGGGAGGGCTGACGCTTCAGCAACGTCGACCTTGCGCCCCAGCAGGTCTTGGAGTTCCAGTTCCAGTTCCGCGATGTCGAACAGTGTGGTGCCGGGAAGGAACTCGGCGAGGAAGTCGTAGTCGCTGGACTCGTCGTCGTCGCCCCGCGCAACCGAACCGACGAGGGCAATCGAATGGGCGTTGTGCCGAATCGCGGCAGAACGGATCGCCTCTCGGTGCGTCAGCAGGATCTTGTCGCGCCGGCTCACGCCTCTCAGCATAGCGATGCTCCTCACACCGCCCCGAGCGAATCGAACATGGACGTTCAACGACCGATGCCCGCCGCACGTTGGTGAGCGTCGCGGCCGTTGCCGCTCAGGCCCGCAGGCCCCCGTCCAGCACCAGGCAGGTGCCGGTCATGTATTCGGGGGCCTCGCAGGCCAGGTAGCGGACGGTTTCGGCGACCTCGTCGGGGTCGGCGTAGCGGCCTAGGGGCACCATGTGGGCGTACTCGGTGGGCAGGTCCAGGTTGCCGAGCGACGAGACGATGCGGTCCACCATCGGGGACTCCACGAACCCGGGGCAGACGGCGTTGACGACGATTCGCGATGGTCCCAGCTCCAGGGCCAGCGAGCGCGTCAGGCCCACGACGGCGTGCTTGGAGGCGTGGTAGACGCCGGTGAAGGCACCGCCGGCGAGCCCCGCGCCCGAGGCCATGTTCACGATGCGACCACCGCCGGTGACTTTGAAGATCTCGGCCGCGGCGCCGCAGAGCCAGAACAGGCTCATGACGTTCACGTCGAAGGTTTGGCGCACAGCGGAGGGATCGAGCGTCCCCACCGGGCCGGTGGGGCCCTCCATCCCGTGGGCGTTGATCAGCACGTCGAGGCCGCCGAGGCGCTCACGTGCCTCGTTGACCGCGGCGCGGGCGGTCGTCTCGTCGGTCACGTCCGCGGCGATGGTGATCACTGGCGCAGCGCCCGATGGGGCCTCATCGGCCCGGTCGGGCGTGTCGCACTCATTGGCCGATCGGGTTCGTTCCGTCTTGCCGGCAGCGATCCAGCCGGCGGTGTCCGCCAACCGGTCGCTGTCGATGTCGGACAGCGCGAGGCCGGCGACGCTCGGTGCCAGACGAAGCGCGATGTGTCGGCCCAGGTGACCCGCCGCCCCGGTGATCAGCACGTTCGGCTGGCGATGTTTGCCGGTCATGGTCGGTTCGGCGCTGGCAGCGTGAGCGCTCGTCGCCGGCTTGGATGCGCCGATGGGGATTGATCTATAGTCATCAACTGCCTGTAGCCCTTCCCTTTCGGGGCCACCGAACGATGCTACAGCGCGGGGGAGATTGCCTCGGGGTGAGGCTCCTGCGCTGACACGTCGCTCGCGGTGTCCCGGCGGGCGGATTCCGGGCCGAAGTGAAGTCGTCACACCGAGAGGGGAAAGACGAATGAAACTGTTATCGAGACGTGGCTCGGCTCTAGGGCTGGCTCTGCTGGCGGTCCTTGGGCTGTTGGCGGCCGCCTGTGCAGCCGACACGAGCGACATCGAGGCGTCCGCCGACGCGGCCGGGGCTGAAGCGGCCGCGGCGATGGGTGCCGCGCAGGGCGCAGTTGCCGACGCCGGGGCGGCGTCTGCGGAGGCCGGTGCAGCGTCTGCGGCCGCTGATGCGGCGTCGGCGGAGGCCGGTGCAGCTGCTGCTGATGCGGCGGCGGCGGCTGCTGATGCGGCGGCGGCGATTGCCGCAGCAGGAGAAGCGCAGGCGGCAGCTGCTCTGGCGCAAGCCACCGCTGAGGGCAACGAGGCGGCCGCAGCGGCGGCCGAGGAGGCCCTGGGAGCGGCGCAGGCAGCGGCTGACGCGGCTGCGGCCGAAGCGTCGGCGGCACGCGAGGAAGCAGCGGCTGCACAAGCCGAGGCTGACGCGGCTCGATCAGACGCGGAGGCCGCGCAGGCTGACGCGGAGGCCGCGCAGGCCGAGGCGGCTTCGGCGCAGGCCGAGGCCGAAGCGGCGATCGCGGCGACGGCACGGCCGTTCGAGGGCGTCACGCTGAAGTTCGGCAAGGCACCGCACGGCGCGGACGAGATCGCACTGTTCGAGACGTGGCTCGCTCCCTTCGAGGAGAGGACCGGCATCACCGTCGAGCACACGGTCGTTCCGTGGGGAGACGTCGAGTCGACGTACACCGCCAGCTTCGCCGGCGATGACCCGTTCGACGTGACCTACCAGGTGAGCACGCACCTCACGCTGTTCGGCGATCGCGGGGCCTTCGTGGACGTGCTGCCGCTGATGAGCGCCCCGGAGTACGCCTCCGAGCGCGCCCACTTCATCGACAGCGCCATCGACGCCAGCCTCTACGAGGGCAAGCTGTACGGCGTGCCGATCATCATCGGCAGCACCGTGATGTTCGTGAACCTGGACCTGCTCGAGCAGGCCGGAGTCAGCGGGATCCCGAGCACCACCGACGAGCTCATCGCTGCAGCCCAGGCCGTGCAGGAGAACACCGACGCCATCGGCTTCCACGTGCCGATGACGACTGTGGACTTCAACTGGTACTTCAACCTGCAGAACGCTCACAACTTCGGCGGTGACATCGTCTCCGACGACTACACGTCGGCGACAATCGACTCCGACGCGGTGCGCCAGGCGACGCAGTTCGGCGCCGATCTGATCTGCACCCACGGGGTGCAGCCGCCGATCGGCCAGTACAACCGTGAGGAGGGCATCTCGCTGTTCAAGGGCGGCCAGTTGGCAATGCTGCTGGACGAGCCACTGCGGGTCACCGCCTTCGAGGACGAGGGCCTGCCCTTCAACTGGGACATCGCCCCGCCGGTGGGAGCACCCGACGGCACTCAGACGATGTTCTCCACGACAGGCCACTGGTCGGTCGCCGCGGAGAGCAGCAACCCTGAAGCCGCCTGGGAGCTGGCCAAGTTCCTGAGTTCGGCCGAGTTCATGACCGCCTACAACGAGGTCTACGGCTGGATCTCGCCGCGGGACGACATCACGACGTTCCTCGGCAACGACAAGCTGCAGAGGAACCTCGAATGGACTCTGGCGTCCTGGGACGGTCTGGTCACGCACCCGAACATCGCCCAGATCCTCGACGAGTACGGCCAGGCACTCGAGGCGGCAGCCTCCTGTGAGGTGTCGGTCGACGACGCTCTGTCCGAGGCCCAGGCACGCGCCACGGAGATCCTCGAGCGCGGCTAACCAACGCACCGGCCGGCCCCGACGGTGAAGATCGCGGGGCCGGCCGCTGCCGCGGACGGCCCGGAGGCCGGCGCACCCCTTGGGCACGCCGGCCTCCGGGCACACCGATCGCTCCCCGGAGGATGACGGTTGGAGATCGAGGCAGGTACGTGAAGGTGCGACCTCCCGGGAGACACATCCCAGCGAGCGCGACGTGACCACCGTCGACGTACCGGTGCACGAGGCGGCCGACGACTGGACGGTGCCCAGCCTCAGCGACGCCGAGTACCGCTGGCGAGCCCGCCGCTACCGGCTGCGCACCGTCAGGCGCGCCGCCGGCTTCCTGTCGCCGTATCTCGTCACTTGGGGTGTCTTCCTGGCCATTCCCGTCGGCTGGGGCATCTTCCTGAGCTTCAACCGGGGCGGCCTCATAAGGGGGGACCCGCGGGTCTTTGTGGGCTTCGAGAACTGGACCCGCACCGTCAGCGACTCCGAGCTGCGCACCGCGGTCAAGAACACCGGCATCTATGTGGTGATCGCCATCGCCGTGGTGTTCACCCTGGCCATCTTCCTGGCCTCGTTGCTGAATCGCTACAAGAAGGGCAGCAACTTCTACAAGGTGGCGCTGTACTTCCCGCTGCTGGCGCCGCCGATCCTCGGCGCCATCATGTGGTTCTTCATGGTCAACTTCGACTTCGGGATCCTCAACCTCATCAAGCGGACGCTCATAGGGGGCGACGGCGTCAGATTCCTGGGCGACAATCCCCACGCCCTGTTGACCATCGTGTCCGTGGAGGTCTGGCGCGGCCTGGGCTTCTGGGTTCTCTTCTACCTGGCGGGCCTCCAGAGCGTGCCAGAGGAACTGCAGGCCGCTGCCCGCATCGACGGGGCGGGCACGTGGAGGCGGTTCCGGCGGATCACCGTGCCCACGCTGCGCCCGCTGCTGCTGTTCGCCCTGGTGATCGCCGTCATCTTCAACTTCCAGCTCTTCGACTCGGTGCAGGTGCTCACCGACGGCGGCCCGAGACTCGGCACGGCCACGGTGGTGTGGTTCATCCACAGGCGGTTGTTCAAGTTCCAGGACACCGGCCTGGCGTACGCATCCAGCATCGGGCTGCTGATCGTGGTGCTGGTACTGACCGGGCTGTCGTTCTGGTTGCTGGGCAAGCGCCGCCAGCGCGAGGCGTGACGTGGCCGGCGACGTGACCACGGATCCCACGACCCTTACCGAGGCCCCCCCGCCCGAGCGCGACGAGGCCGTCGCCATGGCGGAGCGCCTCGCCGCCGCGGGGCGCGCCAAGCGCCTCAGCGACCGCTCCCGGAAGATTCTGGCCTACGCGATCCTGACGTTGTTCGTAGTGATCGCGATCGGCCCGGCCTTCTACCTCATCTCGCCCGCGTTCCGCGACAGCGTCTCGCTGTTCACCTATCCGCCGGAGTGGATCCCCAGCGAGCCAACCCTCGACAACTACCGCTTCCTGTTCTCCAGCACCAGCTACGTGCGCTGGGCGATCAACACGCTGATCTTCGCCGGCTGCACCACCATCTTGACCCTCGTCACCAACTCGATGGCCGGCTATGCCTTCGCCCGCCTGCGCTTCCCGGGTCGCAACGTGCTGTTCTTCGTGATCCTGGCGACGCTCATGGTGCCGGTGGCCGCCGTGCTGGCGCCCACGTACCTGACGGTGAACTTCATCGGGGATCTGCCGATCATCGGCAACTGGATCGACATCGACACCTACCTGGGCCTCATCCTTCCGAGCGCCGTGTCCCCCCTGGGGGTGTTCATGATGCGGCAGTTCATCGAGACCCTCCCCGACGGGCTCTACGAGGCGGCGCGCCTCGACGGGGCTGGCGAATGGCGCATCTTCACCAAGATCGTGCTGCCGCTCATCAAACCGGCCCTCGTGGTGCTGGGCATCTTCGTGTTCATGTTGACTTGGGCCAGCTACCTGTGGCCGCTGGTGGCGGCCACAGGCAATGACTACCGGGTCTTGACGGTGGGCATCGCCTCGTTGAAGGGGCAGTTCGTGACCGACTGGGGCGTGCTGGCTGCCGCCTCGCTGCTGACGATCGTGCCGGTGACCATCATCTTCCTGTTCTTCCAGAAGTGGTTCGTGCAGGCGTCGATGGCCGGTGCCTTGAAGCAATGATCTCGCCTGCGCCCCGAGTGCCCCGGCGACCGATGGCCCGATGCGGCAGCCCGCGCGGCCCCGCAACAATGATCCGGAGACGGAATCGGAGGCGTCATGGCTGAGGTGATACTGCGCCAGTTGTCCAAGCACTTCGGCAGTGTCGAAGCGGTCGAGGATGTGACGCTGCGCATCCCCGACGGGGAGTTCCTCGTGCTGTTGGGCCCGTCCGGCTGCGGCAAGAGCACGATCCTGCGCCTTATCGCGGGTCTCGAGGACGCCACCGCCGGCGAGATTCTCATCGACGGCGAACTCATCAACTTCAAGGACCCCACCAAGCGCAACGTGGCGATGGTGTTCCAGAACTACGCCCTCTACCCGCACATGACGGTCTACAAGAACGTGGCCTTCCCGCTGGAGACGGCGCGCATGGGCAAGGACGAGGTCGCTGAGGCGGTGCAGCGGGCGGCGGAGATGTTGGAGATCGAGACGCTGCTGAAGCGGCTTCCCGAGCAACTCTCCGGCGGTCAGCGCCAGCGGGTGGCCCTGGCCCGGGCGATCGTGCGCCAGCCGCTCGTGTTCCTGATGGACGAGCCGCTCTCGAACCTCGATGCCCAGCTGCGCCTGCAGACCCGCCTGGAACTGATGGGGCTGCACGAGCGCTTGGGAATCACGACGATCTACGTCACGCACGACCAGGTTGAGGCGATGACGATGGGTCAGCGCATGGCCGTGATGCGAGACGGCCGCATCCAGCAGATGGGCCAGCCGACCGATGTCTACGACGTGCCGGCCAACACTTTCGTGGCCACCTTCCTGGGTGCCCCGCCGATGAACCTCGTCGCCGGATCGCTGGTGCGCGACAACGGGCACGTCAGCTTCCGCTGCGAGGGTTACGACTTGGCCATTGACCCGACCACCGCAGCAATCGCACCCGAGACGCTGGAGGGAGCCATCGGCGAGGCCCAACTCGGGGTCCGTCCCGAGCATCTCACGCTGGCGTCGCTCGACGACGAGGGGCTGCCCGGCGTGGTCCGCTTCCTCGAGCCGGTGGGTTCTGACCTGTTCGTGAGCGTGAACGTCAACGGGCAGCCGGTCCAGGTGCGCATGCCCCCCGACACGAAGGTGGCGACCGGGTCCGACGTGCGGCTGGCGTTCGACCCGGCGCGCAGCCACATCTTCGACGCCGATTCCCAGAACCTGCGGAGTTGAGGCGTCCTGGGTCTGCGGCCGGCCGCCGCCGGGTCGATCCTCTGCTGCGGGGGCATCGCGCGGGGTTGCCGAATGATGCCACGGACCGCAGTTTCCGTCATTCCGGCGGAGGCCGGAATCCATCGTCCGGCGGTCCACTCGGTCTTCTGGTGGATTGGTCGCCGGTCACCCATGGGATCGTGAACCATGCATGATCTGGTGCTCTCCGGCGGGCACGTCATCGATGGCACGGGCGGTCCGCCGTTCCGCGCTGACGTGGCCGTTACCGATGGGCGGATCGACTCTCTGGGGCGCGCCGGCGGGGCTCGGCGGGTCATCGACGTGTCGGGCCACCTGGTGGCGCCGGGGTTCGTGGACATGCACTCCCACTCCGATCTGGCGTTGCTGGCAGAGCCGACCGCCGACGCCAAGGTGATGCAGGGTGTGACCGGCGAGGTGATCGGCCAGGACGGGTTGGCCTACGCCCCGCTGGACGACTTCACCCTGGCGGCGGTGCGCACCCAGACCGCCGGATGGGTGGGCGATCCCCCCGGCCTCGACTACGCCTGGCGATCGGTGGCGGAATACCTGGAGCGCTTGGTGTCGTCGCCACCGTCGCTGAACGTCGCCTTCCTCGTTCCCCACGGCAACCTCCGCATGATGACCGTCGGCACCGACGACCGTGCCGCCACCGGATCCGAACTTGCCGAGATGCGCGCCCTGGTGCGCCGGGGCATGGCCGAAGGTGCCCTCGGGCTCTCCACGGGCCTCACCTACACCCCGGCCATGTACGCGGGCACCGACGAGCTTGTGGAACTGTGCGCCGAGATCGTGCCCTTCGGCGGCTACTTCTCGCCCCACACCCGCAGCTACGGGCGCGGCGTGATGGAGGCCTACGACGAGATGGTCGACGTGTGCCTGCGATCGGGGGCGCCCCTGCACCTCACGCACTGCCAGGTGAGCTTTCCCGGAAACGAGGGGCGGGCCGGCGAACTGGTCGAGCGACTCGCCGCGCTCGACCCGCGCCACGTCGAGGTCTCCGCGGACAGCTATTGCTACGTGCCCGGGTCGACGTACATGGCCGCGTTCCTGCCGAACTGGACGTGGACCGAGGGTCCGGACGGGGTGCTCGCACACCTGGCCGACCCCGGCGCCGCCGAGCGCATCCGCGGTGAGTTGGAGGATGTCGGGACCGACGGCTTCCACGGTGCCCAAATGGACTGGTCGGCCATCGAGATCTCTTCGGTCGGATCCGACGAAGGGAAGCGCTGGGTCGGCATGCGCGTCGCCGAGATCGCCGCCGAGATGGCGGTCACACCGTGGGAAGCGGCGCGCCGCCTGATGTCCGACGAGCGGCTGAACGTCAACATCCTCACCCACGTCGGCCACGAGGACAACGTGCGCACGATCATGCAGTTGCCGTTCCACATGGGGGGCAGCGACGGCATCATGACCGGCGCGCGCCCGCACCCGCGCGCCTGGGGCACCTTCGCCCGCTACCTGGCGCACTACACCCGCGACGAGGGCTTGTTCGGCTGGCCCGAAATCGTCCGCAAGCTGGCCGCCCTGCCGAACCTGCGGCTGCGACAATTCGACCGCGGGCTGCTGCGCCCCGGCTTCCGGGCCGACATCGTGGTCTTCGACCCCGACGGCGTGCGCGACACCGCCAGCTTCGAGAATCCCCGCCAGCACCCCGAGGGCATGCCCTGGGTCGTGGTGAACGGTGAGCTGGTGAAGGACGACGACAGCCACACCGGGGCCCGGCCGGGAGTGGTGCTGCGCAACCCGAACGGAGCGGCGGCGTGAGCACGCCCGTCGAGCGGCTGCGTGACGCCGGGTGGGAACTCCCGCCGCTGCCGACCCCGAAGGGCTTGTACGTGCCTGCCCGACGTCACGGCGATCTGCTGCACCTCAGCGCGCACGGGCCGTTCGGCCAGGACGGGGAGTTCACGCACCGCGGCGTCGTGGGTGACACCCTCACGCTCGCCGAGGGGCGTGCCGCCGCGGCCGCCACCGCCCTCAGCCTGCTGGCCACCGCCGCTGCGGCGCTCGGTGACCTCGCAGTGATCAGCGGCACTCTCCGGATGGCGGGCTACGTCAACGCTGCACCGGGCTTCGAAGAGCATGCGCGGGTCCTCGACGGGGCGAGCGAGGTGCTCGACACCGCGTTCGGTCCCGGCGCCCGGCCGGTTCGCTCGGTCGTGGGCGTGGCGAGCCTTCCCTTCGATCTACCGATCGTCACCGAGGCGACGTTCGTGATAGGAGCAGGCCATGACTGAGAACGCGATCCCCCCCGGAGCCCTCCTGGATATCCCCGCCAGCATCGAGACGCCCTCGCTGGTGGTGGACCGCAGCAGGATGGAGCACAACATCGCCGACATGGCCGCCTATGCGGCAGGCCGGGGTATCGGCCTGGCACCGCACGCCAAGACCCACCGCACGCCGGAGATCGCCAGGCTGCAGATGGCCGCCGGAGCCGAGATGCTCTGCATCGCCAAACTGGGCGAGGCCGAGGTGCTGGCCGACGCGGGCCTCGACAGCTTCGTCATGGCCTACCCCATCGTGGGCGCCGACAAGATCGCCCGCGCCCGGCGTCTCATGCAGCGGGCAAGGATCCTGCTGTCGGTGGACTCCTTCGCCGGCGCGGAGGCACTGGGCGCCGGCATGGCCTCCGGCGGCATGGTCGCCGACGTGCTGGTCATCGTCGACACCGGCTATCACCGCTGCGGTGTGGACGCAGCCGAGGCCGCCGACTTCGCCGCCGCGGTCGCGCCCCTACCGGGCCTGCGCCTGCGAGGCTTGATCACCCACGAGGGCCACGCCTACTCCAAGCCGGGGGAGGAGGGTCTCCACGATGCCTCGGTCGATGCCGGCCAGCAGATGGTCGACGCCGCGGTCGACCTGCGGGGCCGGGGGCTGGACATCGACGTGGTGTCGGTGGGTTCCAGCGCCACGGCCCGGCACACCACCGCGGTGGACGGCATCACCCAGGTCCGTCCCGGCATCTACGCGTTCAACGACTACGGCCA